>Ga0160449_1000396_pt1 | contig 28714 bp, 29 predicted proteins | sample HID1975I_E1MG_FD_108216 | JGI IMG/M metagenome (GOLD analysis project Ga0160449, IMG submission 108216) | Enriched soil microbial communities from UW Madison campus, WI, USA - HID1975I_E1 MG | ecosystem: Environmental > Terrestrial > Soil > Unclassified | place: USA: Madison, Wisconsin...
GGCGCCGTCGTCGTCATCGGCCTACCTCCGCGAGCGCACGGGGCCGGCTCGCCTGGACCGCCTCGTCGAGCGTGGTGAGCGAGCGGTACCCGGCCTCGGAGCCCTCGGCGTCGCCGTAGCAGACCTCGTCGAACAGCGCGCTCGCGGCGGCGAGGTCCTCGCGCAGGGCGGGGAGCACGTCACCGGCGTCGACGGCGACCTCGTGGGCGGTGCGCCCGGCCCGCTCCTCGAGCAGGGCGCGTTCCTCGAGCCCGCGGACCAGCCCGCGGAAGCGCTCGAGCACGGCGGCGTGCCAGTCGCCCGCGCGCGCCGCGGCCTCGGAGGCGGTGCGCATCTGGGCGGCGGTGCGGGCGTCCTCGGTGTCGAACACGAGCCGTTCGGCGGCGCTGCGCCGCGAGCGCCGCACGGGTCCGGCGATCCACAGGGCGATGAGGGCGACGACGACGATCACCCCGAGGAGTGCGATCCCGATCAGGCGCGGGTCGATCTCCGCGGCCTCGCCCTGCCCGAAGATCTGCGCGATGAGGTTCTGGATCCACTCGAGGATGCGGTCGAGCAGGCTCTGGCCCTGGTGGTAGGCGGGGTCGGCGAGCTCCTCGCGTGCCCAGCGACGCGCGGTCTCGGCGTCGGGCACGACGGGAACCTCGCCGGGCAGCCCAACGATCACGGGGCCTCCGCGGCCGCGCGGGCGAGGGCGACGTCGAGCCCCTCACGTCGCATGCGCACGTCGATGTACTGCAGGGCGATGACGGCGGCGAGGAACACGGTCGACAACGTCTGGGCGATGACGAGCACGCCCGCGTTGACGAGGAGGGGTGCGAGGTCGGTGGGGCTCGCCGTCGGGAGCAGGAGCGCCACGATGAGCGAGCCGGGCACGGCGACGACGCTCGTGACGACCGTGACGATGATGGCGGCGAGCAGGAACACGCCGAGCAACCGCCAGAAGCTCCCGCGGCTCAGCCGCCACCCGCGCGCGATGCCCGCCCACAGCCGTTGGTTCTCCAGGACGAGGACGGCGGGCACCAGGAGGGTGCGGACGAGCAGCCACACTGCGAGCACGAAGAGGGCGGCGAGCCCCACGAAGACCGTGAGGATCACGAGGCCGATCTGGTCGTTGGCGGCGAACACGACCACGAGCCCCACGATGAGCAGCGTCGCGACGATGAACACGAGGTTGAGCAGGAGCGAGAACCCGATGAGTGCGAGCGCGTGCGGGCGCACCCGGGACCAGACCTCGCCCGCGCCGACCCGCTGGCCGATCACGGACCGGCTCACGGAGACGATGAGGAGGCCGGTGAGGACGGAGATCGCGATGCCGAGCGTCGGCGTCGTCGTGAGGATCTGGGCGAGGCTCGCGGCGAGGGACTCGCTGAGGTAGTCCTCCATGCCGCCGAAGTCGTCGAACGCCCCGACGAAGGAGCCCGCGAGGAGTCCCTGGACGTACCACTGCAGCACCGACTGGACCGCGACCGTGATGGTCACGACGGCGGCCGTCAGCCCGAACATGACTGCCGGGTTGGCGCGCACCGAGCGGAACGCGCCGTCGAGCACCTCACCGACACCGAGCGGCCGCAACGGGACGATCCCGGGGCGCAGCGCCGTCCGCATCGCCGCGTAGCCCGCGGGGGGCGCTCCCTGCGGGGCGGGCGCCATGGGTGGCGGGGGTGCGGCGGGCGGGCCGTATCCCGGCGTCGGCCCGTACCCGGGTGCCTCGTGCGCCGGACCCCACCCGGCACCGGTGCCGTAGCCGGCGACCGGGTCCTGGGGCTGGGACGGCTGCGTCCAGGGGGATCCGCTGCCCTCGGGAGTGCTCGTCATGTCGTCATCGTGCCACGCGCGCCGGGGAGAAATGACGTCCCGCCCCGCGCGAGATGCCACGATAGGGGCATGAAGGGTCGTGTTCTGGTTGTCGACGACGACGTGGCGCTCGCCGAGATGATCGGCATCGTGCTGCGCTCCGAGGGTTTCGAGCCGACGTTCTGCGCCCACGGGGACGAGGCGCTCGACGCGTTCCGGGCCGCCAGCCCGGACCTCGTGCTGCTCGACCTCATGCTGCCCGGCAAGGACGGCATCGAGGTGTGCCGCCTCATCCGTGCCGAGTCGGGCGTGCCGATCGTGATGCTCACGGCGAAGAGCGACACCGTCGACGTCGTGCTCGGTCTCGAGTCCGGTGCGGACGACTACATCTCCAAGCCGTTCAAGCCCAAGGAGCTCATCGCCCGCGTGCGCGCCCGGCTGCGGCGCACGGGCGACCCCGCCCCGGAGCACCTCCTCATCGGTGACCTCGAGATCGACGTCACGGGCCACCGCGTGCTGCGCGACGGCGCCCCCATCTCGCTGACCCCCCTCGAGTTCGACCTGCTCGTCGCGCTCGCCCGCAAGCCCACCCACGTGTTCACCCGCGAGGTGCTGCTCGAGAAGGTGTGGGGCTACCGGCACGCCGCGGACACCCGACTCGTCAACGTGCACGTGCAGCGGCTGCGCTCCAAGATCGAGCCCGACCCGGAGAACCCCGTCATCGTGCTGACCGTGCGCGGTGTCGGCTACAAGGCGGGGCCGCCGGACGGGTGAGATGAACCGTCTGAGCTCTCGTGCCTGGCGGGCGTACCGGACGGTGACCCGGTGGCCCGTGCGGGCGGTGCGCCGGTGGCGCTCCTCGCTGCAGCTGCGCGTCCTGACCACGACGATGCTCCTGGGCCTCGTGGCCGTCGCCCTCATCGGCACGGTGCTGTCCCAGCGCATCAGCGCGGACCTCTTCGAGCGGCGCACCACCGAGGTGCTGCAGGAGGCCGCCCGCGCGACGGTCCAGATGCGGTCCAACTTCGACGCCTCCGCGACCCGCACGGGCCCGGAGATCACCGAGATGTTCCTGTACTCCGGGCGGCAGTCCCTGCTGACCGGCTCCGCGGACCGCTCCGTCTTCCTGCTGCGCTCGCCCGGGCCGCTGCCGCCCGTGCTCGTCAACGACTTCGTGTCGAACGAGGCGCTGCGCTCGCTCATCACGCCCGAGCTGCGTGCGGCCACGGCGGACGCCGAGGGCGGGCAGCGCTGGCAGTCCGTCGCGATCCCGCGCGACCCGTCGGATCCCACCGCGGTGACGCCGGGGATCATCGTCGGCTCGACCGTGCAGGTCAACATCGCCGGCCAGTACGAGCTCTACTTCCTGTTCCCGCTCGCCGCCGAGCAGGAGGTGCTCGGCTTCGTGCAGCGCACCATGGCGATCGGCGGTGTGCTCCTCGTGGCGCTCCTCGTGGCGATGACGTGGCTCGTGACGACCCAGACGGTGCGGCCCGTGCGCACGGCGGCCCGCGTCGCCGAGAGGCTCGCGGACGGCCACCTCACCGAGCGCATGCACGTGCGGGGGCAGGACGAGATGGCCACGCTCGCGCGGTCCTTCAACGAGATGGCCGAGTCGCTGCAGGACCAGATCGAGCGCATGGAACAGCTCGGTGCCCTGCAGCGCACGTTCGTCTCCGACGTCTCGCACGAGCTGCGCACGCCGATGACGACGGTGCGCATCGCAGCCGAGGTCCTCTACGCCGCACGCGAGGAGTTCCCCCCCGCGCTGCACCGCTCGGCCGAGCTCCTGTCGACCCAGCTCGACCGCTTCGAAGAGCTCCTCGCGGACCTGCTCGAGATCTCCCGCTTCGACGCCGGCGCCGCCGTGCTCGACGCGGAGCGGCGTGACGTGCGCGACGTCGTCGCCTCGGCCGTCGACACCGTCTCGGCGCTCGCCGAGCGGCGGGGCTCGTGGCTGAGCGTCGAGTTCCCCGAGCGCGCGACGTACGTCGACCTCGACCCGCGGCGTGTCGAGCGCATCCTGCGCAACCTCCTCGTCAACGCGATCGAGCACGCCGACGGGACAGACGTCGAGGTCACGGTGGGGGTCGACGAGCGGGCCGTGGCCATCTGCGTGCGCGACTACGGCGTGGGACTCAGCCAGGAGGCCGCCGAGCACGTGTTCGACCGGTTCTGGCGTGCCGACAAGGCTCGCGCGCGCACGACGGGTGGCACGGGGCTCGGCCTCGCCATCTCGCGCGAGGACGCGCACCTGCACGGTGGCTGGCTCGAGGCCTGGGGCCGTTCCGGGCTCGGCGCGAACTTCCGGCTCACGCTGCCGCGGCGGGCCGGCATCCAGCTCACGGGTTCGCCGCTCCCGCTCGTGCCCGACAACCCGATGCCCGCGGCGCCCGCGCTGCCCACGCAGACGGACGAGTCGGCCGTGGGGCGCGGCCTCGACCCCGCCGCGATCCCCGATCTCGACCGGTTGGAGGCGCGATGACCCGGGTGCGCAGGAGCTGGGCGGGGCTCGCCGTCCTGGTCGCGCTCGTGGCGGGCTGCTCGGCGATCCCGACGGCGGGCGAGGTCCACGAGGGCGACGGCAACGTCGGTGAGCCGGGCCAGATCATCCCGCAGGGCGCGCTGCCGGGCATCGACGCCACCCCCGAGGAGATCCTGCGCGGCTTCCTCGCCGCGAGCCCCGCGGGCGTCAACAGCGCGCACCAGATCACCCGCGAGTACCTCACGCTCGCCGGGCAGCTCGCGTGGGAGCCGTGGCGCGGCGTCACGGTCTACCGGTCCGACCCGCGCTTCGCCATCGTCTCGGCGACGACGGACCGCGTCACCTACACCGTGACGATGCCCGTCGCGGCGACCGTCGACGAGCAGGGACTGCTCACGGAGGCGGGCGCGGCCACGGAGCGGTCCTTCGAGTTCGAGCTCGAGAGCGACGCGTCCGGCCAGTGGCGCATCGACACGCTGCCCGACGCCGTCCTGCTCAACCTGTCCAACTTCGACAACCTCTACCGGTCCACCACGCTCTACTTCCCCACGCCCGAGCGCGAGTTCCTCGTGCCGGACGTGCGGTGGTTCCCCCGCGACAGCGCACCGACGTTCGCCGTGCAGACGCTGCTCGAGTCCGGACCGGCGCCGTGGCTGCGCGACGCCGTGCTCACGGGCCAGCTCGGCGGCACGCGGCTCGAGGGCGAGAGCGTGCTCGTCGACGCCACGGGGACCGCCGTGGTGGACCTCAACGCGGCGTTCATGGACCTGCCGCGCGACGACCAGGCGCTCGTCATCGCCCAGCTCGAGGCGGTGCTGCTTCGCGGCGGCGTCGGCGGCGTGAGCGAGGTCCGCGTGCAGGTGCAGGGCGTGGAGGTGCCCGTGCCGGCGGACGGCTCGCTCCAGCGGGACCCGGCGCCCGACGGCGCGCCCGTCGCGCTCGACGGGGAGGGGCAGCTCGTGATCCTCACCGCGACCGGGCCGGTCCGGCTCGAGGACGCCGCGCCCCTCGACGACGTCTCAGCGCGCTCGCCCGCGCAGGGGAGCGGCGGCTTCCCGCTCGTGCTGCTCTCCGGCTCGCGGCAGCTCGTCAACGCGCGGGGCGCGGAGATCTCCGAGCCGTGGGTTGAGGGCCGACGTCTCGTGGCGCCGAGCGTCGACCGCTTCGGGTGGGTGTGGACGACGCCCGAGGTCAGCGACGGGACGCTGGTGGCCGCCCGTTCGGTGGTCGAGCAGGTCAGTGTGCAGGCCGAGTGGCTCGAGGGCCGCGAGGTGCGCTCGCTGCGCGTCTCGCGGGACGGCGCTCGCGTCGTCATCGTCTCGGCGGCGGGTGACGAGGGGGCGACCGTGGACGTCGCCGCCGTCACCCGCGACCGGCTGGGGCGCCCGCAACGCGTCGGTGTGCCGCACCTCGTCGGGGCCGTGCTCGCGGATGCGACCCAGGCGACGTGGGTCGACGAGTCGACGCTCGCGGTGCTCGGCACGATGGCGGGCGCGGCGGGACCCACCGTGGCGCTCGTGCCCGTGGACGGCCTCACCGCCTCGCGCGGCACCCCGAGCGGCGGCTCGCCCGCGGTCTCGATCGCGACGGGCAAGGGAGAGCGGGCGGTCTTCGTGACGACGGAGGACGGCGGCCTGTGGCAGTGGCGCGCCTCGAGCTGGGAAAAGGTGGCGGACGGCGTGTACAGCCCGGCGTTCCCCGGCTAGACCCTCGACGTCGGGCGAGATCCTAGACGTCGAGCGAGAACCCGAGGTCGATCTCGGAGGCCGGCTGCCCGCCGCGGATGCCCCAGTTCTCCAGGGGCGGCTCGTGGAGCACGACGAGCACGTCCGCAGGGTCGATGCCGAGCTCGCCGAAGCCGCCCACGATCAGCCGGTAGAGCGTGCGCTTGGCCTCGAGCGAGCGGCCAGGCAGGAGCGTGATCTCGACGATCGTGTAGTCGTCCGTCCGGTCCGGCGGCGTGGCGAACCGCTCGGGCGGGTACTCGAGGTAGCGGATGTTGCGGTCGCCCTCGGGGACCTTGAGCGCCGCGCGCAGCGCCTCGTACACCGTGGTGATGAGTGCTTGTACCTCGTGCTCCGGCCGTGGGCGGCGCACCTCGATCCTCGCGAGCGGCATCGGCGCAGCGTAGCAGCGGGTCTCGCCCGAGGGGGAGGAGATTTCGGGGGTCGACGGCGCGGCGCGATCCACAGGTTCTCCGCGACCGGCCCGGTCGCCCACGGGCGGGACGGCATCCTGGCGCGATGGCAGGTGGGGCGGTGGCAGGTGAGGCGATGGCAGGGGGCGGTGACGTGTGGGGCGGTCGGAGGGCGGCCGAGCGAGGAGGGGCGGTGACGCTTGGGGCGGTCGGTGGGTGGCTGAGCGAGCTGGCGCGCGTCGTCGTCCCCGTCGCGTGCGCGGGGTGCGGGGCGCTCGACGTCGTGCTGTGCGAGCGGTGCCGCGCGGCGCTCGACCCGCCCATGGTGCGCTGCGAGACCGACGCGCCGCGCCTCGACCGGCTCGACGGCGTCTCGCTGCTGCCCGTCTGGGCCTGCGCGCCCTACACGGACACCGTTCGGGAGACGGTGCTCGCGTGGAAGGACCACGGCCGGGCGGACCTGACGAGCGCCGTCCGGGGCGCGCTCGCCCGGGGAGTGGCCGACCTCGCGTCGAGCTTCGCGGCGGCCGCCCGGGCGGCGGGAGTCCCCGGGCTGCGTGTCCCCGAACTGCTCGTCGTCGGCGCGCCTTCCTCACGCGCAGCCGTACGGCGCCGGGGGAGCGACCTCGTCGCGGGACTCGCCCAGGAGTGCGCGGCGGCTCTGGCGAACCACGGGGTGCCCGCGCGGGCGGCACGGGTGCTCGAGCAGCGCCGCGGAGTGCGCGACCAGGTTGGGCTCGGCGCCCGGGCGCGGGGGCGCAACCTGACGGGTCGGGTGCGCATCCGGTCGGGAGTGCGGCTGGATGGGGTGTGCGCCGTCGTCGTCGACGACGTCCTGACGACCGGTGCGACCCTCGCCGGTGCCGTCGACGCCCTCGAAGGTGCCGGCGCGCGGGTCCTCGCGGGCCTCGTGCTCGCCGCCACACCGAGCCCCGCCAGGCGTGGTCCGGACATACCGGAGGCGACACGGGCGAAGTAGGGACGATGGGCTGGTGGGCTCTCGCGCGGCGGGATACGGTGAAGGTCCACGGAGACGAGATCCCCGGATGGTTCGGGGACGCGTCGCCGGCGCGGAGGGAGGTGGTGATCCCGGAGGCTCTTCGGAGCCGTACAGGCAGGCCCACTCCCGGGGCGCGAGCCCCGCTTTCCGCTCGGAGGATGTCATGGAGATCATCGTCGTCGGTCGACACACCCAGGTTCCCGACAGGTTCCGCACCCACGTCGAGGCCAAGCTCGCCAAGGCCGAACAGCTCGCCCCGCGAACCCAGCGGATCGACGTCGAGATCGCCCACGAGTCCAATCCGCGACAGTCCGACCAGAGCGAGGTGGTCGAGATCACTGTCCGCGGCAAGGGCCCGGTGATCCGGGCCGAGGCTGCGGCGGACGACCGGTACGCGGCGCTCGACCTCGCGACCGCGAAGCTCTTCGAGCGGCTGCGTCGCCACCGCGACCGGATCAAGTCGAGGCGGACCTCTGCGCCGCCCACGCTCGTGCCCGTGGACGTGCGCCCCCCCGAGGACATCCCCGCGCCGCCGAGCGCGGACGGCGAGCGCACGATCGCCGAGGACGGCGCCGTCGAGCACACGCTCGGCGACTCGCCCGTGCTCATCCGCGAGAAGGTGCACGAGGCGCAGCCCATGACCCTCGACGACGCGCTCTACGAGATGGAGCTCGTGGGTCACGACTTCTTCCTGTTCGTCGACGCGGAGACGGCCCAGCCGTCGGTCGCCTACCGGCGCAAGGGCTGGAGCTACGGGGTCATCCGGCTCGACAGCCCCGTGGTGGGCGCGGGGTTCGTGGACCACGCGGTCGCCCGCGGGTAGCTGTAGCTCGCCGGCCGGGCCCGCCGCCACGCCGGTCAGCATCAACGTGAAGCGTTTGCTCCCTCACAGGAAGCAGACGCTTCACGTTGTTCCCGGCGTGTGGGTGGGTGGGTGGAGGATGTGCGAGTGACACAGCGAGGAAGCACCCAGGTACTGAGTCTGTCGCAGGCGCGGCGGGTGGCGATCGCGGCCCAAGGGCTCGACCGACCCCGGCGTGAGGGACCCGTGACGATGCGCGGCGTGCAGCGGGTCGTGGACCGGGTCGGGCTGCTGCAGATCGACTCCGTCAACGTGCTCGCGCGGGCGCACCTCATGCCGCTCTACGCGCGGCTCGGCCCCTACGACCCGGCGCTCCTCGACCGGGCCACGCGGGGTCGCCCGCGCCGCCTCGTCGAGACGTGGGCGCACGAGGCGTCCTTCGTGCCGCCCGAGACGTACCGGCTGCTCGAGTTCCGACGCACGGCCTGGTCCGTCAAGTGGTTCGCCGACGACGACGAGATCCTGGTCAAGCATGCCGCCGAGGCGGCCGAGATCCGTGAGATCCTCCGCGCGGAAGGGCCCGTGACCGCGGCCGAGATGCAGGTGCGGTTCGAGGACCGCCACCCCCGCGCGGGCAAGGGCTGGTGGGAGTGGTCCGTGGCCAAGCGGCTCCTCGAGCGGCTCTTCTACCTCGGCGAGATCGCGAGCGCCGGCCGCACTCCCGCGTTCGAACGGCGCTACGACCTGCCCGAACGCGTGATCCCCGTCGAGGTGCTCTCTCGCCCGGCCCTCTCGCGGCCCGACGCCGTGCGGGAGCTCATCGAGCTGTCCGCGCGCGCCCACGGCATCGGCACGATGCGCTGCCTCGCGGACTACTACCGCCTCAAGACTCCGGACGTGAAGCTCGCGATCGACGAGCTCGTCGAGGACGGCGTGCTCGAGCCGGTCGAGGTGTCGCAGTGGCGCGGCCCCGCCTACCTGCACCGAGACGCCGCCCGGGTCCGCCGGGCGACCGGCCGCACGCTGCTCAGCCCCTTCGACCCGCTCGTGTGGGAGCGCCGGCGACTCCTCGACCTGTTCGACATGCACTACCGGATCGAGATCTACACACCCGCCCACAAGCGCCAGTACGGCTACTACACGCTCCCGTTCCTCCTGGGGGAGCACGTCGTGGGGCGCGTGGACCTCAAGGCGGACCGGCCGGCCCGGCGGCTGCTCGTCCAGTCCGCCTGGTCCGAGGATCACGCGCCCGCCGAGACCGCGGCCGAGCTCGCCGCCGAGCTCGCTGTCCTGGCCCGCTGGCTCGACCTCGACTCGGTGGCCGTGGCCGAGCGCGGAGACCTCGCCTCCGCCGTGCGCGTCGAGCTCGCTGCGGCCGGCGCGCTCGACCTCACGGCCACGTGACTGGGAGCCCCGTCAGTGCGCGCCGCGGCCTGGCGCTCGTCGTCGTCGGCGCCCTGTGCTGGGGCACCGGCGGACTCAGCGGCGCGCTGCTGGGCGGGGAGGCGCAGCTCGGCGCGGGCGCGGTCGCGGCGTACCGGCTGATCGGCGGAGGCCTCGCCGTCCTGCTCGGGCTCGTCGTCGTCGAGGCGGTCCGCCCGCGAGGCCGGCTGCGGGTCGCCTCTCGCGCTGCATGGGGCCGGGTGGGGGCGGTCGCCGGGCTCATCGCCGTCTTCCAGGCCGCGTACTTCCAGGCCGTCTACCTCGTGGGGGTGGCGGTCGCGACGCTCGTCACGCTCGGCATGGCCCCCGTGCTCGTGGCCGGGGCGCAAGCGGTCCGCCGACGGCGGTTCCCGGGTGCCCGTGTCCTGTTGGCCATCGGGTGTGCCGTCGTCGGGCTCGTGCTGCTCGTCCTCGTCGGCCGGCCCGCGTCGAGCCCAGACATCACCGGGGGAGCTGAACCGTCGGCTGGCTGGGTCGCAGCGGGCAGCGGGGCCGCCGTCGTCGTCCCCGGCGTGGCGTTCGCGCTCCTCGCCGCGGTGGCGTTCGCGTCGCTCGTGATCGTCAACCGCCGCCCCGTGCACGGCATGGGACCGCTCGTGATGACGGGCGTCGCCTTCGCCGCCGGTGGCGTCCTGCTGCTCCCCCTCGCGGCGGTCGTGGGTGGGCTCGCCGTGCCCGCCACCGCGGCGGGCTGGGGGTGGCTCGTGTTCCTCGCGATCGTCCCGACGGCGCTCGCGTACGCGCTGTACTTCACGGGTCTCCCGGGGGCTGGCGCGACACCCGCGGCCCTCGCGGCACTGCTCGAACCGCTCGCCGCCGCGGTGCTCGCCGTCGTCGTCCTGCACGAGCGGTTGGGGGTCGCGGGGTGGCTCGGCGCGGCACTGCTCGTCGTCGCCGTGGTCCTTGCGCGCCAGCCCACAGGTCACTCGCCTACGATGGTCCTCGGCCCGCGCGCAGCGCGTGGGCGCAACCACGCCCCGACGCGTGTCGGGGACGAACACTGGGAGTAGTACGTGCCCGCGATCCTCGACAGAGTTCTGCGCATCGGCGAAGGCCGCATCCTGCGCAAGTTGGATGCCGTCGCCCAGCAGGTCGACGCCCTCGAGTCCAGCTTCGAGGCGCTCAGCGACGCTGAGCTGCGGGAGGAGACCGACCGGTTCCGAGCGCGCTACGCCGACGGCGAGTCGCTCGACGACCTGCTCCCCGAGGCCTTCGCCACGGTGCGCGAGGCCGCCAAGCGCACCCTCGGCCAGCGGCACTTCCACGTGCAGATGATGGGTGGCGCCGCGCTCCACCAGGGGAACATCGCCGAGATGAAGACCGGTGAGGGCAAGACCCTCGTCGCGACGGCGCCCGCCTACCTGAACGCGATCGCGGGCAAGGGCGTGCACATCATCACGGTCAACGACTACCTCGCGCGCTACCAGGGCGACCTCATGGGCCGCGTGCACCGGTTCCTGGGGCTCGACGTCGGCGTCATCGTCTCCAACCAGGACCCCGCCGAGCGCCGCCTGCAGTACGCGGCGGACATCACCTACGGCACGAACAACGAGTTCGGCTTCGACTACCTGCGCGACAACATGGCGTGGAGCATCGACGAGCTCGTGCAGCGCGGCCACTTCTACGCGATCGTCGACGAGGTCGACTCGATCCTCATCGACGAGGCGCGCACGCCGCTCATCATCTCCGGCCCCTCGTCGGGCGAGGCGAACCGCTGGTACACGGAGTTCGCGAAGGTCGTGCGTCGCCTGAGCCGCGACGAGGACTACGAGGTCGACGAGAAGAAGCGCACGATCGGTGTCCTCGAGCCGGGCATCGCCAAGATCGAGGACTACCTCGGCATCGACAACCTCTACGAGTCCCTCAACACCCCGCTCATCGGCTTCCTCAACAACGCCATCAAGGCCAAGGAGCTGTTCAAGCGCGACAAGGACTACGTCGTCATGGGCGGCGAGGTGCTCATCGTCGACGAGCACACCGGCCGCATCCTGGCGGGCCGTCGCTACAACGAGGGCATGCACCAGGCCATCGAGGCCAAGGAGGGCGTCGCGATCAAGGCGGAGAACCAGACCCTCGCCACCGTGACGCTGCAGAACTACTTCCGGCTCTACGACAAGCTCTCCGGGATGACGGGTACGGCGACGACGGAGGCCGCGGAGTTCCAGGGCACCTACAAGCTCGGCGTCGTCCCCATCCCGACCAACATGCCCATGCAGCGCGTGGACCAGGCGGACCTCGTCTACAAGTCCGAGGCGGGCAAGTTCGACGCCGTCGTCGCGGACATCGTGGAGCGCCACGCCCACGGCCAGCCCGTGCTCGTCGGCACCACGAGCGTCGAGAAGTCCGAGCTCCTCAGCGCGAAGCTCAAGAAGCAGGGCATCCCGCACGAGGTCCTCAACGCGAAGCAGCACGAGCGAGAGGCCGCGATCGTCGCGCTCGCGGGCCGCAAGGGCGCCGTCACGGTCGCCACCAACATGGCTGGTCGCGGTACCGACATCATGCTCGGCGGCAACGTCGAGTTCCTCGCGAACGAGGAGATGAAGAAGCTCGGTCTCGACCCCGTCGAGCAGGCCGACGAGTACGAGAAGGCGTGGGACGCGGCGATGGTCGCAGCCCAGCAGGCAGTCGAGGCGGAGCACAACGAGGTCACCGAGCTCGGTGGGCTGTACGTGCTCGGCACGGAGCGTCACGAGTCGCGGCGTATCGACAACCAGCTGCGTGGTCGCTCCGGCCGACAGGGCGACCCGGGCGAGTCCCGGTTCTACCTCTCGCTCGAGGACGACCTCATGCGGCTGTTCTCGACGGGTGCCGCATCCGCGCTCATGACGCGCGCGGGGTTCCCGGAGGACGTGCCGCTCGAGGCGAAGATGGTCACGAAGGGCATCCAGAATGCCCAGGGCCAGGTCGAGGCCCGCAACCACGAGATCCGCAAGAACGTCCTCAAGTACGACGACGTCATGTCCCGCCAGCGCGAGGTCATCTACGGCGAGCGCCGTCGTGTGCTCGACGGCGAGGACATGGGCGAGCAGATCCAGCACTTCGTGCGCGACGTGCTCACCGCCTACGTCAACGCCGCGACCGCGGACGGCACCTCCGACCAGTGGGACCTCGAGGCGCTGTGGACTGCGCTGCGCGCCGTCTACCCCGTCTCGATCACGACCGAAGAGGTCTCCGAGCAGGCCGGCGGCGTCCAGAACCTCTCGCGCGAGCTGCTCGTGCGCGAGGTGATCTCTGACGCGGAGCACGCCTACGCCGAGCGCGAGGCGACGATCGGCCCGGAGAACATGCGCCAGCTCGAGCGGCGCGTCGTGCTCTCCGTGCTCGACCGCAAGTGGCGCGAGCACCTCTACGAGATGGACTACCTCAAGGAGGGCATCGGCCTGCGGGCGATGGCCCAGCGCGACCCCCTCGTCGAGTACCAGCGCGAGGGCTTCCAGCTCTTCGCCGCGATGATGGAGGCCATCAAGGAGGAGTCCGTCGGGTTCCTGTTCAACCTCGAGGTCACCGTCACGACCGAGGGCGACGCGGAGGGTGACGAGGACGGCGAGGTCGAGGTCGAGATCGATCTCGAGGGGGAGGACGAGTTCTCCGACGAGGTCGACGTGCCGATCACGCCGCCGAGCCAGCGCAAGAAGGGCGGGCGCAAGACGCCGGACGTCCCTGCTGCGACCGGCGCCGGCGCCGCCCTTGGTGTGGCCGCGAGCGGCGGTCGACTCGTGGCGAAGGGCCTCGACGGCCCGCGCCGCCAGGTGCCGCTGCAGTACTCCGCTCCGACCGTGGACGGCGACGCACCGAGCATCGAGGACGGCACGCCCGTGACGACCGGCTCGTCCGCGCCGCAGGCGGCGGCCGCCCACAAGGACGGTCAGACGTTCCCCGGCACGCCGCGCAACGCCGAGTGCCCGTGCGGCTCGGGCAAGAAGTACAAGGTCTGCCACGGTCGCAACGAGTAGCGGGTCGCGTACCGCCGCGACAGCGGACTGACGACGGGCCGGTCGCACGCCTTCACGGGCGAGCGACCGGCCCGTCGCCGTGTCGCTAGACCACCGCGAGGGTCGTGGCGCGCCAGGACGTGCGGCGTTCCTCGAGTCGCACGGCGACGGCGCGCACCCGGCCCTCCATCTCCACGAGCGCCGTGCACTCGGCGACGTGGAGGGAGAGCCGCGTGACGTGGATCCGGCGCAACCGGGCGCGGGCGAGCACGGTGGCCGTCGCATCGGGCTCGAGGCGTTGACGCACCGACGTGCGCGCCCCGTGGGTCGGGGCGAAGGCGGCGAGCTCGGTGAAGATCTGGTCGTCGACCCAGCGGGAGAGCTGGACGAGCGGGCGCAGCCCTCGCATGGCCTCTCCGCCGACCTGCAGGATCGATGCGCACACCCGCGCAGGGTCGACCGCAGGTCCGGTGAGCGACCGCAACGGAGGGGCGTCCCAGAACTCGTCCCGGTCGGGGTTGCTGTGCGCCGGTCGGCCGCCCTTCGTGTCCTGACCGTCGGACCCGCCCCGCGTGCCTGTCTCGACGCCCGGGTCCGCCTCGTCCGCCCCAGCGCCTCGGGGTGCGAGCGTCAGGAGCGGAGGGGCCTCGAGGGGCGGCTCGACGGCGGGCCGCTCGGCGGGCCGGGCATGGGTGACGGTGCGCGGCGACCGCGCCGACCGCACCGCGGGCCGCAACCGGATGGGCCGTCGCCGCGGCCGCGAGCCGGGAAGCTCGGCGGGCGCGGCCTGGTCGGGGGACACCGGCTCGGCGGTGGCGACCGGCTCGGCGGCGGTCTGATGTGGGACGGGCGCTGGGGCGAGCAGCGTGCTCATGGTTGCTCCTCGAGGACGGCGGGCACCACGAGCTCCTGCCCGGGGTGGATGAGGTTCGGGTCGCGGCCCACCACGTCGCGGTTGGCGTCGTAGAGCGCCGGCCATGCGCGCGCGACCGCGGTGTCGCTCGCGCCACCGAGGAGGTCGTCGGTGATCGACCACAGGCTGTCGCCGCCGTCGACGACGACGCTCCGTGGGGTGGAGGGCTCGGTTACCGTGCTCTCGTCGTCGGACACGTCGTCCTCGTCTCCTGGTCCGCCGTCAGAACCGTCGTCGGGCTCGTCGCGGGACTCGTCAACGGCGTCACCGTGATCGGGTGCGGCGTTGGGCTCGCGCTCCAGCGTGGTTCCGGAGTCCGCATCGAGTTCCGGGTTCGTGTTCCGCTGCTGCGGGTCCCCGGCTCCGGCGTCGCCGTCGGGTCCGGGCTCAGGGCCGGCGACGGGCGTGACGTCGAGGTTCGTCGTCGGCACCCAGCCGAGGTCGGTCGGGTCGGGGAGCTCGCCTGCCGTGGCGACCGAGAGGCCGCCTAACCCGATCGATGCGCCGACGGCCAGCGCGACGCCGCGGCGCACCAGGGCAGGCCCGTGCTCGGCCACGAGCCGCTCACCGGCGCGCCACCTCCGCCCGCACGCCGCCCCGAGCGCGCAGACGCTGCCGATCAGCAGGTGGATGCCGAGCCATGCGGCGATGATCGCGCCCGCGGGGGTGATCGCGAGGACGACGACGCCGTCCACCTGGGTGGCCGGGGAGAGCCCGCTCAGGAGATCGAGGGTTCGAAGACCGAGCACCACAGCGAGTGCGAGAGCGAGCGCTGCGCCGCACGGGAGGGCGAGCCGCGCGAGTGAGCGCCGCACGAGCGACCGCCGCACGAGCAGGGTGGGGGACGTTGCGCTCATGGAATCTCCTCGATCAGGTCTCTTAATGTCATTGGATGCAATTTGATGTTGTTTGATGACACTAGAGATATCTCAGTCGGTCCGGTTTGTCCACCTCACAACCGCCAGGCGTCGAGACGGCAGCGCTGCACTACGGTGTGCGCATGCGGTGGGAGGCGCTCTTCGATGACCTCGAGGCGCAGTTCGCTGCCGTGGAGCTCGCCGACCGGGCAGCGGCCGTCGGGGAGCTCACGCGCGCGGAGCGGGCCACGGTGCGCATCGACGCCCGCGTGCGAGCGGCGATCGGGCGGCAGCTGTCCGTGCGTGTGCGCGGTGGCGAGCAGCTCGCGGGCGATCTCGTGGACGCGGCGGCCGAGTGGCTCCTGCTCGCGGACGGCCCCCGGCGCTACCTGATACCGATGCCCGCGATCGCCGTGGTGCGAGGGCTCGGGACGGCCGTGGAGCCAGACTCGGGGAGCGTGCTTCGCAGGCTGGGGCTCGGGCACGCGCTGCGTGCGCTGTCGCGGGACCGGGTCGCGGTGCGGGTCAGTGCGCAAGGGACCGAGCTACGGGGGCGGATCGAAGCCGTGGGCGCCGATCACGTAGACCTCATCGCTCTCGGCGAGGACGGGCGGGCGCTCGCGGACGGCTGGACGGTGCCGCTCGGTTCGCTCGACGTGGTCGCGTCCGTCTAGCTCTCGCGCGACTCCTCCTGCTCGGTCGCGATCCGCTCGCGCGTCTCGGCGTACTTGCGCTGGATGTAAGCCTCCAGCTCGGTCGCCTCGACGCGCCACACCCCCCGCCCGCCGACCTGGATCGCGGGCAGCTCGCCCGACCTGACGAGCGCACGGGCCTGTGCCATCGAGATGTTGAGCTGCTCGACCACGTCGGCCAGGAGGAGGAATCGAGGTGCCATGGGGCAGATCTTGTCACGCAGACCGTGGCCGTCTCAGATATCCACAGGGTCGCTGCGCGATCGGGTTCGCATCGGCCATGATGGTCGCGCTACCGGACAAATCGGACGGAGGGTCCACATGGCGCAGACGACGGCGCCCCCGCGAAGCGCGACCGCACTTCCCGCGCCGCCCGCCACACGCTTACGGCGCCCGTCGTGGCGAGACCCCCGGCTCGTCGTGGGGCTGCTGCTCGTGGCCGCGAGCGTCGCGGCAGGTTCGTGGGTCGTGACCGCGGCGCAGGCCTCGACGCCCGTGTGGGCCGCCCGCGGGACGCTCACGCCGGGCACGCCGCTCACCGCGGAGCACGTCGTCGTCGCGGAGGTGCGTCTCGTGGGGGAGCAGCGTGCGGCCTACCTCGACGCGACCCAACCGCTCCCGGCGGACCGGGTCGTGCTGCGCACGGTGTCCGACGGCGAGCTCGTCCCCCTCTCCGCGCTCGGCGCCCGGGAGGACCTGGACGTCCACCCCGTGGCGCTCACGGTGGCCGATCCCGGCTCGGCCGTGACCGAGGGCGCCGTCGTCGACCTGTGGTTCATCCCGTCGCCGGACGCCGACGCTCCCGAACCGAGCCCGCTGGCCCTCGCCCTCACGGTGGTCGAGGTCGCCAAGCCGAGCGGTGCCTTCGCGCAGGGGCAGACGGTGGTGCACGTCCTCGTGCCGCAGGACCAGCTCCCCGCCGTCCTCGCCGCCACGGCTGCGGCCGGATCCGTGCGCGTGGTGCCCGTGCTCGGCGGAAGCTGACGGGCCGCCCGGCATGGCCCGCACGCTCGGCGTCCTCGGCGCTCTCCACGGCCCGGACGAGGTCGCCTTCGTCACGGCGATCGACTCGCTCGCCCCCGCCATCGTGCTCGTCCGCCGCTGCGGTGACGTGGATGAGCTGCTCGCCTCGGCGCAGACGGGTCTCGGCCAGATCGCCGTCGTCTCCGCGGATCTGCCCGGGCTCGACCGGGACGCGGTCGCGAGCCTGCACGCCGCTGGGGTGTCTGCCATCGCGATCGCCGAGCCACCCGAGGGCTGGCTCGCCGAGCGCACGAGGGCCCTGGGGATCGCCGTCGTCGTCGCCCCCGCGGACGCCGTGGCCGCCGTCGCGCAAGAGGCGACGCGATTGCGGGCAGGGGAGGGGCCGACGACGGCGCACCACGGCGGCGCGCGCGCCGGCAGCCCGGACGCTGTGGGTGTCAACCATGCTGGTGCCCACGTTGGTGGTCGGGACGCTGGCGATGGGAGCGACGGGGGCGGACCCCACGCTGGTCACACCGACCCGCGCGCCAGGTCTGGCGCGGCGGAATGGTCCGTCGCGGACGAGCTGCTCGCTTCGGCGGGCGACGCTCGGCCCGGCACTGAGGACGCGCCGGCACCTGCAGCGCCGGGTTCGGTGGTCGCGGTGTGGGGCCCGACGGGCGCGCCGGGCCGCACGACGATCGCGGTGAACCTCGCGGCCGAGCTCGCTGCGACGGGACCGGAGGGCGGCGTCCTGCTCGTCGACGCGGACACCTACGGCGGCACGGTGGGGCAGGTGCTCGGGCTGCTCGACGAGGCGCCCGGCATCGCCGCAGCCGCCCGGGCGGCCAGTCAGGGCACCCTCGACCGGACGGCCCTCGCCCTCCTCGCACCCGTCGTGGCGCCCGGGCTGCGCGTGGTCACGGGGATCTCGCGCGCCGCCCGCTGGGCCGAGGTCCCGGGCGTCGCGCTCGACGTCGTGTGGGAGACGGCGCGCGCGCTCGCCACATGGACGGTGATCGACTGCGGCTTCGGGCTCGAGGACGACGAGGCGCTCAGCTACGACACCCGTGCACCGCGGCGCAACGCCGCGACACTGAGCGCGCTCGCGGCCGCGGATCTCGTGGTCGTCGTGGGTGCGGCCGACCCGATCGGGGTGCAGCGACTCGTGCGGGCCCTGAGCGACCTCGACGGGCTGGGGTTGCCGGCATCACGGGTGGTGGTCGCGAACCGTCTGCGCGCGTCGGCGGTCGGACCTCGACCTGCGGACCTCGTGGGTGCGGCACTCGAACGGTACGCGGGGGTGAGCGACGTGCGCTTCGTGCCGGACGACCGGGGCGCGCTCGACGCCGCCGTCCTGCGCGGAGTCGCTCTGGCCGAGGTGGCCTCGGGCTCGGCAACCCGCAAGGCGATCTCAGCGCTCGCGGCGGACCTCGTCGCCTCGCGCGATCAGCAGCAGCGGGATGCCGAGGGCGCCACGCCGCGCCGTCGATCAGGTCGTCGGGCGGCTGCGCGCTCCTAGCAGGCACACTGGGGGCGTGCGCATCTACCTGCCCGCCACCTTCGCCGAGCTCGACGCCCACCCGGCACCGCTGTCGATCGGGGCGGCACACGGCCCGACGGCCTTCGTGCGTGCCGCGCTGCCCGCCGAGGACGAGGAGGCCTGGGAGTTCGTCGCACAGCTCGCCGCAGCCGACGACTCGCTCGCCCGGATCAGCGACGGCGATGTCCCCCTGCGGCTCGTGATCGTCGCGGAGCTGCCCGAGGCCGCGGTGCGGGCCGTCGACGGTGCCGCCGAGCCGAGCCAGGTGCTGCTCGCCGAGCCCGTCGCCTGGCGCGACGTCGTGTGCGTGCTCGTGGACGAGCCGGAGGCTGCTGCGGACGTGCGGGCGGCTCAGACTGGCGACGACGCGGAGGCCGCCGCGCGCCTCGCCGACCGCGACCTGCTCTGGTACGACGCCAGCGAGTTCGCGGCCGTCCCGCGGCCCTGACGCTCGAGCAGGGCCTGCAGACGCTGGTCACGAACCTCGATGCGGGAGCGCACGACGTTGCCACCCACGCCGGCGCCGTACCCCGGCCTCAGTGCCCGAGCCGCTCCAGCATCGTGCGGTGCAGCAGCCCGTTGCTCGCGATCGCGCCCGGCCCCCACGGCCCATCAGCTCCCGTGAGCGACGTGAACCGCCCGCCCGCCTCCGTGACGATGATCGACGGCGCGGCCATGTCGTGCAGCGCGAGCTCGGGCTCGGCGGCGACGTCGACGGCGCCCTCGGCCACGAGCATGTACGACCAGAAGTCGCCATAGGCGCGTGTGCGCCACACCGTGTCGGTCAGCTCGAGGAACTCCTCGATGCGCCCGACGTCCCGCCAGCCGCTCAGGCTCGAGTAGCTGAACGAGGCGTCCTCGATCGACCTCACCCCGGAGACGCGCAGCCGCCGCGCGGCGGACATCGAGCGGCCGGTCCAGGCACCTGAGCCCGAAGCGGCCCACCAGCGCCGCCCGATCGCGGGCGCGCTCACCACCCCGGCGACGACGTCCTCGCCGTCCACGAGCCCGATGAGGGTGGCCCACACGGGCACGCCGCGCACGAAGTTCTTCGTCCCGTCGATCGGGTCGATGATCCAGCGCCGCGAGCCGTGCCCCGTCTCGCCGAACTCCTCGCCGAGGATGCCGTCGCGCGGGCGGGTGCGCGCGAGCTGGGAGCGCACGATCTCCTCGGCGTGCCGGTCCGCGTCCGTCACGGGCGTCAGGTCGGGCTTGGTCTCGACGCGCAGGTCCACGGCACCGAAGCGGTCCATGGTGTGGGCGTCGACCTGGTCGGCGATGACGTGGGCGAGGCGCAGGTCGTCGTCGTACACGAGGCGGGAGGTCATGGCGCCACGGTATCGGTGCGGGCGGCGAGCAAGCGCCGGAACGAGTCCGTCCGCGCGGCGCGACCGGCCCGCTCCTCGTCGTCGTCGGCGGCCTCGACCCACTCGTCGAGCGCGCAGTCCGGGGCGTCGGCGAGGTGCGTGCACCCGCGCGGGCACTCCACCGCGACGTCGGCGAGGTCCCCGAACGCGGCGAGCAGCGTGTCCGTCGTGACGTGCGCGAGCCCGAAGGAGCGCACGCCGGGGGTGTCCACGACCCAGCCCGAACCCGCGCCGTGCCCCGCGGGCATGTGCAGCGCGACCACGGACGTCGAGGTGTGCCGCCCACGCCCCGTGACGTCGTTGACGATGCCCGTGGCGCGGTCCGCCGTCGGCACGAGGGCGTTGACGAGCGTGGACTTGCCGACGCCGGAGTGGCCCACCATGACCGTGACGCGCCCAGCGAGATCGGCGTGCAGCGCATCGACCCCCTCGATCTCGCCACCCGCGCGCTGCGTCACGATCACGCGCACCCCGAGCGGCTCGTACAGCGCCCGCAGCTCGTCGGCGGGCGCGAGGTCGGCCTTCGTGAGCACGAGCAGCGCGTCCATCCCGGCGTCGTAGGCCGCGACGACGCACCGGTCGATCATGCGCGTGCGCGGCTCCGGCTCGGCGAGAGCCGTGACGATCGCGAGCTGGTCCGCGTTGGCCACGACGACGCGCTCGACGGGGTCGGTGTCGTCCGCCGTGCGCCGCAGCACCGTGGTGCGCTCGGCGACCCGCACGATGCGCGCGAGCGAACCCTCGACGCCCGAGGTGTCCCCGACGACGTCGACCTGGTCGCCGACAACGATCCGCCCGCGACCCAGCTCCCGGGCCTTCATCGCCGTGATGCGCCGGGTGCTGTCCGTGTCGCCGTCCTCGGCCATGAGCAGGGTGTAGCGTCCACGGTCCACCCCCGTGACGAGACCGCGTTCGGCGTTCGCGTGCTCGGGACGCTGCTTCGTGCGGGGGCGCGAGCCGCGCCGGGTGGGCCTGGCGCGAAAATCGCCCTCGTCCAAGCGGCGACCCGTCACCGGCCCAGCATCCCCAGCCACTGCGAGGTGAAGTCCGGCAGCGTCTTCGCCGTCGTCCCCACGTTCTCCACCACGATGCCCGGCACCCGCAGGCCGAGGATCGCGCCGGCCGTGGCCATACGGTGGTCGTGATAGGTGAGCCAGCGGGCCGCGTGCAGCGGCTGCGGCGTGATGACGAGCCCGTCCGACGTCTGCTCGCAGCGTCCCCCGATCCGCGTGATCTCCGTGGCGAGCGCCGCCAGCCGGTCCGTCTCGTGGCCGCGCAGGTGGGCGATGCCCCGCAGGCGCGAGGGGGAGTCTGCGAGCGTCGCGAGCGCGGCGATCGTGGGGGTCAGCTCGCCGACGGCGTGCAGGTCGAGGTCGGCGCCGTGCAGCTCCCCGGTGCCACGGACAGCGAGGACCCCGTCGTCGGACAACGTCGAGGTGCCGCCGAGAGCCGCGAAGATCTCGGGGACCTGCGCCCCGGGCTGCGTCGAGCTGGTGGGCCAACCGGGCACGCGGACCTCGCCGCCGGCCACGAGGGCCGCCGCGAGGAACGGGCTCGCGTTGGACAGGTCGGGCTCGACGAGGACGTCGCGCGCGGTGATGGTCCCTGGGGCCACGCGCCAGATGTCGGGGCGGGAGTCGTCGACGACGACGCCGAACTCCCGCAGCACCGCCACCGTCATCTCGATGTGCGGCAGGCTCGGCAGGGTCATCCCCACGTGGCGGACCGTGAGTCCCTGGTCGTAGCGGGCGCCCGCGAGCAGCAGGGCCGAGACGAACTGGGAGGACGCCGAGGCGTCGATGTCGACCTGGCCGCCGCGCACCGAGCCGTGCCCGACGACGGTGAACGGCAGGAACCCGGGCTCGCCCTCGTCCTCGACGTGCACCCCGAGGGCCCGCAGCGCCCGGAGCACGGGAGCCATGGGCCGGACGCGGGCGCCGTCGTCGCCGTCGAAGCGGACCGCCCCCCGGGCGAGCGCCGCGACGGGCGGGACGAAGCGCATCACGGTGCCGGCGAGGCCGCAGTCGATGCTGGCGCCCGCCCGGAATGTCGCGGGGGTGACCGACCAGTCGGGTCCGACGTCGTCCACGGTGGCCCCGAGCGCGCGCAGCGCGTCGGCCATGAGCGAGGTGTCGCGCGAGCGCAGGGCGCCGCGCAGGGTGCCCGGGCCGTCCGCGAGGGCGGCGAGCACGAGGTAGCGGTTGGTGAGTGACTTCGACCCGGGGACCACGACGGTCGCGTCGAGGGGCGCGCCTGCGGGGGGCGCGAGCCAGTCGCCGTCGGTGAGCGGGGCTGCGGGGGTCGAAGGAGCGGTCACGGCCCCCAGCCTAGCGACGGCGCAGGTGGCGGGCCGCGGCGTGCTCGTCATAAGACGGCTGGAGGCCCTTGCCCCGATCACCGGGTGGAACGATGCTTGGCGGCAGGGAGGTGGCGATGGCGCGGAAGGACTCGTGGTTGCACTGGTCCGACGTCGTGCGCGACGGACGGGAGCTTGTCGTCCTGCAGGCCGCGAGCAGCCGAGGAGATGACCCTCATGAGTACCTCGTGGCCGCGGAGTCTCGCCGAGATGCCGTGGAGCTCCTTCGTCCCCACGGTTTCCACGGCTTCCGCTTCCGCGCGGACCAGAACCTCGGTGTTGAGAGGGCCGACGTCGACGTCTGCGTAGCAAGTCTGGGGGTCGTCATGCGTCGGAGGATCAACCATGTCGATGAGCCGCTGAGTGTCGTGGTGCGGCCAGGGGCGGTGTAGGACCGGGTGTTCGGGTTGAGCTCCGGTGCCGCTGTCGGGGCGCGGTCCTTGAGCGGGCGGAGGTAGGAGGAAGTGCTACAGGGCGACGAGTCACTGCCAACCCTGCTGGGCCCTCCGAGGCCGGCAATCGTGTCATGGTGTCTGGTTGGGCTCGCTCTGGTCACTTTCATCTGTGTAGTCGTACCAGTGAGCGACTCGGGCGGACTGCGGGGCCCGATCTGGCCATTCGCGCCTTACATGCTCTTTATGGCTCTATCCTGGATTGCGCTGCTCTCCACGGCCACCGCCAGGATTGCCGTTGCTGGTGACACGCTGAGGATTTTCGGCCTCCTGTGGGTAGTCGAGATCGACCGCGATGTCATTGCTGACGTCTCCTCAAGGAACGGCGTAGAGATCGTTGCAGCAGACGGGAGTCGCTTTGAGTCGTTCGCCTACGGCAGTTCAGTGGCCCAGATCCTGGTCCCGAGCAGACGGTACGAGCGAGTAGCGAGTCGGATCAGGGGTTGGACGCAGGCCGCTGCGGATCAGGTCCCTCGGGAGCGCTCACCGGAATATCAGCCCCGTCGGCGGTTGCGGCGTCTTGTTCGCGTCGGCGTGCCCCTGGCTGTTGCCGTCTCCCAAGGACTCGGAGCGCTGATCTGGCTGGCAACCCCGTCCCTCTACCCGCTCTTCACCTTCTAGCCTCGAGCAGAGCGGAGTGGAACAGTGCAGCGGCGAACTGTCCGAGTGCCGGGAGCGGGGCGCCTGGCGAGGCTGTACGGGCTTACTTTGAGCGGCACCCTGCTCCTGGTGGTGCTCTTCCGGCTTGTCGCGGACTCCGGCGGCTTCCAGGAACTCGCTGCAGGGGTCTTTGGTTTGGCACTCCTGTGGCGGTCATGTCGCATCGGTATCTACAAGAGCGCGGACACTCTCACGATCAGAAGTTGGTACCGATCGTGGTACTTGCCGATGGGAGCTGTCGACAGGGTGTCTGCGGTTCCGTATTCGGGCTACCTCAACGTCCAGGGTCACAGCCCGTTCTTCTCGATGCTCATGATCGCGGCCGAGGAGAAGGAGATCGAACTGCCATTCACGGTCGACACCCGAAAGCGATGTAGGGCTCTGGCTTCGGCGCTGGATGACTCAGTTCGTCGATCTCGGTGAGAGCGGCTTCGCGCAAGTTCTGGTCGGTCAGTCCTCGTGCGCAGCGGCCCGCGCCTGGGCACGAGCCTCGCGCGCGTGCTCGACGCGCCAGGCGATGCCGGGTCGTCCCTCCCGGTCGACGCCGGCGAGGATCGCGCCGCCCGTCGCCGTGAGCGCCTGGACGAGTCGGTCGCGTCGGGCCTCGCGGTCCTCACGGGTCTCGCCGGGCACCCGCACGGGGAGGTTGGCGAGCAGGAGCGGTGCGCTGAGCCCGGCGAGCACGAGTGCGGCCGTGCGCGGCGCCTTGCCGAACACGAGCGAGAGGCCCGCGAGCGCCGTCACTGCGCCGTGCACCTGGACCAGGCGGCGCGCCGTCGGGCCGTCGAGGTAGGTCACGAGGTCGGTGTTGGTCGCGGCACCGGCGCGTTCGGCGATGGGTCGCAGCGTGGGCAGCGCGGTTGCCGCGTGGGTAGCGGGGTGGCGGACGGCGTCGACGCCACGGGAGACGAACCACGTGGCGAGCATCGCTCGGGCGAGCGGGCGGGCAAGCATGGCCTACAACGCCCCGCCCGCAGCATCCGGGGCGTCGGCTGACTCGCCGCCGTCGCCGATCTGCTCGCGGGCCACGTAGTTCTCGAGGTCGAACAGGTTCGCGCCAGCGCGCTCGGCCACCGTGAGGAGCGTCGTCGCGGAGGCGACCTCCTCGACCTGCTCCTTGAGGAACCACAGCAGGAACTGCTCACCGAGCGCGTCGCCCTCGGCACGAGCGGCAGCGAAGAGCGCCTCGATCTGCGACGTCACCTGCTTCTCCTGGGCGAGCGCGAGCTTGATGGGCGTCACGACGTCGTCGAATCCGTTGATGACGTCGCCGCTGCCGGGGATGTCGATCGGCAGGTCGCGGTCGAGCATGTATTGCACGATCATCATCGCGTGGTTGCGCTCCTCGATCGCCTGGCGGTAGTAGTGCCGGGCGAGCTGGGGGAGGTCCTGGGCGTCGAACCAGACGGCGATCGCGATGTACTGCTGGTGGGCGTTGAACTCGTGGCCGACCTGTTCGCGGAGCAGCTGGAGGAACCGTGAATCGCTCATGGGTCCAACCTAACGTGTCACGGCGGTATGCCCCACCGGGAATGGGGACGACGGCGCACGCGTTGACGCCGGTGTGACCCTGCTCGCACATCGATCCGCCACTGCACCGCCCCGCGGCATGCGTGCATGCTCCGGGCTAGGCTCGGGGGCGATGACTGAGCCCACGCCGGTCGACCCGGCGACCGAGGACACGGCCGCACGCACTGCCCGCTTCGAGGCGGACGCGCTCGCCTACGTCGACCAGCTCTACGGTGCAGCGCTGCGCATGACGCGCAACCCGGCCGACGCCGAGGACCTGGTCCAGGAGGCGTACACGAAGGCGTTCGCGGCCTTCCACCAGTTCAAGCCAGGCACCAACCTCAAGGCGTGGCTGTACCGGATCCTGACGAACACCTTCATCAACACCTACCGCAAGAAGCAGCGCGAGCCGCAGCAGGCCGGTGGGGAGGAGGTCGAGGACTGGCAGCTCGCCCGCGCCGCCTCGCACACCTCGACCGGACTGCGCTCCGCGGAGGCCGAGGCGCTCGACCGGCTGCCCGACTCCGCCGTCAAGGACGCGCTCGCCGAGCTCGGCGAGGAGTTCCGGCTCGCCGTCTACCTCGCGGACGTCGAGGGCTTCGCCTACAAGGAGATCGCGGAGATCATGGGCACCCCGATCGGCACCGTGATGTCGCGGTTGCACCGGGGCCGCGCCCGCCTTCGCGAGCTGTTGTGGGACTACGCGCAGGAACGGGGACTGGTTCCGGCGGGGACCAAGGAGGACGCATGAGCACGCACGACGACGGTGTCCCGGCCGAACGGGTCGACTGCGCCCAGGCGATCGACCAGCTCTTCGAGTTCCTCGACGCCGAGATCGACAACGAGCGCGGCGACCTGATCCGCGTGCACCTCGCCTCGTGCGAGCAGTGTCTCGCGGAGTACGACGTCGTGGACCACATCAAGGCCCTCGTCAAGCGCTCGTGCGATGAGCGGGCACCCGACGAGCTCCACGTGCGGATCCGTACCCAGCTCACGGTGCTGCGCGCCGAGCTCGGCTGAACCGGGACATACGAAAGGCCCGGTGCGTGCACCGGGCCCTCGCCGCGTCCTCAGGCGTTGGGACGCTTGCCGTGGTTGGCTGCGTTGCCCTTGCGGCTACGGCGCTTGCGACCGCGCTTGCTCATGAGGTTCTCCTAGGTGTCTGCGGGCGCCGCAGGTTCGCGGCGGGCCCGCCCATGTTCCCACATCCTGTGCGGTGGGCCGAATGGAGCAGCCCGCAAACGGCACGAACCGGGTTCGAACTGACTCAAGTTCGCGGCCCCGTCGCCCGATGAGGTGATGGTGAGCGACCAGCCTCTGTCCGTCATCCCGTTCCTGCACGCGCTCGCAGGGACGAACGGTTCCGACCTGCACTGCAAGGTCGGCTCTGCGCCACGCGTGCGAGTCGACGGCCGGTTGCGCAAGCTCCAGGTCCCGGACCTGCGCCCGATCGACACCGAGAACATGCTCATCGAGGTGCTTCCCGAGGACCTCGTGGATCACTACCGGCGCACGCACGAGGCGGACTTCGCTTACTCGCTCAAGGGCGTGGGACGGTTTCGCGTCAACGCCTATCAGGCGCGCGGCACGAACGCGCTCGTGTTCCGGCGGGTCGCCGTGGGTGCGCAGTCGCTCTCCGAGCTCGGCCTGCCGGAGGTCGTCGGTGAGCTCGCGCTCGAGCCGCGCGGCCTCGTGCTCGTGACGGGTCCGACCGGTTCGGGCAAGACGACGACGCTCGCCTCGATGGTGGACCTCGTCAACTCCTACCGTGAGGTCAACATCGTCACGATCGAGGACCCGATCGAGGTTCTGCACTCGGACAAGAAGGCGATCGTCTCCCAGCGCGAGGTGCGCCAGGACACGGCCGACTTCAACTCCGCACTGCGTGCCGCGATGCGCCAGGACCCCGACGTCATCCTCGTGGGCGAGATGCGCGACGTCGAGACAGTGCGGGCAGCCCTCTCCGCCGCCGAGACGGGCCACCTCGTGCTCTCCACGCTCCACACGATCGACGCCCAGGAGTCGATCAACCGCATCGTCGACTTCTTCCCGCCGCACGAGCAGAAGCAGATCCGCACCGCGCTCGCGCAGTCGCTCAAGGGCGTCATCTCGCAGCGTCTCGTACGCCGCCAGGACGGCTCCGGCCGCGCGGTCGCCGTCGAGGTGCTCGTCAACACCGGGCGTACCGCCGAGGCGATCCTCGACCCGATCGACTCGACACCGATCGTCGACCTCATCGCCGAGGGCGGCTACTACAAGATGCAGACGTTCGACCAGCACCTGTTCCAGCTCATCCGGGACGACGTCATCTCCTACGAGGACGCCTGCTCGATCGCGTCGAACCCGCAGGACCTCACGGTCGAGCTGCGCGCCGCAGGCCTCGTCTCCTAGCTCACGGCCGCGGCCGACCGGGGCTTGTTGCACCAGCCCCGCCCGCCTCAGCCCTGCCGGGCGCCGCTCTCGCATCACGCTGAACGATTACGTGCGTGTGGCGCACGTAATCGTTCACTGTCATGCTCCCGCGTCGGCGTGGGAGGGCTCCGGGTGGGTTGGGGTGGGCCGGCGTGGGGTGCGGCTACCGGGGTGTGGTGGATCGCGCGGCTCGACGTGGGGTGCGGCTCGCGGCGATGACGATCACGTCGCTGAGTCCCTGGAGCGCGAGGAGCGCGGCGAGCGGCCAGCGTAGCCAGCCGGGCACGGACCACGGCACGCCGAGACGTTCGGAGCCGACGGCGAGCGCCAGGGCGGCTGCGAGCTCGACCGCGGCGATCACGGCCCACAGCCACGGTCGGTGCCACAGGAACCGGCGCAGTCGGTCGTACCGGGACGTGCCGGTCGGCTCCGCGCCGATGCGCTCGACGAACTCGGGCCTCGTCGGGGCGGGCGCGCGGGTTCCGCCGTCGTCGGCGCCATGCTCGGTCATGGTCCTCCTACCGGGTGCATGCGCAGGTCACGGGGTCGTGGGGCGGTCGGCACACTACGGCAGGACCGCCGGAATGCGACAGTCCTGTTGACGCGGACCGAGACGCGATATAACGTGTTTCTCGTAACGAGATATATCGCGAGAGGGAGAGTGCCATGCCAACCGAGTCCTGGGTCGTCGCCGGCCCGCAGATCATCGAGCTGGAAGAGATCCGCGCGCTGCGCGTCGGCCTCGTCGGGGGACGCGTCGACGTCGTCGCGCACGACGACGACTCGCGCGGCGCCCGCGTCGAGGTGCACGAGGTGTCCGGCCGCCCCCTCGAGGTCAGCCTCGTCGACGGCGAGCTCAAGGTCGGCTACGGCCACACGCTCGGCGGATGGGAGTCCTTCCTCGACAAGGTGCGCAACTTCTCGGACAAGGACTCGGCCTCGGTGCACATCGCCGTGCCGCGCGACATCAAGGTGCGTCTCGGCACGGTGGCCGCGGAGGGGCTCCTCGCACACATGCGTGAGGACGCGCAGGTCTCCACCGTGTCCGGCTCGCTCGTCACGGACCACACGCTCGGTGCGCTCACCGCCAAGACGGTCTCGGGCGAGATCGCCGTGCGCGACCACACCGGGGACCTGACGCTCTCGACCGTCTCGGGCGACCTCACCGCCTCGGGCGCGCTCAGCCGCATCACGACCAACTCCGTGTCCGGCGCCGTCTCGCTCGACATGACGACCACCACTACCACGGTTTCCGCCACGACCGTCTCGGGCGACGTGACGATCCGGTTGCCGCAGGGCGTGGGCTTCGGGGTCGAGGCCAAGTCGGTGAGCGGTCGCGTCATCGTCGACGGCGCCGACCACACCTCGAGCCGGCCCGGGCGCACCCACGTCGA
>Ga0160449_1000397_pt1 | contig 28689 bp, 23 predicted proteins | sample HID1975I_E1MG_FD_108216 | JGI IMG/M metagenome (GOLD analysis project Ga0160449, IMG submission 108216) | Enriched soil microbial communities from UW Madison campus, WI, USA - HID1975I_E1 MG | ecosystem: Environmental > Terrestrial > Soil > Unclassified | place: USA: Madison, Wisconsin...
AAGCTGCCGACATCATAAGCATGATGTTTACCGAGGTTGAACGCGATAACACCGAGCCGCTGCTCAGGGCCATAAATCGTTAAATCCGGCACAGCCTTCAACGCCTGCTGCGCGTAGCGCATAAGCGATTGCTCGTACTCGCCCACTTCCGCCAGGCCAAGGTTTTCAACATATCGCAAAGCGGCACCCAGCCCAATAATCCCGGCTGTATTTGGCGTGCCCGCCTCAAAACGCCACGGAGCGGCGGCGTAAGTCGTGCCTTCTGTGAGACTCACACTGGCAATCATCGACCCGCCCCCTTCCCACGGCGGCATGTTTTGCAGGATTTCTTCACGCGCATACAGCACGCCAATTCCCGTCGGGCCGTAAATTTTATGACCGGAGAAAAGATAGAAATCGCAATCCAGTGCCTGCACATCAATGGCGTGATGCATGATGGCCTGCGCACCGTCCACCAGCACTTTTACGCCCGCCTGATGCGCAGTCGCAATCATTTGTTGTACCGGGTTTTCGGTGCCCAGTACGTTTGAAACATGCGTAATCGCCAGCAGTTTTGTGTGCTCATCAATCAGCGTCGGGAACACTTCGAGTTGTAACGTGCCATCCTCATTAAGCGGGATAACGCGCAACGTCGCTCCCGTGTGTTCGCACAGAATTTGCCACGGCACGATATTGGCGTGGTGTTCCATCGCGGAAATAATAATATTATCTCCGCGCTGAATATTGGCTCGCCCCCAGCTGTTGGCAACCAGATTGATCCCCTCAGTGGTGCCTCGCACAAAGACAATCTCTTCAGGCGATCGCGCATTAATGAAGCGCGAAACCTGATTGCGCACGTTTTCCATGAGCTGCGTCGCTTCCGCGCTCAGCGTGTGTATCCCGCGATGCACCGCCGCGTAACCGTGGCTGTAAAAGTCCAGTTCAGCGCCGATAACCGCCTGCGGCTTTTGCGCACTGGCCGCGCTGTCTAAATAGGCCAGCGGCTGACCGTTGACTTCGCGGCTTAGAATGGGGAAATCAGCCCGCACCCGTTCGATGGAAAAACTCATGCATCGCCTCCCGCAAAGCGCTGGCCGATCCGTGCCAGAACCTGCTGTTTTAATGCTTTGTCGCGAATACTTTCCGTAAGCTCTGCGGCAAAGGCATAAATAATCATCTGTCTGGCGGCCTCTTCTTTAATGCCGCGCGAACGTAGATAGAACATCTGTTCGTCGTCGATGCGACCGATCGTCGCGCCATGACTACATTTCACGTCATCGGCATAAATTTCCAGCTGTGGTTTGGTGTCCACTTCCGCCAGACGCCCGAGCAACAGGTTATTGTTGGTCATCTGTCCATCGGTTTTAATGGCATGTTGAGCCACTTTAATCATGCCGTTAAACACCGCACGACCTTTATCACGCACGATAGTTTTGTGCAGCTGACGGCTGTTGCAATAACCCTTGTTGTGCTCAAGCCAGGTTCGCGTGTCGCACACTTCGTTATTTATCGGCAACGCCAGGCTGTTCATGCGTAGTTGCGTGTTCTCGCCGTTAAGTTGCGTACTGGTGTTGTGGCGCAACACCGCTGCACCCAGCAAGAAGCTATTACTCTCAACCGTCGCATCCTGCCCGACCACTAAATCGTTATGAGCGAAGTGATAGCTCTGTGCATTTTCAAACGCCATTTTGTCATGGTGAAGCTGGCTGTTCGCACCGATTTCTGCGGTAAAGCGCGCGCCAGTAAAATGTGGGTGCTCGTCAAAACTCACGTAGTGCTCGATAACCGTCGCGTTTGCGCCTTCGCCCAGAGACAAGTGGTGGCGATAATGTGCCGTATTCATCTCACCCAGCGCACTCCCCCGGCTGACGTGCATTAGCAGCAATGCTCTTGCCGGGCTGTGATTACGCGCTACGCGAATATGCGTCACCGTTTCGGCGAGACTCTCGGTAAGATGCAGGAATACTTCGCCCTGCACTGCGGCGGGCAGCGAATCCCGTTGTTCATCGACGGTCACATCAAAACCGCTATGGGTAATATCGTCGCTCAGTTCACGGCTGAATCGCCCATCAACAAACACCAGCCGCCATGCGTCTACCGGCAATGCCAGTTTATCGCGCTGAACTTCACTCAACGATTCTTGCACAGGCAGAACAAACTGATTATTCAGCAACCCTTCCAGGGGCGTGTATTTCCAGTTTTCATGTTTACGCGTCGGCAGCCCCAGGCGCAGCATTTGCTGCATATGTTCCTGAGCTTCTTTGCTGCGTTTATCACCCTGCGTTTCAAACAAATGATGCCATTGCTGCAGGGCATTGCCGTTACTGCTGTTCGGTAAGCCAGCCATAACCCTGCTCCTCCAGTTGTTTCACCAGACTGAAATCACCCGATTTCACGATTCGGCCCTGATACAGCACATGAACAAAATCAGGTTTGATATAGTCAAGGATACGCTGATAGTGAGTGACGATAATGAATGAACGGTTGCCATCACGCAGGGAATTGACCCCTTCTGCGACAATTTTCAGCGCATCAATATCCAGCCCTGAGTCGGTTTCATCGAGAATACAAAGTTCAGGTTCCAGCACCGCCATTTGCAGAATGTCGTTACGTTTTTTCTCACCACCAGAGAAACCAACGTTCACCGAACGCGTCAGTAAATCTTCTGGCATTTTCAGTAATTTGATTTTCTCTTCCATCAAATCCTGGAAATCAAAGCGGTCGAGTTCTTCTTTGCCCCGATATTCGCGCACCGCATTCAGCGCGGTTTGCAGGAAGAATTGGTTGCTGACACCGGGAATTTCTACCGGGTACTGAAATGCCATAAAGATGCCTTCGCCCGCACGGTCTTCCGGCGATAATTCCAGTAAATCCTTGCCTTTGAAATGCACCTGCCCGCCGGTGACTTCGTAATCTTCACGCCCGGCAAGCGTTGCGGACAGCGTGCTTTTCCCGGAGCCGTTCGGCCCCATGATGGCATGCACTTCACCCGGTTTTACTTCAAGGCTTAAGCCGCGCAGGATCTCTTTGTCCTCAACGCTTACCTGTAAATCTTTAATGCTCAGCATAATTTTCCCTTAATTCTTATCCGACACTGTGTTCGAGGCTAATCGCTAATAATTTTTGTGCTTCCACTGCGAACTCCAGCGGTAATTCCGAGAACACGTCTTTACAGAAGCCGTTGACGATCATTGAAATCGCATCGTCCTGGGCTATCCCACGTTGCAGGCAATAGAACAACTGGTCTTCACCGATGCGCGATGTCGTCGCTTCGTGCTCAAGCTGAGCAGTATTATTGCGGCACTCAACATACGGGAAAGTGTGCGCGCCGCTGTCCGGGCCGATAAGCATCGAATCGCACTGGGTGAAGTTACGGGCGTTGGTCGCCGTAGGCTTGATTTTCACCAGTCCCCGGTAGCTGTTCTGGCTATGCCCGGCAGAGATCCCTTTCGAGATAATGGTCGATTTGGTGTTTTTGCCGATGTGGATCATTTTGGTACCGGTATCAGCTTGCTGATGCCCTGCCGTCAGCGCCACCGAGAAGAATTCGCCGATGGAGTTATCACCGCGCAGGATCACGCTCGGGTATTTCCAGGTGATTGCTGAACCCGTTTCAGACTGCGTCCAGGACATCTTGCTGTTCGCCCCTTCGCACAACGCACGCTTGGTCACGAAGTTGAGAATGCCGCCGGTGTTGCCATCGCCCGGGAACCAGTTCTGTACGGTCGAGTATTTCACTTCAGCATCTTTATGGATGATGACCTCCACTACCGCTGCGTGAAGCTGGTAGCTGTCGCGCACGGGAGCCGAGCACCCTTCGATATAACTGACATAACTTCCTTCGTCGGCGACTAAAATAGTGCGTTCGAACTGGCCGGTTTTTTCGGCATTGATGCGGAAATAAGTTGAAAGCTCCATCGGGCAACGCACGCCTTTCGGCACATAAATAAATGTGCCGTCGGAGGCCACAGCTGCATTTAACGCGGCAAAGAAGTTGTCGTTGCTGGGAACCACTGTGCCGAGATATTTTTGCACCAGTTCAGGGAACTCATGAATCGCTTCGCCAAAGGAGCAGAAAATAATGCCCTGTTCGGAGAGTTTTTCACGGTAAGTGGTCGCCACAGAAACGGAGTCAAAAATGGCATCCATGGCGATATTCGAGCCTTCATGCACCGGGACACCAAGCTGTTTAAAAGCCTCTTCTACTTCGCCCGTCAAATACGCATTGCTGCCGGGTTGCTGAACCGCACCCGGTTGCGACTCGCAGTTATCGTCACAACTGCCGCACGACGGCGCAGAGTAATAGCTGTAATCCTGATAGTTCAGCTTTTCGTAGTTGGCTTTCAGCCAGTGTGGCTCTTCCATTTCAAGCCAGGCACGATAAGCATTCAGGCGAAATTCCAGCATCCACTCGGGCTCATTACGCCGCGCAGAGATTGCCCGCACCACATCTTCGTTGATGCCGTGCGCCATTTCGTCGGTTTTCAACTGGGTGAAAAAGCCTTCTTTATAAGAATGGCTGCCCGCCCAGGTTTGCACTTCTTCAGACGTTTCAGTGTTACGTGACATAATCCCGCCTACACCCCAAAGCTTTCACCACAACCACATTCGTGTTGTGCTTTCGGGTTGTTAAATTTGAATATTTCGTTTAATCCTTCATGCACATAATCGACTTCCGTTCCGTCGATAAACGGCATAGCTGAAAGCGGAACCCACAGCTTCGCGCCGTCCGTCTCAAAAAGTAGGTCGTCAGGGTTGGGCTCTTTTACGGTGTCCAGCACGTAGCCAAAGCCCGCGCATCCAGTTTGTTTGATACCCAGACGCACGCCCAAAAACCCCGGCTGTTGACTTGCCAGTTTGCGAATATGTGAGCACGCTTCAGGCGTGAGGGTTAGCCCCTTCCAGGCGAAGTCAGTGGGATCGAAGCTACCGGTTTGCACATCCATAGTTCACCTCTTTTATGTTTTGCCGCCCAAAGGCCAATACCCTATGTTAATGATAACAATTATCAATACAACATCCTGATAACAGGGGTATTCATGAAATGCTGCATTTTTAGGCGTATTTACTAAGGATAGACCCTGCTGAAACTCTTGCAGGTGGTGAAAAGAGCTATTTAAGCCACTGAATTGAGAAGGATTTAAATACCGGGCGAATGATTAGGTGATAGAAAGTAAAAGATGTATAGAGAATACCGATTTATGCGATAGGTAACCTAAAATGCCTGAAAACAACGATTTACTGCAACATCAACAGTTTAACTATTTCTGCTTAATCTGGTGACGTGAAAATTGCCTCAACACTTGTTGTTGCAAGATCCAGACAGGTGGCCTATGGGCATTTAACTCGAGACTGCATGTTCACTGATTCAGTTCGGACATTGCCAGCGCTGCAACTTCTAATGTTACGGATGCTGTTTCGTTGCTCTCGAGTGACCATGTTGTTGAGAGTCCGCACCACGCAATGATCCATTTGAGTAGACGCTCTCTATCAAGGCCCGCCATTTCGCTAACGAGATTCAGTCGTTGTTTAAATATTCCTGGGACAGTAGCAACCCGGGGTATGGGATTGCCAAGATCCGGATTGGTAAAAATATTGGCAAAGTCGAAACCTCGTTCACCGAGGATTCCTTTTGGATCAATGGCCAACCAGCCTGAGGCACCGAAATCAAGAACGTTCTCATGATGTAAGTCGCCATGTAATACGACCAACTCTTGTGGTGTCGATAACAACTCTTCTGCTATTTCAGCACTACGTGACAGGATGCCTCCATACCGCTGGCCTGCTGATTGAAGAGGGCAAAACCACTCAGCCAGAGTCGGAAGTTGTGGTAAAGGCCGTTTTGGGGTGGTGTGAAGTCTGTTTGCTGTAAAGCATAAAATCCGACATGCCTCAGCATCCTGACCTTCCCGGGACATAGAGGAGAGTGATGCCTCCCCCATTGCGCGTGCAAGAAGAATGGCTTCATTTTCATATGCAATAACCTGTGCTGCGCCATTTCCTTCCCACCATGACATTAGAGCACTACCGGATTGCTCATCCGCATCATCTGTGATTTTAAGCATGGCTTTCATACCTCCTGTTATTGTCTCAACAGGCAAGAGTTTGGAGGTATGGGTTGTGAACGGTGTACCATCTGGAATGAGGTTCCAGCGATCTAACCAGTGTGCGAACTCGCTAATGTCCATAATATTTTCCTTACTTCCTTATCGTGTAAGTCACTGAATGCGACAGGCATGTGAACCATTCTAACTCATAGCTTGAGTAAATTTTTCTCAACTTAAATCTGATGGTTAGGTCATTCATGCAACTGTATTTAAAAATAAGAAAACATGAGATTGTTAAGGTTATAACCTTGTCATATCTTCTAAGTGTGTATTTACCCTCAAGGAATAAGCATCATGATTAAGCGTCGCACCCTCAAAACTGCACTTGCGGCGGTTTTTTCTCTGACTGTCCTTGCCGCCCCCGTTTATGCAAACCCGGGCAACGGCAATGGTGGCGGTAATCACGGTAACAGTGGTAATAGCGGTAACAGTGGCAATAGCGCTAAAAGCGGGGACCAGGGCAACAAAGGCCAGGGTAACGGAAAGTCGAATGAGGATCATGGCAACCGCAAAAACTACGGTAAACCAGACCATGTTGACTCGGATATCACCTTTTCTCGTGCACGCTCTCTAGCCGTGAATTATGGCCTTGTTGGATATCAGGCACTCCCCCCTGGAATCGCTAAAAATTTAGCACGAGGTAAACCGTTACCTCCGGGAATTGCTAAGAAAACTTTACCTGCATCCATGATTAACGATCTGCCATATTATCCTGGTTACGAATGGCAAGCGGTGGGTAATGATTTGGTGCTTATTGCTTTAAGCACAGCCATTGTGACCTCCGTCATTAACGGTGTGTTCGATTAACATACTCCCCTATCCGAGAGCCTCGCATCTGCGGGGCTTTTTTATGCCCAGCGACAATATCCCTGTTCTTCATTTTGTTAAATACCGTGACCATTAGCCCGGTAATTGTACTGAGTCCTTCATACGCTTAATATATATGAGAAAGTAGCTTTGACGAGCAAGAAAAATCCGTTCGTTAAATTTGTTGGTAATTATATTCTACGGAAGGATATTTAATGCGCTATACACCTTTTATAATTGTGCCTTTATTAAGTGCTTGTAGTTTCAGTTTTATGAAGTTTGATAATGATCCGTTAGTACAAGCGACGTACGCGACTAATGCGACAAAAAGCTCCGTTATTGCAGCGGGTGGGAAACCAGACAGTGAGATGAATGTTCCTGAAATCAATGGGACTTGCATCAATTACACGCTAAAAAAAGATGCTGAGACAATGCCTTTTTATGTGGCATTCGATGAGAATGGAAACCGCAAACATTATGGCTATATCTCCTGCCAACAGGCGAGAGCCAAAGGAATATTTAGCCAGTAAGTCATCATAAAAGATCATTCCTCTTCTCACTCTACACAGTCAGAAGAGGGATATGTGAATTTCTCTAAATATTAGTAACCTGCAGCCTTATTAGCCGCTTTTATACGCTTATTCCTGCTCTCTTTTTCATGGCTATCTTTAGCCTGCATTATGCCACCAGCAGCATCTACCCAGTCATTAGCTGTACAACCGGATAATACCACGCCCAACATAAGTGCAAGTACATACTTCATTTTAGCTCCATAAAATCATTTCTGTATAAATAACGTCCGTGTAATACTTAAAGTATTTGACGCTTACGCCATTATTTTGACAAAAAATGAGTTCATGGGCAAGGTGCGCTGGATTCAAGTCTGTTTTATATAGCGAGTGAGATACAGCTTATAGCTGAAATAATTTAAGTTGCAGACTATATAATAGACCTGCAACTTAAACAGAATGGATGGATTATTATGCGGAAGTAATGAGCAGTGATTTATTTGCTTCGAGCGCATCAACCGCACATTGCTGGTCCAGATGCCCGCCTGGTGCGCCGCCAATACCAATAGCGCCAATAGTCTGGTTATCGACTTTCACAGGAACTCCACCGCCCAATAATAAGAAGCCTGGAATATCGCGCATATTCTGTGCACCGGCGTTATCCTGCGCACTTTTCATCACATCACCAGTGGTATTTTTTGTGGTCAGTGCGGTATACGCTTTCATACGGCTAGCTTCAACGGTATGCGGGCCTGCGTTATCCATGCGCTTAACCACTTTCACCACGCCCGCACGGTCAACAATCGTCACCGCCACGTTGTAGTTTTTGGCACTACAAGCCTGGATGGCGCTTTGGGCAAGCTTGTCAGCAAACTCGAGAGAGAGATTCTTTTCAGTCAAAACATTACTGGCAAATGCAGGCATTACCGCCATGGTACTGAACAGAGCAGCCGCTAACAGGATGGATTTTTTCATGGTTTCTTCCCTCAACTCGGAGTGATTAATTGACAAGAGTTAAGGTAACCAACTGCGCAAATCGAAACCATTCGGGTGAATACCTGGCAAACCAGGTAATTTTACGTAGTTCCTTTTAAACCGCCGTAAACTTTAATCAGCTTCGCCAGAGAATTAATTTCCAGTCTGGCAAATAAACTGGCTCGATGCGCCTCCACGGTTCGTGGTGATAACGAAAGATCGCGCGCCATTTCTTTATTTGATTTGCCCTGCATGATAAGCGCCATCACTTCCTGTTCTCGGGCAGAAAGCGTGGCCAGCTTCGCCTGTAAATCGGCCTGGCTTTCACGTTGTTGCTGGGTAAGTTTCTGCTGCTCAAATGCCGCCCCTACCGTTTCAATCAACAAATCCGCATCAATAGGTTTGGTGAGAAACTCAAAAGCCCCGTTTTTAAACGCTCGACGGCAAAGATCGATACTGCCATGGCCGGTCATCATGATAATCGGCAAGGTACTTCCCCGTTGTTCCCAGCTTTCAAGCAACGTAATGCCTGATTTACCAGGCATACGAATATCCAAAAGCAAACACCCGTTCAGGTGTTGCAACTCAGGCTGAGACGCCAGAAAACTTTGTACACTGTCATAGGCCTGCGTTTCCCAGCCCATCGTCGCCAGAAGAGCGCTTAATGAAATGCGGATTGCTTCGTCGTCGTCAATTAAGTAGATTCGTTGCGCCATCACGCCTCCTGCTGTGTGAGAGGGAAAACCAGAGTGAAACACGCGCCGCCAGTGGCGCTGTTTTGCACCTGAATACTGCCATTCAACCGCTGCACCAGCGTTTCCGTCAGCGCCATTCCTAGCCCAAGCCCATCTTTACGCGTGGTAAAGAAAGGCATAAAAACTTGCTCTAATGCCTGTTCAGATAACCCCTGCCCACCATCAGTGACGGTCAAAATAATGCTGTCCGCCGTCTGGGATGCATGGATTGTGACCCAGGCTTTTTCCGTTTTCTGCTGCGCCTGAATCGCGTTATTGAGCAGATTATGGAAGATTTGCTCAATGCCCAATGGCGAGGCGATGAGAGAAGGCAGAGACTCAGGAACCTGGTTAATGACACTGACTTTGCCGCGCTCGATTTCGTTACCCAGCAGCATCGTCACTCGTTCCCATACCTGGCGCAAATTGACCGGTTGTAGCGCCTGTTCGTCACTGTGCAATTTTTCACGGAATGCCAGTAGCAGAGCGCTGATACGTTTAGTTTGCATGACCGACGCATTCAGCAGCGGTTGTGCTTTTTCCGCCTGTTGCTGCTTAATTAAACGCTGTGCCGTTTGCGAATAGCTCAAAATTGCAGTGAGGGGTTGATTCAGTTCATGCACCATGCCTGCAGCGATTTCTCCCATCGCATTCAAACGCGCCAACTCTGAAAAATGGGCGCGTAAATTGGCAATGTTGCGCTGTCGTTTAGTCATCTGATACTGATTATAAAAGTAGATAACGACCGCCCAAAAAACTCCTACCAGCAGCAAAACCAACCAGGGCAAACTTCGCCAGTCCGGATTATTCGTCACCAGTAAATTCAAAGGCTGTGAAGGGCTGGCAATGTCCTTTTCCCAACGCCACCAGTCCCCCTTGCCTTCCGCGCCCTGCGTGATAAGCGGCGTATCTTTCCAGCTCAGGCTGAAATGGCGGAATTTCTGGGTGCGAACAAATTCGGCCAGCAACGTCGGCAAATCAATCAGCAAAGACCCCTGCGGCGAGTTTATCCAGTATGTGCCTGCACGCGCAGGGTTAATATCCGGGCGCGGTGGCTCATGGGGTTGGGTTTGCCAGCGCAGAATATAAGGGAATTTTTGCTGCACCACGGCAGGATCGCTGCTGTTAGAAAGCAATGCAAGAATCACATCGTTTTGCGAAAGTTTAACGGTGATGTCGCGATACAAAATGCGGAACTCCGCACTTTGCTCCTCATACTGCTGATGCAGCGCATAAACCACGACGCCACCGCCCGACAGCACGGTGAGAATCAGCCAGATGAGTGCTTTACGCATCGCATTCCTTAATGTGGGAAGGGTTGTTGGAGAATCAAATCCAGCCTTTTTTACTGAATGTCACTTTCGTCGCTTCATTCAAATCGTACTTGCTCAACTCAGAATGTTTAACCCAGGCAATATCCTGAAACTCTTCGTTAAAGGCAACATTACGGTTGGCGCTCACACAGTCAAACATCAGGTAAATCATATAAATTTCTTCTTTTGAACCGTCAGCGTAAGTCTTCACGCGCACATCGTCAGCGAAGGTCCAGGGTTTAATACTGGTAATTTGCAGCTCAGTTCCTAGCTCTTCAGCGATCTCTCGCAGCAACGCTTCTTCCATTTGTTCACCCGGCTCCATTCCACCGCCGGATAACGCCCATTGTCCGGGGAACACACCGCGATCGTCGGGCATCTTGCACAACAGAACTTCACCATTATTTTCAATAATTGGGCAAACAATAACTCTCTGACGCATACGACCTCCTGCTGTCTTTAATTTTGCAAACGTTAGCAGAAATGCGCCCGTGAGTCTCACGGGAAGTCACGCTTATGACGCTGATAATTAATTATTTGCGAGGCGCTTTCCGCAATTCATTCGTGCAGATTTTATTACGCTGGCAATGAATCTAAAGTGACGAACTCATGGCATAACCCGTTCAATTAATCATCGCAAAAATCGTACTTAGTACGAAAAAAACATTGACACTCGCACGTCGTACGACTAAAAATACAACACAAGGACAAAACAGATGATGGAACATTTTGAGTTTATAGAGACGCCGACTTTTGTCAGGCAGCGTGAAAGCTTGTTAGATGATGATACCTTCCAACAGCTTCAGGAATATCTGCTCAGGCAGCATGTCGATGGAGACACCATACGAAACTCCGGTGGCTGTAAAAAGCTGCGCTGGAACCGGCCTGGAACGGGCAAACGTGGCGGTGTAAGGGTTATTTATTATGCGGTAACTCAAAAAGGTAAACTCTATCTGCTGACGATTTACGCAAAAAACGTCAAAGACGATATGACCGAAGCGGAGAAATCTGTACTCAAACGGTTGGCGCATCATCTGGATCTGGCATTGACTATTTTTCACAATGAAAACTCAAGGAAACCAATATGGATAAGCAACTTTTCAACGATCTGGTGCAAAGCATGGAAGAGATGGTTGCCATCGAAAAAGGGGAAATGCAGCCAGGCCGCGTTCATCGCTACCCTTTACCAGATGTAAAAGCATTGCGTGAATCAATCGGTCTAAAACAGGAAGAGTTTGCTCAGGCTGTGGGGGTTAGCCCTTCACTGGTGCAAAGTTGGGAGCAAAAGCGCCGCATCCCATCCGGGTCATCGCTAAAAATACTGTTGATGCTCGAACATAATCCGGCGCTTATTAAGGTTCTGCTGGCTATTTAATTAGACCACCGCTGTGGTCAGTCGCGATGTGCAACAAAGCCGCCCTTGTTCATCGCTGATTTCTATTTGCCAGACCTGGTGCCTGCGCCCGACATGCACTGCTTTGCAAACACCGCGCACAATGCCTTCTCGCGCCGATCGAAGATGGTTAGCGTTAACTTCCAGACCAACGATTTTCTGCTCGCCTTCGGTACATAAATATCCGGCTACCGAACCGAGCGTTTCAGCCAACACCACCGATGCGCCTCCGTGAAGCAAGCCAAATGGCTGGCGCGTGCGGTTATCCACGGGCATAGTGGCTTCCAGTTCATTATCGTCGATGCGGGTAAATACGATTCCCACGTGTTCCACCATGTTGTCCGCGCCCATTTTATTGAGCGCTTCCAGATTCACTTCACGTCGCCAGATCATCCCATAATCTCCAGTAATGCCTGTAGCGGATGGCGAACACCGTTGCCTTCCACACGTTTGACCTGACTGCGGCACGAATAGCCGGTTGCCAGGCAGCGTTGGCGCGGCAGGCGCTGCATTGCCTGGTGCCACGACAGCTCGTAAATCCCCAGTGAGTTAGCATGGTTTTTTACCTCATGCCCGTAGGTTCCAGCCATGCCGCAGCAGCCGACGCTAACATTTTCAAGCTTCGCACCTAAGCGCGCAAAAATTGCCGACCATTGGTTTGGCGCCGTAGGCAATGCGGTGACTTCGGTACAATGGCCAAACAGATACCAGGATTCTCCACCAACCGCAGCGGCTTCACGGTTTGCAAGCACACCAGGCAACCATTCATGAACTAATTGAACGTGAAACTCCCCACGATCTTCACCCAGCGTTTGTTTGTATTCGTCGCGATAACACAGCACCAGCGCAGGGTCGACACCTACCATCGGCATTCCGAGTTTCGCAACGCGGTTGAGGAATTCAGATGTTTTACGTGCCGTCCTGGCGAACTTTTGCAGGAATCCTTTAATGTGCTGCGCTTTACCGTTGGGTGAAAATGGCAGTACCACCGGCTCCAGTCCTAGTTTTTCAACCAGACGCACAAAATCGGCCACCACTTGCGCATCGTAGTAACTGGTGAACGGGTCTTGTACCACCAGCACCGTTCTGGCTTTCTGTTCAGCGGAATAGCTTTCCAGCTGTTCAAGTGTGGTATTTGCCGAAGTATGCCCGACCAATTGCTGTTGCAACGAGGGTGTGGAGAGCATCGGCAAATCAATCATGCCAATGTGTCTGGCAGACAAATTACGCACCCACTGCTGACTCATAAAGAAGTTAAACGTCTTCGGCGCACGAGCCATAAGAGGGGCATAACTTTCTACGGTTGCCACCAGATGATCGCGCATCGGGCGTAAATAGCGGGTGTGATAAAGCTGCAAGAAGCGCGAGCGGAATTCCGGCACATCGATTTTGATTGGGCATTGCGTTGAACACGCTTTGCAGGCCAGGCACCCGGACATTGCCTCTTTCACTTCATGAGAGAAATCGTATTCACCTTTACGAGCATGCCAGGAGTTGCGTGTGCGCTCGATTAAAGTACGCAGGCTGGCGCGTTTTTCTGGCATTTGTTTTTCAAGTGCATCCGGATCAACCCCACGATCGGCCAGCAAACGTAGCCATTCGCGCGTTAATGTTGCCCGCCCTTTTGGCGAGTGAATACGATTGCTGGTGATTTTCATCGACGGACACATCGGGCTTTTCACATCGAAGTTAAAGCACAAACCGTTCCCGTTACATTCCATCGCCCCGCGCCACGAGGTTCGCACCGCAATGGGGATTTGCCTGTCGAAAGTGCCGCGCTTCACCGCATCAACCTGCATCATCGGGTCATCCACACCTAACGGCGGGCAGATTTTCCCAGGGTTGAGGCGGTTGTCGGGGTCGAATACCGCTTTGATGCGACGCAGTTCTTCATACAGCGTTTCACCAAAGAACGCCGGACTGTATTCAGCACGGAAACCTTTTCCGTGTTCGCCCCAAAGCAGACCGCCGTACTTCGCGGTGAGGGCAACCACATCATCAGAAATGCGCTTCATCAGCACTTCCTGATGCGGATCGGTCATATCCAGCGCAGGGCGCACGTGTAAAACGCCAGCATCAACATGGCCGAACATGCCATAACTGAGATTGTGGCTGTCGAGCAAAGCGCGGAACTCAGTGATGTAATCGGCCAGATGTTGCGGCGGTACACAGGTATCTTCCGCAAACGGGATTGGTTTCGCCTGCCCTTTCGCGTTACCCAGCAGGCCAACGGCTTTTTTACGCATGTTATAAATGCGTTCAATGCCTGCCAGTTCTGTACAAACCTGCCAGCCGATAACGCCACCCTCACCCTGGGAAATCAATGAATCGAGGCGCTCGCACAATGAAGCAACCTGCCCTTCAATTAATTCCAGGTCGTCGCCTGCAAATTCAACGATATTCAGGCCGAGCATTTCTTTGCCGGGAACATCGGTGATTAATTCACTGACCGAATGCCAGACGATATCTTCTCGCGCCAGGTTCAGGACTTTTGAATCGACAGTTTCGACCGACAGCGCACGCGCCTCCACCATAAACGGTGCATTACGCAGCGCCGAATCAAAAGAGTCATACTTGATATTCACCAGACGACGCACTTTCGGCAGGCGCGTGATGTCCAGCTTCGCCTCAGTGATAAACGCCAGCGTGCCTTCCGAACCGCAGAGAATGCGCGTCAAATCGAATTGCGAAAGGGAGTCGTTGAAGACGTGGCGTAGATCGTAACCGGTCAGGAAACGGTTAAGTTTCGGGAATTTATCGATAATCAACTGGCGCTGCTCACGGCAACGTTCGAGTATGGTGCGATAAATCTTTCCGGTCGGGCTGTCATCGCGCCCTAAATCTTCCGCGAGGGCTGTAGACATAGGATGAGTGTCAAGAATATCGCCGTTCAATAGAACAGCCCGCACGCCCATCACGTGGTCAGAGGTTTTGCCATACACCAACGAGCCTTGCCCGGAGGCGTCGGTGTTGATCATTCCACCGAGCGTTGCGCGGTTGCTGGTAGAAAGCTCAGGCGCGAAGAAATAACCGTAAGGCTTGAGGTATTGGTTCAGCTGGTCTTTGATTACACCGGCTTCCACCCGCACCCAACCCTGCTCAGGATTGATTTCAATGATGCGATTCATGTAGCGCGACATATCAACGACAATACCCGTATTGAGCGACTGACCGTTGGTTCCCGTTCCACCGCCGCGCGGCGTGAAGACCAGAGATTTGAAGCGTTCTTCGGAGGCGAGTCTGGCCAGCAACGCCACATCTGCCGTAGAACGCGGGAATAACACCGCATCCGGTAACAGCTGATAAATGCTGTTATCGGTCGCCATCGTGAGTCTGTCAGCGTAGCTGGTGGCGGTATCGCCGGTGAAACCTTGTTGTTCCAGTGCCTGTAAAAAATTGAGCACCAATTGAACAAGACCTGGCGCCTGAGATATTTGTGGGATCATTGAAGGGTCGACCCTGCCTGACGTTATTAGTTGTGAGTTATCGTTTGCGTTTGCTTCCTTTCATTTTTTAACACATTTTTTTAGGACATGCGCGTACGTTTTGTTCCTGTCAAAAACTGAGGAAATACATCATCATTAACACACCCGCTTCGCGGCTTTAACGAAGGCACTTTGCCCGTTATCAGTTATTAAGGTGATTTTATCTATGGTTAAAGTCAGTCAGCCGAAGGATCTGCTACAGATTCTGCTGTCGGTGTTGTTTATCTCGGTGATGATCATCGCCTGCTTATGGGTTGTCCGTCCGTTCGTACTCGGTTTTGCCTGGGCAGGTACCATCGTGCTCGCGACATGGCCTCTGATGCTTAAGGTTCAGAAATTGCTGTGGGGGAAACGCTCCCTTGCCGTTCTGGTGATGACGCTGTTGCTGCTAATGTTATTCGTGATCCCCGTTGCGCTGTTGGTGAACAGCCTGGTGGATAACAGCGGCCCGGTTATCGATTGGGCGACGAAAGGCAATATGGAGCTGCCAAAGTTCGATTGGCTTAACACTATTCCATTGGTGGGCGACAAACTTTACGCAGGCTGGAATGCTCTGGTTGATAGCGGCGGCAGCGCTATTATGGCAAAAATTCGCCCTTATATCGGCACAACGACGACCTGGTTCCTCGGCCAGGCCATTCACGTTGGTAGCTTCCTGATGCATTGCGGCCTGATGCTGTTGTTCAGCGTGCTGCTGTATGCGAAAGGTGAAACGCTGGGTAACGGCATTCGACACTTTGCGTTCCGCCTGGCGGGTAAACGTGGTGATGCGGCGGTATTGCTTGCAGGACAAGCCATTCGCGCCGTCGCGTTGGGTGTTGTGGTTACGGCGCTGGTTCAGTCAGTCCTCGGTGGCGTGGGTTTAGCTATTGCAGGCATTCCTAACGCAACGCTACTCACCGTGGTGATGATGCTGTGCTGCCTGGTGCAAATCGGTCCGTTGCTGGTGTTGGTCCCATCAATTGCCTGGTTGTACTGGACCGGTGACACGACCTGGGGCACGGTGCTGCTGGTGTGGAGTTGCGTGGTAGGTACGATGGATAACGTTATCCGCCCGGTTCTGATTCGTATGGGTGCAGACTTACCAATGATCCTGATTCTCTCCGGGGTTATTGGGGGGTTAATTGCCTTCGGGATGATTGGTTTGTTTATCGGGCCAGTTCTGTTGGCGGTCTCTTACCGTTTAATTTCAGTGTGGATGCACGAAGCTCCAGCCCCGCAAGATGACCCGAATGAAGTGGTAGAGATTCTGGAAGAGCAGGAATAAACCACGCTAATACTTGTGTTGCTCGCCTGGAATGGGAGCAACACAAGAACATTGATTAACAACGCTTATCAATTCCCCGCATTTTATCTTCTGTTTAAGCCTTTGATTCTATAACCATGCAGTAATGTGATCTCAACCGTTAACTTCTTATTAACTATTGAGACGAATCCGAGTGACGCTCCAGGGGGAGATGCCTACTATTAGTTCACGGCTATGAATCAACGCATTGATTTATAAGCATGGAAATCCCCTGAGTGAAACAACGAATTGCTGTGTGTAGTCTTTGCCCATCTCTACGATGGGCTTTTTTTTGTAGATCAGTCTTCGACCTCGCAATGACTCACCATCCGCCATTTACCGGTAATGACCCGCGTTTCACCTGTGACCCGTACGACACCCGCGCTTCGGATATCCGCACTCGACGCACCAACACGAATTTCAAACTCGCCCGGTTCCACCACGCGTTCACCATTACGGCGAGTGAAATTGAGCATATCGGTTGGGATGCTGAACGTGAGTCGAGCGCTGGCACCAGGTTCAAGATGAACACGCTGGAAGGCTTTCAACTCTTGCACCGGGCGCACCATTGACGCCACTTTATCGTGAACATAAAGCTGCACCACTTCGCTGCCCGCGACGGTCCCGCTGTTGCGAACGATGACGCTAACCGTCACCACGCCACTGTCGCTGGGGACACTATCGCTTTCAATTTGTAGCGGGCTGTAGTCGAATTCCGTCCACGTCTTACCGAAGCCAAACGGATAGCGTGAGCCAAAATGGAACGCGAACGGTGTACCGCCGCTTTTGAGTTTATGGTTGTAGTAATACGGCACGGCACCGGCACTTTTCGGGATGGACACCACCAGTCGCCCGCCGGGTTCTGCGCGCCCGGTAAGCACATCGGCGATCGCGTATCCGCCCTCTTGCCCAGGCGCCCAGGCCATCAGCAATGCCGCAACGCTGTCTTCCTGCCCGCCTAAATTATACGGACGCCCGCCGGTCATCACGACGACGACCGGTTTGCCTGTCGCGATGAGTTGATCGAGTAATTGTTGCTGTACGCCAGGTAGCGCCAGGCTATCGGTATCGGAGCCTTCGCCAACGGTGCCACTCTGGAACAAACCGGATAAATCCCCCACGCATAACACCACTACATCACTTTGTTCGGCTGTTTTCACCGCGTCAGGAATCAAAGAAATATCGTGTGAAACGGGCGATGACTGCATCGGTTTTCCGCCACTGTCGCCAGGGAATACCGGAGCGCCAGCCATGCGTTTTTCGATAATATGGCAGCCTTTGCTGTAGTGAACATTGTCGCTGCCCAGTTGCTCGCGCAGCGCTTGCAATGGCGTGGTCACTTGCGACGTTTGCTCAAGCATATCGCTGATGATCAGATGCACCGGGAAGCTATAACCGCTCAGCAATGCCAGCGGGTCATCAGCCGTCGGGCCAATAACTGCCACGCGGGGTTTGCCGTGCAAAGGCAAAACGCCGTTGTTTTCCAGCATAGTCATGGAACGCGTTGCTACGTCGCGGGCAATTTTTCGGGTCGACTCCGTTTGCAGCGCAACGCCATTTTCATCCCGGTAAGGCTGCTCAAACAAGCCAAGGCGGAATTTCTCTTTCAGTACGCGGCTAACAATTTCATCAATCTTTTCCATGGTTATCAGGCCACGTTCCACCGCTTGCGCGAGGTGGCGGGCACAGTCATCTTTCGGCAACTCCACATCCAGGCCAGCGTTAAACGCCAGCGCCGCGGATTCTGCCGCATCGTGCGAAATCCCATGATGCTGGTGCAACAAACTCACACCGCCGTAATCCGCCACTATCAGCCCGTCAAAGCCCCACTGCTCACGCAAAACGGTGGTCATCAGGAATTCATCAGAATGCCCCGGCTGGTTATCAATATCGTGATAGGCCGGCATGACCGAACCTGCGTTTGCCAGCTTCACTGCCATTTCAAACGGTAGCAAGAAGATGTCATTCAGCTCGCAAAAACCCAGATGCACCGGGGCATGATTACGCGCACCTTCGCTAAATGAATGGCCAACGTAATGTTTGAGCGTCGCCAGCAGGTCACGTTTTTTGCCCTGCAAACCGTTGACATAATGCGTCGCCATCATCCCCACCAGCCATGGGTCTTCACCGAAAGTCTCTTCGGTACGCCCCCAACGCACATCACGCGAAACATCAAGCACGGGCGCAAGCCCCTGGTGGCAACCCGTTGAACGGGCTTCTTCACCAATCGCGGCAGCGGCGCGCTCAACAAGGTCTAAATCCCAGGTCGAACCATAATTTAGCGATGAGGGAAATAACGTCGCGTCTTTGCACAATAAACCGACTAAACACTCTTCATGAAACAACGCTGGAATACCCAGGCGAGTCTCTTCCACCAGCGTTTTCTGTAAGCGGTTGGCCGCACGTACGCCCTCTTTCGCCTCCACAATATGCGTGCCTAACGGCCTGGTAATCTGCCCGATGCCAAGTTTAAGGCGCTCAGTCAATGCCGCTTGTTCTGTGACACCGGAAAACTCATCGCTCAAATCGGTACGTTCACGATGATTACCGTCGCTTTGTAAAATCAGCCAGTACGCATGCATTTGCGCAAATTTTTCTTCCGGCGTCATACGCGACAGCAAATCGCTGACACGTTCATTTATTTTGCGGTGAGCGTCCTTATAAATGGCTGGCATCATATTCCCCTTTCAAGTTCGGTCATCCGCGCGACTGTCGCGGATATGATATCTAATCATCAATATGAGTGATGAATAGCACAGGGAACAATTGCCAGAATAACCAGCCAGATTACGTTTTTTAGTTTTTAGCCATAACTGTGACGGGATTCAAAAATATAGTGAGCACAAATCTATTTCAGTGCAAAGCGAGGGGGATAAGAGATAACTCCGTCACATTTGATAAGAAACATAAAACACAAATGAAAAATTACAATACTCCTGACAACATTCACAACATATAACTACTGGCATATTCGGGATTTTAATAAAGGTGAATGTATGTCGGTACTGGCAGAAAAGATTACCAACAAAGAAAAACTGGGGTTTGGCCTTGGCGATGCGGCAAGTCACATCGTTTTTGATTCCTCCGTCGCTATCCTGGCTTATTTTTATACCAATATTTATGGCTTGCCCCCGGCAGTAATGGGGACATTGTTTTTAGTGGTCAGAGTCCTGGATGCGATTACCGACCCTATTATGGGTGCCATTGCCGATCAAACCAAAAGCCGTTGGGGACGTTTCCGCCCATGGTTATTGATTATCTGCGTACCCTTCGCTGTCAGTTGCGTGCTGGTTTATTCAACACCAGACTTTGAACAAACCGGTAAAATTGTTTATGCCGTCCTCGCATATATATTTATGACGCTAATGTACACAGCGATTAATATTCCCTATTGCTCGCTGGGTGCCGCCATTACTTCTGACCCACAAGAGAACCTCTCTTTGCAGTCCTGGCGTTTCGCCATCGCGCCAATCGGCGGTGCGATGGGTACTGCACTGATTCTTCCGCTGGCTGATTTTATTTCTCCAACAGACAGAGCGGCGGGGATGCAGTGGGCAATGGGTATCTTTGGCGTGATTGGCTGCATAATGTTCCTGGTTTGCTTCTTGACGACCCGCGAGCGTATTACGCCAGTCAAAGAAGAAAACCTGAATATTATGCGCGACGTGAAAGTTTTATTGAAAAACGATCAGTGGCGTATTTTGTCGGTTTATAACCTTGCAATGCTGTGCGGTGTTGTCGTGCGCGGTAGCCTGTTAGTTTACTTCGTGCAATATATCCTTAATCAGGGCAGTGGCATTATTTCTATGTTTATGCTCGCCACCACAATAGCCGCTGTATTTGGCAGCTTATTTGCCAAACACCTCGGCGGCTGGATGTGTAAAATCCGGGCCTCTATCTGGATTAACGTCCTCAGCGCATTGGTAGGGTTATTATTCCTGGTATTACCGACTAACTATTGGATCCCAGCCTTCCTGGTACATATTTTCCTTAATATTTTGCAAGGCATTAATGCCCCTCTGCAATGGTCGATGATTACCGATGCCAATAACTATGGCGAATGGAAAACCCAGCGCCGTATTACAGGCATGAACGTCGCCGCGAATATCTTCATTATTAAATTGGGCGTGGCAATTGGTGGCGCATTAACGGGTTGGGGTCTGGCGGCGTTTGGGTATCAGGCGGGCGTAGAACAGCAATCTGCTGAAGCCGTACAGGGCGTGTTGATTCTGTTTACGGTGTTACCGGCTATTTTCTACTTAATTACCGCAATCTCGATTCATTATTATAAATTAACCGAAGAGAGAATGAATATTGTGGTCAGCGATCTGCGTGAAGGGAAATTCCAGACTGAAAGTAAAGTCACTGGAGTGATGACGCCAGGAGCTTTGTAATAAACGATTGGTAGGTCGGGCAAGCGCAGCGCCCCCGACATAATCGACGACAATGGTGGATGACGCTGGCGCTTAGCCACCCTACAACTTATCCGACCTACGAATATTAAAGGCTCCTCAATGATGAGGTGCCTTTTTTTTACTTATTCGCTTCCGCCAGACTCAGCCAGGTTTGCACCACGGTATCCGGGTTCAGAGAAAGACTGTCTATCCCCTCTTCCATCAACCACGCGGCAAAATCTTCATGGTCCGATGGACCCTGACCACAAATCCCAACGTATTTACCCTGTTTCTTCGCCGCTTTGATCGCCATCGACAGCAGCGCTTTCACCGCGTCGTTACGCTCATCAAACAGCTCGGAAACCACGCCGGAGTCGCGATCCAGACCGAGAGCCAACTGAGTCATGTCGTTTGAACCGATTGAGAAACCATCGAAGTATTGCAAGAACTCATCAGCCAACAAAGCGTTCGATGGGATCTCACACATCATGATGATTTTCAGTCCGTTTTCGCCACGTTTCAGTCCCTGACGCTCCAGCTCTTCAACCACAGCTTTGGCCTGCGCCACGGTACGCACGAACGGCACCATCACTTCAACGTTAGTCAGGCCCATTTCGTTGCGCACGCGTTTCATCGCCGCACATTCCAGCGCGAAGCACTCACGGAAGCTGTCGGCAATATAACGGCCTGCGCCACGGAAACCGAGCATTGGGTTCTCTTCTTCCGGCTCATAACGCTCGCCGCCGACCAGGTTGGCGTATTCGTTAGATTTGAAATCAGAAAGACGCACAATCACGCGCTTCGGCCAGAAAGCCGCGCCCAATGTGGCAATCCCTTCGGTCAGGCGACCGACATAAAACTCAACCGGATCGTCATAGCCTTTCATCATTTCACGGATTTCATTTTGCAAAGCAGGCTCTTGCTGATCAAATTCCAGCAAGGCACGTGGATGCACGCCAATCATACGGTTGATGATGAACTCCAGACGCGCCAGCCCCACGCCTTCGTTCGGCAGGCAGGCAAAATCAAATGCACGGTCAGGGTTGCCGACGTTCATCATGATTTTCAGCGGCAGGTCCGGCATGGTATCGACGGTGGAACTTTTGATGCTGAAATCCAGCAATTCCTGGTAAACATAGCCGGTGTCGCCCTCGGCGCAGGAAACGGTCACATTCTGGTCGTCGGTCATGCGTTCTGTCGCGTCTCCGCAACCCACTACCGCAGGAATTCCCAGTTCACGGGCAATAATCGCCGCATGGCATGTACGCCCGCCCCGGTTGGTGACAATCGCGGCGGCCTTTTTCATGATAGGTTCCCAGTCCGGGTCAGTCATGTCGGTGACTAAAACGTCGCCTGGCTGGATGCGGTTCATCTCGCTGATGTCGTGAATTACTTTCACCGGACCCGCACCAATACGATGGCCGATGGCACGTCCTTCAGCAATGATTTTGCCTTGAGAATGAAGCTGATAACGCTCCATCACCTGGCCCTGAGAACGCACGGTTTCCGGACGAGCCTGGACGATAAACAGCTTGCCCGTATGCCCATCTTTAGCCCACTCGATATCCATCGGGCGGCCGTAGTGCTTCTCGATTTGCACCGCTTGCTTCGCCAGTTCCTGCACTTCTTCCGGTGTGATAGAGAACTTATCGCGATCGGCCTGCGGTACATCTTCGATACGCACCTGCTTGCCATGCTCCTGACTTGGCGCGTACACCATCCGGATTTTTTTAGAACCCATATTACGACGCACAATCGACGGTTTACCCGCCGCAAGTGTCGGTTTGTGAACGTAGAATTCGTCCGGGTTGACTGCGCCCTGCACCACCATTTCACCCAGGCCATAAGCGGAGGTGATAAACACCACCTGGTCGAAACCAGATTCAGTGTCGATGGAGAACAGCACGCCGGAAGACGCGAGATCTGAACGCACCATGCGTTGCACACCAGCGGAAAGCGCCACACCACGGTGGTCATAACCCTGGTGAACGCGATAAGAGATAGCGCGGTCGTTAAACAACGAAGCAAAGACGTGTTTCACGGCAATCAATACCGCGTCATATCCTTGCACATTGAGGAAAGTTTCTTGTTGTCCGGCAAACGATGCATCCGGCATATCTTCGGCTGTCGCTGAGGAACGCACGGCGAAAGAAGCATCAGCATCGTCAGAGGAAAGTTGTTCGTAGGCATCGTGAATGGCTTTTTCCAGCTCAGGCTGGAAAGGCGTGTCGATTATCCATTGGCGGATTTGCGCACCTGCTTTTGCAAGCTCAGTGACATCATCAATATCCGTTTTATCCAGCAGCTCATAAATACGCTGGTTCACCCCACTTTGGTCAAGAAACAAGTTAAACGCTTCGGCCGTGGTGGCAAAACCATTCGGCACGGAAACACCCATACCAGAAAGGTTAGTAATCATTTCACCCAGAGAGGCATTTTTGCCCCCGACCCTGTCTACATCATTCATGCCGAGTTGGTTGTACCAAAGCACCAGCGGTGACGAGTTGGACATCGAAACAATCCTTTTGTGATATATGAATGAGAAATACATTACATCCTTTTTAGATTGGCATAATTAGATGAGGGAATAAAACAGGTGAATCGTTCAAGCAAAATAAAAATTTGAATTTTTCAGATATATTTACATTTTGCATAAACCCTTGATTCTTAATTTAATCCCTATATTAATAATGGTTTAAAGAAAGAGTAAAAATGAACCGTGCATTTCATTAAAAATAAAAACTACGTTTCATTTTTAATTTTGAGATGAGTATGTTCCCGAAGTGTGTTGTTTTAATTTATGCTTTAGGAAATTGACGAATAAATATCAGGGACAATAAATGGATAACGCGGCGGACAGACAAGTTTTTTATATCTCCGATGGCACCGCCATTACCGCCGAAGTGCTCGGACATGCGGTGATGTCGCAGTTTCCGGTTGCGATTAACAGTATTACGCTGCCGTTTGTCGAAAACGAAAGCCGGGCGAATGCTGTGAAGGAGCAAATCAATGCCCTTTACGTAAAATCTGGTGTTCGTCCGCTGGTGTTTTACTCCATCGTTATCCCGGAAATTCGCGACATTATTTTGCAAAGTGAAGGTTTTTGTCAGGATATCGTGCAAGCGTTAGTCGCCCCTTTGCAGCAAGAATTGAAGCTTGAACCAACACCCATTGCTCACCGTACTCACGGCCTGAATCCGGGCAACTTAATTAAATACGATGCGCGTATCGCTGCGATTGATTACACACTCGCGCATGATGACGGCATTTCGATGCGCAACCTCGACCAGGCACAAGTGATTTTGCTCGGCGTTTCGCGCTGCGGCAAAACCCCGACCAGTTTGTACCTCGCAATGCAATTTGGTATCCGGGCGGCAAACTATCCGTTTATTGCCGATGATATGGATAATATTCAACTCCCTGCGGTGCTTAAGCCGCTGCAACATAAGCTTTTCGGCCTGACAATCAATCCTGAGCGCCTCGCGGCGATTCGCGAAGAACGCCGTGAAAATAGCCGTTACGCCTCCATGCGCCAGTGCCGTCTTGAAGTTGCCGAAGTTGAAGCGCTGTTTCGCAAAAACCAGATTCGCTATCTCAACAGCACCAATTATTCGGTGGAAGAGATGGCAACTAAGATCCTCGATATCATGGGATTGAATCGTCGCATGTACTAACAAACTAGTTCAAAGGTGCAATTTTGTATGGTAGGGTGTACGCAATCTGGTGGTTACGATTCAGTTTTACGGTTGAATTCAACATAAATTGGTTTATCGTGACTGCCATCACTTCCCGGTATTCCTGCCGAGCTGAAGACAAATTTTCTGAGACACCCAATGAACAAAACAGATGAATTGCGCACCGCGCGCATCGACAGTCTGGTAACACCTGCGGAACTGGCACAGCGCCTGACAGTTTCCCAGGACGTTGCGCAAAATGTGACTGCCGCGCGTCGTCGTATCGAAAAAATCCTCAATGGCGAAGACAATCGCTTACTGGTGATTGTTGGCCCTTGCTCAATCCACGACCTGGATGCGGCGATGGATTACGCGCGCCGCCTGCAAACTGCGCGTGAAAAACACCAGCATCGCCTTGAAATTGTCATGCGGACGTATTTCGAGAAGCCGCGCACCGTGGTTGGCTGGAAAGGTTTGATTTCCGATCCTGATTTAAACGGCAGCTATCGTGTGAATCACGGCATTGAGCAGGCTCGCCGTTTACTGCTGCAAGTGAACGAGCTGGGCGTGCCGACCGCCACCGAATTCCTCGATATGGTCACAGGCCAATATATTGCCGATTTAATTAGCTGGGGCGCGATTGGTGCGCGAACCACTGAAAGCCAGATTCACCGTGAAATGGCCTCAGCCCTTTCCTGCCCGGTTGGCTTCAAAAATGGCACCGATGGCAATACGCGTATTGCTGTTGATGCCATTCGTGCTGCACGCGCCAGCCACATGTTCCTGTCGCCGGATAAAAACGGTCAGATGACCATTTACCAGACCAGCGGTAATCCGTACGGCCATATCATTATGCGCGGCGGCAAGCAGCCGAACTACCACGCAGCCGATATTGCCGCCGCTTGCGATAGCCTGCATGAGTTTGATTTACCAGAACAATTGGTCATTGATTTCAGCCACGGCAACTGCCAGAAACAGCACCGTCGCCAGCTAGAAGTGTGCGAAAACGTGTGTAACCAAATTCGCAATGGTTCCCGCGCGATTGCCGGTGTTATGGCTGAAAGTTTTATTCGCGAAGGCACACAGAAAATCGTTGCCGGGCAGCCATTGGTTTATGGCCAGTCAATTACCGACCCTTGTCTGAGCTGGGAAGATACTGAGACATTGCTTGATATGCTGGCTGACGCAACAGACAGCCGCTTCTGATTTTTCGAGTCCCCTCTCCTGGGGGAGAGGGCCAGGGTGAGGGCGTCCGATACCTGAACATTTTCTCTGATCCCCTCATCCCAACCTTCTCCCCCAGGAGAAGGAGAAAAGCAATCCTTCCCCAAAATTGATCCATTCACAAATTTCTTACAAATAACACTTGATGATGAAACACAGTTTATTGATAATGATTATCATTGTTACATTGATTGTCATTTGTATACAGAGTGAAACATGGATAAAACATTCGCCCCTACGAATTCGCAATCTGCGGCCGTTCCCCGTCAGATAGACAGCAAAGCCTTGCTCGGCCCTGACGGGCGTGTGGTAATTGTCCACGAAGGCCAACAATATCAATTACGTCAGACCCAGGCAGGAAAGTTAATCCTGACCAAGTAAACAAAAAATAGCCTTACAACTACGCAAGCCACCCAGGTTTTTCACCATCCCCAGGCAGCCAGCGCTTTTAATTTTCTTATGGAGATTTGCGCATGCCTGCTTTACACACAGTCGGATTCCGTCTGTCATTACTGACTGTTGCGGTATTTTCTGCCCTGCCCGCCAGTGCAAAAGACGATCAAATGACCGTTGTCGCCACGGGAAACCAACGCAGCACGTTCGAAGCGCCAATGATGGTTACCGTCATTGATGGCGATACTCCTGAAGGCCAGACTGCCTCTTCTGCCGCTGATATGTTGCGTAAAGTCCCGGGGATTACCGTTTCCGGCTCCGGTCGCACCAACGGTCAGGACATCAATATGCGTGGTTATGACCGCCGTGGTGTGTTGATGCTGGTTGACGGCGTCCGTCAGGGAACTGACACCGGGCACCTCAACAGCACGTTTATCGATCCTGCGTTGATCAAACGTATCGAAGTGGTGCGAGGCCCTTCTGCTCTGCTCTACGGCAGCGGTGCGTTAGGCGGGGTAATCTCATATGAAACCGCTGATGCCAGCGATTTGCTGTACGAAGGCCAAAACAGCGGATACCGAGTATTTGGAACAGGAGCCACCGGCGACCATAGCGTTGGCATGGGTGCCAGTGCATTTGGCCGCACCGACAATCTTGACGGCCTGGTGGCCTGGTCAAGCCGCGATCGGGGTGATATTCGCCAGAGCGACGGTGAAACTGCCCCTAACGATGAAAGCATCAGCAACTTCCTGACCAAAGGCACGTGGTATATCGACCCGGCGCAATCTCTGGGTGGCTCTCTGCGTTACTACAACAATGCCGCTCGTGAACCCAAAAACCCGCAAACAACGACTGCTGACCCAAGCAATCCGATGGTTGATCGCTCAACCATCCAGCGTGACGCGCAGGTGAAATACCATATCGGGCCGGAGCAAAGTGACTGGCTGAATGCTGATGCCACCGCTTACTGGTCCGAAGCGCGTATTAATGCCCAGGGTCAAACCGATGGGTCTGAATTCCGCAAACAGACCACAACGGGCGGCAAACTTGAAAACCGCAGCCGCCTGTTTACCGACAGCTTCGCCGCACATTTGCTGACTTATGGTGGTGAATATTACCGCCAGGATCAAAAACCAGGCGGCAACGCAACCGGCTTCCCACAGGCCAATATCGACTTCGGCTCTGGCTGGTTGCAGGATGAAATCACCCTGCGTGACCTGCCTGTTTCTATTCTCGCGGGTACGCGTTATGACGATTACAGCGGCAGCAGCGACGGCTATCAGGATGTGAATGCTGACGAATGGTCATCTCGCGGCGCACTGTCCGTTACGCCAACCGACTGGCTGATGTTGTTCGGTTCTTACGCACAAGCCTTCCGCGCCCCGACGATGGGCGAAATGTATAACGATGCGAAACACTTCTCGATTGGTTCCCGTTACACCAACTATTGGGTGCCGAACCCTAGCCTGCGCCCTGAAACCAACGAAACTCAGGAATACGGTTTCGGCCTGCGCTTCGACGATTTAATGCTGGCTGACGACGGCATTGAATTCAAAGCCAGCTACTTCGATACCAAAGCGGAAGACTATATTTCAACTACCGTCGATTTCGCCCGCGCGACCACCATGTCTTACAACGTCCCTAACGCAAAAATTTGGGGCTGGGATATGACAGCGAAATACACCAGCGCCTGGTTCAGCCTGGATCTGGCTTATAACCGCACCCGCGGGAAAGACACCGACACCGGCGAGTGGATTTCAAGTCTGAATCCGGACACCGTCACCAGCATTCTTGACGTTCCCGTTGCACAAAGCGGCTTTTCCGTGGGCTGGGTTGGCACATTTGCTGAAAGTTCCACGCATATCAGCAGCAGCTATAGCCCGCAGCCTGGCTATGGCGTGAATGATTTCTATATCAGTTATACCGGCCAGCAGCAGTTGCGCGGGCTAACCACTTCCCTGGTACTGGGTAACGCCTTTGATAAGGAATACTGGTCGCCACAGGGGCTCCCTCAAGATGGCCGTAATGGCAAAATCTTCGTTAGTTATCAATGGTAAGGAAGCAATATGACTCAGCGTTATGAAAACTGGTTGCAGCTAAAACAACAGAACCCTAAAAAATATGCTCGCGACATAGCAAAACTGATGAATATCAGCGAAGCCGAATTAACTCATGCCCGCGTCGGGCATGATGCCTGGCGCTTGAAAGGCGAAGTGCGCGACATCCTCACCTCTCTGGAAAGCGTGGGTGAGATTAAGTCCATCTGCCGGAATGAATATGCGGTACATGAGCACATCGGGCGCTTCGAAAACCAGCAATTGCACGGTCACGCCGGGCTGGTTCTTAACCCTCGAGCGCTGGACTTGCGCCTGTTCCTGAATCAGTGGGCTTTCGCCTTCCACGTTCGTGAAGAAACT
>Ga0160449_1000402_pt1 | contig 28453 bp, 16 predicted proteins | sample HID1975I_E1MG_FD_108216 | JGI IMG/M metagenome (GOLD analysis project Ga0160449, IMG submission 108216) | Enriched soil microbial communities from UW Madison campus, WI, USA - HID1975I_E1 MG | ecosystem: Environmental > Terrestrial > Soil > Unclassified | place: USA: Madison, Wisconsin...
AAAGTTGGTTGTTAATCCGCCCCAAAGCAAAACAACATAAGTCACATTATTTTGAAATAACGGATTTGAGCCAGTTATTACCGCTTGCTCTGCCATTGATTTTCCTGCTTCGATTCCGTAATTAAAAAAGGAACTTAAAATTCCTGAAATCACGGCAACAATCAGCCCCTTTACCAAATTGAAATCTTTGTCTTTATCTTCATGCCCTGTCGCAAAGTCTTTTTCTTTAAGCATTCCTGCTTTTCCAGAAATAGCAATTCCTATAAGATATACCACCACTCCCAATAAAACGATCTGCCCGCCAGTGTTAGAAAGCATGTGAGAAAAAGAAATCTTACCTTCTGTTGGAACAAAATCATAATAAATTGAGGGTACTAAAGCTCCAAATGCAGAGCAGAATCCTAAAGTAATTGAATTTCCTAAAGACATTCCCAAGTAACGAACTCCCAAACCATAAGTCAAACCGCCAATTCCCCAGATTAATCCCATTGAAAAAGTAAAGGCTTTTATTGATGGAGAAGCTTCTGCAATAATTTCGGCAAAATTTGGAATCGTTAAGTAAGCTGCAATTGGCGGAACGATCAGCCAAGAGAAAAATCCTCCTACCAGCCAATAGCTTTCCCAAGCCCAGTCTTTTACTTTTTTAAAAGGCATATAAAAACTACCTGAAGAAAATCCTCCGATAGAATGAAAAATGATTCCTAATAATGATTCCATTTAATAATTTTTGGTTTAAGGTTAGTTTGATAGTAATTTGGTTTTGTAAAATAATAGAATGTCAAAAACAAAACTGTCCTGTACTATCCTTTATAGTTCCTGTGTTTTTTTGTTAAAACTAAGGATTATTAGAAATAAGGCACTGTAATTATTGGGTAAATAAATTTAAAATAGCTATTTTAGCAATCGATTTCGTAATTATTAAATCCTCATTTAGGACAAAATTCAAGAATTATAAAAAAAGTATTACAAGCCTTATTATATTCTCTTTTTTAAAAAAGTAAAATAATTTAGCCACTATAATTATTTCACTTAAAAAAGAAGAAGAAAATTAGAATTCAAAATTGGTTTCGTTGAAAGATGGAACAAATTTCCAAGACATAATCATGATTAAACTAATTAAAATAGACGAAGATTCCAGAGTACCTAAATACAAACAGATTGTTGACTCTATTCTTCAAAACATCGCCAACGGAAATTTAAAAATCAACCAAAAAATTCCCTCCATAAATAGTTTTAGTGAAGAATTTTATATGTCTCGAGACACTGTCGAAAAGGCTTATAATATTTTGAAGGAACGTAAAATTATTTCTTCGATTAGAGGAAAAGGATACTACATTACAAGAACAAAACTAGAATCGAAAGTCAATATTTTGTTCCTGACAAATAAGCTGAGTTCCTATAAAATGAAGACTTACAGTTCTTTCATCAATACTCTTGGAGCAAATGCACACGTTGACCTGCAAATTTACCATTGCGACGAAACTTTGTTTTTGAATATCTTAGATAAGTTTGAAGGCGCTTACGATTACTATGTAATTACAACCCATTTTAAAACAGACGAACTTAAACATTTAAGTTTTACAGATGAAGTGGTGAATGCCATAAAAAATATTCCAACAGAAAAACTGGTTGTTCTGGATAATATTAAATTAGGAACCAGCGACGATGTCATTAAAATTTATCAGGATTTTGAAAATGATATTTATAATGCTTTAAAAGAAGGTCTTTCTAAAATAGCCAAATACAAACGATTAATTTTGGTTTATCCAGACAAAGCTGTTTATCCGTATCCGAGAAGAATTTTACATGGATTTAGAAAATTCTGTGTGGAACACGAAATCAATTTTGAAATCCTAAGTGAAGTTTACGATGACATGATTCTTAAAAAAGGAGATTTATTCATCACTATTGAAGAATCTGATTTAGTGAATTTAATGAAACAAATTCGTGATGAGGAATTTGTTTTAGGAAAAGAAATTGGAGTTATTTCCTATAATGATACGCCTCTTAAAGAGCTGTTAGGAATTACCGTAATGTCAACCGATTTTAATATAATGGGCGAAACGGCCGCAAGAATGATTTTGAATAAAGAAAAAGGTCAGGTAAAAGTTCCTTTTAATTTTATTGATAGAAATTCTATCTAAGGTACTAAATTTCTGAGATGCTAAGGTTCTAAGGTTTCTATGCTTTATTTGAAACTAAATGTCGTTTGCTCCTATTTTAAATGTATAAAAAAACCTCGCTTGATTTCTCAGCGAGGTTTTTTACTATTCTGTAAAGAAAATTATTTTTTTGATTCTTCGATAGAAACTTTTCTGAACTCTTTTAAAAGTTTTTCAATTTCTAATGTAGCTTTACGTGCTCTTGGACCTGCTGCTTTAATTCCTTTTTCAGTTAAAGATTCAGCTTCTGCTTTAAATGTGTCAATTTCGGCGTTGATTTTTACTAATAAATCTTTCATGCTTATATATTGTTAAATTAAGCCACAAAAATAAAAGTTTGTGTGATAGTTACAACAAAATTGCTGTTAAATTTAATGCAGTTTTTCATTCATTTTCTTTACAATAAATTGACCTCACAATTTTGAAAAAACACAGCAAAGACAAACCACTAGCAATCAAACACTTATTTACAAAACAAATTATTCATGATCGTTTTTAAGCTTTGTATATTACTTTCTTCCAAATGAAAAAATTGTATGAAATATAATAGGGAACACTGTATTCTATGTATTTAAAAGTGGAAAAAATACTCAAAAAAAGGAAATTTTACTCGATCAGCGTCTTATTGATGTAGACATTTTTAAAAATAACACCATCAATAATACTTTTATCAACCTTTGTTTTTGCAGCTTCTATATTTAAATTTTCAAATTTAAAATTACTTAAGCGGACATTTGGATCTTTTTCTACTCCGTAAAAATTACTGCATTTAAGAGTTATGTTTCTCAAAGTAATATGATCTCCATAAGATAAAGGAATATCCGTACGACCTTTTAAATCATAAAATTGTCTCCAGGCAAAAATCGCTAAACCGGTTTCGGCTTCACCTTTTATATTTTCAACCAAAATATATTCATACCGCTGCGGCGTGTCTGGGCGCATTTTTAGCCAAAGCAATCTTGAAGCGCCTTCAATTTTACAATTCCGAAATATAACATTTCGATTATGAATTGCTTCACTCCCATTCGTCAAAGCCGAATGACAAAAACCAAAAGTACAGTCTTCAATTATAATGTTTTTATTGGGTCCGTTATTTTTATCTTGATCTGCGTAAGGTCCTTTACCTCCTTTTAATGCGACTGCATCATCATTAACAGACATGTAGCAGTCTTTTATCAAAACATTTTCGCAAACATCAAGATCGACGGCATCTGTACTTGGCGCTTTAATGCCAATGTGCGGTGAAAAAATATGAAGTCCGAGCAGTTTTACATTATTACATTTATAAAAATGATTCGTCCAAAAACCAGAATTGATCATTTTTACATCCTGAAACTGTACATTATTAGAGTTCCAAACAAAAACCAATCTTGGTCTTGAAACCTCAAGATTAGTACATTCTGGATTTTCACTGCGTCTTTTCCAGAAAGCTTCCCAAAACTTTTTTCCGTTTCCGTTTATGGTGCCTTCCCCAGAAATAGAAAAATAATCTACTGCATACGCATTAATCAAAGCCGGAAAATAATCTAAATTCTGTCCTTCCATTCTTGAAGGCATTATTGGATAATCAGTAATGACATCAGAACCTTTTAAAACTGCCCCTTTTACCAAATGTAAAACTGTTTTTGGTTTAAAAAATAAGGCTCCGCTTAAAAACACGCCTTTCGGAATCACGATCACACCGCCGCCGTCAGCCGAAACTTTATCAATAACAGCTTGTATGATCTGCGTTTGAATTAAAGTACTATCGTTTTTAACTCCAAAATTGGTAATTACATATTGCTTTCCTAAATTTTCGAGTTTTAATTTTTGATGCTCATTAAACCAGTTTTCTATTGGCGTTCCATCAGGAAAATTTTCAGTTTTCTGCTGTGAAAAAGAGAAATTAAAGCCTGCTATAATATATAAGATTACAAGAATATTTCTCATTTTCGCAATAGTTAAGACTTAATGATTATTTAATTTCAACTTTTATTTTCGCCGAAAGCTGTTTCGCTAAATTGGTCACATAATTGGTAAAAAAAGCCGAATCATTAAATCCTTTATCAGCACTTAATTCCCAAGCTGCAATCGCATAATAACTAATATCTTTATTGTTTTCAACCTTTAATTTTGCCAAATAAGAATCTGTTAGCTGACCCGTTTTAGGCGCTTCTATATAACCTTCATAAATGTTTTTTGGAACTAAAATAGCGGTTCCTAAAATCCATTGACGCTCGTAGGTCAAATAGTCATGCTGAATCAAACAGATCCAATCTCCAGATTCAATAACCTGCAGCGGATTTTTATTGTTTAAATTAGAAATTGCGGCAAGAAAAGTCTCTTTGCCTTTAATTCCGTTTATCGACACTGTATTTTTAAAACCGTACATTCCCGGCCAGATTGAAGTCGTTTCTTGTACTTGGTACAAATTGTCTGAAGCTTTCCAATTTTCGTATTGATAACTCAAAACAGAATTTACTGGACCTTCGCTTACTATTTTAAAAGTTGTTTTTTCGACATTATTTATAGTGTCATTTCCTAAAATCCCAAGTCTATTAATCTTGTTATCAATCAGCAAGGCATAACCTCCAAGTCCAGCAGAATTTCCAACAGGGAAAATATCTCTTCCCCAGTCGTACATTACATGATAATTATCTTCGACAGCGCCTTTACTGTTGATACCCACATTTTCTGGCGTTATGCCTGGAAGTTTTTTTCCAAAAACATCTTTAGAATTTCTTCCGTCTAGATAATGCCTAAAACCTACTTTATCATTTTCCCAAGTAGGTCCATCTGTTTGATATTTTTGATATCCTAATTTTTTATGAACCTGATTGGCCATCAAAACTTCTTGTGTATCTGGATGCACAGGAAGATTTTTCCCTTCTCTTTTTCCAAAACGAACACTTGTTTTTACCGTAAATTTAGGATCTGTATCCGACCATTTTAATGTGATATTTTTTTCTTCATTGGGTGAAAAATCAGCTGTAAAAAAAAGTTCGTCCCATTTTCCATCTCCATTTAGATCGTTAGTCTGGGCAGGAATTGTATCTGTTTTAAAAAGCAAAATTGGAAAAACTCCTTTAGCATCCATCTTGCCCAACTCGCCTCTTTGTATTGAAATTGCTTTTTGAGATAATGATATAGAACTGCTGTTTTTTAAAATGATAGCTTTTTCAGAAACATTTTGAGAAACTTTACAACTTGTAAAAAGTACTGTAATTAAAGTAATTGGAAGATAAAATAAAACTGTTTTTTTCATTCTTTCTGATTCTTTATTTTTTTAGAACAATTTAAGCGTTTTAATTGTTATTATAACACTTAAAATAAAAAACTTTGTTAGAAAGAATTTCAATATAGTATAAAAAAATGCAGGATAAAGAACAATATTTATCCTGCATATATGCACAACTTTAAAATCAAGTCATTATTAAAATTTGTGCACGAAAAAAATATAAAAAAAGTAAATTAAACTACATTAAAAAATACATGGCTTTGTAATAATCATCTGCCTTAGTTTGTAGCAATCTTGATCCTGAGAAAGAAATCCTCTCATTTTTAAAATCTAGTTTGCTTTTAAAAAAAGTTTTCAGCTCTCTGAAAATTTCACGACTTGTTTTGGATTCATCAAACAAAATCAAATTATTTACTATAAATGCCAGACTTGTATAAAACTGTTTATTAAACAAACAAACTAATACATTTGTTGTTCTATTTTCTTGAAGAAATCCCAGCAATTCTTCTCTGGTATGTACTACATAAACAATTCGATCGTACTCTTTTGCTTCTTCTTCATTATGGTCAAAAAAAGATTTTTCTGAAAATTCAAATTCATCTTTAAATTTTCTTTTAAACATCTTTAGAAAAACACCTTTATTATCACGCACTAAAACTCTTTCCTTTTCCATTTTATCACTTTTAAAGATATTGCAAAATTAGAGCGTGAATAAATTCCTGACTGCCACAATATGTCATAAAACAATCAGAATAAGGTTTTTTTTTGATGTTCAGTAGAAAAGTTTATTGAGAGACTCATTAAACCCTTGTAACATGCATAATGTTCTTTTCTACAAAACCGAGCAACTCTTCCATCTTTAAAGTATTATAGTTTTTCTTAGAGATCGAAATGATATAATTGTTTCTCTCTTTTATATAGAGAAATAAAAAACTCTTTGTAGAAATTACCTTCTCAATTTTTGTCCATTTATGAGTTAGCTCACCCAAAGGAGATGTTATACAAATATCAGAATATGTAAATTTGAGTTTATACCTGTTGTTAAATCTATCCAATTGAAGCAGTTTTTTTGTGAGCTGAAAAACCATTCTGGAAATAATATCAGTACAACAGAAATGAATTAATACAAAAAGTACAATTAACACCAAGCTTTTTATTAACCATTGGAAAAAATCAGTTTCTATAATAAAATCAACAAAAATCGTTAGCATCAAAATAAAAAGCAAACCAAATACAATTCGCTCTTTAAATAAATGCCTAAAATACATCTTGTTGAGTTTTCGTATTTCAGAAATATTTAATTGAAACTCTAATGAAAAGTTAGCGGCTGTCATGATATAAATTTTGTTTTCGGAATATTTTTACAAAAATATTTCAATAATTTTTCATCAGATAGACCATACAAGCTTTAAAAATATTAAAATAGGACTTAATTATTTGCAAATTCCAGATAAAGCAATTTAAGAATCATTAAGGCAAATTCTTTACGAAAGACAGCTAGTAAATCTACCCTAAAAAGACAAAAAAATAACAGAATAAGACCTAAATAAAATTTGTATTCATTTTATTTTCAAATAGTTAACAATTAACTTTCTTTTATTATGAACTCAAAAATATTTATTTACTTTTGAATCCATTTTAAAATAAAAATAAATATTTTCTTACGATGGATTTGAGTACAACAGAAGAAAGTCTTAAAGAAAAAATTAAGGAATTGACCTGCCTTTATGAAATCTCTAAAATAATTTCCAGATCTAATTCTATTCATATTCAAACACTTTATGAAATCATTTTTAGTACAAAAAAAGCTTGGCGATATAATTTAGATGCTGTAGTAGAAATTCATGTACTTGATTATCATTTATCAACATCAGAACATACCGAGCTAAGCTTTTTTCAATCTAGTTCTATAAAAATTAAGTACATAGATGCGGGATTTATTAAGGTTAATTATCCCGCTAAAAAATATTCACAAGAGGATTTTCAAGAAGATGAGCAAAAACTTCTTGACACTATTGCAATTGAAATTGGTAATTATATTGAAAAATATCAAACACTAGAAAAAAAAGCTGCTTTAAGAAGAACAATAGAACGGATGGAACGTCTCACGCTTCTTGGAGAGATGACTGCCGGTATTGCACATGAATTAAACACTCCATTAGGAAATATATTAGGATTCGCAGAACTCATAAAAGATCAAAATACTGATCCCGATATTGATTCGGATATCTCGATTGTAATTAATTCTGTGATTTATTCCCGGGAAATTGTCAAAAAACTCATGTATTTTTCATGCGAAATGCCGCAAAAATTAGAACTACAAGAAATAAAACCCATTATCTTATTTGCTCTATCTTTTCTAAAATCAAATTTTCAAAAGAAAGGAATCAAAAATGAATTAATTTTTAAAAATGAAAATATTACTGCAAGGTTTGATTCGGTTCAAATAACACAAGTTTTATTCAATTTACTTATAAATGCTATTTATGCATCTCCAGAAAAAAGCACTATCAAAATTATAGTTGATAATGATGATCTTGACTTATTTCTAAAAATAGAAGATCAAGGAACTGGCATTCCTGAAAATATAAAAGAAAAAATATTTGAGCCTTTTTTTTCAACCAAACCTGTCAATTATGGATGCGGATTAGGATTGAGTGTTGTACACGGAATAATTAAAAACCATAACGGAGAAATCAAAATACAAGACAATATTCCAAACGGAACAATTTTTATAATCAAAATACCTTTACTAAATACAAATGAATTTTAAAAAAGAAAATATACTTGTTGTAGATGATAATACAGATATGCTTGATTTGGTTCAAAGACAATTGAAAGCTTTTAATTATCGTACCTACAAAGCATCATCTGTAAATGAAGCAATTGAGGTTTTAAAACAATGTGATATAGATCTTCTAATAAGCGATCTTAATATGCCTGATATTAATGGTATTGAATTATTAAAATATGCTGACGAACATTATCCGTATATTCCGAAGCTTGTAATTTCAGGTATTCCGTCTGTACATAATGTCGTAAGTGCCATTAAATCTGGTGCTTTAGATTATTTAACGAAACCTTTTACAAGTGAAGAACTGCAGAAAGCTATTTTAAGTTCTTTAGAAAAAAATAATCTCAATTTAGAAAAGTACCATCAAATTTTAAACCCTAAAAATCAAAATTCATATGGAGAAATAATTGGTCATTCCAGTCAATTTAAAGATATGATTGAAATTATTAAACGTGTAAAAGATACTAAAGCAAATGTCTTAATTGAAGGTGAAAGTGGCACTGGTAAAGAATTAGTTGCGAGAGCTATCCATTTTACAAGTAATTTATCAAGCAAGCCATTTATTGCTGTTAATTGCGGCGGAATTCCCGAAAATCTTATTGAGTCAGAATTATTTGGTCATATGAAAGGAGCTTTTACTGGAGCTTCAGAAACACGAACAGGTTTATTTCAAGCTGCAGCTGGCGGTACAATTTTTTTAGATGAGATTGGCAATGCTCCAATGTTGGTTCAAACAAAACTTTTAAGAGTTCTTCAAGAAAGAGAGATTCTAAGAGTAGGTTCTACTAAACCAGAAAAAATTGATGTTAGAATAATTTCTGCAACCAATAGCAATCTTGAAGATATGGTTTCAAAAGGTTCTTTTAGAGAGGATCTTTATTATAGAATCAATGTTGTTAATATAAAAACAACAGCTTTAAGAGATCGAAAAGAAGATTTGCCGCTGCTTGTAAATGCTTTTGTAGAAAAATATAGCAAGGAATATCATAAGCCTGATATTACAATTAACGAAAAAGTAATCGAAGTATTAATGCGATACAATTGGCCTGGAAACATCCGAGAACTAGAAAATATTATTCATAGAATGGTCATTATGAGTGATGAGATTATTAACTTAAATCAAGTTCCAGATCATTTAAAGTATCATATTCCTACTTCAAATGATATTTTTAAATCTTTAAAAGAATACGAAAAAGAACAAATTTTAAAAGTCTTAGTAGCAGTAAATAATAATAAAACAAAAGCTGCCCAGATTTTACAAATAGACCGCAAGACATTAAACCAAAAAATCCTCTAAAAACGAGTATTTTCTCCCCACCCTACCATAAATTACCTAGTTCATTTTCATCAAATTAGACGTGTTATTTTTTAACAAATTGGTTTACAATTTAATACAAAACAAGGCACATTATTTGCCCTTAAAAGACAAAAAAGTATTAAAATAAATCAATAATTGTAAAAATAGCCATTAATGAGAATTCTTTACATTCAAAAAATACTGCAAAGCAACATTTTTTCAAAAAGTATATTTAAAATACTTTCTCCTAAACTTCTATTTTTCTTCAGAACATTAAATGGTATATTTTTTCTGCCATTTTATAAGTCGCTTATATTTTAAGATTAATACTGCAAAAAGAAAATTTTCCCAAATCTTCTAATTCAATAATCAAACCTACACATAAAATTAAAAATCAATTACTTACAAAGTAAAAAACATTAACAGTTACGTAAAAAAAACTTAACTTTATAATGAAAACCACATTTCCATGAAAATAATTGAACATCATTATAGTGCAGATTTAGAATGGGTAGACCATTATGCAGCTCAAATTGGGGGACGAATTGAAGGAAATTTTATCATTTTGCCTGAGGATTTTCAATCTGGAATCAGATATTTTCTAGATTGCGGTGATGGTATTGTAGCTTACTACATTAATGTAGAATACCATCGAAATTTTCAACTTATACAAAAAAACTTAAATCCTGATTTTGTTGGATTTTATTATAATCTAACCGAAGGAGAAGCCACAGTAAGCAGCGGACATTTTATGTACAACGTTGGTCGATGGCAATATAATCTATCTGTTATAGATGGCTCTTTAGAATCACGTTACAATGTTACAAAAGGAAGCAAAACCTTTGCCCTTTGCATTTTTATCAAAAAAAGCATGATTAAAGCTTATGCTAAAAAAAATAACATTCTCATCCAAAATATTGACACTCTTGTTGATTCCAAAGAAAATACTATTGTTCGTTTTGACAGAATGAGCAATGAGAGTTTTCACCTGCTTAACGATTTACGAAAATTAGAAGTTGGAGGTGCTGTTTTTGATTTAAATTTAAGAGGAACAGTTCATATGCTGATTTCAAATTATTTAAAAAAAATTGCAACCAAAAGACTTATCATACAAACCGTAAATGAAACCGACTTGGCAAATATAATCAACATTCAAATGTATTTGATTAACCATATATCAGATCATTTTCCAAGTATAGCATTTATGGCTGAGATGGCTAATATGTCTGAATCGAAATTCAAAAATTTATTTAAAAAAATTACTGGAAATACAGCAAATGTTTTTTTTATGGAAAATAAATTACTCCTTGCAAAAGAACTTCTTGAAAAAAAACAACTGACTGTTTCTCAAATTTCAGATCAATTAAATTTTACTAATAATTCTTATTTCGCGTCAAAATTCAAAGAACATTTTGGATTGTCTCCTAAAGCATTTTATAAACAATTGTAATTATAGATCTATAAATTAATTAGAAAGCCTATGAGAAAAGTTACACATTGCTATAGTTTAACACCAGAATGGCAGTTACATTTAGTGGAACAGCTAAATACTAAATTAATAGATAATAAATTAATTAATCTCCCAAAGGATATAGGAAGTGGATTTTTCTATTTTTCGCCAATTATGGATGGTATCTCTGTTGTTTATGCTGATTTTACATTGAAGGAATCTTTAAAAATGACTCGATTAAAATCGGAAAGTGAGTTGTTTATTTTTCATTTTGATTTGAGCGAACAGTCTAACTTAATCAAAATAAACAATATCGATTATAAAATCGGTACTTTTAATCAATTAGATTTAGCGATACTTGACAATCAAATTGAAAGCACTTTTCTTCCTCCAATAAACAAAAGATTAGTTGCCCTGCGATTATTGATCGACAAAAAACTACTTCATGATTTTATACAAAAATTCAATACGAATGAAAAATATTTTTCAAAAAGTAAAACAAGTAAAAAAACGTTTTACCACTATGGAAATATTGATAGTAATAGTATACTACTCATCCAATCTATTAAAAATAAATCTGTAAATGATCTCTCTTTTGATTCCTTTATAAAAGGAATTTCGTTGAAAGTATTGGGGAATTTTTTTAATAAGTTTTATGAAACTAATGATGAAAACACTGATCTTACAGAAATTGAAAATGAATCTGTAGAAAAAACAAAAAACTATTTGCTTAACAATTTGTATGGACCATTTCCTTCATTAACCTTTTTGGCAGGAATGGCCGGCATGTCAGCTTCTAAATATAAAAGTTTATTTAAAAAGCGTTTTAATAATACCCCAAAAAATTTATTTATAGAAGAAAAAATAAATCTCGCTCAAAAACTTTTAAGAAGTGGAGAATATAACACCTTAACTTCTGTTATGTATGAACTTAATTACACCAAACTTAGTTATTTCTGCACCAAATATTTTGAACAGCTCAAAAGAAAACCTACAGATGATTTTGTAAAAAAACATCTAATTAAAAAAGTGACCTAAGGTCACTTTTTTTTATACAACAATTAAGTCGGCATTTTACTAATAAAAAACTGCTGTAAATATTACTATTTACAGCAGTTTTAATTTTAAATGAATTTCTATGAAGTAAATTAGTCAAATTTTATTATAAACTCTGAACGTCTATTTAATTCATGCTCTTTTTCAGAACATATTACACCATTTGAACAATGATTTAATAAATGTGTTTCACCGAAACCTTCACCACTAATTCTCTCAGGAGCAATACCTGCATTTACAATATAATTGACTGTAGATTTGGCTCTATTTTCAGATAGTTTCATATTAAATTCATCCCTTCCTCTACTATCTGTATAAGAGTTTACCTTTATCGAGATATTTGGTCGGTCTTTCATAAGCGCTACTACTTTATCTAGCTCTTTCTTAGAAGATTGTCTTATGTTATAACCATTTAAGTCAAAGTAAATAGGATTTAGTTTTAACTTGTCTGTTAAATCATCTCCATCTTTAATTTTTATTTTTTCACCACCTACAACTACTTCCATTTCTCTTGTAATTTCGAAGCTGATTTCTTTTTTCTCTAACGGCTTCAATGGTTCAACATCTACAGTTTTCTCCGCATAAGATGGTTTTGTATAGAACGCTCGATAATTTTTATATGGTTCTACAAGGATTTTATAATTTCCGTCATTATCAGTCGTTGTTGTACCGATAATTTCATTATTAGAATTAAACAATTCCATTTTGAAAGATGGAACTGGTTTACCATTTTCTGTAATAGTTCCAAAAATCAATGATCTAAAATCAAAATCAAAGTTTAATGGTTTATTTTCTGTAAAGCTATATATATCATCATTTCCACTTCTATTTGAAGAAAAGTATCCTTTATTATTTTCAGTATTGATAATATATGCAAAATCATCTGAACCAGTATTGATACCATCACCAACATTCACCACATGATATTTCCCCTCTTTGTCTTTCATCGCTGCAAACACATCTAGTCCACCAAGTCCAGGGTGTCCATCTGAAGCAAAATATAAAATCCCTTTAGCATCTACAAATGGATAAGTCTCACGACCAGGAGTGTTGATTTCATCACTTAACTTCGTTACATCATTTCCAACTAAAACTCCTTTTTTTAAGCTTACGACATATAAATCAGAGTTACCAAAACTGTTACCACGGTCTGATGCAAAATATAATTGTGTTTCATCAGGGCTTAGTGCTGGATGTGCAGAAGAAAAACCATCACTATTTATTGGATAAGGCAGCTCTTTTACATTTTTCCACTCCCCTTTTACATTTTCAGCAACGTATATTTTTAAATAATTAGTACCGTTTTTATCTGCTCCTAATTTTCCATCTATGTAATTATTTCTGGTAAAATACATATATCTACCATCTTTTGTTACTACTGCGCTACTTTGATGATACCTAGTATTTATATCTCCTTTGATTGGTGCTGCATCTTCTAAGCCGCCATCAGTAGTAATTTTTGCTGAGTAAATTTTCATGAATGACTTTTCATTCCAACTGTGTTTACGCTTTATGATTACTCCAGTGTCTCTTGCAGTTGCAAACAATACCCCATCTTTACCATTAAATGAAGTTCCAAAATCTGAAACTGGAGAATTAAGATTAACTGGCTTGAAATCATAACGTCCTGATTGTTTTTGAATATCGGCCATTAACTTTTGCTCTTTCCAGTTTTCACTTAAATCTTTTTTGCTAGTTACTGTATAATACTTTTTCATTACAACATTAGCTTCATTGTATTTCTTTGTATTATTTAAGGTTTGGGCATATCTAAAATAAAATTCTGAATCTACAGATTGTTCAGAATTAAAAACCTTCGAATACGAATTTGCAGCTTCTGGGTATTGGCTATTAAAATAATAGCAATTACCTAATTTTGTATATACTTCAACCGAAGTATTACCTTTATCTACAAGATCTTTATATAATTTACCTGCTTCAATAAACGCAAACTTATTGTAGACTTCATTTGCTTTTTCAATTTTTTTATCTTGTGCATGAACCCTCTGTATTTGTACTAGACAAATGCAAAGTATAGCCAATGCTATTTTTATCTTTTTAGATATCATTTTTATGCTAGTTTATGGTTATTAAAAGAATCTTGGCGTAACCAATCTATATTTAGTTGTAGAAAATAAGTCGAAACGAAGGAAAATCTCATGAGATCCTGAATTGTAATTACCTATTTTCTGTGTGTCATAATCATAAGCATAACCAATATTCATTCCTGGAGTAACTTGAAAACCTGCCATTGCACTTACAGCAGCATCCCATCTATAAGCTGCACCCAAAGTTAGTTTTTCGTTGAACAAGAAGTTTGCAGATAAATCAACCGCTAGCGGGGCACCACTAACCATTTTTACCATTGCTGCAGGTTTGAATTTTAGATTATCATTTAGATCAAAAACATAACCACCCATTGCGTAAAAGTGCATTCTTTGAGAAGCTACTGAAGTTTTTACATCATCATAGAATTTTGTTTCTAAAATAGCTGGCACAGATAACCCAGCATACCATTTTGAAGAGTGAAAATAAACTCCAGCTCCAAAGTTTGGAGAATTCTTTGTTAAGTTACCAGAAAGAAATGGGTCTTCAGGATTAAGTACGTTAAGCTTATTGTAATCAATCTGCATGAAATTTCCAGAAGCACTAATCCCTAAAGATAAATGTACATCTGCTGAAAGCTGTATTGGATAAGCATAACTAGCTGTTAAAGTAGTTTCTTGAGAAGGTCCAATTTTATCACTAACTACAGACAATCCTAAACCTTGTCCACTCTCTGTAATAGGTGCTTCTATTGAAAAATTAGCTGTTTTTGGAGCCCCATCAAGACCAACCCATTGCGTTCTATATAATCCAAAAATACTTGGCAAACCCCGAGTCCCCGTGTATCCTGGATTTATCGTCATCGTGTTATACATATACTGTGTATACTGCGACTGTTGCTGTGCTGAGATTTCAAAAATCCCTACAAACAACAAGATTAATAAATATGAAATCTTTTTCATTAGTTCTTATTTCTATTAATTATTGATTATTGATATACAAATAACCTGTTCTTTCTTTTGTTTCTTTACCCGTATTATATTTCACTATGTAGAAATATGTTCCTGTTGGAAGTTTATCACCTTTTTTAATCGTTGCACGTCCATCAGAATATCCTCTAAACATTACATCGCTTTCGTTATATGACTTAGCATCATAAACTTTTACTCCCCATCTATTATAAATTTCTACTTGATTGTCAGGGAATCTGTCAATTCCTTTGATTACAAAGCTGTCATTTAGACCGTCATCATTTGGTGAGATTGCATTATAAATAACAACATCATCAGGTTGTGGCAGTGTTTTCTTAACCAGAGCCATCGTAAAAAGCCCGTAACCACTCACCTGTGCCGTCAGCAATTTCTCGTAAGGCTTTCCAGCTAAAGGATCACTAGTTTCTCCACCTTCACTTATCCACTGACCAGATAAACTATCCCAGCGTGTTATTACGACTTGATAGTCATCACCTGGATTAAAGAACTCGACAGGTGTTGTACGGCTATCCATTGATAAGCTCAAGATAATTTTATTAGTACCCATATCCTGAGTCACTTCCCAATATTCATTGTTATTAATATTTAGAATTTTTTCATCTTTTTGATTATGAGAGTGGATAGTGTTTGAATCTTTATTAAAGTATTGAGTTGTATAAATATCTCCGTTATTAGAACCTACCCCATGATAAGAAGGTCTAAAATAATTTCCTGCCCCAACTGGGAATTCAAACGATGTAACCCCATCTTTTTCTACCTGTCCATCTACAAAACTTAAATCACTAGTAAGGGTATGAGCAGCATTTTCTTTGAAAATCATTTTTCCACCGTAATCTCCTGCCAGAACAACACCTTTGTTAAATTCTGAATTTCCTCCAACCGCTATTTTCCCTGACAAGTGAAAAGGAACTAAAGAAGATAAATTTTTAAAAAAAATATTTTTAAAATCAGAAACCTTCGTCCCTTCTATGAATTGATCATCTTCCCCAATAAAAAAAGTTGATCCGTTTTTATTTTCTGCATAAGAAACTATACCGTCATTTTTCCAGTTTTGATGTATATAAACTTCACCATCATTAATAAAATTTCCTGAGTTATTATTAATGTAATCCATATAAACAGACATTATTGTATTGTCTGAAATTTTGACATCTCCATCATTTATGAGCTGAGCATTTGCATCATAACAGGTAAATAAACCTGCAAAAATCCCTAGTGTTAAAGAACCCCTTTTCGTTCTGCCTAGAAGACACTGACTCATATTGTATAAATAATTTTTCTCCATAGATACCTATATATTTATTGTATAAATTATACTTTCAAATTTTTTGTAAAATTAATTGAAGAAAAAAAATCATTGTTCCCGTAAAAGTTATTGATATATCAGAATAGGGTCATTTTTATAGCGTTACAAATCTTCAGATTTCTTTATTTATTGATTTATCTTAATATTTGGAATTTTAATTGCTATTCATTTCATTCTATATGATAAGATCTATTTTCAACTACTTATAAAATCGTAATAAAAAAACCGATTGCTTAAACAACCGGTTTTTATCATCTCCTTAAGAGAAATTAATTTTATTGTTTTTCAATTAATTTTTGAACGATTTCTTTTAAATTTTCAACTTCTTTTTTTAGTGTTTCAATTTCAGTCTGCTGTTCTTGTACTGCTTTTACTAAAGGCACTACAAATCCTGCATAACGAAGACTATAAAAATCAGCATCACTTTGCGGTTTAACAATACCATTAAATTCATATCCAATACTGTTTGCGGCAGCTTCTACTTCCTGAGCAATGAAACCTGATTGTAATTCTGTCGGACCTGTTTTCATTTTATAGGTTACTGGACGTAGTTTATTAATAAAGTTTAAGCCATAATTACTGGTAACAATATCTTTTTTCAAACGTAAATCTGAACCTATTGACCACTCTACAGCGCCACCAATACTTCTCATTGATCCGTCTCCAATTTGTACTGTATTAGAACCTCTACCAATAGCATTAAATCCTATAACTATTTGATTTATTTGATCATCACCTTTAGGTCTAGTAAATGATCCAATAAAAATAGATTGCTTACTAGTATAATAAGTACCGCCTCCACTTAAGTGACCTATTCCCACATTATTATCACCTGAAATTCGGCTTAGAGCTTGATCTCCAACAGCTGTACAAAAATCTTCACTGGTAATATTTTTAAGCGCATAATAACCAATAGCGACATTCTGAATACCTGTAGTAAGCTGTGAAAGGGCATTAAATCCAACTGCTACATTAAACCTTCCTGAATTGTTACTATTTAAAGCACCATAGCCAAAAGCTGTATTATCTCCATTAGCAGAACTTCCTAATGCATTTTCTCCAAACGATGTATTACCTCCTAATGTTCCTATTCTACCACTTAAAATATTATTCCTTTTGAAAACCAGATCCATATCATCTGTAGTACCTATAAAGTTAGTCCCAGCCGTTGTTCCTGCATTTCCTCTTACATCCCATTTTTTAACTACTTCTTTTGCTAAATCTTCAATTGCACCTTGTACATTTTTCGAAGGCACTGCTACAGTTACATTTGGCATCGCATCAATTGAATTACTTGGTGTTTGAGATGCAGTTTCAATAGGTGAAGAAACTACATAAGGTTCCTCTTCAGTTCCTTTACCTTTTACAGTTACATTTGTACCTTCAACTGTTTTACCACCTAATCCATCAATTCCTGGCACACCTTGCGGTCCTTGTTTTCCTGGCTCTCCTTGAGATCCTTGTTTTCCAACTTCTCCTTGAGGACCTTGTTTTCCTTCTTCTCCTTGCGGGCCTTGTATTCCTTCTTCTCCTTGTAAACCATCATTACCTTTTGGACCTCTCAAACCTTCTAATTGTTCCTTCGTGAAATCTTCATATTTGAAATTTTTCCCATCAACTCCGTTAGTTCCATTAGTACCATCCTTTCCATTTATTGCAGTAAAACTTCCATCTGAATTTTGAATATATACAGTATTAGTTTCCTTATCGGTGTAAATATTAATATTTTCCCCTGGGTAACCGTCTTCTCCTTTATTTCCAGGCGCACCGTTACCACCTGCTACTCCAACAGCACCATCTTTTCCGTCTTTACCGTCATGTCCATCCTTTCCATTTATTGCAGTGAAACTTCCATCTGAGTTTTGAATATATACAGTATTAGTTTCCTTATCGGTGTAAATATTAATATTTTCCCCGGGGTAACCGTCTTCTCCTTTATTTCCAGGTACACCGTTACCACCTGCTACTCCAACAGCACCATCTTTCCCATCTTTTCCATCTTTTCCATCTTTCCCGTCTTTACCATTTTTTCCATTGATTTTAGTCCAAGTCCCATCTGGGTTTTGGACATATACATCACTTGACGAATTATCTGTGTATATAAGAATCCCTTCTCCTGGATAGCCAGGTTCTCCTTTATCACCTGGAGCCCCATCTCCACCAGTTGCTCCACAGCATTTTGCAGCTTCATCAGAAACTGCAATTCTATGCCATTTATCAATATACCAGTAATAATAACCGGGCTGAATATCCGAAACAGCTGCAGTATTAAATACTAGCAAACTATTTACATTTCCGCTTTTTATTGTAGTTGCATCTGTTGAGCCCGTTAAAGGAAGTCTTGGAATCAATACTCCTTTGTCTGAAGCGATGACTTCTAGTTGTGTTGATTTATTAGGTTTAAGTGTTCCTACACCAACTTGGGAATATCCCATGTATCCACTTAAAACTAAAAGTAATGGTAAAAATTTATTCTTCATAAAATTTTTTCTTCAGTTAAAGCTTTGAAAATCAATAATTAATATTTTAAAAAGTCTATCAGTAAGCAATTTGTTATTTTTTTTGACGCTGCAAATTTCTCTCAGTTATCAAAATCTATTTACTCCTAAAAGTTTTAAAACTAATAGATTAAGACTTTTTACTGAAGCAAAATAAAAAGAGCCCAAATGCAACTTGCTGGTGGGCTGTTTTATTCTGTTTCATTTTAGAAGAAGAATAATTAATATTCTTAATTGTAAACAATTTTATACAGATTATTTTACCTATTGAATATCTTTCTACAGTTGTTCAAAAAATAAGGTTGGATTTTAGTAAAACCATAATGATTATAGATTAAAAAAGCAGCAAGAAAACTTGCTGCTTTTTTAAAACAATTATTTCGAAACAATTGTTAATTATACTTATTGATTGTTTACATATAGATATCCTGCTTTTTCGACTTTATTTCCATTGTTATCATACTGCACTGTGTAGAAATAAGTACCTGTTGGAAGTTTATCTCCTTTTTTTACAGTAGCACGGCCGTCTGAATATCCTTGGAATGGAGTTGTTACATTGTCATAGCCATCTTTCTCATATACTATAACTCCATATCTATTGTATATTTTTACACTGTTATTAGGATAGCAATCAATTCCTTTAATTACGAAACTATCGTTTATTCCATCACCATTAGATGAGATTCCATTATAAACTTCTTCAAGACAGGCAACATTTATGGTCTGCGTATATGAAGTTTGGTTACCACATTCGTCATTTGCTGTCCAAGTTCTCAATAAACTATATCTGCTGCTGCAGTCGCCCTCCACTCGAGTTTCTTCATAGGCAACGGTTGCATTTCCGCAATTATCTGTTGCCGTTAGTGTAACTACTGGAGGAATTGTATCGCAATTTGCATTTACAACAGCTTGAGGCATTGCTTCAACAAAAACTGGTGCAGTCGTGTCATGCACTGTAATTATCTGCGTACAGATAGTGCTATTAGTAACCGTATTTTCTCCAGCATCTCGAACACCATTACCATTTGGATCATTATATTCCGTTACCGTATATGTTCTTGTTATATTGGCATTACAGCCTTGATCTGCACTATTGGATGCTGTAATTTCAATTGCCCCACAAGAAGTTATTCTTCCGTTTCCATTTCCTAAAGCTTCAAATTGGGCATTTGTTAAAGTAGTAGCTGCTGGCAATTGATCATAACAAGATACAGTTGTTGGCTGGAAAGTTGGACAAATTACACTAAAAGTACAACATGATACAGGGGAAACTCCAGATACTGTTATTGTATTACATGCATTTGCATCTTGAATATTAACATTATAATTTGTTCCTACAGCAACTGTATTTGAGGTCCACGTATTTCCTGACCATGTGCCTGGGGCTCCTGTTCCTGTTGCTATATATGGCACTTGACCTGTTACTGATAATATTATGTTATATTGATTTCCGCTTCCTAAACATGTTGCTAATGGAGTTCCAGATAAAGCAACATTTGTAATAATTACATTTTGAGCTACTGTAACACTGCTTCCACTTCCGTTACTAAAGGTCCAAGTTATCACAGTTGTACCTGGTGTTGTTATTGGGAAAAGCGTTGTTGTAGTTCCCGTAATTGTTGCACCACAGCTATCTAATATTACTGGTGTAATTGGTGTTACACTACATTGACCAGTAATGTCGGCAAGAACTGGAGTCACTAATGTGCTAGGTGTAATTATAACATTTTGAGCTGCTGTTGCTATATTTCCGTTTCCGTCATTAAAAGTCCATGTAACCACTGTTGTTCCCTGCGTTGTAATTGGGAAAACGGTAGTAGTTGTTCCTGTTATAGTTCCTGCGCAGGCATCTACTGCTGTTGGTACTGCAGGTGTTGCACTACATTGTCCAGTTACGTCTGCTAAAACTGGTGCAACAGGCGCAATCGTATCATCAATAATTACATTCTGGGCTGCTGTTGCTATATTTCCGTTTCCGTCATCAAATGTCCATGTTACAACTGTTGTTCCCTGCGCTGTTATTGGGAAAACTGTAGTGGTTGTTCCTGTTATTATTCCTGCGCAGGCATCTACTGCTGTTGGTGCAGTTGGAGTCGCATTACATTGTCCCGTAACATCTGCTAAAACTGGTGCAGCCGGAGCAATAGTGTCATCAATAATAACATTTTGAGTGGCAGTTGAAATATTTCCGTTTCCGTCATCAAATGTCCATGTTACAACTGTTGTTCCCTGCGCTGTTATTGGGAAAGCTGTAGTGGTTGTTCCTGGTATAACTCCTGCGCAGGCATCTACTGCTGTTGGTACTGCAGGTGTTGCATCGCACTGGCCTGTTAAATCTGCTAATACAGGAGCTACCGGAACAATAGTGTCATCAATAATTACATTTTGAGTTGTTGTTGAAGTATTTCCTGAACTATCTGTAAATTCCCAAGTAACGACAGTTGTTCCCTGTGTTGTTACTGGAAAAATGGTAGAAGTTGTACCCGTTATTACTCCACCATCACAATTATCTGTAGTAGTTGGAGTTTGAGGCGTTGCTGAACATTCTCCTGTTACATCTGCTAATACTGGCAAGAAAGGCGCTACAGTATCGTCAATGACTATATTTTGAATGGCTGTTGAAATATTTCCGTTTCCGTCATCAAATGTCCATGTCACTGCTGTTGTTCCCTGTGCTGTTATTGGGAAAGATGTAGTGGTTGTTCCTGTTATAACTCCTGCGCAGGCATCTACTGCTGTTGGTACTGCAGGCGTTGCATCGCATTGTCCCGTAACATCTGCTAAAACTGGTGCAGCCGGAGCAATCGTATCATCAATAATTACATTTTGAGCTGCTGTTGCTATATTTCCATTTCCGTCATCAAATGTCCATGTTACAACTGTTGTTCCCTGCGCTGTTATTGGGAAAGCTGTAGTGGTTGTTCCTGTTATAACTCCTGCGCAGGCATCTATTGCTGTTGGTACTGCAGGCGTTGCATCGCATTGTCCCGTAACATCTGCTAAAACTGGTGCAGCCGCAGCAATAGTGTCATCAATAATAACATTTTGAGTGGCTGTTGCTATTTTTCCGTTTCCGTCATCAAATGTCCATGTTACAACTATTGTTCCCTGCGCTGTAATTGGGAAAGCTGTAGTGGTTGTTCCTGTTATTGTTCCTGCACAGGCATCTACTGCTGTTGGTACTGCAGGCGTTGCATCGCATTGTCCCGTAACATCTGCTAAAACCGGTGCAGCCGGAGCAATAGTGTCATCAATAATTACATTTTGAGTGGCTGCTGCAATATTTCCGTTTCCATCATTAAATGTCCATGTTACAACTGTTGTTCCCTGCGCTGTAATTGGGAAAGCTGTAGTGGTTGTTCCTGTTATAACTCCTGAGCAGGCATCTACTGTTGTTGGTGCAGTTGGAGTCGCATTACATTGTCCCGTAACATCTGCTAAAACTGGTACAGCCGGCGCAGTGGTATCATTAATTATTACATTTTGAGTTGTTGTTGAAGTATTTCCTGAACTATCTGTAAATTCCCAAGTAACGACAGTTGTTCCCTGTGTTGTTACTGGAAAAATGGTAGAAGTTGTACCCGTTATTACTCCACTATCACAATTATCTGTAGTAGTTGGAGTTTGAGGCGTTGCTGAACATTCTCCTGTTACATCTACTAATACTGGCAAGACAGGCGCTACAGTATCGTCAATGACTATATTTTGAGTGGCTGTTGAAATATTTCCGTTTCCGTCATCAAATGTCCATGTAACCACTGTTGTTCCCTGCGCTGTTATTGGGAAAACGGTAGTGGTAGTTCCTGTTATTGTTCCTGTACAGGCATCTATTGCTGTTGGTACTGCAGGTGTTGCATCGCATTGTCCCGCAACATCTGCTAAAACCGGTGCAGCCGGTGCAATCGTATCATCAATAATAACATTTTGTGTTGCTGTTGCAATATTTCCGTTTCCGTCATCAAATGTCCATGTAACCACTGTTGTTCCCTGCGTTGTAATTGGAAAAACAGTAGTGGTTGTTCCTGTTATTGTTCCTGCACAGGCATCTACTGCTGTTGGTACTGCAGGTGTTGCATCGCATTGTCCTGTTACATCTGCTAAAACTGGTACAACAGGCGCAATCGTATCATCAATAGTTATATTTTGAGTCGCTGTCGATGTATTTCCTGAACTATCTGTAAAGTTCCAAGTAATTACAGTTGTTCCCTGTGTCGTTATTGGAAAAATACTAGAAGTTGTACCTGTTATTACTCCACTATCACAATTATCTGTAGTAGTTGGTGTTACAGGTGTTGCTGAACATTCTGTTGTTACATCTGCTAATACTGGCACGACTGGTCCTGTAGTATCTGTTATAATAACATTTTGATTTGCAAATGATATATTCCCATTTCCATCATCAAATGTCCACAAAACAATAGTTGTTCCTTTTGCTGTTATCGGAAATGAAGTTGTTGTTACTCCTGTAATTGCACCTGTACATGCGTCTGTAGCTATTGGTACTGTTGGTGTTGCTTCACACTGACCTATTACATCTGCTAAAATTGGCATAACTGGTCCTAAAGTATCATCTATTATTACATTTTGAGTGGCTGTTTGTGTATATCCGTTTCCATAATCGAAAGTCCAAGTCACTACAGTTGTTCCCTGAGTTGCAATTGGAAATAAAGTTGTTGTTACTGCAGTAATTGTTCCTGCACAAGGATCTGTAATTGTTGGGGCAATTGATGTTGCCTCACATTGTTCTGTAATATCTGCTAAAGCTGATGGAACTACTGTTGCATTTATCGTGATACTCGCAGTTGTGGTTCCCGAACAGGTTGGATTACTAAAATTGTAAGTAACCGTATGAGTTCCAACAGTAGAAAGTGCTAAATCTATTGTTCCGGTTGATGAGTCAATAATTAAACCAGTATCTCCGCTGTAAGTGCCGCCTGCTTCACCTATTTGAGTTACAACGGCTGTACCTCTATTACAATATGGGGCACTTGAGTAAGCAATTGTTGCAGTTGGCAATTCATTTATTTCTATTTGTGCAATGTCTGTACTAGAACAGGTACCATCTGTAAAACTATAAGTAACTATATGACTTCCTAAAGTCGAACCAGCTAAATCTATTGTTCCTGTGGCAGCATCAATAATTAAACCCGTATCTCCACTGTAAGTTCCTCCTGTTACACCTGTTTGAGTTACAATTGCTGTACCTGTTTGACAATATGGTGTACTTGTATACGATATTCCCGCAACAGGCAATGGATTAATAATAACCGTTACAGGCTGTATATTACTACAAGTAGCGTTAGTACCTTTTATATAATAAGTACCGCTAACATCAATAATTGTAGGATCAACTATTGGATCCGTCCCCTGTGCATCTGTAAAATAAGAATATGTCATCCCTACTTCACTTCCAGCAGTTATTTCAGGCGCCGTAATATTTACTGTATTTGGAAAGCAGACAGCTGCTGGATCTGTGATCACAAGATTAGGAAGAGCTGTAATGACGACTGTTAAGTTTGAAACTGTAGTACTGCTGCATGGCGGACCAAAAGTTACCGAACAAGTATAATTATTGTTTCCAACTAATAGAGCAGAATAATTTACTAGAGGACTTTTAAGTGTTTCATTAGCTGGAGTGATTCCCGGACCAGTCCATAAATATGAAATTGCTCCCACCGTATCTATATCTAATTGTAATGTGCCTGTACCTAAATTACAAAATGTTGCTGGACTTGAAATATTATTAGCAGTTGCAGTTGGAGCTGCCGCCACACCTATTTGTGCAGATTGAGTTATGACGTTTCCACAACCGTCTTTAATTCTAAAAAAATAGGTATTATCAGTCAAACTAGGAAAAGTATTAGCACTTTGATAAGCACTGAAATTAGTTCCGCCATCTGTACTAAGAGCGTATTCCAAAACATTTCCAGGGGCAGGTGAATTTGATGTTGCTACAATAGTTAAAGTTCCATTAGTCGCACCACTGCTGCAAACATAACCACCAGTATTGGTTTTATCTACACTAATAACATTATTAGAATCATAGGTTAAAGTTTGTGTAAGAACGTTAACGGTTCCTCCTTTTATACGTAAGCCAAAGACATAGGTACCGTAACTTAATCCGTTAAAAGGAAGTGATGCTGTATTACTAGCTAAATCTCTAACCTGACCAACACTTGATGGGCCGGAAACAATAATAACTTGGTAAGCACTAACACTATCAAAATTCCCATTCATTACATAATTGAATCCTCCACAAACCGGCGTAGTTGTATTTCCATTTAAAGTAGCATTATAACCCGAAACTGTTGCATTTATCGTTCTTGTACCACAAGGAATAGTCATATCTAAAGTATAATGACCAGATGGCCAGTAATCTAAAGGATCTGAGGCGTTTACTCTTGGTAATGTAGCACTTCCTGAAGTTGCATTTAAGGGTGTACTGCTTGTATATCCTACAGGAACTAAAGGATTATCTGAAGATGTAACCGTATAATTTATTATGTCTCCAGCCTGAACAGGAGATACCGTTAGAATTAATCTTCCGTAACCCAACGCATTCAAATTCTGCTGAACCCCTGTTAAAACCTGATTAATTGTAAATGTAGAAGCTGCTGGAATAGATATATTTTGAGATACAGGAAGTGTATCAAAACTTCTTGTTGTACTGCCTTGTGCATCCACATAGGTTACATGATAAGTTGCTCCTGCGGTAAAGCCTGTAATTAGCTGTGCGGTACTATTAATTGTGGTTGTAACAATATCTGAAGGATTTGCAATATTAGTAAATGTAACATTCAAAGGAAAACAGCTCAACCTATTAGGTACCGCCCTAATTAATCCTGCGCCTGCACAATTTGTTGGCCCCATCGTACCTCCACTATTGTATTGGGTTACATTAAATTCTTTGGTATTACCACAATTGTCACTTAATACAACTTTCATAGATGCACTTGCAATTTCAGCTAATACACCTGCTTTTGTCGCAATTAATGGAAGTCTAACAGTATTAAGCAATGGAGAATAGCCCGCTCCACCCACATCACTATATCCATCAGCGTTTGTATCCTGACCGTACAACTGTCCCTGATACAATATTTTCCAGCTAAATCTTGCAGCATCACTTGGTGAAATAGTCGTACTATTGGCTGTATATTGAAATAATAATTCATTAATAACATTTAGAGGCGTAGAACAGTTATTTGTGGTATTAAAACTAGGATAAGCTAAACTTCCTAATTTAAAATCATTTACTGTTACAGTCGGATTAGAAATAGATGTTGCTCCTGTGATAGTTTGTCCGCAATCATCAGTCACGCTTACTAAATAGTTACTCACTCCTAACGGATTAAAAGTAAAAGTAGTTGCACTAATTGGTCCACTATTCTGTAAAATCACACCTGGAGCAGCCTGGGTTGCAATAGTATAAGTATAAGGCGCTTTTCCCGCTGTTACTGTCGAGGTCAACGAAGTTGTTCCTCCCACACAATCTGCCACTTTTGTTGGCGTAGCAACATTCATAGCGGTATAGCCATCAGTAACTGTAATGTTAGCGCTGGAGAATACAGTGCCGCCAGCGGTTGCCCGAGCATTTACAACGTAAACTCCCGAACTTAATCCTGTAAAAACATTATTGTTTGTAAATTGTGTAGGATCTCCAGAAACTGGAGCAACTACAACCCCTGCTTTTAATAATTGATATTGCGGTGTAGCTCCCAAACCTGTATTGCTAGCAGTAATAATTCCGCTGTTAAAACAACCTGTATTGCTCGGAATGCCTGAAACAGTTTGAGCAAAAGCCTCATTATTCATGAAACTCATTACCGGCAAAATCATTAAAAATATTAGTAAAGTAATTTTTGACTTCATAATTGTTCTAATTAATTAAACAGACTTACTTTGAACACAATATCTTTTGTTAAGGATAAAAGATATGCTGTTTTTAAAACAACTATTTCATAATTAAAAAATCTTATATTTTAATCATTTACAAATACTTATAAAACAACATAAGTTCTTAGCTGGTTAAATTTTCCAATTACCTTTAAAAGTTTAAAAAGTTATAGGAAAAGAAATTTATTTAGGAGCAAAGATTTCCTAGATAATACAAATAAACGCAACACCAACTAAGGAATAATTAAAAAGACTTAATTACAAATAGTTAAACAATAATTTTAAAAATTATTTATAAAAAAGATACTGGCGTAATAAAAAAATATAGCTCTCTAAGTGTGGCTTGTAGTAATGGCTATAGAACAAGAAGTGAATAATCTTACTAAGGATTTATAACCAAAATTAATAGTTTTTTTATTTTTAAAACATAAAAGTACTCAATTTCAGTATATTAATAAAATTTTAACACTAAAAAAGATTAAAAAAAGTTTATAAAAAAAGAGAGAACCAAAGTTCTCTCTTTTCATATATAGTTGCTAACGTAAAAATTACTTTATTCCCTTTTTAAGTTTATCAATTGATGAGTCATTTAAAAGTCTTATTTGTTCTACAGCAATTTGAGCTATTGCAGTAGCACCTTTTAAAGAAAGATGTGTATCATCTGCCTTATCTTTATCGTAATAAGGATTTTCACCAGCTTTATAATGTAAATGCAATTGTTTTGATCTTTCTGGACCATAAGATTGCTCCAGTAATTCTGTATAGTACTCCAAATCAATAAATGGTACTTTGTATTCCTGCGCCACTAATCTTGTTTCCAAAGGATAGTCTCCATGAGTGGGAACTAATACACCTTTCTCATTAAAATTACGTCTGGCAATTGAAGTCAATAATATAGGTATCGCTCCTTTTTCTCTGCTTTCCTTTACAAAGCGAATTAGATTATAGCGGTAACTTGTATGAGGATTAGTGTAACGAGTGGAATCTTCTATTTTTTCGTCATTATGTCCAAATTCTATTAAAACGTAATCCCCCTTTTTTAATTTTTTATAAATAGAATCCCAGCGTTTTTCATTAATAAAACTTTTAGTACTTCTGCCATTTACAGCTTTATTTATGACAACTATATTATCATTGAAAAATGGCTGTAACACCTGCGCCCATCCATGTTCTGGATTACGATCTGGATCTTTTTTATTAGCCATTGTAGAATCTCCAATACAATAAACTGACGTTTTTTGAGCAAAACTAACCGTAGTGATTAGGAGTGTTAGTAAGATGTATTTTTTCATTTGCTGCTTTTGATTGTGATTTGTTAAAATTTGAGATTTGGTTTATTTTGTATCGCAAAGAGTGTTTATTTTTATTTATTGATATTTCTTTGCATTGACGCATTGCTATGCGTCCCTACAGAACAACCTTTGTTACTTTGTTACTTTGCTTCTTTGCTCCTCTGAACCTTCCAAAATGTATCTTTATATATATTCTTTACGTAGACACACTGCTGTGCGTCTCTACAGAAAACCTTTGTCACTCTGAACCTTTGAACCTTTGAACCTTCAAAAAAACTAATTTTTTGAAACCGCCGAAGGCACACCAGCTCTTTGTCCAATGAAAACATCTGTCATCAGAACGTCTTCTGCATTTTCGTTTGACAATGCATTTTTTGCTGATTTGATTTCAATATTCTTTAAAGAGATATTCCTAATCTTTTTATCTGCAAATCCCTGAATTACAATTCC
>Ga0160449_1000407_pt1 | contig 28228 bp, 32 predicted proteins | sample HID1975I_E1MG_FD_108216 | JGI IMG/M metagenome (GOLD analysis project Ga0160449, IMG submission 108216) | Enriched soil microbial communities from UW Madison campus, WI, USA - HID1975I_E1 MG | ecosystem: Environmental > Terrestrial > Soil > Unclassified | place: USA: Madison, Wisconsin...
CGCTGGACGCCGCCGCGCGGGACTATGTCGCCCTGACGCTGGAGATCGGCGAGCGTGAGCCGGGCTATGTCGACGCCTATTACGGCCCCGCCGAATGGGCGGACGCGGCCAAGGCCAGTCCCCGCACCGTGGCCCAGTTGTCGGCCGCCGCCGCCGCGCTGGGCGCCCGCCTGACCGCCGTGCCGACCGACGGGCTGGATCGCGAGGGCGTGCAGCGCCGCGCCTATCTGCTGGCCCATGTGTCGGCCGCCTCGGCGCGACTTCGGATGCTGGCGGGCGAGACAATGGGCTTCGCCGACGAGGCCGAGGCCCTGTTCGGCGTCCGGCCCGAGCTGAAGCCGCTGGAAAGCTATGACGCCGCCCTGGCCCGCATCGACGCTCTGGTGCCGGGCGAGGGATCGCTGGCCGAGCGGGTCGCCGCCTTCCGCGGACGCTATGTCATTCCCAAGGATCGGCTGGACACGGTGATGCGGGCCGCCATCGCCGAGTGCAAGGCGCGCACCGCCCGCCACATCCCCCTGCCGACCGACAAGACCTTCACCCTGGAGTTCGTCAACGACAAGCCGTGGTCAGGCTACAACTGGTACAAGGGCAAGGCCTTCAGCCTGATCCAGATCAACACCGACCTGCCCATCTATATCGACCGCGCAGTCGATCTGGGTTGTCACGAAGGGTATCCCGGCCACCACGTCTATAACGCCCTGCTGGAGCGGACCTTTGTGACGAACAAGGGCTGGGTCGAGATGAGCGTCTATCCGCTGTACAGCCCCATGTCCTTCATCGCCGAGGGCAGCGCCAACTACGGCATCGACCTGGCCTTCCCCGGCCATGAGCGGGTCGAGTTCGAACGTCGCGTCCTTTACCCGCTGGCCGGGCTGGACCCGGCGACGGCCGAGGCCCAGGCCCAGGTGCTGGACCTGACGCGCGAACTGGCGCGGGCCGAATACACCATCGCCGACGACTTCCTGTCGGGCCGGGTGGATCGCGAGACGACGCTGGACCGGCTGCAGAAATACGGCCTGGTGGCGCGCGACCGGGCGACCCAGCGCCTCAGCTTCATCGAGACCTACCGCAGCTATGTCATCAACTACGGCCTGGGCCGCGACACGGTTCAGGCCTGGGTCGAGCGTCAGGGCCCCGATCACTGGAAGGGGATGGAGACCCTGCTGGCCAGCCAGACCCTGCCGGTCGATCTGCTGTAGGGCGCGGCGCCTCTTGCATCGCGGGCCGTCTGGTCCTTTAAGCGCCGCGAACGCCTCCCCGCGTTGCTGCAAGGATTTTCGCCATGACCGCCGCCCCCAAAAAGGCCCCGACCAAGGTAGTTCTCGCCTATTCCGGCGGGCTCGACACCTCGATCATCCTGAAGTGGCTGCAGACCGAATATAACGCCGAGGTCGTGACCTTCACGGCCGACCTGGGCCAGGGCGAGGAGCTGGGGCCGGCGCGCGAGAAGGCGCTGAAGCTGGGCATCAAGCCCGAGAACATCTTCATCGACGACCTGCGCGAGGAATTCGTGCGCGACTTCGTCTTCCCGATGTTCCGGGCCAACGCCCTGTATGAAGGTCAATATCTGCTCGGCACCTCGATCGCGCGCCCGCTGATCGCCAAGCGCCAGATCGAGATCGCGCGTCAGGTCGGCGCCGACGCCGTCTGCCACGGCGCGACCGGCAAGGGCAACGACCAGGTCCGGTTCGAATTGGGCTACTATGCGCTGAACCCCGACATCCACGTCATCGCCCCGTGGCGCGAATGGGAATTCCGCAGCCGCGAGGCCCTGCTGGACTTCGCAGAGAAGAACCAGATCCCGATCGCCAAGGACAAGCGCGGCGAGGCGCCGTTCAGCGTCGACGCCAACCTTCTGCACTCCTCGTCCGAGGGCAAGGTGCTGGAGGACCCGGCGGTCGAGGCGCCCGAGTTCGTGCACCAGCGCACCATCTCGCCCGAAGACGCGCCGGATCAGGCGACGATCATCGAGATCGGCTTCGAGCGCGGCGACGCCGTGTCGATCAACGGCGAGGCCATGTCGCCCGCCACCCTGCTGACCGCCCTGAACCAGTACGGCCACGACAACGGGATCGGTCGCCTGGACCTGGTCGAGAACCGCTTCGTCGGCATGAAGTCGCGCGGCGTCTATGAAACCCCCGGCGGGACCATCCTGCTGGCGGCGCACCGGGGCATCGAGTCGATCACCCTGGATCGCGGCGCCATGCATCTGAAGGACGAACTGGCGGTGAAATACGCCCACCTGGTCTACAACGGCTTCTGGTTCTCGCCCGAGCGCGACATGCTTCAGGCCGCCGTGGACAAGAGCCAGGAGAAGGTCACCGGGACGGTGCGGGTCAAGCTCTACAAGGGCAACACCACCGTCATCGGCCGCGAAAGCCCCTACAGCCTGTACGACCAGGACCTGGTGACATTCGAGGAAGGCGTCCAGGCCTATGACCACCACGACGCCGAGGGCTTCATCAAGCTGAACGCCCTGCGTCTGCGAGTGCTGGCCAAGCGCGACGCGCGCGAAAGCTGAACACGGACGTCCGGCCGCGACCAGCGCGTCGCGGCCGGATCGTCACCTGCTATTTCGGGTCAGACGGATTTTGCGACCGCGCCCGGAACTGGGCGGCGGTCATGCGCAGACGGACCCGGTCGCCCTCGACAAAGGCTTCGCGCCCATAAATGCGGCGCAGGTTCATGTACCGATCCTCGGTGAAGAAGGTGGCGTCCGGTCCATAGTCCGGGCGCTGATAGATGTGCGCGATCTCGGCCACCGTCACGCCGTCCGACGAGACCACGGCCATGCCGTTCCGAAGGCCCTTGATCCCCTGCGCCTCCTGGGTCGCGGGCGCAGGTGCGGTCGGCGCGGCCTGCTGGGCCACGGCGGGTGAGGCGGCGGCGAGCGCCAGGATCGCGAGAAGCGTCTTCATGAAAATTCTCCATCGACCGGCCCGAATGCGGACCATCGTCGATGCGTGACCATCGCCTTGACCCCGGCAATCGCATTGAGACGGAGGCCCCGATGCTCGCGACGAGCGGGCGCCTTACCGCGATTTCACTTGTCGGGAAGCGGCGTTGGGCGGACGTTCAGGGCCACTGACAGGAGCCCCCGCCATGATCCGCGTCCTTTCCCTGACCGCCGCGCTGGCGCTGGCGCCCCTGTCGATCGCTGGCCCGGCGTCGGCCTTCGACGGCGACCCCGTCACGACCCAGGCCGCCGCAGAGGCCGCGCTGGAGCAGGCGGCCGCCGAGTTCGAGGCGCGGATGCAGACCTTCCGCGACCAGGCCGAGCCGATCCGCAACGACACCCGCCTGAGCGAGGACGAGCGGGAGGAACAGCTGGAAGCGCTGTGGGACGCCTATGCCCAGGAGGTCGAGACCTTCACCGCCCTGGCCACCAGACACGCCGCCGAGATCGCCACCCTGGCCCTGGCCTCGATCGACATGGAGGCCATCGTCGCCGAGGCGACCCAGGCCACCGGCGCGGTCGCCATGGGCATGGCGCGCAACGGCGCCTGGGCCGTCGACGACCCCGATCAGGCGGTCACCTATGGGCTGATGGCCGACTACGCCCTCAACGCCGTGGCGGATGCGATGGACGACGCCGAACAGGCGGACGCGGAATGAGAATCGCCATGCTGAAAACGCTTCCCATCGCCCTGGCGGGGATGGCGCTGGCCGCCTCGGCCGCGACCGCCGATCCGCAGGACACGCCCAACCGGCCCGGCGCGCCGGTCACCTGTGACGGCCGACTGGATCCGCAGTTCAACGCCGTCAAGGCGGACCCGATCCTGACCCCACAGGAACGCGACGCCCGCCTGACCGAGGTGTGGGAGACCTGCAAGTCGCAGGTCTTTGACGCGATCGACGGGCAAACGCAGATGGCGGTGAACCTGACGGTCGACGCCCATGTCGACGCCGCTATCGCCGGCGCCGATGCCGATGTTGCGAGCGCCCACGCAGACGCCGCCGTGGCGGGCGTGGCGGCCAACAGCGCCGACCCCGACCACCGCGTCACCAACGCCCTGGTCGCCCAGTATCGCCGGGACCGCCGCGACGCCGACTGAGCCTCGGATCCGCGCTTGACCCGGCGCAATCTTCGGCCGACACGCGCGCCATGACCGCGCCGCACCTGCCCGTCGATCCGCACCTGTTCCTGGCCTATGTCGGGGTCATGGCGGTGATGGCGGTGACGCCGGGCCCGGCCAACGTCTTCGCCGTCGCCACGGGGGCCCAGCGGGGCAAGCGCGCAGCCCTGGCCGCCGTGGCCGGGATGAACAGCGCCACCCTGGTCTGGTTCGGGGCCGCCGCCCTGGGGCTGGGCGCCCTGGTCACCGCCTTTCCGCAGGCCTTTCGCCTGATCGCCATCGCCGGCGCCGCCTATGTCGCCTGGCTGGGGATCAAGGCGCTGATCGGCGCGCTCAAGGCCCAGGCCCCGGCCACGCCCGAAGACCCCGAGCCCAGCGCCCCACGCCTGAACCGCAGCGCCGTGCGCGACGGCTTCATGGTCCAGATCGCCAATCCCAAGGCCATCCTGTTCTTCACCGCCGTCCTGCCGCCGTTCCTGGACATGCAGCGCCCGGCCGGGCCGCAACTGGCGCTGTTCGCGGCGACCACCGTGGCGCTGGATGGTCTGGCCATGTGCGGCTACGGCCTGGGCGGGGCGGCCATCGCCGAGCGCATGCGGCGGCCGGGGTTCCGGCGCGGGTTCGGCGTCGCTGTGGGCGTTCTGCTGATGCTGGCGGCCGGCCTGATCGTGCTGCGGCTCTGAACCCTATTGCGCCGGCGGAACCGTGCTGTTCATGTGTCGTTCAGCACAGCAAGCGCCTGACTCTCTCCCAGAGGAGATTTCCATGAAATTCCGCGCCTTGAAGCCTATGGTCGCCGTCGCTGCGGCCGCAATGACCCTGGCCGCCTGCGCCACGTCCACGCCTTACCAGCCCGCCGGTCAGGGCAGCCGCTATGGCTATTCCGACATGCGGCTGCAGGAAGACCGCTATCGCGTGACCTTCGCCGGCAACTCGGTCACCTCGCGCGAGCAGGTCGAGATGTCGCTGCTGCTGCGCTCGGCCGAGGTGACGTTGCAGAGCGGCTATGACTGGTTCGCCACGGTGAACCGCGCCACCGACCGCGACACCCGCTACTACAACCAGCCCGACCCCTTCTACTCCAGCCGCTACGGCCCGTACTGGAGCCCTTACTGGCGCTTCCAGCGGCGCGGCTACTGGAGCCGATGGGACCCGTTCTGGGGCAATGATTTCAACGTCCAGGAAGTGACCCGCTACGAGGCCTCGGCCGAGATCGTCATGGGCCGTGGCCGCAAGCCGGCCAACGACGCCAACGCCTTCGACGCGCGTGAGGTCGTGGACAATCTGGGGCCTCGTGTGGCCCGCCCGACGAACTGATGTGCCGAAGTCCTCCCCCTCGATGGGGGAGGGTTGGGTGGGGGGTGGATCCACCGCCGTTTCATGATCAGATGCGGGAGGCCGAGGCCGAAGCGGCCGCCCTCCCGCGTCATCTTCTGACACGCCCTGCCTGCACCCCATCCCCGGCCCTTCCCCATCGAGGGGAAGGGTGGTGCGTAGGCGTTAGCCCACCCGCGGCGTCTTCAGTCGGCGCTTGTTCACATGGGCCGGGGCGGCTCCCATCGCCTCGGGCAGTTCGCCCTTGAAGTAGAGGCGCTGCCATGCCTCCTTGGCCGCGTCTGGATCACCTGACGCCAGCCGGGTGTTGAAATCGGTGCGCTGGCGGTTCCAGGCCTCGAACTGGCCCTTCATGCCGGGATTGGACTCCAGCGAGCGGATCACCGGCTCGAACGCCTCGATCTTCTTGTGCTCGATCGGCTGGATGAAGCAGAAGGGCTCGCCCTTTTCGAACCGCACCCGGCCGGGCCGCGTGAACAGCCAGTTCATGGTGAAGGGGAACGGCAGCCAGTCCGTCTCGACCAGGCCTGTCAACGGCTGGATGCCGTCCTTGATGTGGTTCGGCGCGCCCGAGCACAGCATCCCCCAGCCCGGCGGCGTGCGGAACAGATACTGCGGATGCAGCGTCAGCACCCCGCTGGAGAAGTGCGAGGTGACGAAATGCTCCAGCTCGGGCTGGGGCCGGTCCGGCGTGATGGTGATGTCTTCCTGGCGCGGGCCGCCGTTCCATTCGGCGGTGAAGCCGAACGGGCACAGAATCTCCCACCCCGTGGTGTTGGCCATGTTCAGCGGCAGGCAGCGATAGGGGTGACGACCGACGAAGGCGTCCATCCAGTTCCGCGACTGACGGCCCGGCACCAGGTCGCACGGCCGCGACATCATCGGATAGCATTCCAGTTCCAAGGGGGCGCTCCGCCGGGTATCGAACAAGGGAAGCTCCCTCCCTAACCCTCGTCCGGACCAGTCGTCAAAGCATGACCGAGCCTGAGCATCAGCCGCCCTTCGACCGCGACCGCCTGCTGGCCTGGATGGCCGATCACGCCATCGCCCACACCACCCACGACCACCCCGCCGTCTTTCGCGTGGAGGAAGGGCTGGAGTTGAAGGCCGCCCTGCCCGGCGTCCATACCAAGAACCTGTTCCTGAAAGACAAGAAGGGCCGGCTGTGGCTGATCTCGGCCAGACAGGACACGGTCATCGACCTGAAGCGCGCCCATCGCGCCATGGGCTCGGACCGGCTGTCGTTCGGTAACGAGATCCTGCTGTGGGAAACGCTGGGCGTCCGCCCCGGCTCGGTCACGGCCCTGGGCCTGATCAACGACGTGGACCGCCGCGTCACCTTCGTGCTGGACCGCCGCCTGTGGGACGCCGACACCGTCAACTTCCACCCCCTGACCAATACGGCCACGACCGCGTTGGCGCAGGCGGATTTCCGCCGGGTGCTGGACCGGTTGGGACGCGAGCCCATCGTCGTGGACTTCGACGCGCTGGACTAACCCCCTCCACGAACCCTCTCCCACAGGGAGAGGGAGAGCGCGCACGGCGGCGAAAGCCGTCGTCCTGGCGCGGTCGGGTGAGGGGTTACGATCTCGCCGCTCCTGGCGCTGTAACCCCTCACCCTTTGGCTGGCGCATCGCTGCGCTCTGCGAGCCTCAAACCCTCTCCCCATGGGAGAGGGTATTGGTCTGACCCATTCTGACGCATCACTCTGTTATGGCCGGCCCCAAATCGGGGCGTGAGCGGGCCGATTTCAGACTCATCAGACTATTCAGACCCTGTTTTTCATCGCCGGGTCGTCGCCCTCGGCCGACTTCCTGAGATTCCGCGCTTGATGGCGAGGCATCCGGACGCCATCTGATCCGTTACGACTCCCGCGCCTGCTCACGGACCCCATCATGACCTTCGCCGACCCGACGCTGAACACCCCCCAGGACCTGATCAAGGACGGTACGGACGCCTCCTTCATGGCGGACGTGATCGAGGCGTCGAAGACCCAGCCGGTCATCGTCGATTTCTGGGCCACCTGGTGCGGGCCGTGCCGGACCCTGGGCCCGGCGCTGGAAAAGGCCGTGCGCGCCGCCAAGGGCGCCGTGAAGATGGTCAAGATCGACGTGGACAAGAACCCGGCCTATGCGGGCCAGTTGCGGGTCCAGTCGATTCCGACGGTTTACGCCTTCGTCGACGGCCAGCCCGTCGACGGCTTCCAGGGCGCCATTCCGGACAGCCAGATCGCCGCCTTCATCGACAAGCTGACCGGCGGCGAGGGCGGCAATTCGGACGTCGAGCAACTGCTGTCGCTGGGCGAGGAATCGCTGTCCCTGAACGACCTGGGCGGCGCGGCCCAGGCCTTCGCCCAGGTGCTGACGATGGAGCCCGAGAACCAGAAGGCCATCGCCGGCATGGCGCGGGTCTATCTGGCCGACGGCGACGCCGAGCAGGCGCGCCAGACCATCGCCATGGCCCCGGCCGACTCGACCGATGCGGCGGTGCAGAGTGTGCGCGCACAGCTGAGCCTGGCCTCGTCCGCTCCCGAAAACGGCGCCACCGCCGAGCTGGAGGCGAAGCTGAAGGCCGACGCCAACGATCATCAGGCGCGCTTCGACCTGGCCCTGGCCCTGGCCGCGGGCGGCGACCTGAAAGGGGCCGTCGATCACCTGCTGACCATCGTCGCCGCCGACCGCGAGTGGAACGAACAGGCGGCGCGCAAACAGCTGCTGACCATCTTCGAGGCGGCGGGCCCGACCAGCGAGGTCGCCCGCGACGGCCGACGCGGCCTGTCCTCCATCCTGTTCTCGTAACGGCGGGGCGCGGCGGATGGCCCAGGGCTATGTGCGGACCAGCGAACTGTCCCAGGTCCTGCCGGTGTTTCCGCTGGGCGGCACGATCCTGCTGCCGCGCGGCCAGCTGCCGCTGAACATCTTCGAGCCGCGCTATCTGAACATGGTCGACGACGCCATGGCGGGGGACCGGATCATCGGCATGATACAGCCCATGGGCGGGCCGCCGCAGCTGCCCGGTCTGGCGGCGGTCGGCTGCCTGGGCCGGATCACCAGTTTCGCCGAGACCTCGGACGGCCGCTATCTGATCACCCTGACGGGCGTGTGCCGCTTCGCCGTGGGGTCCGAGCTGCCGGTCCAGACGCCCTATCGCCAGGTGCGGGCCGACTTCCGTTCGTTCGAGCATGACCTGAACGCCCCCGATCCGGCCGAGGATTTCGACCGCCAAGGGTTCCGCGACGCGCTGCGCGCCTATCTGGACGCGCGGGGGCTGGAGGTGGACTGGGACACGGCCGACAGCGCCCCGCCCGAGGCCCTGATCAACAGCCTGTCCATGGCCCTGCCGTTCGAGCCGGCCGAAAAGCAGGCTCTGCTGGAGGCCCCCGGCCTGCTGGACCGCGCCGCCGCCCTGACCGCCCTGATGCGCATCGACGCCGCCGACCTGGGCGATGAGGACGGGCCGGGGTTGCAGTAGCGGACCGGTGGCGCCGGCGCGATGCGGGGACTAAACAGCGATCTGAAACAGGGCTCCAAACGGCCCTCAAGTAGCGCGAAGCGCGGTAGGGCCAACAACAATGAGCGACGCCTTCAACACCCCCGTCTCGGTCGATCCCCGCCTGCTGGAAGTGCTGGTCTGCCCGGTCACGCGGGGGCGGCTGACCTATGACCGCAAGGCCAATGAGCTGGTCTCGGCCGGGGCCAAGCTGGCCTATCCGATCCGCGACGGCGTGCCGATCATGCTGGCCGAGGAAGCCCGCAAGCTGGACTAGGGATCAGCCCCAGGGGCCACGCGGCTGGGGCGTGATGGGCACGCCGGTCGTGACGCGCGCGGGCGGCACATCGGCCACGGTCGCCCTCGGACGCATCCCCATCTTCGTGCCCAGCTCCATCAGGGCGCGGACGCGATTGCCCGTCGCCGGGTGAGTCGAGAACAGGTTGTCGGCCCCGCGCCCCGCCAGCGGATTGATGATGAACAGCTGACCCGAGGCCGGATTGCGTTCGGCCGTGACGTTCACGATGCGCTTGGAATAGGCTTCGATCTTCTGCAAGGCGTCGGCCAGGGCCTGGGGGTCGCCGGCGATCTCGGCGCCGACGCGGTCCGCCTCGTATTCGCGGGCGCGGCTGATGGCCATCTGCACCAGACCCGCCGCCATGGGCGCCAGGATCATCAGCGCCAGCGTCCCGATCATGCCGCCCGGCCGCTCGCGGTCGTTGCCGCCGAAGAAGAGGGCGAAATTCGCCAGCGCCGAGATGGCGCCCGCCACCGTGGCCGTCACCGTCATGGTCAGGGTGTCGCGGTTCTTCACATGGGCCAGTTCATGGGCCATCACGCCGCGAACCTCGTCCCGCGTCAGCATGTCCAGCAGGCCGGTGGTGGCGCAGACGGCGGCGTTCGCCGGGTTGCGGCCCGTGGCGAAGGCGTTGGGCTGGTCGTTGGGGATGATGGCGATCCTGGGCCTGGGCAGGCCCGCTCCCTCGGCCATCTGCACCACGTCGGCGACATAGTTGCGGACCACCGCATTGGGATGGCTCTCGTCCACCGGCTGAGCGCGGTACATCCTCAGGACGATCTTGTCCGCGTTCCAGTAGCTGAACAGATTCATCCCCCCGGCGAAGACCAGGGCGATCAGCATGCCCGCCGTCCCGCCGATCAGGTAGCCGATCCCCATGAACAGGGCGGTCAGGGCGGCCAGCAGGACAAAGGTCTTCAGGTGGTTCATTCGGGTCGTTCTATCGCGAAAAACATGGCGCCGCTCGCCTGAACGCCTATTTGAGACCGCGTATCCCCGCCCTCAAGGCAAGGCCCCTGTGACCGAACAGCCCACCCCGTCTGAAGACACGCCCGGCTTCAACGCCGAAACGCCGCACGCCACGCCGGAGCGGCCGATCAGCGACATCGCCCGACGCGCCCTGCTGGAAGCGGCCGAACGTCGCGCCGCCGGGGACGCGGCCGTCCTGTCGCCCGAGCATGGGGGCCCGCGCGGCCCGGAGCCGACCCGCTATGGCGACTGGGAGAAGAAGGGTCTGGCGGTCGACTTCTGACCCGCCGTCACGCCTGACAGGCGAATTCCGAACGAAGTTCTTCCATCCGCGTTAACCTTTGCCGCCTGACCGCAAAGGACGCCGCCGATGACCCGTCACCGCACTTTCCCCCGCGCGCTCGCGACCGGCGCGGCGCTGGCCCTGCTGCTGTCGGGGACCGCCGGGATCGCCTCGGCCCAGAGCTATCGCTACGCCCCGCCTCCGCCGCCGGTCGAGGCCTGGGGCGCGCCGGCCTGGGGCCAGCCGTATGGCGCCGGGAACTGGGGCCATGTCACCGGCTATTCCTATGGCTATTCCGGTGTCGGCCAGCCCTATGCCCCGGTTCAGCCCTATGCCTATTACGGCGGCCATCCGGCCTATGGCGGCGCCTATCCCTACGACTGGCGGCGTCAGGATCGCGGCGGGCGCTATGGCTACAGCGTCCGGCATGACGAGCGGCGTTCCGGCTACCGCGACCGCTGGGGCTATGACGATGACCGCCCCCCGACCGGCCGCCGCTACGGCGACGACCGTCCGCATACGGACTATCGCCCGGACTGCGACTGCCGCGACGTCTATCTGTACGACCGTTAGGGGGTCAGATCAGGGCGATGGAGTCCGCGATGGCCAGGGCGGCGGCGCGCGGATCGGCGGCGGCGGTGATGGGGCGGCCGATGACCAGATGACTGGCCCCGTCCGACAGGGCCTGCTGCGGCGTCGCCGCCCGCGCCTGATCGTCCATCGCCGCTCCCGCCGGACGAACGCCCGGCGTGACGATTAGGAAGTCGTCGCGACCCGCTTCCGTCGCCAGTTCACGCACGCGCCGGGCCTCGATCGGGCTGGCGACCACGCCGTGCAGGCCTGCGTCCAGCGCCTGACGCACCCGTTGCTCGACCAGTTCATAGGTGTTCAGGTTATGGTCGTCAGCGCGCAGATCGTCGTCGGTCAGGCTGGTCAGGACGGTGACGCCCAGCACCTTCAGCCCCGACCCCGCCACGCCGCGCATCGCCGCCGCCATCACCAGCGGCCGGGCATGGACAGTCAGCAGATCGCAGCCCGACCCGGCCAGGGCGGCCGCCGCCTTTTCGACCGTCGCGCCGATGTCGTGCAGCTTCCAGTCCAGAAACACCTGTTTGCCCTGCGCCTTGAGTTCGCGGGCCAGCCCCATGCCCTCGCTGGCGAACAACTGCAGGCCCACCTTGTAGAAGACGACCCCGTCGCCCAGCCGGTCGACCAGCGCCCGCGCCTGATCGCCCGTGGGCACGTCCAGGGCGCAGATGATGCGCGGGTCGGCGGGGCGGTTGGTCAGCTCGACGGACATTCGGACGCCTTTGGGCTATGGCGGGTTGCAGGCGCGCGCGGCCCGGCCGATAGGTAGGCGGCGGCAGCGCGAACAAGGCTTTCTGGGCGAGGGGGATCAATGAACGCGGTCGATCTGGGGGTCAACCTGTTCGTGACGCTGTTCGCGTTGCTGGATCCCATCGGCAATATCCCGATCTTCGCCGCGGCCACGGCGGGCGCGTCCCTGCGCCAGCGCATCTCGGTGTCGGGCCTGATCTGCCTGTTCGCGGCGGTCTTCCTGGGCTTCTTCTTCTTTACAGGCCTGGGGTTGCTGCAGTTCTTCGGCATCTCGCTGGCGGCCTTCCGGATCGCAGGCGGCGTGCTGTTGCTGCTGCTGGGTCTGGACATGGCGCGCGAGGACTTCATCGCCACCTTCGCCGACAAGGACGCGGCCCACGACCTGAAGGACGTGCGCGGCTACGCCAAGCGGCGGTTCCAGCGGCTGGTCGTGCCCTTCGCCATTCCGCTGATGATCGGACCCGGCGCCATCTCGGCCATCATCATCCAGGCCGGCGAGGCGGAAAAGCTGGGCGCCGCGGGCACGGCCGCCTCGCTGGCGGCCATCGCGGCGGCCTGCGTCGTGTCCTTCGTCAGCTTCGCCCTGACCGGCCCGATCAGCCGCGTGCTGGGCGATGTCGGGCTGGCCATCGTAGTGCGGGTGCTGGGCCTGATCCTGTGCGCCCTGGCGATCCAGTTCATCCTGATGGGCCTGGGCGAGGCTCTGCCGGGCATCATCAGCTCGGGCGTGACCACGCCGTATCCGGCGGGCGGGCAGTAGAACTCGCTCCTTCCCACTTGTGGGAAGGAGGAAGCGGCTCAGATCCGCTTCAGCCGCTTCGCGTGGCCGCCGACCATGTTCAGGGCGATGCGGTCGGGCAGGTGTTTGGCCAGGGCGGCCAGCAGGCGGTTGCGGCGGCCCGGCGTGACGCTGGGGCGGTTGGCCTCCAGCGCGGCGTAGCCCTCGCGCGCGACGCGGGCGGCGTCCATCCACATCCAGGCCGGATAGGCGGCCGAGACCTCGGCCCGCGTGCCGTTGGCGTCGTGGAACTCTGTCAGGGTGTAGCCGGGGTTCAGGCTGGTGACGTGCACGTCCCGGTCGCGCAGCTCCAGATGCAGGCCCTGCGACGCCTTGATCAGGAAGCTCTTGATCGGTCCGTACAGGGTGTCGCCGCCCGTCGCGGGCATCTGACCGGCCAGGGAGGCGACGTTCAGGATGCGGCCAAAGCCGCGCTGAACCATGCCGGGCGCCAAAAGGCGGCTCAGCTCGACCGGCGCAGTCAGCATGACCTGCAGCATGGCGGCCTGGTCGTCCGGCGGCGTGTCGAGGAAGCCCGCCGTGCGGCTGAAGCCGGCGTTATTGACCAGGCCGTCGACGATCAGGCCACGCGCGGCGATCGCGTCAACCAGACGGCGCGGCGCCGCGGGATCGGACAGGTCCTCGGGGATGACGTGGGCGGCGACGCCATGGGCCGCAATCAGGCGGTCGGCCAGAGCGCGCAGGGCGGGCTCGCGCCGCGCGGTCAGGATCAGGTCCCATCCGTTCGCGGCGAACACCTCGGCCAGGGCCGCGCCGATGCCGGCCGAGGCGCCGGTGATCAGGACGAGGGGGCGTCGGCCGTCGGGTCGGCTCACCTGGCCGAACTCAGGCGGCGCAGGGCGAGGCGGGAACGTCGACCAGCGAGGCCGCATCCTCGGCCAGCAGGTCGGCGATCGTCACCTTAGACAGGCGGTCGGCCGCGGCCTGATTGGCGGCGGTCAGGGCCTTGGCCACCTGACGCGGAATATGTTCGCCCACCGGGCAACCCTTGGCACCGGCCGGGGTCGAGCCCAGGTGCGCGCAGCCGTTCACGGCCTTGAGCACTTCGTCCATGCGGATGTCCTCGGGCCGGCGCAGCAGCCAGGCGCCGCCGGCGGCGCCGGGGCGGGTGCCGATCAGGCCGGCCTTGGCCAGCAGGGCCGTGACACGGCGGATGACGACGGGATTGGTCGGGACCGAGGCCGCCAGCAGGGCGCTGGGCGCCGCCTGGGCAGGCGCATAGGCGCCCTTGTGGGCCAAATAGGCCAGGGCATGGGCGGCGACGGGGAAACGCTGGCTGTCTGACATGGCTTTTACCGCCTGAATGTAGTGATCTCGCACGGGTTTCACAAATTGCCCCATGCAAGGCTGCACCGGACCCATGCAACCGGACCGTCACGGGCGCGATTGAAGCGGGCGCGGAAAGGGTCTAAAGGCCCGCCGCTCTGGATGGGCCCGGCTCCCTTCGGCGCCCGGAGGAACGAGATGGTCGGGGAGTCTTCCCGCGCCGACGGCGCCGCCCCCTCGGGGAAGGCTCAGCCGGATCAATCGGTCGACGACAGCCATCAGCCCGGCAAACGCTGGCCGCTGATCATCGCGGCCATCGGTGTCGTGTTCGGCGACATCGGCACCAGCCCCCTTTACGCCCTGCGCGAGGCCATCGATCACGCCCGTTCCGGCGTCGGCGGGGACCTGGCTGTGCTGGGCGTCGTGTCACTGGCCTTCTGGGCGCTGATGGTGGTGGTGACGTTCAAATACGTGCTGTTCCTGATGCGCGCCGACAACAAGGGCGAGGGGGGCACCCTGTCGCTGATGGCCCTGGCGCAGCACGCCATCGGCCGGCGCAGCGCCTGGATCTTCGTGCTGGGCGTCTGCGGCGCGGCGCTGTTCTACGGCGACGGCATCATCACGCCCGCCATTTCGGTGCTGTCGGCGGTTGAGGGACTGCAGGACGCGCCGGGGCTGGATGGGCGGCTGGACGCCTTCATCCTGCCGATCGCGGCGGTGATCCTGATCACCCTGTTCATGGTCCAGTCGCGCGGCACGGCCCGGCTGGGACGGTTCTTCGGGCCGATCACGGCCGTCTGGTTCCTGTGCCTGGGCGGCCTGGGCCTGTTTCACATCTTCGACGACGTCAGCATCCTGCGGGCCTTGTCGCCCCACTACGGGATCATGCTGCTGATCAACGACGGCTTCCTGGGCTTCGTCATTCTGGGCAGCGTCTTTCTGGCCGTCACGGGGGCCGAGGCGCTGTATGCGGACATGGGCCATTTCGGAAAGGCGCCGATCCGCCAGGGCTGGCTGTATTTCGTCCTACCCTGCCTGACGCTGAACTATCTGGGCCAGGGCGCCCTGATCCTGGACAATCCCGGCGCGGCGTCCAACCCGTTCTGGAACATGGTGCCGCAGTTCGCCTATTGGCCCATGCTGATCCTGGCCACGGTCGCCACGGTGGTCGCCTCGCAGGCCGTCATCACCGGCGCCTTCTCGGTCACGCAGCAGGCGGTGCAACTGGGCCTGCTGCCACGCATCGATATCCGCAACACTTCGGAAAGCCAGGCCGGGCAGATCTTCGTCCCGGCGGTCAATTCCCTGCTGATGGTCGGGGTGCTGGCGCTGCTGGTCACCTTCCAGTCGTCGCACAACCTGACCGCCGCCTATGGCGTGGCGGTGACGGGCACCATGCTGGTCAACACCCTGATGGCCTGGTCGGTGGTGACCAAGAAGTGGAAATGGCCGCTGTGGGCCGCCCTGGCCACGCTGATCCCGTTCGCGGTGATCGACCTGACCTTCCTGACGTCCAACCTGCTCAAGATTCCGGACGGGGCGTGGATGCCGCTGGTGCTGGGCGCGGGCCTGGTGCTGATCATGTGGACCTGGGTCAGCGGCACCCAGATCCTGACCGCCAAGACGCGCAAGGACAGCCTGCCGCTGACCGATCTGATCGAGATGCTGAAGGCGCGGCCGCCGCACCGGGCGCCGGGCACCGCCATCTTCCTGACGTCGGACCCCGAGGTCGCGCCGGTGGCGCTGATGCACAATCTGAAGCACAACAAGGTGCTGCACGAGAAGAACATCATCCTGACCGTGCGCACCGCCGACCGGCCGCGCGTGTCCGAAAGCCAGCGCGTGGTGATGTCGCCCATCAACGACGACTTCAAGACACTGACCGTCACCTATGGCTTCATGGAGACGCCCAACGTGCCCAAGGCGCTGGGCCTGTGCCGCAAACAGGGGCTGAAGTTCGACATCATGTCGACCAGCTTCTTCCTCGGCCGTCGCTCGGTCGTTCCCTCCGCCCGTCAGGGCATGCCCCTATGGCAGGACAAGCTGTTCATCTTCCTCATGCGTAACGCCGCCAACCCCACCGACTTCTTCCGCATTCCGCCCGGCCGCGTGGTCGAGCTGGGCACCCAGGTGTCGGTGTGAGCGCCGGTCCCGGAAAATCGGCGGGCGGGCGTTCGTCCGCCGCGCGCGGTCGCCGCATGGCCGAGAAAGCGCGCGGCCCCCGCCCCGCCCCGGTCGCAGCGCCCGTCGATGACGCGGCCGATATCGGCGTAGAGGCCCGACTGGCGGCCGGCGTCCTGCTGAATGCGGCGCTGGAAAAGCGCGGCGGCATGGACGAGGCGCTGAACCAGCCCGCCCTTCAGGCCCTGCCCGCGCCCGACCGGGCCTTCGCCCGCGCCGTGGCCATGGCCGCCCTGCGCCGGCTGGGCGAGATCGACCAGATCCTGGACCGCCGCCTGCAAAAGGCGCCGCCTCCGCCGGTGCGCACCATCCTGCGTATCGCCCTGGCCCAGACCCTGGTGCTGGAGACCCCGGCCTTCGCCGCCGTGTCCACGGCGGTGAAGCTGGCCGAGCGCGATCCCAAGACGCGGCCGTACAAGAACCTGGTCAACGCCGTGCTGCGCGGCATCGGCCGCGACGGCCCCGGTCTGACCACCGCCACCTCCAACCTGCCGGACTGGATCGCCGCCCGCTGGCGCGGCGCCTATGGCGAGCCGCTGCTGGAAGGCCTGGCCTTGGCCACGCGCGAGGAGCCGCTGACCGACCTCAGCCTGAAACCCGGCGCCGATCCGACCGCCGTCGCCGAGGCGGTGGACGGCGAGGTCCTGCCCGGCGGCACGGTGCGCACCGGCCGTCGCGGCGATGTGGCCGGCTGGCCCGGCTATTACGACGGCGGCTGGTGGGTTCAGGATGCGGCCGCCGCCGTGCCCGCCCGCCTGCTGGACGTGAAGGCCGGACAGACCGCGCTGGACATGTGCGCCGCGCCGGGCGGCAAGACGCTGCAACTGGCCGCAGCCGGCGCCAGCGTCGTCGCCCTGGACCGGTCCGAGGCGCGGTTGAAGCGGCTGCAGCGCAATTTCGAGCGCACCGGCCTGCCGGTCGAGGTCGTCGCGGTCCCGGCCGAGGACTGGGACGATCCCCGCGCCTTCGACGCCGTGCTGCTGGACGCGCCCTGCACCGCCACCGGCACCTATCGCCGCAACCCGGAAGTGCTGCGCGCCACCCGCCCCGCCGACGTGGCCAAGCTGGCCGATGTTCAGCACCGCCTGCTGGACGCCGCCGCCGAACGGGTGAAGCCGGGCGGGCGGCTGGTCTATTGCGTCTGTTCGCTGGAACGCGAGGAGGGCGAGACGCAAGTGATCGCCTTCCTGCGCCGTAATCCAGCCTTCCGCACCGTCGCCGCCGACCCGGTCGCCGTGGGCGCCCCGACCGAGGCGCTGACACCCGAAGGCTGGCTGCGCATCCTGCCCGCCCACTGGCCCGAAAAGGGCGGTCTGGACGGCTTCTTCGTCGCCCTGATGGAGCGCGCGGTTTTAGGGCTGGATGACGCGGGCGGCCTCGCGCCGCTTGCCCCGTTCGCCGCCTCGCCGTAAGTCCGGGGCATGGCCCGCGCACCCCTGATCTGCCCGTCGATCCTCGCCAGCGACTTCGCAAAGCTGGGCGAAGAGATCCGTTCGCTTGAAAGCGCGGGGGCCGACTGGATCCATGTCGATGTGATGGACGGGCATTTCGTGCCCAACATCACCATCGGCCCGGACGTGGTGAAGGCGCTGCGCCCGCACACGACGCTGCCCTTCGACGTGCACCTGATGGTCGCGCCGGTCGATCCGTGGCTGGAAGCCTATCGCGAGGCGGGGGCCGATATCCTGACCGTCCATCCCGAGAGCGGCCCCCACGTCCACCGGACGCTGGGCCGGATTCGCCAACTGGGCGCCAAGGCCGGGCTGGTGTTCAATCCGGGCACGCCGCTGTCGCTGCTGGAAGAGGTGGTCGATCTGGTCGACCTGGTGCTGATCATGTCGGTGAACCCCGGTTTTGGCGGTCAGAAATTCATCCCCACCTCGCTGACCAAGATCGAGCGCGCCCGCGCCATCCTGGATCGCGCCGGGTCCACGGCGCACCTTCAGGTCGACGGCGGGGTGGTGGCCGACAACGCCGCCGCCTGCGTCGCGGCGGGGGCCGACGCCCTGGTCGCCGGCTCGTTCGTCTTCAAGGGCGGTCCCGACGCCTATGCGGCCAATATCAAGGCGTTGAAGGAAGCGGCGTGAGCCCTCTGGGACCCTTCGCCCGCGCCGAGCCGCACAGCCCGCCGCCGGGCGAGATTCCCGGCCTGCGCGGCGCGCCCGTCCGGACGCCGGTTCGTTCCGCAGGCCCCGTCACCGGTCCCGGCCTGTGGCCGACGCTGGCGGGCCATCTGATCAGCCGCCAGTTCTGGGTCGAGCTTTACGGCCTGCCCGGCTATGGCCTGACGCTGAAGGGCCGCAAGGTCGAGGCGCTGGCCGCTACGCCGCGCGACTTCCGGCCGGTCGACGTGGAGCGCGGGGCCGCCGCCCTGTCGGGGCGGTTCATCCTGGCGGAATCCAGCCTCGAGGCCGCCCCGCCCGAGGATCCCTGGAACCGGCCCAGCCCCAGCCGCGCCTTCGCCACCGAATTGCACGCGTTCGCCTGGCTACCCGGCCTGATGTTGCAGGGCGAGCGCGGCGCGCGTGAGGCGCTGCGCCTGACCCTGGCCTGGGCCGAGACCTTCGCCCGCTGGTCGCCCTTCGCCTGGGGGCCGCTGGTGCTGGCCCGGCGGACGCTGAACCTGTCGTGCGCCGCCCGCCGCATGGGCACGATCGCGACCGAGGCCGAGCGGCTGCGCCTGACCGATCTTCTGGGCCGCCACGCCCGCCAGCTGATGCGCCCGCCCGGCGGCGTGGCCACGCGGGCCGAGCGGCTGGTCGCCGCCGCCGTGGCCGGCTGCGTCCTGGCCGGGCCGACCGGCGCGGGGCTGCGTCGCAAGGCGTTGTCGCGCCTGCCCCGCGCACTGGAGACCGCCGTCGCGGCCGACGGCGTTCACGCCAGCCGTTCGCCCGAGGCGGGGCTGGAGCTGCTGCTGGACCTGCTGACGCTGGACGACGCCCTGGCCCAGTTGTCGGAGCCCACACCCGCGCCGGTCGCCGCCGCCATCGCCCGCCTGACCGCCGCCCTGCGCGTGCTGACCCTGCCGGACGGCCGCCTGCCCGCGCTTCAGGGGGGCGGCGCCTCCAGCGTCGACCGGATCGCCGCCGCGCGCGCCCATGACGAGACTCCGGCCGAGGGGTCGGGCCACGTCGGCGGCTATGTGCGGATCCATAGCCCGCTGCTGACCATTCTGGCCGACGCCGCCGCCCCCGCGCGCGGGGCCTGGTCCGCCGCCGCCTGCGCCCAACCGCTGGCGCTGGAGATCGTCTGCGGCCACGACCGGCTGATCACCAGCTGCGGCTGGACCCAGCGCGCGCCCGAACGGCAGGCCCTGCGCCTGGCGCCCGGCGCCTCGACCCTGACGCTGGGGGAAACCTCGCTGGCCGAGCCGCTGGGCGGCTGGAAGGGCGAGCTGCTGGGGCCCCGCCTGTTCGGCCACCCCTGGGCCGTCAGCGAGGATCAGCGCGACGGCGAGGGCGCCGTCTGGCTGGAGCTGGAGCATGACGGCTGGGTCGCCGAATACGGCCTGATCCACCAGCGCCGCCTGTATCTGGACCAGCGGCTGGACGAACTCCGCGCCGAGGAGCGGCTGCATCCCGCCCCCGACCGCAAGCACGAGGTTCGCGCCATCGCCGCCCCCTGGGCCGTGCGGTTCCAGCTGGAGCCGGGCGTCCAGGCCTCGCTGGCGCGCGACCGTCGCTCGATCCTGCTGCGCGGCCATTCGGGGCGCGGCTGGTGGTTCCGCACCGACGGCCCGGACGTGGCCATCGAACCCTCGGTTCACATCGACAACGGCCTGACCCGCCGCAGCCTGCAGATCGTCGTGCGCGGCTCGGCCCGCACCGACGGCGAGACCAAGGTCCGCTGGAAGCTGAGCCCCGCCGGCGCAGCCGACGATCCGCACTGATCCGGCGGAGGCTGGCCATGGGCTGGACGGCGATCTGGCTGGTCGTGGCCGCCTTCTGCCTCGCGGGCTGGACCGAGAGCTACTGGATGTATCGCGACTGCTTCGACGCCGAGGGGCGCTGCTTCGACGCGGCGAACGGCGTCGTGCGGCACAGCCAGTCCGGCCTGGGTTGGGGGGCGGCGATCTTGGGCGCGCTGGCGATGGCCCTCATCGGCGTGTTCGGCGCGCGCCACAGAGAATCGACGCGCAAAGGCTGACGTGGCGGGGCGATGGTGCTAGAGGCCGCGCCATCCTCCCTGCCCAGCCATAACGGACGCCGCCATGCCCGCCGCTCCCGACTTTCCGCCCGCTCCGGACGCGATCAAGCCTGTCCGCGTGCTGATTTCACTGTCGGACAAAGCGGGGCTGGAGGATGTGGCCCGCACTCTGGCGGGCCTCGGCGTCGAACTGGTTTCGACCGGCGGCACCAGAGCGGCGATCGCGGGCTATGGCCTGCCGGTCAAGGACGTGGCCGATCTCACCGGCTTCCCCGAGATGATGGACGGCCGGGTCAAGACCCTGCACCCCGTGGTGCACGGCGGCCTGCTGGGCGTGCGCAACGCCCCGGCCCACGCCGAGGCGATGACGACGCACGACATCGGCGCCATCGATATCGTCTGGATCGACCTGTATCCGTTCGAGAAGACGGTCGAAGACGGCGGCGGCTTTGAAGCAGCCATCGAGAACATCGACATCGGCGGCCCGGCCATGATCCGCTCGGGGTCCAAGAACCACGGTCACGTCGCCGTCGCGGTGGACGGCGAGAGCATCGGCCTGATCCTGGAGGCGTTGAAGGCCGACGGCTCGACCACCTTGGCCCTGCGCAAGCAACTGGCCGCCCGCGCCTTCGCCCGCACCGCCGCCTATGACGCCGCCGTGTCGTCGTGGTTCGCCGGCCAGCTGGGCGACGCCGCGCCGGCGCGCAAATCCATCGCCGGCGCCCTGGCCCAGACCCTGCGCTACGGCGAGAATCCGCATCAGACCGGCGCCTTCTACCGCACCGGCGAGAAGCGTCCGGGCGTCGCATATGCGACCCAGGTCCAGGGCAAGGAGTTGGGCTACAACAACATCGCCGACGCCGACGCCGCCTATGAGCTGGTGGCCGAGTTCGACGCCCCGGCCTGCGTCATCGTCAAACACGCCAACCCCTGCGGCGTGGCCGTCGGTAACACCCTGTCGGAAGCCTATGCTCGCGCGCTGGAATGCGACGCCGTGTCGGCCTTCGGCGGTGTGATCGCCGTCAATCGCCCGCTGAACGGCGACGACGCCCGCGCCATCACCGGTATCTTCACCGAGGTCGTCATCGCCCCCGGTGCCGACGACGAAGCCAAGGCCGTCTTCGCCGCCAAGAAGAACCTGCGCCTGCTGATCACCGACGGCCTGCCCGACCCGCATGGCGCGGGCCAGGTGTTCCGCTCGGTCGCCGGCGGCTTCCTGGTCCAGTCGCGGGACGCCGCACTGATCAAGCCCGAAGACCTGAAGATCGTTACGCGCCGCCAGCCGACGCCGACCGAGATTCAGGACATGCTGTTCGCCTTCACCGTGGCCAAGCACGTCAAGTCCAACGCCATCGTCTACGCCAAGGACGGCCAGACGGCGGGCATCGGCGCCGGCCAGATGAACCGCCGGGACAGCGCTCGTATCGCCGCCATCCGCGCCAGGGAAGCGGGCGAGGCCAAGGGTCTGGCCCATTCGCTGGCGCAAGGCTCGGCCTGTGCGTCCGAGGCCTTCTTCCCCTTCGCCGACGGCCTGCTGGAAGCCATCGCGGCCGGCGCCACGGCGGTGATCCAGCCCGGCGGCTCGATGCGCGACGCCGAGGTCATCGCCGCCGCCGACGAGAACAACATCGCCATGGCCTTCACCGGCGTGCGCGTGTTCCGGCACTGATAGTTAGGACGCTGACGCGGGCGGCGCGGGTGCCGCGCTGCTTGGGTGCGACTGTTCGTTCTCTCGTTTCCAGGAGAAGGGTTTAGTCGCGCAGTGTCCTGAGGGCGCCGAGGCGGGCGAAGGCCAGGGTCAGGGCTTTTCGGCGGGCCGGGGCCAGCGGGGTCGCGGGCGCGTCGCGGACGACGGCGCCGCCGAAGCCGTCGGCGACGATCAGGCCGGGCTCGTTTGGCAGGACACCTTCGGGAAATTCAGGTGCGATGGCGAAATAGAAGGCGTCGCAATAAGGGCCGTATTCGCCCCATTTGCGGTCGACGCGATAGTCGTCCAGCCCCGACTTCACCTCGCAGATGACGATGTCGCCCTTGGGACCCAGGGCCATGACGTCGGCGCGCCGCCCGTTGGGCAGGCAGACCTCGAGCAGCGGGGCATAGCCCATGTCCATCAGCAGCCGCGCCGCGCCGCGCGTGACGGCCAGCGTCGTCTCGGGACGCGAGAAGACAAGCTCCAGATGGACGGCGGCGGACGCGGGCATGCCGCCTTTATGTTCCGCCTATGTTCCTATCGCAAGCGTTGCCGATTGGCGCGCCAGTCCTCGCGCGTCTGGCCCCAGGCGTCCACGGGGACGGTTTCGAACGGGGCGGGCAGGGCGGTCGGACCCCGATTGGTCGAGCCCAGCCGTTCCGCCAGCTTTTGTGACGGACGGTTGTCGGGGTCGATGCAGTGGATGACATCGGTCCAGCCCAATACGTCGAAGGCGTAGTCCATCGCCGCCGCCGTGGCCTCGACTCCATAGCCCTTACCCTGGGCGTCGGGGTGGAGGCCCCAGCCGATCTCTGTGCCCGGCCAGCCGTAGGGCGTCCAAGGGCCCAGGCGGCCGACCCACAGGCCGGTCGTCTTCTCGATGACCGAGAACATGGCCACCCCGGTCAGGGACCAGGCGCCCGCCATGGTCATGAAGCCACGCCACGCCGCCGCGCGCGACTGGACGCCGCCGATGAAGCGCGCGGCGTCCTCGTCGGCCATGAACTCGGCCCAGCGGGGAAAGTCCTCCATCGCCGTGGGGCGCAGGATCAGGCGTTCGGTTTCAAGGACAGGGCCGGTCAGAGGAGATACTCCCTTTCAAGCGCGTAGTGGCTGCCGTCGCCGGTCAGCACGCTGGAATAGAGGCCGAAGCGATCGATGCGGATCGGCGGCGACTTGAGCAGGTTGTGCCCCGCGATCCAGGCCCCTATCCGGTCCGGATTGGCGTGGGGCTTCAGATAGGCCAGGGTCACGTGCGGCCGGTATTCGCGATGTTCGGCCGGAACGCCCGCACGCTGGCCCGCCGCGCGGCAGCGGCCGGCCAGAATCGTCAGGGGCTCGCTGCGCTCCAGCCCCGCCCACAGGGTGTGGCTGCGGTGCGCGTCGCCGAAGGCGCCGACGCCGGACAGGGTGATCTCGAACGGCCCGCCGCCCGCGCGGCTGAGTTCCGACGCGAGGTCATCGGCCGAGCGCTCGCTGACCTCGCCATAGAAGGCCAGGGTGACGTGCAGGGCGTCCAACGGCCGCCAGCGCGCGCCGGGCAGGCCGGATTGCCGCCGCGCCAGCGTCTCGGCGACGTCCTCGGGGATCGACAGGGCGGTGAACAGACGCAGCATGCGACCCTTGGTAGCGGCCGGAACCGCGCCCCGGAAGTCCGGTTTTTCTTGCAGCGGGGCCGTGCGGTCCCGATATTCCACTTACGACGGAGGAAATCTCCTCCGCCAATGGGAGAAAACGGTTCGCCATGAGCGACTTCAACAACGGCTACGCCCGCCCGCTGCCCCAGACGGCCGACATGGCCGTCGACGCCGGGCTGCGCGGTTTCATGCTGGGCGTCTACAACAAGCTGGCCCTCGGCCTGGTGGTGGCCGGCGCGCTGGCCTATCTGACCGGCAATGTCCCGGCGGTGCAGCAGCTTCTGTTCGGTCTGACGCCCGACGGCCGTATCGGCCTGACCCCGCTGGGCATGGCGGTGCAGTTCGCGCCGCTGGTGCTGCTGTTTGGCTCGATGTTCTTCATGAAGAACCCGACCGCGCGCGGCGTGAACCTGCTGTACTGGGCCGTGGTCGCCACCATCGGCGCCGGTCTGGGCGTGCTGTTCCTGCGCTATACGGGCGGTTCGCTGGCCTCGACCTTCTTCGTCACGGCGGCGGCCTTCGGCGGTCTGAGCCTGGTCGGCTATACGACCAAGAAGGACCTGAGCGGCATGGGGACCTTCCTGATCATGGGCGTGATCGGCCTGATCATCGCCATGGTGGTCAACATGTTCCTGCAGTCCGGCATGATGAGCCTGATCATCAGCGGCCTGGGCGTGCTGATCTTCGCCGGCCTGATCGCCTATGACACCCAGCGGCTGAAGATGACCTACTACGCCCTGGGCGGCGACCATGCCGCCATGGGCGTGGCGACCGGTTTCGGCGCGCTGAGCCTGTTCATCAATTTCGTGAACCTGTTCCAGTTCCTGCTGGCCTTCATGGGTGGCAGCCGGGAGTAGGATCCAGCGACAACCGACATGGAAAGGGCCCCTCGCGGGGCCCTTTCTTTTTGGCCGGAGGGTCAGAGCGTGTCGCAGCGCCAGACGATCAGGCGGCCATCCTCGTCGTCCACGCGCTCGCCCACCCGGTCAAAGCCGGCGTGCAGCAGAACTTGTTGCGAGGCCGGGTTCAGGACGCTGGTTTCCGCGACCAGAGCCGCCACCTTGGGGTCGCGCCGGGCCCAGCGAACGATCGCCATGACCGCGTCGCTGGCGTAGCCGCGTCCCTGACGCGACGGGGCGACGCCGTAGCCGATCTCGACCACGCCGCCCTGGGGTGGGCGGGTGATGGAGCACAGGCCGACGACTTCATCGTCATGGACGATCAGCCATGATGCGGGCGTGAAGGTCGCGCGGACGTTCGCCGCCACATCGGCCAGCATCGCCAGGATTTCGGGCGGCGCGATGGGAGTGTCGGGCAACCGACAGCGCCGGGGCGCGCGGCCATCCGTGAGGGCGGAATGGTCCTCCGCCGTGGTTTCGATGATCATGTGTGTCTCGAAGGAAAGCAGCCGGATCGGATCCGGCGATCTCTCCGCGAGCCGTCAGCGAAGCGGAACGCTTCGATACGTCACTGCACGGCCGCGGATGCGGGACGGTGCGATAACGGGGGCAAAGGCATTCTCCTGGATGTCCGCCGCATCCTTGACGATCCGGCGCCGGCTGTAAATGCGGCAGCCGCGCCCTAATCCACCACCTGGAATTTGCGGCTGTCGAAGACGCGCAGCACCTGGGCCAGATCACGGCCGCGTTTCAGGATGTGGCCGCCCTCGCCGATGACGGCCCATTGGCCCTGCTTATGCTGAAGGGCGGGGCGTTTCTCGACCCGATAGGCCGGGGCGTCGCCGGAGCGACGGAAGACGGCGAACTCGGCCACCTCGCGATGGCCGATCATGGCGTAGTCGCGCCATTCGCCCGCAGCCACCATCCGGCCATAGACCCGCAGGATCAGGTCCAGTTCGCGGCGATCGAAGAAGACCGGGCCGGCGACCGGCGCGGCGTTGGCGTCAAAGCTCATGGTACATGAGATTAGGATGGTGACGGGCGTTCGCCAGTGCCGTTTCCGTGAATCCGGGTTCGCGCGCCACGGGCATGCGAAATAACGCTTACCGACACGAAATGGCCCCGTTTCGGTCCATCGCCCGCCCGTTTGGCCCGCGATAGAGGATTCATCGGCCAGTCGGAGTTCGGAGGGATCCCGGATCCTGAACAGCCCCCCCAGCCCCCCAGGATGTCTCCATTCAAGGGCTCTGGCTGGCCGATGCTTCCTCCAAGCGAGACGCCCGCTGCGCCCCCCTCCCCCTCCTGGCGCGGTGGGCGTTTTGCGTTCTGGGGCCCCGTTTAGATTTAGTCGGCAGGGCGCAGGCGGATCGTCTCGCGCGCATCGCCACGCGTCACCGTCAGCGCGACTTCGCCCCGCCGCGCACGCAGGGCGGCGACGAAGGCGCGTCGGTCGCCCGTGGGCGCGCCTGCGACAGCGGTGATCACATCCCCCGCCGTCAGCCCCGCCGCAGCGGCCGGCGAGCCCGGCTCGACTGCCGATACGACCACGCCGCCGCCCGCGCTGGCGTCACGCACCGTCGCCCCATGGGCCAGAGCCACATCGACGCCGGCGATCAGGGCCTCGCTACGCGGGGCCGCCACGGTCAGGGTGGCGGCGATCTCGCGTCCGCCGCGCTGATAGACGAGGGCCAGCGGCGTGCCCGGCGTCGCCACGCCGACGGTGGCCAGGACCGAGCCCGAATTGGCCACGGCCCGATCCTGGATCTTCAGGATGATGTCGCCGCGCCGCAGGCCCGCCGCCTCGGCCGGAGAACCCGGCATGACGTCATCGACCACGGCGCCGCGCACGATGGACAGGCCCAGGTCGCGGGCGCGCTTGGCGGTCAGCGAGCCGACGATGGCGCCTGACCGACCGCGCTTGACCTCGCCGGTGGCGCGCAGCTGGTCGACCACGAACATCATGATCCGGGTCGGCACGGCGAAGGCGATGCCGTCATTGCCCCCGCCGCCGCCCGACAGGATGGAGGTGTTGATGCCGATCAGCCGACCCCGGCTGTCCAGCAGCGGTCCGCCGGAGTTGCCCGAATTCACGGCCGCGTCGGTCTGGATATAGTCCTCGACCGCGTCGCCCAGTCCGGAGCGGCCCAGGCCCGAGATGACGCCCATGGTCAGGGTCTGGTCCAGGCCCAGCGGATAGCCGACGGCGAAGGCCATGTCGCCCGTGCGCAGGGTGTCGGAATCGACGATCTCGACCTGGCTCAGGCCCGTGGCGGTGATCCTGAGCACTGCCAGGTCGGTGGCCTTGTCCGAGCCGATCAGCTCGGCGTCGAACAGCCGGCCGTCGTTCAGGTCGACCGTATAGGTGCGCCCGCCCTCGACCACATGGTTGTTGGTGACGATGACGCCCTGGGCCGCGTCGATGATGACGCCCGAGCCGGACGAACTGGGCTTGGCCGCGTTGTCGCCCGAGGTGGGGCCGCGCGATTGACCCAGGGTGGTGACCTGGACCACGGCGGGCAGGCTGTTCTCCAGCCCGGCGGCGAAGGTGAAGACGCCGCGCGCCGCGTCATAGGGCATGGCGGGCAGGGTCTGGGCGGGCGGCGTCTGGGCGGCCGCTCCCGTGGCGGTCATGATGGCCACAAGGCTGATCCCGGCAAGCCGCAGGCGAAGGGTCGGGCGGACGGACATGGCGGCTCCAGACGGACGTTCGGCCCGAGCCTAGCGACAGTTTCGGCCCGTGACGACACCCGTGTCGCCGGCGCTGGAAAACCGAATGGCGTTCCGCGCGTATAGGGACGGTCGCGATATGGCGATGCAGCATCAGGTTCGCCTCCATGACCCGAGTTCTTCCCGCCGTCGGCGTCCTTGTGCTGGGCCTGGGCGCCACGGCCTGCGCCACGGCCCCGGCGCCCCAGGCCGGCTTCCTGTCCAGCTATGACGGGCTTGAGGCGCGGGACGACACACTGCGGGCCTCGGTTCATCAGCGGCGCGACGAGGCGCTGGCCGCGACGGTGGAGCGGGTGCGGATCGAGCCGACGGTGCTGACGCCGGGCGTGGCCGAGCTGCTGACGCCGGAAGAGGCCGCGCTGGTGCGGGGCGAGGTGGACCGGCAGGTCTGCTATGAGCTGAGCGAGCGTTTCACCGTCGTCGAACAGGCGGAGCCCGGCGCCGGCACGGTCCGTCTGGCGGCGACGCGAATCGTGCCGACGGGTCAGGCGGGATCTGTCGCCTCGGCGGCGGCGAACTTCTTCATCCCCGGCCCCATAGGCGTGCGCGCGCCGGGCACGACGGGCGGGCTGGCGGCCGAGGCCGAGCTGCTGACCGCCGACGGTCGCCAGGCGGCGGCCATCGTCTGGGCGCGCAACGCCACCGTCATCGGAACGGACAGTCCGTCGCTGTCGCGGGTCGGCGACGCGCACCAGCTGGCTGAGGTGTTCGGCGACATGGTGGGCGACGCCTTCGCCCCTGCCGACCGCAAGGTCCGGCCCATCGCCGACCCCGACCCCTGCGCCCGCCACGGCCCGCGCGTGCGTCCCGAAGGTTTCGTCGCCAAGGCGGTGACCGGCCTCTACGCCCCCGAGCTCAGCGGCGGCCAGGCGACCAAGCCCGCCGAGCCCGAGGATTGATGGCGTAAGCGTCTAGAACGCGGCCTGTCCGGTGATGGCGCGTCCGAGGATGAGGGCGTGGACGTCGTGGGCGCCTTCGTAGGTGTTGACGGTTTCGAGGTTCATGGCGTGGCGCATGACGTGGTGTTCGCCGGTGATGCCGGCGCCGCCGTGCATGTCGCGGGCGACGCGGGCGACGTCCAGCGCCTTGCCG
>Ga0160449_1000409_pt1 | contig 28122 bp, 15 predicted proteins | sample HID1975I_E1MG_FD_108216 | JGI IMG/M metagenome (GOLD analysis project Ga0160449, IMG submission 108216) | Enriched soil microbial communities from UW Madison campus, WI, USA - HID1975I_E1 MG | ecosystem: Environmental > Terrestrial > Soil > Unclassified | place: USA: Madison, Wisconsin...
CGACCAGACGTTGAGCGGCACGCTCAGGCTCTCGGGCGAACCTGTGGCCGGCACGACGGTGACCGTGCTGCGCGACAACAAGGGGAAGCGCCCGGGCAAGGTCATCGCGGTCAAGACGGACGCTTCCGGGACCTGGGGAGCGATCCTGGACCCGGGGCGCTATCTCCTGCGGGTGGACCCCGTCGCCCGTTCGCCCTACCTGAGGACCTACTCGGGTTCTGTCGGCAGCTGGCGCAACGCGACGGTGATCGAGGTGGCGGCTGGGAAGCACGTCACCCACACGCTCGACCTCATCGCGACGGCGAGCCTCACGGGCACCCTGCGCGACCGTCAAGGGCGCCCGCTGATGGGTGCCCGGCTCGACGTGACGGGTCGCTTCCACGAGGCCACGGGCAAGGCCGTGACGGACGAGTCCGGGAGCTTCGCCGTGCACGGCCTCCCGGCGGGACAGTTCGTCGTCTTTGCCGCGGACGCCGACGGGATCGCCCTGACCCCTCGCACCCTGACCAAGAACGTCCGAGCGGGAAGCACTCTGGACCTGGGCGACGTCACCGTCGCCACCGCTCAACCCAAGGGCGCCGCGCGGATCACGCTGCGCCTCGGCGGGGCGGTGGGCGACGACGAGAACCCGAGCGTGGTCTACGTCAAGGATGCGCGCGGCCGGGTGCTCGCCCGAGAGGTTGCGAGCTCCGGCAAGGAGTACGGCCGCTCGGTGCGGCTGAGCCACCTGCCGGCCGGCAGCTACCGGGTGTACATCGCCGGGACCGGCTGGTCGAAGAAGGTGAGGCTCGCCAAGGGACAGACCCGCGCGCTCGGCACGGTGAAGGTGCCCCGGGTGCGTGGCACGACGCCGATCACCGGGGTGGTGCGCAAGGCCGGGGGCTCGGCGATCGAGGGCTTCTACGTCTCCTTGTGCGACGAGCGCAAGGTGTGCTTCACCGAGCAACGCACGAACGCACGAGGTCGGTTCACGTTCAAGGGCATCGCTCGCGGGAAGTACACCGTCATCACCACCCCCGGAGGACCGCACCTGGCGACCAAGCCCCGCACGGTGCAGGTCCGTTCGGGCAGCAAGGCCCGCGCCCTCACGCTCACGAGCCCGCGCGGTGGCACCGTGTCGGGCAAGGTGAAGCTGCCCGCGGGAGCCTCGGCGACGACCGTGCTGGTCCGGCTGGTCGGGACGAACGGCGCGAACTACCACGGAGGCGCGGAGCACGTGCTCGCCGACCGTGCGAACGCCAAGGGCGTGTTCGTCGTCAAGAACGTGCCGGCAGGCACCTATCGCGTGGTCGCGCGAGACACCCAGATCGGCGGCTACAGCGACGCCTACCCGAAGGGCTCCACCTTCAAGAAGTCGGCCAAGATCAGGGTCACGGCGGGCACCAAGGTGAAGACCCCCACCATCAGGTTCTCCGGCTCAGGGCGCGGCTGAGCCCTGCGTGGTGTTAGCGTGACGAGAATCCGGCCTTGCGCCGGGGTGGCATGGAGGCCGCCGTGCGAACCATCTCTTCCATCGTTGCTGCTCTTGCACTCGCACTGACCGGTCTCGTCGGCGTCTCGACCGCCGCCGTCGCTGCCGACCCCGCCCAGACGCTCGGCGGAACTCTCAGGCTCTCGGGCGAACCGGTGGCTGGTACGACGGTGACCGTGCTCCGCGAGAACGAGGGCAAGCTCTTCGCGGTCAGGACGGATGCCGCCGGGAGCTGGCGGGCGGACGTGGACCCTGGTCGCTATATCTTGCGAGTGACTCCCGCCGCCGACTCGCGCTTCCTGAAGACCTACTCGGGTTCGGTCGGCAGCGAGCGTGAGGCGACGGTGATCGAGGTGGGGGCCGGCGAGAACGTGACCTACACGCTCGACCTCATCCCCGCGGCGAGCCTCACGGGTACGCTGCGTGATCCGCAGGGGCGCCCGCTCGCGGGTGCCTGGCTCGACGTGACGGGTCGCTTCCACCAGGCCACGGGCCAGGTGCAGACGGACGGGTCCGGGAACTTTGCCGTGCACGCTCTTCCCGAGGGACAGTTCGTGATCCTCGCGACAGACGCCGACGGGATCGCGCTGACGCCCCGCATCCGGACCGAGCACGTCCGAGCGGGAACCAGCCTCGACCTGGGCGATGTCACCGTCACCACGAGCCAGCCCAAGGGCACCGCGCAGATCACGCTGCGGCTCGGCGGGGCGGTGGGCGACGACGAGAACCCGAACGTGGTCTACGTCAAGGACTCGCGCGGCCGGGTGCTCGCCCGGCAGTATGCGAGCAGCTTCGAGGAGTACGGCCGCTCGGTGCGTCTGAGCCACCTGCCGGCCGGCAGTCACCGGGTGTACGTCGCCGGGACCGGGTGGTCGAAGAAGGTCAGGCTGACCAAGGGCCAGACCCGCGCGCTCGGCACCGTGAAGGTGCCCCGTGTGCGCGGCACGACGCCGATCACCGGTGTGGTGCGCAAGGCCGGTGGCTCGGTGATCGAGGGCTTCTACGTCTCCCTGTGCGACGCGCGCAAGGTGTGCTTCGCCGAGAGGCGCACGAACGCGCGAGGTCGGTTCACGTTCAGCGGCATCGCTGCCGGCAGGTACACCGTCATCACCTCGCCCGGGGGGCCGCACCTGTCGACCAAGCCCCGCACGGTGCAGGTCCGCTCCGGCAGCAAGGCCCGCGCCCTCACGCTCACGAGCCCGCGCGGAGGCACCGTGACGGGGAAGGTGACGCTGCCCGCAGGAGTCTCGCCGAAGTTCGTGCTGGTCCGGCTGGTCAAGCCGAACGGCACCGACTACCACTGGGGATCGGACTCCTACCTTGCGGACCGGACCAACGCCAAGGGCAGCTTCGTGATCAAGAACGTGCCGGCGGGCACGTATCGGGTGGTGGCGCGCCACGGCGGCGGTGTCTACAGCGACGCCTACCTCAAGGGCTCCACGTTCAAGAAGTCGGCCACGGTGAAGGTCGTGGTGGGCAAGAAGAAGAAGATCGCCACGATCAGGTTCACCGGCTGAGGGCGGGCCCCCCGGGCCGGAAGGTGCCGCGGGACCTGGGTGTAGCGTGACGAGCATCCGGTACCCGCCGGCTCGAGGTGGAGCATGCGATGAGCAAGACACTGTCGGCCGTTCTCGTCGTTCTGCTCGCGCTGGCCGGGGTGACCGTGGCACCGGGTGCCGCGCTTGCTGCCGACGGTGCGTCGGTGACCCTCTGGCTGCGGACCGTCGACGGCATGCCGGTCACGCAGAGCTACGTCGACCTCTTCCACGCCGGTACGGACGAGGTTGCCGGTTCGACCGCGTCCGACGCGGACGGCGCGACCCGTTACACGGGACTTGCCGCAGGTGAGTACGTCGCGGTGGTGCGCGACGCGATCGGGCTTCCCGCCGAGCGGTCCAGAGCCGTCACGCTGGCCCCCGGCGAGCACGCCGACGTCACCATGACTCTCACCGCGGCCCAGACGATCCGTGGTTCCGTCCTGCTCGCAGGGAAGCCGCTCGAGCGCGGGAGCGTCGACGTCTACCGGGTGCGCGAGACCGGCACCCCGGCCCACGTCACGTCGGCGACCATCGCGGGCACCGGCGTCTGGGGAGCGCTCGTGGCACCCGGTCGCTACATCCTGCGGGTGGACCCGAGCGACAGCCCGGACAGCCGCTACCTGCGCACCTACTCCGGATCCACCGTGCGGCAGGAGGAGGCCACGGTGATCGACGTCGCCGCGGGCGCCCACGCGACGCACACGATGCACCTCGTCGGCACCGCGAGCGTCACGGGCTCCTTGCGCGACGCCCAGGGGCGACCCGTCGTCGGGGCCGTCGTCTCGGTACGAGGGCGGTTCCACACCGCGGCGGAGTCCGGCGCCACCGGAGCGGATGGTGCCTTCACCGTGCACGGGCTAGCTGCCGGCAGCTTTGTCGTGGTCGCGGCGGACGCCGACGGCATCGGGTTCACCCAGCGCGTGCTCACGAAGGCGGCGGCGCCTGGGGGCACCTTGCGCCTCGGGGCCATCACCGTCTCGCGGGCGCTGCCCAAGGGCTCGGCCCAGATCACTCTGAGGTTGAGCGGTGCGGTCGGCACGGACGACAACCCCAGCGTGGTCTACGTCAAGGACACCCGCGGGCGCGTGCACGCCCGCGGCTACGCCGGCGGGGAGCATGGCCGCTCGGTCCGGCTCATGCACCTACCGGCGGGCACCTACCGCGTCTACGTCGCGGGGACCGGCTGGTCGAAGAAGGTCAAGCTCGCTCCAGGAGCCACGAAGGCTCTCGGCACCGTCAGGGTGCCCAGGGTGCGCGGCACTACTCCGATCAGGGGAGTGGTCCGCAAGGCGAACGGCGTGGCGCTGTCCGGGGCCACCGTCCGGCTGTGCGACGCCCGGAAGCAGTGCTTCTTCGAGACCACGACCACGGACCGCGGCCGCTACACGTTCAGCGGTGTCGCCCGAGGCAGGTACACCGTCTCGACGAACGCCTGGGGCAACCAGGTCGCACCGAAGGCCCGTTCGGTCACGGTGAAGGCGGGACGGGTCGCCCGCATCGCTGACCTGCGCACCCGCTTGGGTGGCACGGTCACCGGCACGGTGCGTACGCCCTCGGGCAAGGCCGCTGCCCGTGCGCTCGTCTGGCTCGTCAAGCCGAACGGGAAGGGGTACCACACGGTGCCTGCCCACGTGGACTGGGCGAACGCCACGGGCGTCTTCACCATCAAGGGCGTCCCACCGGGCACCTACCGCGTCGTCGCCCGCGACGAGGTGACGGGTGGCTACCGCGACGCGTACCCGAAGGCCGCGTCCTTCAAGAAGTCGACCACGGTGAAGGTTCGCGCCGGCGCGACGAGGAAGGTCCCGGTACTGAGGTTCGCCGCCACCAGCTGATCACGGGCCGCCCACGCGACGCGCCAAGAACCACGCGAGCCGCAGGTCACTCACCGTGGTGGTGAGCTGCCTGCGGCTCGCGTGTTGGGGTCTCAGCCCCGCGGGTCGCTCATCGGCGAACCTGGACCCTCACCTTCTTCGACCAGGTGCTGTTCGCGGTCACCTTCGGGTTCTTCGGCAGGAACCGTGCCTGCACCGTGATCTTCTTGGAGTAGGTGCGAGGCAGCCTCACAGTCACCTTGCCCTTGTCCTTCGCCCGCAGCTTCGCCATGGTGACGGTCTTGCCGCCGACGCGGATCCGGAACTGACCGACGGCGTGCTTGCCGTTCGTCAGCTTCGAGACCCGCACTACGATCACGGGCCTCGTGCGCGCGCGGAACGGCTTGGCGCTGACCTTCGGCTTCGCCGTCTTCAGCGCCGCCTTCACCACGGTGAACGTGGCGCCCGATGCGACCGACGAGACGGTCTTCTTGTCGCTGGTGCGCAACGTCGCCGTGATCGCCCGGTAGCTGCCACGCGGGAGCAAGCCCCTGATGCGCAGCGTCGCCTTGTACTCCTTGCCCACCTTGCGGACCTGGGCGGAACCCAGCGTCGTCTTGCCGGAGGCGAACGTCACCTTGCCCGACGTCGCTCCGGAGACGGTCACCGAGACCGAGGCACGCAGCTTCGCGATCGAGCTGTACGCGTGCTTCGACTTGCTCAGCACCGGGACAGAGACCGAGACGGGCTCAGGCTCGGGCTTGGGACCGGGGTCGACGGGCGAGGTGATGACCGTGATCGTCACCGGGGACGTCGAGCTGGGCAGGAACAGGTCCTCGCCCAGGTAGGTCGCCGTCAGGTTGTGAGCGCCCTTGACCAGCGGGTCCACCGTGAACGTGACACGCGCCTGGTTGTCCAGCGCCCGCTTCGCAACGACCTTGCCGTCGACCGAGAGCTCCACGTCACCGGTGGCGCCGTTGCTGACGCCGACGACGACCTGGACCTTGTCGCGGTCAACCGCGGTGGCCGGTACGCCCAGGAACGAGGTCTCGGTGACCACGTACTGGTCCATACGCTGGTACTCGGTCGTGAGTGCACCCAGAGCCGTGACGAACTGGGCGTGCGACGCGGACTCGGGGTCGAGCGCCTTCGCCGCCGCGAGCACGGCTGCGATCTTCGCGTAGACGAGGGGGTTGACCGTTCCCGCGTCGATGGCCTCGAGAGTGGCGATCCAGTTGTTGAGCTGGCGCACCACCTTCCACTCGAGCTGGCCGGCGGCCAGGTTGAGCTGCCGCAGCGATGCCGCGACCTGACCGGCCGTGGCGTCGGCGTCGGCCGCGAGGGCCCGCGCGTTCTCCAGAGCGCGCTCGAACACCTTGAAGTCCGAGGCCACGTAGAGCGACTTGTCCGGCACCAGCTCCCCGAGCTCCGAGATCGCGTCCCGGAGGGCCGACTTGTCGATCCCGTAGAGCAACGCGAACGAGTCGAAGTTGCCGACGTTGTTCTTGCCCGGGACGGGAACGCTGCGGAACTCGAGGTAGAGCGTGTTGACGCCCGTGAGCTCCGTCGGCAGGTCGACCGAGATCGTGCCGAACGTGTTCCAGTTGGTCGCCTCGACCTCGGTGTTGGGCAGGTCGGCCACGACGAGGGGATCGCCGTCGCGGGAGCCGACGTAGACCGCGAGGCTCGCCTCGTTGACCCGGTGATCGGGTGCGGCGTACGTGACCAGCAGGCGGTTGGCGAAGTTGTCACCGAGGTCGACGTCCTGGTAGCGGACCCAGTTGCCGTTGAAGGTGCCGGCGAGCACTCCGCCGCCGTTGCCGCCCTCGGTCTTCAGGTCGTTGCCGGAGAAGTCCTCGCCGGAGACGAGGCCGGCGGATGCCAGCGTGCCGTTCCCGGCGCGGATCGACTCGAACTCCACCGTGTGACGGGTCGTGTCGCCCACGGCGGTGGTGTCGTCGAACCTGAACCAGCGGAAGTTGCCCACGTAGGGAGCGTCCGAGGTGTGTGCCAGATCCATCCGGAAGACGATGTACACGTCTTGCGTGCCCGTGAACACCCCGGGGTCGACGGTCGTCTCCCACTGCACGTAGTTGCCCCAGTTCGTGCCCGGATCGGTAGCTGGCAGCATCACGCTCGACGCCGCACTCGGACCGCTGGGAGAACCGAGTCGGACATCGATCCACGTGTTCGCGGTCGACCGCCCGGCTGGCTTGGAGTACGAGAACTTCAGGGTGTCCGCGCCGTTGGGACCGAAGTCCACGTCGGCGAAGTGGATCCACTCCTCGTTGTGGGTGTTGCCGAAGTTGGTGTAGGCACCGGCTGAACCGTCCCGTCCCATTCCCGGGTGCATGTCCGTCACGTTGTTCGGGCCGAGCTCTGCGAACTCGAACGTCGGCTCGTCCTCGTCGACCACGGGCACGAACTCGAAGAAGTCGAGGTTCGCGACCCAACGCCGGCTGGTGTCGTCGCCGGCCCGGAACACGAAGAACACGTCGTTCCGACCGTCGAGCGACGCCAGCTCCTCCGAGGTGAACTCGTGCGTCTTCCCGACGTAGTTGCCCCATCCGCCGGTGGTGGGCAGGGCGATCGTCGTGACGAGCGTCCCGTCCGCCGAGCCGGTACGGATCTCCATCGTGGAGCTCGCCGAGGCGGAGCCCGGGTTGTGCGCGTAGTTCACGACGAACGACTTCAGCGGCGCTTCGGAGAAGTCGAGACCCAGGAACCCGAGCCACGAGTCGCGCTCCACACCTCCGACATTGATGCCGGTGCCGCCGCCTTCGGTCTTGAGCTCGCCGCCGGACCAGACGTCGTTGGCCTCGGCCTCGAGGCGGCGGTACCCGCCGTCGGCGATCACGAGTCCGTCCAGTGCTCCCTGCAGGACGGCGACGCCCTGTCGCAGCGCGGCGTCCGATGCGGCCGGGTCGCCGAGCAGGCTCTCCGCGCCGTCGACGGCACTGCGCAAGGCAGCGATACCCGCCGCTGAGTAGTTGCCGGGCACGACGAGCTTGGCCTCGTCGACGAGCTCGGCGAGCTCACCACGCAGGTCCGAGCGGACCGAGATGGTGACCGGGCTGATGCCGGACAGGCCGGCGCCGGTGACCAGTGCCGCCGTCACGCCACCGACGAACGCCTCGTCCTGGAAGACGAGCACGAACGTCGACGACGTGACCTCGTCGAGCGTCCCTGTCAGCGCGATGTCGACGCTCGTGTCGGAGGTCTTGACGACGCTCGCCGACATGCCGCTGGCCAGTCCGGCCAGCTGCACGGCCGACGAGGTCAACGTGCTGCCGTCGGCTCCGGCGAAAATCGCCCCGCCCGTCAGCTCGACGGCGATCGTCGAGTCGATGGCACCGTCGGTGTCCGCCGTCACGGTGGTGGAGGAGAGCTGTGCCCCATAGCCCTGGAAGGAGACCTTCAGGCCGAGGGTGCGATCCTGCGCCGCGGGGACGTCGGCCACGAACGCGGCCTCCGCCAGTGTCACGACGAGGTTGTCGGTCGAGTCGGCGACCGCATGGCTCGCAGCCTTCCCCTCGAGCGCCAGCGTCAACGTGGTGCCCGACGTCTTCGTCGCCCTGACGCTCAGCCCCGCAGGCAGGCCTGCGACCTGCACGTGTGCCGAGACGTCCGCACCGTCGGCTCCTGCGAAGGTCGTACCGTCGGCCGTGAGGGTGATCGTGTCGTCGACCGAGCCGTCGTTGGCGGCGGCCTCGGTGAACACCTTCCTGGACGTGGAGACGGGCTGCGCCGGGTGGTAGGTCCGCGAGTCCACCTCGTCCGAGAGCGAGTACGCCATCGGGCTGTCGTTGCCCCACGTCGACGCCTCGTCGCCCATCGTGAAGCTGGCGACGCCACCGGCGGTCAACTCGTCGAAGGTGAGCCACGTCCGGTTCAGCGGCGCACCGTTGAGGCTCGCGTCCTGGATGTAGAAGTTGTCGGCGTTGACGCCGTCGGCCTCGATGACGAAGCTCTTGCCGCTCGGGTAGTGGATGGTGGCCTTCTCGAAGATCGGCGAACCGATCTGGAAGGAGTCCGCACCGGACGTCACCGGGAACAGCCCGAGAGCACCCGCGACGAACACCGCGGACATCGTGCCGGCGTCGTTGTCCATCGTGGGCAGGAACCCCTGCGGGTGGTTCTTGTAGACGTAGACCTTGGCGGGGTTGTTGTACTCACCGTTGCCCGAAGGCACCTCGCTGCTCGAGCCGGTGGCGATGTAGCGGTTGCAGCTCTCCTCGGTCAGGATCTGCCGCGCCCAGTACTGGGTGTGGCTCGCCGCGCCGACGTAGTTGAACAGGTACGGCGCCTGCAGGTCGATCTCGTTCGCGTTCGAGTGGAGCATGCGGCGGCAGTTGTCCGGCTCCTGCTCGCCGAAGTGGAAGCTCAAGGCCCGCTTGGCGGCCTCGCGGCCACCCATGAGCTCGATGATCCCGCCCATGTCCTGCGCGGTGTACCAGTGGTACTGCCACAGCGTTCCCTGGTACAGGCCCGCACCGGAGACCTCGAACCGCTCGGGGTCGGCCGAGACGAACGCGCCCGAGCCGTTGCGCGGCACGATGAGGCCGACGTCGCTGACTCCGGCCGTGACGGCAGGAGCGTTGGACGTGAGCGCGTCCTTGTTGAACAGGTTCACGTAGTTCGTGGAGCGTGCGCGGAAGCTGTTCGCGTCCGCCGTCTTGCCGAGCGCGTCGGCGATGACGGCCATGCCCCAGTCGTCGTACGACGTGCCCACGGTCTCGGCGACCCTGCTGGGGATGTAGCCGAGCGCCTCGTTCGTGCTGTTGTACTGCCCGTTGGAGTGCGTGACGAGCGCGGGATAGGCGAGCTCGAGGCCGTCGAGGTGGGCGCCCTTGGAGATGGCGTCCGCGATGACCACGGCCGCACGTTCCCAACGCACGGTCGGGACCGAGTGCGTGAGCTGGTTGAGCGACGTCTTTCCGGAGTTCGCGAGCTCGGCGAACAGGTCGACGAGGGACTGCGCGATGTCGCCGTAGACGTCGGGGTAGATCATCGCGATCGACGAGTACTTGCGGAAGTCGTCCCACAGCGCCCACGAGTCGTAGTGCGTGTAGCCGTCCGCGCGGTAGATGACGCCGTCGACCCCGCGTTAGGTACCGTCGGTCGACGTCGCGTTGATCGGGGACCCGTTCATCCGGAACAGGTGCGTGTAGAGCTGGATCTTGAGGTCACCCGTCGGGTCGTCGTCGGCGCCTTCCTCGATCTCGACGGCGCCCAGTGCCGCGTTCCAGGCGTCGGTCGCCGCGGCACGGACGTCCTCGAACGACTTGCCGCCGACCTCCGCGGCCATGTCGCGCTTGGCCTGCGCCACGCTGATGGGGGAGAACGTCACCCGCATGCCGACCTTGCTCCCGGCAGCGACGTTGAACGTGAGGACGGCCCCGATGTCCGTACCGTTCTGGGATCGTGCGGAGATGCTGAGGTCGCTCTCGTTCCACGTGCTGATGGTGGACGCAGGACGGGTCGTCTCGGCGTAGTAGTACAGCTGGTAGTTCGCGTTGTAGAAGAAGCCGTCGAGGCGGCCCGAGAGCGAGGTGTTGCCGTCGGTGGTCGTGCCGACCTTCAGGGTCGCTCCGTTGCGGTTCCCGAAGTTGTTGCGCAGATCCACCACGAGCGAGCCCTTGCCCGCCTGGTCGAAGGTGTACTCGTGCACACCGGTGCGGGTGTCCGCGGTCACCTGGGCGTCGATCGTGCGGGTACCTTCGGTCAGGTTGTCGATCCGGTAGTGCCCCGGGGACGCCGACTCGTTGGCGTGCGAGTAGCCCTTGAGGTAGGAGCCCGTGCTGGGCCGCGACGTGTAGCTCTGGTACGTCGGGACGACGAGGAAGTCGCCACCGGCCCCGTTGCCGCCGACACCGTCGAGCGTGATCCCGGTGAAGCCGGCCATCTGGGTGGAGTTGTAGTCGTAGCCGACGTGCGAGCGCGGGCTGGTCAGCGGAGTGACCTTGGCAAGACCGTGCGGGGTGAAGGCACCCGGCCCGTCCTGCCCGAAGTCGTCCTCCGTCGCGATGAAGGGATTGACGAACTGCGTGTAGTCCTCGGTGGTGGGAGCAGCGGATGCCGCTGCTGCGGGGAGCACGAGCTGGGCGGAGACGAGCGCTCCGGCCGCGAGAGCAGCGACGGCGCTCCTGGCCTTGGCGCGCGGTCTGCGCACCGGGGACGACGAGACGGGCGGGTTCACGTGTACCTCCAGTTCAGGGCGTCTGACTGACACCGTTGTCATCGACTTGCGTTACTTCGTTCAACTCAGTAACTAACGTGGCCGAACGCAGTCCCAGTGCGACGAGAGGCGGCGGGAGTGCGATCGGGGCTGAGCCGTGTCGAGCTGTTCAGTTGTGGTGCGAGGTCCCGGGCCTTGGCCCGGGACCCCGCACCGTGGTGCGGGCCTGTTTCGTCGGTGGGCGCTAGCCCTTGACGGAGCCGGACATGAGGCCGCCGATGAAGTAGCGGCCGAGCAGGATGTAGACGAGCAGCGTCGGCAGCGAGGCGAGCAGTGCTCCCGCCATCGAGATGCCGTAGTTGGTCAGCAGCGCACCGTTCGCGAGGTTGTTCAACGCGAGCGTCACGGGGCCGTTCTGGCTCGAGGAGAAGAACACCGCGAAGAGGAAGTCGTTCCAGGCCGAGGTGAACTGCCAGATGAGGACGACGACGAAGCTGGGGATCGAGATCGGCAGCACGACCCAGAGGAACGTGCGGAGCATGCCCGCCCCGTCCACGCGTGCCGCCTCGATGAGCTCCTCGGGTACGGACATGTAGTAGTTGCGGAAGATGAGCGTCGTGATCGGGATGCCGTAGATGACGTGCAGGATGATGAGCGAGGGCACGCCGCTCGGCACCCCGGCGCCGTTCATGAGCTGGAGCAGCGGGATCATGACGGCCTGGTACGGGATGAACATCCCGAACAGGATCAGCGTGAACACGAGGTCAGCCTTGGGGAAGCGCCAGCGTGCGAGCACGAAGCCGTTCATCGCGCCGAGGAACGAGGAGATGACGGCCGCCGGGACGACCATCTGCACCGTGCGCCACAGGGCCGGCGAAAGGGCCTCCCACGCGCCCTTCCAGTTGTCGAGGATCCAGACCTCGGGCAGGTTCCAGGCCCGGACCGCGGCCGCGTCGCCCGAGCCCTTGAAGCTCGTCACGAACAGCACGTACACGGGGATGAGCACGATCACGAGGAAGAAGAGCAGCGCGAGGTACTTCAGGGTGCGCGAGACGCTGAACCGGGACGGGGCGCTGCTCGACGGCTTGACGGCGGCCTTGGCCGGGGCGCCGAACGTGGTGTCGGTGCGTACGGCACTCACTTGACCTTCTCCGTCCGCGTGGTGTGGATGAGGTAGGGGATGATCAGCGCCGCGACGATCACGAGCAGGATCGCGCCGACGGCGGCCGAGTTGGCGTAGTCGAAGCTCGACTTGAAGACGTACATGTCGATCGCGGGCACCTTGGTCTGGTAGTTCGAGGGCTTCGAGATCGCCATGATCAGGTCGAAGGCCTTGAGCGACATGTGACCGATGATGATCACGGCGGACAGTGCTACGGGGCTGAGCTGCGGGAACAGGACGTGCCGGTAGAGCTTCCACTCGCTCGCGCCGTCCATGCGACCGGCCTCGCGCAGCTCTTCGGGGATGCCCCGGAAGCCGGCCAGGAAGAGCGCCATGACGTAGCCGGAGAGCTGCCAGATCGCGGGGATCGCGATCGCGGCGATGCCGACGTTGACGTTGTTCCACCAGTTGTTCTGCAGGAAGTCGAGGCCGACGATCTGGAACAGCCGGTTGAGGCCCGAGGCCTGCTCACCCTGGTTCGAGTTGAGGAGCCAGCGCCAGACGACGCCGGACGCGACGAAGGACACGGCCATCGGGAACAGGTAGATGGAACGGAACACGCCCTCGAACCGAACCGGTCGGTCGAGCAGCCACGCCCACAGGAACCCGAAGAGCATGGTGCCCGTGAGGAAGACCACGGTGTAGAGCAGGAGGTTCTTGAGCGAGTGCTGGAAGGCGTCGCTGCCGAGCAGCGCGATGTAGTTGTCGAGCCAGACCCATGACGACGGCTCGCGGCCGGTCGCTTGGGCGGCCGTGTGGATGTCGGTCATGGACGTGCGCGCGTTCGCGGCGAGCAGCCCGTAGACGAAGACGGCCATGAGGATGGCCGAGGGTGAGATGAGGAGCAGGGGGGGTCCCCAGCGGCGGAGCTGGCGAGGCACCGTTGCCTCCTTGGGTCGGCAGACGAGTGGGGCAGGGGAGCACGCGACGCTGGTGCGGTCCCGTCGAAGGGGGCGACGGGACCGCACCGCGTCAGGTGGTCGACCTAGCCCATCGCCGCGGCAAGGTCGGCCTGGAAGCTGGCCAGGTCAGACCCGCCGGTGGTGAACTTGCTGGTCGCGTCGCCGATGGCGTTGAGCGCAGCGATCGGCGTGGCCGCACCGTGGGCGAGCGAGGACACGATCTGGTCCTGACCGAACGACTCGATCGCCGTCTGCTGGTACTCGGAGAACTCCGCGGGGTCGGCGTCCGTGCGGGCCGGGATGGAACCCTTGGCCTTGTTGAACGCGACCTGACCCTCGAGCGAACCCACGGTCTCCAGCCACGCCTTCGCACCGTCGGGGTGCGGGGCACCCACCGGGAGCGTGAACGCGTCGGCGAGGAAGTCGAAGACGCCATCCGTGCCAGGCACCGGGAAGTAGGTGAAGTCGGTGCCTGCGACCTTGCCGGCCTCCTCGAACGCGGCCACGGCCCAGTCGCCCATCACGTTGAAGGCGGCCTGGCCGTCCATGACCTGCTGGGTGGCGTCCGGCCAGTCCAGACCGTCACGGTCGGTGTTCGTGTAGGAGATCGCCTTCTCGAAGGTGGCGAGCGCGTCGGTGACGTCCGAGCCGGTCCAGTCGGTGGTGCCGTCCCACAGGCCCGAGTACGCGTCGACGCCGAGCTCAGCGAGGAGCACGGTCTCGAGGAGGTGGACCTGCGTCCACGTCGTCGCGACCGAGAGGGGAGTGCGGCCGGAGGCCTGGATGGTGTCGAACGCGTCGAACCACTCGTCGAACGAGGCGTAGGTCGCGTCGGGGTCGAGGCCCGCCTCGGAGATGACCGAGGGGTTCGCCCAGACCACGTTGGCGCGGTGGATGTTCGACGGGATCGAGTAGATCTTGCCGTCGACCGTCATACGGGCCACGAGGTCGGGCGGGAACGCGTCGCGCAGCCCGAACTCGTCGTAGAGGTTGGCGACGTCCTCGACCTGACCCGCGTTGATGTAGTCGGTCAGCTCGGCGCCGGCGTGTGCCTGGAAGGTGTCCGGCGGGTCGTTCGCCTGCAGGCGGGACTGCAGGAGGTCCTTGGCGGCGGAACCCGCGCCACCGGCGACGGCCCCGTTGATGAACTCCACGTTCGGGTGCTGGGTGTCGAACACCGAGACCATGGCGTCGAGGCCAAGCTTCTCGGAGCCGGAGGCCCACCAGGTGAAGACCTCGACCTGGGTCGCCTCACCGGCGTCGTCGCCGCCAGGGGTCGTCGTCGGGTCCGTCGGGCTGCCCCCGTTGCTGCATGCGGCCAAGGTCAGGCTTGCGGCCACGAGGCCAGCTGCCAGCACGGGGCGTGTGCGTCGAATGCGCATCTGTTTTCTCTCCTACGTCGTCATTGCCGTGGATAACGGTGAGACCCTGCGCCCCGCGAGGTGCGGGGTGCGGTGCCGAGCGCGATGCCGCGCCCGGGTGGTGCAGGGCCCATACAAGGGCACCGCGCACCTTGGCGTCAAGAAGTAAACTCAAGAGTAGCCAATTCGTGATCTTTGCTTGATTAGATAAACGCAGGTCACGGGCATGCCCGCGCTCCCACCGCTCGCAGATCAGAGACTTGGGCCGTCGAGGTCGAGCGCTTCGCTATGCTGCGCGCGTGGGATCGGACCGGGTGACACCGGGTTCGCAGACTTCACTGCGTGAAGCCAACCGAGCCAGGATCGTGAATGCCGTCCAGCAGCGTGGGTCGCTCACGCAGGTCGAGCTGGCCGGTGTCACTGGGCTGTCTCCGGCCACGGTCTCCAACATCGTCAAGGAGCTCGTCGCCAGCGGTGTCCTGCACACCTCGCCCACCTCGCGCAGCGGTCGACGCGCGCAGCAGGTGACCCTCGCCCGGAACCTCGGGCTCATCGCCGGGATGCACTTCGGTTCGCGCTCGCTCCGCGTGGCGCTCTCGGACGTCACCCACCGCATCGTGGCGGAGCAGCGCATGCCGCTGCCTCCGGACCACCGGGCCGACGTGGGCCTCGACCGCGCGAGCCTCCTGCTCGCGGAGATGGTCGAGTCGGTCGACGCACGCAGCGACGAGGTGCTCGCCGTCGGCGTCGGGGTCCCGATTCCTGTGGACGTGCAGACGGGCCGGGTGTCGTCCCACGGGATGCTGCGCGGCTGGGACGGTGTCTCCGTGACGGAGATGCTCGGCGGCCGGCTCGGGGTGCCCGTCTACGTGGACAACGACGTCAACCTCGGTGCCCTTGCCGAGACGCGGCTCGGCGCGGCTCGGGGGAGTCAGCACGTGCTGTACGTCCGGGTCTCGCACGGGGTGGGAGGCGGGCTGGTCCTCGGTGGCCAGGTCTTCCGTGGTCGGATCGGGGCGGCGGGCGAGATCGGGCACGTCTCCGTGGTCGAGCACGGTTCGGTGTGCCGGTGCGGAAACCGCGGTTGTCTCGAGACGGTCATCGGTGCGACGGCCCTCGTCGAGACGCTGCGACACTCGCACGGCCCCCTCACGCTGCGCGACGTCGTCACGCGGGCCGGAGCAGGTGACGCGGGTTGCCGTCGTGTGATCTCGGACGCCGGGCGCTATCTCGGCATGGCGGTCGCGACGGTGTGCAACATCATCGACCCGGAGCTCGTCGTGGTCGGCGGTCAGCTCGCCGAGGCGGGTGAGCTCCTGCTCGAACCCATGCGTGACGCGATCGAGTCGCGTGCCATCCCGAGCGTCGCGGGTCCGGTGGGCATCGTCGAGGGGGAGCTCGGCGCGAGCGCCGAGGTGCGGGGTGCACTCGCCGTGGCCCTCGACATGGTCTCCATCGCGGGCGCCTCGCAGGTGCCGGTATGAGGCGCGCGTCGTGGGCCGCTCCTGGCGCCCTCATGGTCGCGGCGAGCCTCGCGCTCACGTCGTGCGTGGCACCACCGACGCGCTCGGTGCCGTCGGACGAGGTCATCGGACTGCTGCTCCCCGAGTCGAAGGCAGCGCGCTACGAGGCGGTCGACCGTCCCGCTTTCGAGCGGGTCGTCGCGGCGCGCTGCCCGGAGTGCACGGTCCTTGCCGCCAATGCGGACCAGGATGCGGCTCGGCAGCAGCAGCAAGCGGAGTCGATGCTGACCCGGGGCGCGGGCGTGCTCGTGCTCGACGCCGTCGACGCAGTGGCTGCGGTGAGCATCGTGACCCAGGCCCACGAGCGTGGAGTGCCGGTCATCGCGTACGACCGGTTCATCGCCGACGCCAACCTCGACTTCTACGTCTCCTTCGACTCCCGGCACATCGGCCGACTTCAGGGTGAAGCGCTCGTGCAGGCGCTCAACGCCTTGCGACAGGGCCCGTCCTCGCCCGCGCAGGGGGTGCTCCTCGTCCATGGATCGCCCACGGACCCCAACTCCGCGGCGCTGCGCGCGGGGGTCCACCGAGCGCTCGAGGGCACGGACATCGACGTGCTCGCGGAGTACGACACCCCCGACTGGAGCCCTGACAAGGCCCAGGAGTGGGTCACGGGCCAGCTCGCCCAGTTCGCCGGTCAGGTCGACGGCGTCAACGCGGCGAACGACGGCATGGCCGGGGGAGTCATCTCGGCGTTGCGCTCCGCGGGTTACGACCCCGTCCCGCCCGTGACGGGCCAGGAGGCCGAGCTCGCCGCGCTGCAGCGCATCGTGGCCGGCGACCAGATCATGACGGTCTACAAGGCGCTCGACCAGCAGGCTCGCACGGCCGCCGAGCTGGCCGTGCGTGTGCTGCGTGGCGAGAATCCCGTCACCACGGCGACGGTCGACGGCGTCCCCGCCCTGCTGCTGGCTCCCGTGGCCGTGAACCTCGGCAACCTGAACCGCGTCATCGTCGACGGCGGTGTCTACTCCGTGGAGGAGATCTGCGTGCAGCCTTACACCCACGCCTGCATCGAGGCAGGCCTGCTTCCTGGTGGCGAGTCGTGAGCCCACCAGTCCTGTCCCTGCGCGGCGTGGTCAAGGGCTACGGTGCGGCGCGTGCGCTCGACGGTGTCGACCTCGACCTGCACCGGCACGAGGTGCTCGCAGTCATCGGCGACAGCGGCGCGGGCAAGTCGACCCTTGTCGGCGTGATCTCGGGCAACCAGCGGCCCGACGCCGGCGAGGTCATCGTCGACGGCAAGCCCGTGACGCTCGCGAGCCCTGCCGTCGCCCGGGCGCACGGTGTCGCGAGCGTCTTCCAGGATCTCGCCCTCGCACCGAACCTCGATGTCGTGGAGAACTTGTTCCTCGGTGCTGAGCTGACACGCGGGCGGTTGCTCGACGAGGTGGCGATGGAGAGGCAGGCGTGGGAGCTCCTCGGGCAGCTCGCCGTGCGTGTGCCCTCGGTGCGGGTCCCGGTCGGGGCACTGTCGGGAGCGCAGCGCCAAGGCGTTGCGATCGCCCGCTCGCTGCTCGGCGATCCCAAGGTCATCGTGCTCGACGAGCCGACGTCGTCGCTCGGCATCCGGCAGACGGCGGAGTTCCTGACTCTCGTGGAGCGGCTCCGGGAGCGGGGCCACGGCGTCGTCGTGACGAGCCACTCGCTCGTGGACGTGCATGCCGTCGCGGACCGGATCGTGGTGCTGCGTCTCGGTCGGGTCAACGGCCAGTTCGACGCCGCGCTGGCCACGCAGGAAGAGCTGCTCGCCGCCGTCACCGGGGTCGACTCCCCGGGATCCGGTGGCGGACGCTGGGGAGGTTCCCGATGATCGCCAACCTCGGTCTGTACTGGCAGCGGCTGCGCGCGGGCGACCTCGGTGTGCTTCCCGTCGTCGTGCTCCTCGCCATCGTCTGGCTCGTCTTCCAGGCGCTCAACCCCGCGTTCCTGTCGAGCGACAACCTCGTCAACCTCACACAGCAGTCCGCCGTGCTGGGGGTCATCGCCCTCGGTGTCGTCGTCACCCTCCACGTGGGACAGCTCGACCTGTCCGTCGGTGCCGTCAGTGGGCTCGCAGCCGCAGTGACGGCGGTGACGTCCGTCCAGTGGGGCTGGTCGCAGTGGCTCGCCGTCCTCGCTGCGCTCGCCGTCGGTGTCGTGGTCGGCCTCGTGTACGGCGCCGTCCACACCCGGCTCGGCGTGCCGGGAGTCGTCTTCACGCTCGCCGGGCTCTTGCTCGTGACGGGGCTGCAGCTGCGGGTCCTTGGGCCCACGGGTTCGGTCAACGTACCTTTCGAGACGTGGCTCGTGTACCTCAGCCAGCGGGCCTTCCTCGCCCCCGCCGTCTCGTGGACCGTCGTCGGGGTCGTCGTCGTTGGCTACGCCGCCGCGCGCTTGGTCGAGAGGGCGCGTCGGCAGCGGGCCGACCTTCCGTTCGACGCTCCGGGCACCTTGGCGGTGCGACTCGTGGTCCTCGCCTCCCTGCTGACGCTCGTCGTGGCCTACCTCGGCACCAACCGCGGCGTCGGGGTCGCGTTCGCGTCGTTCGTCGCCCTCGTCGCGATGACCGACTTCGCGTTGCGCCGCACGCGGTGGGGACGGGCCGTGAGGGCCGTGGGTGGAGACGCCGACGCCGCGCGTAAGGCGGGCGTGCCCGTGCGCCGAGTGTTCGTGTCCGCCTTCGTCTTCTCGTCCACGATGGCCGCGCTCGGTGGCGTGCTCGCGACCGGTCGGCTCGCTGCGGCGAACCAGGGCACGGGGGCCGTCGACCTCGCGCTCACCGCCATCGCGGCCGCCGTCATCGGGGGCACGAGCCTGTTCGGCGGGCGAGGCTCGGCGTGGTCCGCGCTGCTGGGTGTGCTCATCGTGCAGTCGATCTCCACCGGCGTCCTCCTGATCGGTGGTGACTTCTCGCTGCGGCTCATCGTGACCGGTCTGGTGTTTGCCGTCGCGATCTCGCTCGACGCGATCGCGAGGCGCGCTCGGCAGGCTTAGGCGAGGACTCCGCATCGGCTCGCCGGGCAGCACTGTCCGCTACGACGAGTTCTGCCGCGTTGACGTGCGCGTTCGTCGAACCCGCTCCGCCAGCGGTTGCTGAAAGTTGCTGTAAGCGTTTACATTCGCCTTGATCGGACAGATCGGACACCCGAACAGGCGACAAGGAAGTCACCATGAGCGCGCACGCCCGCCGTCCCGTTGCCCCCGTCAGCCGCGCCTCCCGCCGACGGCGCGCCCCCAGCGCCCGAGCCGCCACGGGTTCGGACCGTGCCCGCAGTGCCACCAGCGCTCGCGGCGCCCTCGGCGCGCGGCGCCCGGTCGGCGTCCTCGCCACGATCGCGCTCGCGTCCGCGGGGCTCGTCGCGATCGCCGCGCCACCCGCGGCCGCCGCCGACCGGACGGTCGCGCTCGTCGGTGACCTGCAGAGCGAGCTCGGCTGCCCGGGCGACTGGCAGCCCGAGTGCGTCGAGACGGAGCTCGCACCGACCAGCACCCCGGGCGTGTACGCGGCGGACTTCACGATCCCGGCCGGCTCGTGGGAGTACAAGGTCGCGATCGACGACTCGTGGGACGAGTCCTACGGCCACGAGGGCGAGAACGTGCCGCTCGTCCTCGCCGGCCCGTCGCCCGTGCGCGTCACTTACGACGACGCCACCCACCGCATCGCCCTGACCCCGCTCGCGCTCGCGGGCGACTACTCGGCCGCCGACGACGAGCTCGTGGCGGACCCCGTGCGCCAGGCGGGCGACGGTGAGCAGTTCTACTTCGTCATGACCGACCGCTTCGCGAACGGCGACCCTTCCAACGACACGGGCGGCCTGGACGGGGACCGCCTCGTCACGGGTCTTGACCCCACGGACAAGGGCTTCTACCACGGCGGTGACCTCGCGGGCCTGCACGCCAACCTCGATTACATCGAGGGACTCGGCGCGACGGCGATCTGGCTCACGCCCAGCTTCCTCAACCGCCCTGTCCAGGGCACCGGCGCGGACGCGAGCGCGGGGTACCACGGCTACTGGATCACGGACTTCACGCAGATCGACCCGCACCTGGGCACGAACGCCGAGCTCGAGGCACTCGTCGCCGACGCCCACGACCGAGGCATCAAGGTCTACTTCGACATCATCACCAACCACACCGCGGACGTCATCGACTACGCGGAGGGCACCTACGGCTACGTCGACCAGGCGACGAGCCCCTACCGCGACGCGAACGGCGACGCCTTCGACCCCGGCGACTTCGCCGGCACGGGCTCGTTCCCCGATCTCGACGCCGCGACGTCCTTCCCCTACACGCCCGTGATCGCACCGGACGACGTCGACGTCAAGGTCCCTGCGTGGCTCAACGACCCCACGCTCTACCACAACCGCGGCAACTCGACCTGGACCGGCGAGTCCGTGACGTTCGGCGACTTCGACGGCCTCGACGATCTCATGACGGAGCACCCGACGGTCGTCGAGGGTTTCATCGAGGTGTACCAGGACTGGATCGACCTCGGCATCGACGGCTTCCGCATCGACACGGCGAAGCACGTGAACTTCGAGTTCTGGGAGGAGTGGACCACCGCCGTCCTCGACTACGCCCACGCGCACGGCAAGCCGGACTTCTTCATGTTCGGCGAGGTGTACGACGCCGACGCCGCGAAGACGGCACCCTACGTGCGGGGCTCGGACATGAGCTCGGTGCTCGACTTCTCCTTCCAGTCCGCCGCCGCCAGCTTCGCCCGAGGTTTCACGCCGGACGCGCTCTCGAACCTCTTCGCGAGCGACGACTGGTACACGACGCCGACGACGAGCGCCTCGGCGCTGCCCACGTTCCTCGGCAACCACGACATGGGCCGCATCGGCTACTTCGTCAAGGACTCCGGCTCGGCCCTCGACCGCTCCGGGCTCGCGCACTCGCTCATGTACCTCACGCGCGGCCAGCCCGTCGTCTACTACGGCGACGAACAGGGCTTCGTGGGCGACGGCTCGCTCGGCGGCACGGACAAGGACGCCCGACAGTCGCTCTTCGCGACGCAGGTCGCCGAGTACGCCGACCAGAACCTCCTCACGGGCGAGCAGGCCGGTGCGCAGGACCGCTTCGACACCGGCGCGCCGCTCTACGGGCACATCGCCGAGCTCGCGGCCCTGCGCTCGAGCACGCCGGCCCTCGTGGACGGCGCGCAGCTCGAGCGCCCCGACACCGGCCCGGGCGCGGGCTCCGTCTACGCCTTCTCGCGCGTGCTGCGCCAGGACAAGGTCGAGCACCTCGTCGCGCTCAACAACGCCGACTCGGCGGCCGAGGTGGAGGTCACGACCCTCACGCCCGGCGCGACGTTCACCGGTCTCTACGGTGGGCACGCCGCCGTCACGGCCGACGACGACGGTCGCGTCTCGCTCACGATCCCCCCGCTGGGCGTCGTCGTCCTCGTGGCCGATGCGCCCGTGGCCCCCGCCGTCGGCGGCCCGTCCGTCGATGTCTCGTTCCCGACCCCGGGCGCGGCCCTCACCGGCAGCGCGCCCGTCGCCGCGACGATCCCGGACGCCTGGGCCGAGACCTCTTTCGCGTACCGCGTGGTCGGCGACGAAGCCTGGACGCCGCTCGGCACCGCGGAGACCACGAAGCCGCGCGTGTTCCACGACGTCGACCTGCCGCGTGGCGCACTCGTGGAGTACCGCGCCGTGACGACCGACGCCGCGGGGGAGCGCGCCGCCGCCTCGACGTACGCCTCCGTGGGCGTGCCCGTCGACGGCGCCGAGCCCGTCGAGCCCGGACCCGGGCCGGGTGGCGCGCTCGTGTCCGTGCCCGGCAGCTTCAACGCGGCCGTGGGCTGCCCCGGCGACTGGCAGCCGGACTGTGCGCAGATCGTGCTCGCCCACCAGGGCAACGACATCTACGCGGGAACCCTCGAGGTCCCGGCCGGCTCGTGGGAGTACAAGATCGCGATCGGCGGCTCGTGGGACGAGAACTACGGCGTCGGCGGCGTGCCGGGCGGACCGAACGCAGCGTTCACGCTCGAGACGACGACGGCGGTCACCTTCGTCTACGACCACCGCTCGCACCGCTTCACCTCGAGCGCCGAGGGCGAGCTCGTCACGCTCCCCGGCTCCTTCCAGTCCGAGGTGGGCTGCCCCGGCGACTGGGCACCGGACTGCCTCGGCACGTGGCTCGCCCCGCTCGGCGACGGCACCTACACCTTCACGACCGACCTCATCCCCGCCGGGGCGTGGGAGGTCAAGGTGGCCCACGGCCTCAGCTGGGACGTCAACTACGGGGCCGACGGCGTCCGCGACGGCGCCAACATCGCGTTCGCGACCCCGGGAGACAAGCCCGTGACGTTCACGTACGACGCCGCGACGCACCTGTTGACGATCGAGGTCACCGACCCGCCGCTCGCCGGCGTGGGCCAGTTCCGGGCGCACTGGATCGACGCACGCACGATCGCGTGGCCGGGTGCGCTCGCGCCGGGCGGCACCGACGGGCTCGAGTGGTCGCTGCACCACGAGCCGGGGGGCGTGCTCGACGTCGCGGAGGGCGCCGTCGTCGGCGGCGAGGCCACCCCGCTCGAGCTGGTGCCGGACGGACTCACGCCCGCCCAGGCCGAGCGCTTCCCCGCGCTCGCGGGCTTCCTCGCGCTGCGGCTGCCCGACGGCGTGACGCGTGCCGACGTCGAGTCATGGCTCACCGGTGAGCTGCTCGTGGGTCAGTACGACGAAGCGGGCGTCGCGATCGCGATCACGGGGGTGCAGATCCCCGGCGTGCTCGACGACCTGTTCGCCGCCCGGGCCACGAAGCGTGCCCTCGGGGCCTCGTGGCGGGGCGGCGCACCCACCGTCGCGCTGTGGGCGCCGACGGCCATCGACGTCGACCTGCTGCTGTGGCCGAACGCCACGGGTCAGGGCACGCCGAAGCGCATCGAGATGAAGCGCGGGGCGGACGGCGCGTGGGCCGTGGCCGGGTCGAAGTCCTGGCGCGGCAAGGCGTACCGCTTCGAGGTGGACGTCTACGCGCCTAGCGTCGACGCGCTCGTGACGAACGAGGTCACCGACCCGTACTCCGTCGCGCTCACCACGAGCTCGACCCACTCGGTGCTCGTGGACCTCGCGGACAAGGCATTCGTGCCGAAGCAGTGGGCGAAGGCCCGGCAGCCCGTCGTGCGGCCCGTGGACCAGACGATCTACGAGCTCCACGTGCGCGACTTCTCGATCTCGGACGCCTCGGTGCCGCGCGCGCTGCGCGGGACGTACGGCGCCTTCGCGCACCAGGGCAACGGGACGAAGCACCTCAAGGCGCTCGCCAAGGCAGGGCTCACGACGGTGCACCTGCTGCCGACGTTCGACATCGCCTCGATCGAGGAAGACCGCGCGGCGCAGGTCGAGCCCGCGTGCGACCTCGCGTCGTTCGCCCCGGACTCGAGCGAGCAGCAGGCGTGCATCGATCCGGTGCGTGACCTCGACGGCTTCAACTGGGGCTACGACCCGTGGCACTTCACGGCGCCCGAGGGCTCGTACGCGCGCAACCCGCAGGGCGGTGCGCGGGTGAGCGAGTTCCGGACCATGGTCGGCGCGCTGCACTCGATGGGGCTGCAGGTCGTGCTCGACCAGGTGTTCAACCACACCGCGGCCGCTGGGCAGAGCGAGAAGTCCGTGCTCGACCGCGTGGTGCCGGGCTACTACCACCGGCTCAACGCCGTCGGGAACGTCGAGACCTCGACGTGCTGCCAGAACCTCGCGACCGAGCACGCCATGATGGGCAAGCTCATGGTCGACTCCGTGGTCACGTGGGCGCGCGACTACAAGGTGGACGGCTTCCGCTTCGACCTCATGGGCCACCACTCGGTGGAGAACATGAAGGCCGTGCGCAAGGCGCTCGACCGGTTGACCCTCAAGAGGGACGGGGTCGACGGCAAGCGTGTGTACCTCTACGGCGAGGGCTGGAACTTCGGCGAGGTCGCGGACAACGCGCTCTTCCGCCAGGCCACGCAGGGCCAGCTCGGCGGGACGGGCATCGGCACGTTCTCCGACAGGTTGCGCGACGCCGTGCGCGGCGGCGGGCCGTTCGACGAGGACCCGCGGCTGCAGGGCTTCGGGTCGGGCGGCTTCACCGACCCGAACGGGGCGCCCGTGAACGGCTCGACGGCGGACCAGCGCGCGCGTGCGCAGCACGACGCGGACCTCGTGCGGCTCGGCCTCGCGGGCAACCTGCGCGACTTCTCGTTCCTCGCCGCCGACGGCTCGGTGCGTGCGGGCAGCGAGCTCGACTACAACGGCCAGAGCGCGGGCTACGCGGACTCGCCGGAGGAGATCATCACGTACGTCGACGCGCACGACAACGAGACGCTCTTCGACTCGCTGACGTTCAAGCTGCCGCAGACGACGTCCATGGCGGACCGTGTCCGCATGAACACCGTCTCGCTCGCGACGACGGCCCTCGCCCAGACGCCCTCGTTCTGGCACGCGGGGGCCGACCTGCTGCGCAGCAAGTCGCTCGACCGCAACAGCTACAACTCGGGCGACTGGTTCAACGTGCTCGACTTCACGAAGCGGGACAACGGCTTCGGGCGTGGGTTGCCCCCGGCGGGCGACAACCAGGACAAGTGGCCGTTCCAGCAGCCGCTGCTCGCCGACCCGGCCCTCAAGCCGTCGTCGTCGGACATCTCACGCGCGACGGCGAACGCGCAGGACCTGCTGAGGCTGCGGTTCTCGACCGAGCTGTTCCGGCTCGGCTCGGCCCGGCTCATCGAGCAGAAGGTGAGCTTCCCCGGCAGTGGACCGGACGCGCAGCCCGGCGTCGTCGTCATGCGCATCGACGACACGGTGGGGCGTGACGTGGACCGCAGGCTCGACGGCGTGCTCGTCGTGTTCAACGCGACGCCCGAGGCCGTGACCGTGCCCGTCGCGGGGCTCAAGGGTGCGATGTACGCCCTGTCGCCCGTGCAGGCGAAGGGCTCCGACAAGGTCGTCAAGCAGACCCGGTGGGACGCGCGGACGGGCACGGCGACGGTGCCCGCGCGCACCGTGGCGGTCCTCGTGGACGACCAGCGTGGCGGAGGCTGGCACCCCAAGCCGCGGTGGGGCTGGTGCCGGACCAAGGTGTGACCTAGGCCACGCGTGGGGCCATGCTGGATTCGAGGTACAAACACACCAGGGCGCAAATCGGGCCATAGGCCACCTGAAAGTCGCAAGACACGGTTTGGTAACGGCCCTTGCGTCCACCTTGCGTTAGGACCTTGAATACAAGCGACACCCACGACGACCGGGTCACCCAGAGCGCCGATGACGGCACGACGGGCCGGCCGACGGGCATCGCAGCCCTTCGACCGCCGGCGTCGACCACGTGAACAAGGAGCGGACAACGATGTCTTCGACATTGAAGAAGGCGGCTGCTGGCTTTGCCACGGCTGCACTGCTGGTGGGTGGCCTCGCCGCCTGCAGCAGCGAGCGCGGCGGTACCACCCCCGAGAGCACCCCGACCGACACGAGCACCGAGACGGCCACCGAGGAGGAGCCGGAGGCTCCTGCGGCCGAGATCACCTCCGTCGGCATCGCGATGCCCACCAAGAGCCTCGAGCGCTGGAACCGTGACGGCGCGCACCTCGAGTCGCTGCTCAACGACGCCGGCATCGAGACGTCGCTGCAGTACGCGGACAACAAGGTCGACCAGCAGATCACCCAGCTGCAGAACATGGTCAACGCCGGCGTCGACGTCCTCGTCGTCGCGTCGATCGACGGCACGGCGCTCGGCCCCGTGCTGCAGTCGGCCGCGGACAACGACATCATCGTCATCGCCTACGACCGTCTGATCAACGACACGGAGAACGTCGACTTCTACGCGACGTTCGACAACGAGCGCGTCGGCACGTTCCAGGGCGAGTTCATCGTCGAGCAGCTCGACCTCGACAACCAGGACGGCCCGTTCAACCTCGAGCCGTTCGCCGGCTCGCCGGACGACAACAACGCCAAGTTCTTCTTCTCCGGCGCATGGGACGTCCTCAAGCCGTACATCGACGAGGGCAAGCTCGTCACCCCGTCCGGCAAGGCGCCGGCGACCAACGACGAGTGGACCTCGATCGGCATCCAGGGCTGGAGCTCCGACACGGCGCAGTCCGAGATGCAGAACCGGCTCAACTCCTTCTACGCGGGCGGCGAGAAGGTCGACGTCGTCCTCTCCCCGAACGACTCGCTCGCGCTCGGCATCGCCCAGGCGCTCGACGGCGTGGGCTACACCCCGGGCGAGGACTGGCCGCTCCTGACGGGCCAGGACGCCGACCAGGCGAACGTCCTCAACATCCTCGCGGGCAAGCAGTCCATGAGCGTGTGGAAGGACACCCGCGAGCTCGGCAACCGGGTCGCGACGATGATCGGCCAGCTTGCCGCGGGCGAGACGGTCGAGGTCAACGACACCGAGACGTACGACAACGGCGTCAAGGTTGTCCCGAGCTACCTGCTCGACCCGACCGTGGTCGTCGCGGACACCGTCGAGGAGATCCTCGTCGGTTCCGGGTTCTACGCGGCAGCCGACCTCGGTCTGTGACGCTGCACACCACGCGGTAACGATCACGGCGTCACCGGCGGGACGAGCTCCGTCTCGCCGGTGGCGCCGCACCGCGGGTACTACAGTGCGCACCGACCCCTCCCAGAGCAGCGAGGAACTATGGAGCACGGCCACATCCTTGAGATGCGGGACATCACCAAGCGCTTCCCCGGCGTCGTCGCCCTCAAGGACGTCACCCTGAGCGTTCGCCGGGGCGAGGTGCACGCCATCTGCGGCGAGAACGGCGCCGGCAAGTCGACACTGATGAAGGTCCTGTCCGGGGTGTACCCCCACGGGACCTACGAGGGCGACATCCTCTTCGAGGCCGAACCCGTGGAGTTCCGCAACATCCGGGACTCCGAGGAGCTCGGCATCGTCATCATCCACCAGGAGCTCGCGCTCTCGCCGTTCCTGTCGATCGCGGAGAACATCTTCCTCGGCAACGAGCAGTCCACGCGCGGCGTCGTCGACTGGCACCGCACCAACGCCGAGGCGGCCAAGCTGATGGCCCGCGTGGGACTCACCGAGAGCCCCGACACGAAGATCAAGGACATCGGCGTCGGCAAGCAGCAGCTCGTGGAGATCGCCAAGGCGTTGTCGAAGCGCGTCAAGCTCCTCATCCTCGACGAGCCCACCGCGGCGCTCAACGACGAGGACTCCGCCCACCTGCTCGACCTCATCCGGTCGCTGCAGGGTCAGGGCATCACGTGCATCATCATCAGCCACAAGCTCGGCGAGATCGAAGCGATCGCGGACACCACGACGGTCATCCGTGACGGGCTCACGATCGAGACGCTCGACATGCGCGAGGGCAAGGTCTCGCAGGAGCACATCATCCGGGCCATGGTGGGTCGCCCGCTCGACCACCGCTTTCCCGAGCACACGCCGTCGATCGGCGAGGAGGTGCTACGGATCGAGGACTGGACCGTGCACCACCCGATCGACCAGGAGCGCAAGGTCGTCGACGGCGTGAGCCTCAACGTGCGGCGCGGCGAGATCGTGGGACTGGCCGGGCTCATGGGTGCGGGCCGCACGGAGCTCGCGATGAGCGTCTTCGGCCGGGCCTACGGCACGCGGATCAGCGGGCGGGTCTTCAAGGACGGCAAGCGCGTCGAGCTACGCACGGTGGGCCAGGCGATCCACCACGGCATCGCCTACGCGACCGAGGACCGCAAGCGCTACGGGCTCAACCTCATCGACTCGATCCGGCGCAACGTCTCCGGGGCCGCCCTGGACAAGCTCGCCCGACGCGGCGTCGTCGACCACAACGCGGAGGCGCAGGTCGCCGAACGGTTCCGGCGCGAGCTCAACATCAAGACCCCGAACGTCGAGGCGCTCGTCGGCAAGCTCTCGGGCGGCAACCAGCAGAAGGTCGTGCTGAGCAAGTGGATCTACGCCGACCCGGACGTGCTCATCCTCGACGAACCGACCAGGGGTATCGACGTGGGGGCCAAGTACGAGATCTACCAGACCATCAACCGGATCGCGGACGCCGGTAAGGGCGTCATCGTCATCTCCTCCGAGCTCCCGGAGCTCATCGGGATCTGCGACCGGATCTATGCGATCAGCGAAGGCCGCCTCACCGGTGAGGTGGCGCGCGAGAATGCGACCCAGGAGCACCTCATGCACTTCATGACGATGGACACGAGCAGCAAGGACAAGGCCACGCGATGACCACC
>Ga0160449_1000415_pt1 | contig 27605 bp, 23 predicted proteins | sample HID1975I_E1MG_FD_108216 | JGI IMG/M metagenome (GOLD analysis project Ga0160449, IMG submission 108216) | Enriched soil microbial communities from UW Madison campus, WI, USA - HID1975I_E1 MG | ecosystem: Environmental > Terrestrial > Soil > Unclassified | place: USA: Madison, Wisconsin...
AGGAATGCGGGCATGGTACGCGCCAATACCCGGCCCCACAACCAGGGGCAGATTGCGGGTACCCTGCGCGCGTCGGCCCCGGCAGCGAGTCCCCCCCACTTCGCCCTGCTCAGTCGACCATCAGCGCCATGGACATCAGCGCGCAGGTGCGGCGGTGGTTGTTCTGCAAAGGATGGGACCAGGCGCTGATCTGGCAAGGCTGGACCAGGGGGGGGAAAGTTGAGCTTATGCCCTCGACATTACGGAGCAACATCGACCGGGGAGTATACCGGCCTTGAATGACTGCTCAGCACGTACATGAATGCCAGAGTCGGAATCACGGCACAGGCACCTGCAAGCAGGAGCAGTAACTCAAACCCCTGGCCCACCCATTGTCCGGCCACGGCGGGACCGGCCATCGAACTCAAGGCGAACGAGGCCGGGATGATCAGGGTCGAGCGGCCCTCGCTGTCCAGCCGTGCGATGGCGGCGGCCTGGCAGACGCAGCCCCAGGTGAAACCGACTTCCCAGATCCACGCACCCGCGGCGTAGCTTGAGAATCCTTCGGCACTGCCGAGCAGGAAAAGCCCCAGACTCAGTACACCCAGTACGATCACATGCGGCAGTCGCGCGCCCAGACGATCCCCCACCAGCGCCATCAGCAGTGCGGCCGCCCCGCCCAGCAGTTTCAACACCGCGAAGACGATGCCAAGTTCGGTCGGCGAAAGCCCAAGGCCATGACCCAGACGTTCAAGAAACGCCCAAAGCCCGATTTGCCCAGCGCCGAACAGAAAGAACAAACCCAGTGCCAGATACGCAGGCAGCGGCAAGCGAAAGCGTGAAAGCAGCGTCTGCTTGCACTGTGCCTGCCCTGTGGTTTTCGACCGCTGGCGCCCGGGCAATGCCCAGGCACTGCAGCTCAACAGCAGAATGATCACGCACAGCATCGCGGCCGCACCGGCGTAGTGATAATGCGCGATCACAAGCGATGGCATGGCGAACAGCACGGCCGCCACCACACCCAGCTCGATTCCCAGGCGCAAGCCGAAGGCGCGTTCCTTGTTGGCCATTTCACCCATGATGCGCATGCCCAGGCACGTCATCAGGGCGGCGAAAAAGCCGATGGCCACCCACAGTGGCATTTGTGCCTGGACCGACATCGACGCCGACATCCCATAGGCTGCGCACGCTCCCGCCGCGCTGCCCAAGGTGAGCCAGCGCCAGTCGAGCCGGTCGATCAGCCCCACCGCGACGACCGTGCCCAGCAGGTAGCCGGCGAAACACAATGCCCCCAACACGCCAACCTGCTCGACACTGAAACCCAGGCTGTCGACCATCGAACCCAACAGAATCGGCAAGGTATTGAACGGCAACCCGCCTATCGTGGAGGCAAAACTGGCTGCAAGCATGAGGGTCAGGGTACTTCGGCCGTTCACAATCATGGTGCGCTCCTGCCGGGCCTGCGGTCAGTGTTGGGCAACGGTGACAATTTCGCGTCGTTCGCGCAGGTTCGCCGGCACATCGGCCTCGTCCATGAAGAACTGCCCATACCATTCGCGCAGCTGATACACCGGGCCATCGCCCTCAGCCAGCACCGGGTTGTTGACCCGGATCTTGTGCGCCCAGATGTCCACATCCTGATAGAACGAGTCGCGGGTGCGCTCCACGTAGTCCAGTGCCATGGCGCGGTTCTGCTCCTCGCTCCAGCCGGGGATCTTTTTCACCATGCAGCCAAAGCGCAACTCGAAACTGTTGGCCGTGATCGGCACATGGCAGTTGAGCAGGATCGAGTGGATCTCCATGCCTTCGAATACGGCGCGCATCCGCGTGATGTGCGTGGCAGGGCCGTAGTAAGCCGATTCGGCCACCAGGTCGCCACCGAGGCTTTCCGAGTCGCCATGGAAAATCTGCTGGGCAATGTGACCGTCGAAGATGTTGGCGAAGTACTTGGTCGGCGTTCCGTGCACGGGGCCGAAGTGTTGCGCGTCGACCAGGTTGTCGACCAGTTCGCGCGGATTGGTTTCGATGACCAGCTTGTCCAGGTGCCAGTCGTGCAGCCATTCGCCGCTGTCCTGTTCCGGCAAGTGCGGGATCACCACGCCTTCTGCCGGGGCCTTGCCTTCCGGGTTGTTCCAGATGAACAGCAAGTTGTTCTCGATACAGGTCAACCACTTGCGGTTCTTGGCTTTCGGCGGGATACGCTTGCAATACGGAATTTCCACGCATTTGCCGCTGGCATCGTATTGCCAGTGGTGGAAGGGACAGACAACGCGGTCGTTCTCCAGTGTGCCACGCGACAAGTCGGCGCCCATGTGCTGGCAATGCGCGTCGATGACGCTGATCTGCCCATCCGAAGTGGCGAATGCCAGCAGCCGGGTGCCAAAGATATTCAAGGTGTGCAACTGGCCGTCACGGTAGCTGGCGGCTTCGCCCAGGCAGTGCCAGCCTCGTCCGAAGCGAGGAGCCAGTTCAGCGTCGATATTCACGGCTGCGAGCGTGTTCATTGTTATAGTTCCTCGTGTAGAAATCCCCGATGACTTACACGAACTACTGTCGCCGAACTGGCGCAAATCCTCATACTCCACACGGACTAGGCCAGCATCGCGTCGCTATCGCCGCGAATCGCCCGTGAAAAACGAAAACAGCGCCAGGGCCATCGACCGCGGTCGACAGCCCTGGCGCTGTTTGTGTTTTCAGCGGGTTGAAGGTCAGAAGCGCCCAGGGCGCACTTTGGCATCCATGCCACCGTCGACGAACATGACACTGCCGTGAATGAAACTGGCCTGCGGCGACTGCAGGAACGCCACCACTTGAGCGATTTCCTCCGGGTGCCCCGAGCGCCCCATGGGGGCGACGAACGCCTTCACCGCCTCGGCGAAACGAGGATCGTTCAGCGAGGCCTGGTGCAGCGGCGTCTCCACCGCACCCGGTGCCACCACGTTCAGGCGAATGCCCTGCCCGGCCCAGTCAACGGCTCGGCGGCGCGCGCTGCAGGTTATCGCGTACTTGGAACTGGCATAGGCCACGCCAGATTGGCCCAGCGCGTTGACGTGCTGCAACGCCAGGGCTTCATCGTTCGCGAGCATGGCCGCGATCATCGGTTGCTGGTCGGGGTTGACGTGGGTCGCGGCAATCGAGCCGATGACCACGGCTGCTGGCGCCGCGCCCTTGGCCAAGGCATCGGCCAGGCCATCGAGCAGCTCGCTAACGCCAAAGTAATTGACCGACACGATGGTGTTGCAGGCCGCACTCGAACCGACGCCGGCGCAGCACACCAGGCCGTCCAGCACGCCCTCGCTCTGTTCGAGCACCGCTTCGATGGCCGCTTGCCTGCCCGTGGCGCTGGACAGGTCGGCAATCACCTCGGCATCTGCCCGGTCGATGCCGATGATGCGATGCCCCGCCGCACGCAGCGCCTGGCACACTGCCGCGCCAATCCCTGAAGCCGAACCGCTGACCGCTGTTACTGGCATAACGTTGTTCCTTCTCCAATGACGGTGCGGGCCAGTATCGACGCCCGCTTGAACCCAGTGCATCGTCCACGCGGACTAAGCCTTGCCATCCTGTTCACGCGCTGCTGCGCATCGGGTGGGCCAGCTTGAGCTCGGTCTTTTCCGGCAGTTTGCTCGCCAGCATGGACGGTTTAGGCTTTCCAAGCGCCACCACGCTGTTGAGGATGATGCGCACCAGCTCGGTCTGCCGGCGCACACCGGTCTTCGAGAAGATAGAACGCAAGTGCGCCCTTGCCGTGTTGCGGCGCACGTTCAGCACCTCGGCGGCCTCCTCCAGCGACAGGCCGTTGGCAAGCTCCAGCGCCAGGGCGGTTTCTGCCCGGGTCAGGTTGAACAACTGCTTGGTCACCGTTTCACTGGCCACCGAGCGGCCCACGGCATCGCGGATGTAGACCACCACGGCAGGCTTGCTCTTGTCCTCGGCCCAGTCCTGGCTCTGCACCGGCTCCACCACAACGCCCAGATTGACGTTGCCAGACGGCCGGGTTACCGACATCGCCTCGGCACCGGAACTGGTCTTGTCGCTTTTCGGGTCACGGGCAAAGGCGCTGCGCAGCAAGCGTTGCAGCTCGCGATTGTCGCTGGGGTAGGTCGCCTCCAGGCATCCCCCGACCAGCTTCATGCCATCGGCCCTATCGAGCAGTTCCTTGGCCACCGGGTTGAGCTGCAACACGCTGCCGTGCTGGTCCAGCACGATAGTGGCCACCGACAGGCGGCTGATCGCCTGGGCATACAACTCTTCCATCGATTCACTGCGGTCAAGCAGGTTGTGCACATGCATGGCACGGCGCAAATGCGGCAGGATCATTTCGCACAGCGTGCGCTCGGCCGTGGAAAACTTCGGCGCGCCCTTGGGCCGGGTGATACGGAAGCGCAGCTTGCCGCCATCGGGCGTCGACACGTCGGCCCCCATGATGTGGAAGGTGTCGTGCGCCATCCCGTAGGTCTTGAAATAGGGCGAACTGGTCCACTGCGCCTCGCTCATCAGGTCGTCCACTGTGAACACCCGATCCAGTGGCGGGTTGCTGAACGGGGTCAAGGCCTGTGGGTAAGCCCAGTAACCGACCTCGCCCTCGCCTTCGATATCGCCGACGACAATCATCAGGCCCAGGTCCGGCTGCTCGGGCACACGCAGGATCAAGGTGACATAGTTGGCCTGGTAGATGCTGCGCACATGGCGAAGGGTCTTGGCCATGAGTTTGTGATCCAGAGACCCGTCGTAGAATTCGCCGATGAGCCTGTCGTACTCGGCAAGGTCCAGGCCCAGTTCTGCCAAGGCCTCGACATTCAAGCAGGAAGCTGTCATTGCTCGTCTCCTCGGGATGCACAGCCAAGGCCGTGCCCCTTCTTATTGTTATACGTCGGACACCTGTGGAGCTGCAGTACGACCTTTGCTGACCACCACCAGCGGCGTGCCCTGGTTGAACCAGGCCGCCAACGCCGGGAGCAGGAAAATCGCCCCCAGTACATTGACCAAGAACATGAACGATAGCAAGACGCCCATGTCAGCCTGGAACTTCAGCGGCGCGAACGCCCAGGTGCCCACCCCGATCGCCATGGTCAAGGCGGTGAACACGGCTGCCGTGCCGCGCTGGCACATGGCCTGGTAAAACGCCTGGCGCAGCTTGGCACCTTCGGCCATTTCGTGCTGGATCCGCTCATACAGATAGATGCCATAGTCCACCCCTACCCCGACACCCAGGGCCATCACCGGCAGTGTCGCGACTTTCAGGCCAATCCCCAGCATCGCCATCAGTGCGTTGCACAGCACCGCAACGATGGCCAGCGGCACCAGGATGCACAGCACGGCGCGTAGCGAACCGAAGGTCAGCCAGCAGAACACCAGCACCGAGCCGAACAACGCCACCAGCATCAGCACTTCGGCACGCTTGACCGCATCGTTGGAGGCGGCCATGACGCCGACGTTGCCGCCGGCCAGGCGAAACTCCATTTCCGGCACCTGGACCTGGGCGATGATCCGCTCGGCCTGCTGCACCACATGGGCCACCGTGGCACCATCGTGGTCGGTGAGGAACACCAGGATCTGCATCTGCTGGCAGCCATCGGTCACCAGCCCGTCCTCCGGCACATAGGCACGTGCGCCCTGGCTCAGGCCCCTGGCCGATCCAGGGATGGCCGCCCAGCGCGGGTTGCCTTCATTGTTGCCGGCAATCACGGTCTTGCCGAAGCCGGCCACGCTTTGCACCGACTGCACCCCTGTCACGCTGCGCATCTTGAAATCGAACGCCTCGACGGCGCGCATCACCGCGGGCGACAGGCACGCTTCCTCGACCTGCCTGGCTTGCACGAACACTGCCAGCACATCCAGGCCGATCGAGTAGCTGGCGACGATCTTGGCGTTGTCCTGGTTGTAGCGGGAGTCGGCACGCAACTCCGGCGCGCCGGCACCAATGTCGCCCACCTCCAGTTGCCGGGCCTTGAACATCGCCACGCCGAGCAGCAGAACACTCACCACCAGTACTGCCAGCGCCGGGCCTGGCTCGGCCAATGCAGAAAGGCGCCACCATAGCCGGTGCCTGTCCTTTGGTTGCCCGCTATCGCCCACCAGCAGCCGGCGCTCCAGGCGAAGGTGGGAAATGATGATCGGCAGCATCAGTTTGTTGGTGACGATCATCAGCATCACGCCGATGCACGCCGTCACCCCCAGCTCATGCACGATCGGGATGTCGATCAGCATGATCACCGCAAAACCCAAGGCATTCATCAGCAGGGCCAGCGAGCCTGGAATGAAGATCTTGCAGAATGCCAGGTGCGCTGCCCGCACCGCAGTGTGGCCGGCGACCACTTCCTGCTTCCAGGCGTTGGTCATCTGCACGGCATGGGATACACCGATGGAGAAGATCAGGAACGGCACCAGAATCGACATCGGGTCGATGCCCAACCCCATCAGCGGCAGCAAGCCCAACAACCAGACCACCGGCAACAGCGCCACCAGCAGCGCCACCACGGTCAGGCGCAACGAGCGCGAATAGAGCCAGAGCAACAACCCGGTAATCAGGAAGGCGACGACGAAGAAACCGATCACCGTCATCAACCCTTCCACCACGTCACCCACCAGCTTGGCGTAGCCGACGATGTTGATTTCGACCTGCTCGCTGCTGTACTTGTCGCGAATCGCTTCCAGGCGCTGGGCGACTTCGACATAACTCACCGCTTGGCCGGTGCGCGGGTCGATGTCCTGAAGGTCGGCCCGCACCATGGCCGATTTCAGGTCATTGGCCACCAGCCGCCCGACCTGCCCGGAGCGCGCCGCATTGCTGCGTACCTGGGCCAGGTCCTCGGCAGACCCGGTAAAGCGCGGCGGCACCACCACATCGCCAAAGAACCCGTCCTCGGTGATTTCGATGTAGCGCACATTGGCGGTGAACAAGGATGTCACGCTGGCGCGGCTCACCCCGTTGATGAAGAACACATCGTCGGTCACCTTGCGCAGGGTTTCGAGAAACCGGGGGTTGTAGATGTCCCCTTCACCTTTCCATTTGACGCTTACCAGGAAGCGGTTGGCGCCGGTGAAGTACTGACTGAAGTCGAGGAAGTTGACCATGAACTCATGGCGCACCGGGATCTGCTTGTTGAAGCCCGGGTCGAGCCGGGTATGCGTGGCGCTGTAGCCCAGCCCCAGGGTCAAGACGATGAACAGTGCCAACAGCACCTTGCGGTTCGCCAGCAGCAGGTCGGCACCGCGCTCGACCTGACGCGCGACCCATGCCTTAGTGTTTGTCATGAACCAGCCCCTCCTTGCCCACTGTGGCGACACTGTTGCCGGTGGCTTGCATGACACCGCGCTCGCCGGCCACACGAACCTGGCCGTCCTGCATCACCATGGCCGAGGTCAAGGTGCCCAGGCCCGGGTGACGTCCGCTGCCCAGCAGCTTGCCTTGGCCATCGAGCCGTACCCAGCTGCTGCCGGCACCGACAATCAGCACGCCAGCGTGATCCGGCAGCTGCACATGGCCGTACAGTGGCTGCAGGCTGCCGGTATCGACGCCCTGCCAGTGGCTACCGAAGTCGTGGGTGACAAACACATGCCCGCGCATGCCGTAGGCCACCCAGCTATCGGCGCTCAGGCGCGCCACACCGAACAGCGAGCCGTTGTAGAACTTGGGCAATGCGTGCCAGTGCTGGCCATGATCGCTGCTGCGCAGCACCAGGCCCTGTTCGCCCACCACCAGGCGGCGCCCTTCGCGGTCACCATCCATGGCATTGAGGTGAGAGCGGTCGACGTCCACTGCCTCGGCCTGCCAGTGCTGCCCACCATCGTCGGAGCGGTAGAACCGCCCGTAGCTACCGAAGACGAACACCTGCTCGTCGCTGGCCGCCCAGGCGCCCAGCAGCGGCTCACCGGCTTCAGCGTCGTACTGCACCTCCTGCCAGGTGCTGCCGCCGTCGGTGGAACGCACGATCCAGCCATCCTGCCCCACCGCTACCAGGTGCGCAGCGGTCAATGCGGTAATGCCCGTCAGGGAAAGATTACGCTGGGGCTCGACCGTGGCCTGCTGCCAGGTGCGACCCTGGTCGTCGCTGAGCAGAATCGCGCCACGCTCACCCACCGCCAGCTGGCGGTCCCGCAGGTTGAGCAGGCCGTTGATCTGCATGCGCTCGGTGTTCAGTGCGCTATCGGTCACGCTCAACGCATCACGTGGCGCGAAGGCCAGTGCAACGATGCCCGCGACGGCCAGACTCACCAGATAGGCAATCAGTTTGCCCATGGGCACCCCCCTGCAATACGCTGCATACGACCCACCCTCTTGTTCTTGTAGTGATGAACGACGGCTGTTCTGTTCACCGAGGTGTGTAGATAGTCGGTCTGTTCGGCACCCGGTACATCGTCCAAACGGCCTAACCGGGCACCGAACAGCCGGCTGCAGGTCAGGGCAGTTCGAACAGGCCCGCTGCGCCCATGCCGCCGCCGATGCACATGGCCACGACCACATAGCGCGCGCCGCGACGGCGGCCCTCGAGCAGCGCATGGCCAACCATGCGGGCGCCGGACATGCCAAACGGGTGGCCGATGGCAATGGCCCCGCCATTGACGTTCAGGCGCTGCGGGGGAATGCCCAGCGCATCCTGGCAATGCAGTACCTGGCAGGCGAAGGCCTCGTTGATTTCCCACAGGTCGATGTCGGCCACACGCAGGCCAAAGCGCTTGAGCAGTTTCGGCACCGCGACCACCGGCCCAATGCCCATCTCCTCAGGCGCACAGCCTGCCACCGCGATGCCGCGATAGATGCCCAACGGCTGCAGGCCGTAGGCGGCGGCCTGGGTGCGGCTCATCAGCAGGCTGGCCGACGCGCCATCGGAAAACTGCGACGCATTGCCTGCGGTGACGAACTGGCCTTGTTCGACCCATTGGCCCTGCTTCCACACAGGTTTCAGGGCGGCAAGGTCCGCCAGTTGCGTTGAGGGGCGATTGCACTCGTCACGGTCGGCCACCACCTGCTCATGGCCGTCGGGCTGGCCTTCCTTGTCGAACAGCTGCTTTTGCACCGACAGCGGCACGATTTCGTCAGCGAACAAGCCGTCGCGCTGTGCAGCCGCCGTGCGCTGCTGGCTTTGCAGGGCATAGTCGTCCTGGGCGGCGCGGCTGATGCCGTAACGCTGAGCGACGATTTCGGCCGTCTCGATCATCGGTATGTACGCCGTGGGCATGCACGCCAGTACCGCTTGCGACTGATTGCGGTAGGTGTTCTTGTGTTTGTTCTGGGTCAGCGACAACGACTCGACGCCACCTGCCACGGCAATGCTCATCTCCCCGGCCAGGATGTTCTTTGCCGCCATGCCGATGCTGATCAGGCCCGAGGCGCACATCCGGTCCACGGCCATGCCTGGCACGCTGTCCGGCAGGCCGCCGGTGTAGGCACACAGCCTGCCGATGTTGTAACCCTGGGTGCCTTGCTGCACGGCAGCGCCCATGATCACGTCCTCGACAAGGCCGGGCTCGATGCCAGCGCGTTCAACCACCGCGCGCACCACATGGCCGCCCAGCACCGGGGCCTCGGTGTCGTTGAACGACCCGCGGAAAGACTTGGTCAGCGCGGTGCGCGCGGTGGAAACGATCACAACGTCATTCATGCTCATGTGCTCACTCGGCAATAGGGTTGAAGGTGTAACGGCTGATGGTGTCGACCACGCACGCAGGGCGCTCGGTGCCTTCGATTTCCACGCTGATGCGCACCACCAGCTGCACGGCGCTGCCCACGGACTCGGCGCTGATCACCTGGCCTCGGCCGCGTACCCGCGAGCCGACGGTCACGGCCGCCGGGAATCGCACGCGGTCGGTGCCGTAGTTGACGCCCATGGCCATGTTCTCGACGCTCATCAACTGCGGCATGAACAGGTTGGCCAGGGCCAGGGTCAGGTAGCCATGGGCGATACAGGCACCGAAGGGGCCGTTGGCGGCGCGCTCGGGATCGACGTGAATCCACTGATGGTCACCGGTGGCTTCGGCGAACAGGTCGATCCGCGCCTGGGTCACTGCCAGCCAGTCCGTCACGCCCAGGTCCAGGCCTTGGGCGTCGAGCATCTGCTGGGCATTGCTGAAACAGGTAGTCATGCTGTGTCCTCACGCCTGTTGGGAGCTGACCGACAGCACTTCGCCGACCATGTAGGAGGCGTAGTCGCTGGCCAGGAAGACCATCACGTTGGCGACTTCCCACACTTGGGCCGCACGCCCGAAGGCTTCACGGCCAGCCAGTTGCGCCAGCAGTTCCTCACTGGCGGACTTCTGCAGGAAGGCATGCAAGGCGATCGACGGCGACACCGCATTGATTCTCACCCCGTGTTCGGCTGCTTCCAGCGCACTGCAACGGGTCAGGGCCATCACCCCGGCCTTGGCGGCGGCGTAGTGGGCCTGCTCCTTCTGCGCCCGCCAGCCAAGCACCGAGGCGTTGTTGACGATGGCTCCCGCGCCGCGCTGCTGCATGGCAGGCAACATGGCGCGAGTCATTCGGAAAGTGCCGGTGAGGGTCACGTCGATGACCCGCTGCCATTCTTCGTCGCTCATCTCGGTGACGCGCTTCTGGCCACCGAGGCCTGCGTTGTTGATCAGCACATCGACGCCACCCAGCGCTTGCTCGGCGGCAGCCACCAGCGCCTGCACCTGGTCTTCGTCGGTGACATCGCACAGTTGGCCGTATACCGCCTGCAGGCCGGTGTCGGCCTTGAGCTGCTCGACAGCCTGCTCCAGGCGACGGGGATGGACATCGGAGATCATCAAGGCGCGGCAGCCTTCTTCGGCGCAGCGCCTGGCGGCGGCGTAGCCGATGCCGGCGCCTGCGGCCGCCGTGACGAGAACGGATTTGCCGGCCAGCAACTGATGGCCTGGGACGTAGGGAGGGGCTTGTTTCACTGGGATTACCTCTGACTGAATACAGGTCGCTGACAGGTATAAAGCCAGGGGTAATCGGGCACATCGTCAAAACGGACGGGGTAGGAAACTTGCGGGTTCAAGTCCCCCAGACTTTCTGCGCCCTGGGCGCCTCTTCGAGAATGGCGTCCACCACGTCGCCCACCTCGCCGACCTGCCACCGCGCCCCTTTGTCCCGGGTCACGCCCGTGCGCCAGCCATCGCCCAGGGAAATCCGCCCGCCCTGGCTCTCGAACAGCTGGCCACTGACATGCCCGGACGCTTCGCTGCCCAGCCACACCACCAGCGGCGCGACGTTGTCCGCCGCCCAGGCATCGAAGCTGCCGTCCAACGGCCGTTTGACCATGTCCGGCATCGCGCTCTCGGTCATCGCGGTGCGTGCCGCCGGGGCCAAGGCGTTGGCCGTGATGCCGTAGCGGCCAAGCTCGGCAGCCTGCACCAGGGTCAACGAGGCGATACCGCCCTTGGCCGCCGAGTAGTTGGACTGCCCGATCGAGCCTTGCAGCCCGGCCCCGGAGCTGGTGTTGATGATGCGCGCTGCCACTGGCGTGCCGGCCTTGGCCAGGTCGCGCCAGCGCCGCCCGAGAATGTTGGCCAGGCAATAGTGGCCTTTGAGGTGCACCCGCATCACCTGATCCCAGTCTTCTTCCGACAGGCTGACGAACATGCGATCGCGCAGCACCCCGGCGTTGTTGACCAGCACATGCACCTCGCCAAACGCTGCCAACGCGGCATCGACGATGCGCTGCGCGGTGCCCAGTGTGGTGATGTCATCATCACTGGCGATCGCCTGCCCGCCGCGTTCGCGGATTTCCCCCACGACCGCCTCGGCGGCCTCACGGCGGATGTCGTTGACCACGACATTCGCGCCCTCTTCGGCGAATGCCAGGGCATACGCACGCCCCAGCCCGCCGCCTGCACCGGTGATGATCACGGTACGATCCGCACAGATTCCCATGGTATGTCTTCCTGTTCGTGTCCAAGTGCGGCTTTACAGCCGTTCGATGATGCTGACGTTGGCCTGGCCGCCGCCCTCGCACATGGTCTGCAGGCCGTAGCGCCCGCCCGTGCGTTCGAGCGCGTGCAGCAAGGTGGCGGTCAGGCGCGCGCCCGTCGCCCCCAAGGGATGGCCCAGGGCGATGGCGCCGCCGTGCGGGTTGGTGCTGGCCGGGTCGTAGTCGAGTTCCTTGGCCCAGGCCATGACCACCGACGCGAAGGCTTCGTTGATCTCGACCAGATCGATGTCGGCCATGCGCATGCCGGCCTTTTTCAGCGCCGCACGGGTGGCGGCAATCGGCGCGGTGAGGTGCCAGATCGGGTCGTCGCCCAGCACCGACAAGTGATGGATGCGCGCCCGGGGCGTCAGGCCGTAGCGCTTGAGCGCGGCCTCCGACACCACCAGCAGCGCCGCCGACGCGTCGCAGGTCTGGCTCGACACCGCGGCAGTGATCGAAGGAAACTCAGGGCTCACCGGTTCCAGACCAGCCATTTTTTCAAGGCTGCTTACCCGGGGCGTTTCATCCTCGGTCAAGCCCTCGCAGGCCACGATTTCACGGTCGAAGTAGCCTGCCTGGGTGGCGTGCAGGGCCCGACGGTGGCTTTCGAGGGCGAACACTTCCATGTCCTGACGGCTGATCTGCCAGTGATCGGCAATGCGCTGCGCCGCGTAGAACTGGTTGACCGGCTGGTTGCCGAAGCGCGCCTGCCAGCCCTTGCTTCCGGAAAACGGGTCGCTGAAGCCCAACGGCTGGCCCGCCAGCATCGCCGAGGAGATCGGAATCTGGGTCATGGTCTGCACACCGCCGACCGCCACCACATCCTGCATGCCGCTCATCACGGCCTGGGCGGCAAAATGCAGCGCCTGCTGGGACGAACCGCACTGGCGGTCCACCGTGGTGCCAGGTACGTTCAACGGCAGACCGGCAGCCAACCAACTGGTGCGGGCGATGTCGCCGGCCTGCGAGCCAATGGCATCGACACAGCCGAAAATCACATCGTCATAGTCCTCGGCGGGGATCGCGTTACGCTCGACCAGCGCCTTGAGCACATGCGCACCCAGGTCGATGGCGTGCACATGGGCCAGGCTGCCTTTGCGCTTGCCGGTAGGGCTGCGCAGGGCATCGACAATATAGGCTTGGGGCATGGCTTACTCCTCGAAGGTACTACCAGGGCCGAGTCGGGCGTTGTCGCCGAGCACGTAAGCCGCGACACGGGACTTGTGCAGGGCCCGGTCACCCCAGCCAGGGTCCAGCGACCAGGCGCGCTTCATGAACATCTGCAGGTCGACTTCCCAGGTGTACCCCATGGCGCCGTGCACCTGGATGCCCTGGCGCGCCGCCAGCCAACTGGCGTCGCAACAGGCCAGCCTTGCCTGGGACACGTACACGTCCGCCCTGACCTCGCCCTTGGCCAGCGCATGGGCTGCGCGGTAGAGCACAGGCTTGGCGAACTCGATCTTGCTGGCGACATCGGCCAGGTGATGCTTCACCGCCTGGAAGCTGCCGATGGGCTTGCCGAACTGCTTGCGCTGGGCCACATAGTCAACCGACAGGTCCAGCATCCGCTGGGCAAGCCCCAGCAGCTGGCCGGCCACCGACAGTGCCCCCCGATTCAGGGTCTCGGCCCACAGGGCCCTGCCTGCATCGCCCGCCACCAACAACGTGTCGGGGCTCGGCGCCCAGCTCACCTGGCTCAGGCGCCGGGAAGCATCGATACTGGCGCTGGCCTGCACATCCACCTGCGCGCGTGGCACCACATGCACATCATCGCCATGGGCCAGGATCAGCCACTCGGCAAGCGCGGCATCGGCCACCAACGGGTTGACCGGGTGGCCAATCGCCAGGCGCACGCTGCCGTCAGCAATGCGTGGCAGCAGGCTGGCCTTGACCGGGTGGTCGTCGGCCAGGCGGTTGAGCAGGCCGGCGGCCACATAGGCGGTATCGGCCAGCGAGTCGGGGATGGCGTAGTAACCTAGCTCCTGGGTCATCAACGACCAGGCGATATCGTTCATGCCCAGACCACCGAACGCCTCAGGCACCGACAATGCAGTCAGGCCCTGTTCGGCGATCTTGCCGCGCAGGGCCGCGCTGCGGCCAACGTCGGTTTCCCAGATTTCGCGCAGCAGTTCAGGCGCCGCCTCGGTCATCAGGAAACGGCTGATGGCCTCACGAAACGTGAGCTGGTCATCGGTAAAGGTAAAGTCCATGGCCGGCTCCTATTTCGGCAGGCCGAGCATGCGCTCGGCGATGATGTTGCGCTGGATCTCGTTGGTGCCGGCATAGATCGGCCCGGCCTGAGCGAACAGGAACCCGTCCAGCCAGGCACCTTCGACGGCTTGCCCGGCATCGGCGCGCAGCTCGGCGTGCGCGCCGAGGATGCGCATGGCGGTTTCGTGCATCTTCAGGTCCAGCTCCGACCAGATGACCTTGTTGATGCTCGATTCGGCGCCGATCTGCGCCCCACGGCTCATGCGCCCGACGGTGTGGTAGGAAGACAGTGCATAGCCTTCGGCCCCCATCCACGCCTCGACCACCGCCTCGCGGATGCTCGGGTCGCGGTCGGCCTGCGCACGGTTGGCCTGGTACAGTTGCACCAGCTTGCGCGCCGTGGCCTGGAAGCGAGCCGGCGAGCGCAGCAGCAAGCCACGTTCGAAGCCTGCCGTGGCCATTGCCACATGCCAGCCCTGGCCTTCCTGGCCGATGCAGTTCTCGACCGGGATGCGCACATCGTCGAAGAACACCTCGGCGAAGGTGTTCTTGCCGTGCAGCGCCTTGATCGGGCGAATGGTCACGCCGGGGGCATCCAGCGGCACCACCAGGTACGACAATCCATGGTGCCGGCTCGAGGCTGGGTCGCTGCGGAACAGGCCGAACAGCCAGTCGGCGAACAGGGCCCGACTGGACCAGGTCTTCTGCCCGTTGAGCACATAGTGGTCACCGTCACGGATGGCCTTGCTGGTGATGGCCGCCATGTCGGAACCGGCATTGGGTTCCGACCAGCCTTGCGCCCACATGTCCTCGCTGGAGGCCATCGGCGGCAGGAAGCGTTCCTTCTGCGCCGCCGTGCCGAACTCCATCAAGGTCGGCCCCAGCAGCAACTGGCCATTCTGGTTGACCCGCATCGGCGCATCGGCGCCGTAGTATTCCTCTTCGAAGATCAGCCACTCGATAAGGTCGCAGCCGCGCCCACCGTACTGCTTGGGCCACATGACCATGGACAGGCGCTGCTCGAACAGCTTGCGCTCCCAGGCCCGGTGCTGCTCGAAGCCTTCGCGGGTGTCGTAGTTGGCCAAGGGGCTGGTCGGTTTGTTGGCCGCCAGCCATTCACGGACTTCCTGGCGGAAGGCCTTCTGTTTCGGGGTATAGGCGAGTTCCATGGCGTTCTCTCAGAACTTCGCATCGCGCTTTTCGACAAAGGCGCGGCGGGTTTCGGCGGAGTCGGGGCTGGTGTAGGCCTGCAGGGTGAAGCCCTGCTCCCAGCGGTATTTGTCTTCGAGGTTGCCGTCTTCGATCCCGTTGAGCGCTTCCTTGGCCAGACGGATCATCGCCGGGCTCTTTTCGGCGATCTTCGCGGCAATTTCCAGAGCGGTTTCCCGCAGTTGCTCCTTGGGCACCACCCGCTCGATGAAGCCGTACTGCGCCGCCTCGGCCGCGCCGATCTTGGCACCGGTGAAGAACAGGTAGCGCACCTTCTGCACCGGGAACAGGCGCTGCAGGTGGGCGCCACCGCCCATCGCGCCGCGGTCGACCTCAGGCAAGGCAAACGTCGCGCACTGCGACGCCACCACGATGTCCGCTGCCCCGGTGATGCCGATGCCGCCGCCCAGCACAAAGCCATGCACGGCGACGATCACCGGCACCGGTGTACGGTGAACGGCCTTGAAGGCGGCATAGTTGCCAGCGTTGACGGCGACGATGCGGTCCGGGTGGGCGTCCAGTTCCTTGATATCGACACCTGCGCAGAAACCGCGCCCTTCGGCGCGGATGACGATCACCCGCACCTGCGGATCTTCGCCCAATGCCTGCACCTGTTCGGCAAGGTCCATCCACTCCTGGCTGTCGAGGGCGTTGACCGGGGGTTTGGCGAGCACCAACTCGGCAATGCCCGCTTCGATCTGTGTAGTAAATGCTTGGCTCACGTGGGTTCTCTCCCTTGCTCGGCGGGGCCGCTTGCGTTCAGTCTCTGCGCCCATTGACCTGGGCGTGTTCGGGTGCCTGCTGGAGCTGGCGCGCCAACAGCGCGTCAAGGCAGGCTTCGGCTTCACCGGCAATCTCTTCGATCACCTGCTGGCAGCTTTTCAATTCACCAATCGCGGCCGCCACCTGACCGCTGGGCAAGATGCCCTCGTCCGGTACACCGTCGACCATCGAGCGCTGCAGCAACACCGGCTGGTTGGCTGCCATTACCGTTTGCGAGACTGCGCCGGGGTCTTCCTTCATGGCCTGGCGCAGTACCGCCAACAGGTGCCCCAGGCTCATGCCGGTCTGCTGCTTCCATTTCCAGGCACTGCGCAAGGCGATGCGCAAGCGCCCCACAGGCCCGGCCTGCTCCAGGCGGTTGATGAACGGGTTGTCGATCATGCGGTGGCGCATGCCGTCCACGGCCGTCGTCACCCGCACCCGCTGCGGGTCACTGACCGCCACGTAATGCTTCAAGGTGGCCGCGGGGATGGGCGAGTCGCTGGACATCAGGAACCGTGTGCCCATGGCAATGCCCGCGGCACCGGCGGCCAACGCCCCCGCCAGCCCTCGGCCAGTGGAGTAGCCGCCGGCGGCGATGACTGGCACCGACACCGCCCCCAGCACCTGGGGCAGCAGGATCGAACTGGGCACACCGCCGGTGTGCCCGCCGCCCTCGCCCCCCTGGATGGTGATGAAATCGGCCCCCAGCTCCACGGCTTTCAGGGCATGCTTGAGCGCCCCGACGGTAGGCATGCACAGCACCCCGGCCGCCTTGAATCGAGCGATGGTCTGCTGATCCGGCCCACGGCCATAACTGACCGCGCGCAGCCGGTAGCGGATCGCCAGGTCGACGCACTGGGCGGCATTTTCCTGGAACATGTGAAAGTTCAAGCCAAACCGGCTGCCACCGGTGGCGGCAATCACTTTCTGGATTTCGCCCTCAAGGGCATTGGCATCGATGGTCGCACCGGCCAGAAAGCCGAAGCCGCCCGCCCGTGTCGTGGCAATCACCAGGTTGGCATCGGCCACCCAACCCATCGCGGTCTGCACGATCGGGTAGCGGCAACCCAGTGCTGCAGTCAAGGGTGTATTCAACCAGCGACTCATGATCGCTCTCCGCCAGCAGCCGCTTTGTTGGCCTGGGCCATGGCCTTGGCATCGAAGCCGCCCAGGGTGTCCCCGGACAACAAGTCATTGTGGGCGTGGGCGAAGTGGTGCCAGGCAAACGCGGCATCCATGGCGGTGCGTTTACCTTGCAGGTCCTCGACGTGGTTGATCGCCTGCTTGGTCAGCGCCAGGCCCATGCGTGGCTGGCGGGCAATCTGCGCGGCGAGCGCATAGGTGCCTTGCTCGAGCTGGTCACGCGGCAGCACCTGGTTGACCATGCCCATCTGGAAAGCCCGCTCGGCCGTCATGCGGTTGCCGGTGAACAGGAACTCCTTGGCGATGCGCGGGTTCAGTTCGTAGGGGTGGGCGAAATACTCCACCCCGGGAATACCCATGCGTACCACCGGATCCTGGAAGAAGGCATCGTCGCTGGCCACGATCAAGTCGCAGACCCAGGCCAGCATCAGCCCACCCGCCACGCAGGCACCCTGCACCATGGCGATGGTAGGCTTGGGCAGCTCGCGCCAGCGCCGGCACATGCCCAGGTACACCTCCTGCTCACGGGCGTACAGCCGCTCGCCGCCGGGCTTGTTGGTGTGGTCCCACCACAGGTGGGCGCGTTCGAACGGCTTGTCGATGTCGCGGCCCGGGGTGCCGATATCGTGCCCCGCCGAAAAGTGCTTGCCGCCCCCGCGCAGCACGATGACCTTGACCGTGTCGTCATCCACGGCCTGGCGCAGCGCGGCATCCAGCGCATAGGTCATCTGCGAGTTCTGCGCATTGTTGAACGTCGGGCGGTTCAGGGTGAGCGTGGCGATGCCGTCGGCCACGCCGTACAGGACCGGCTCCTGCGTTTCGTAGACCGCGTGGTCTTCGCGCTCGACGAATTCGCTGTCAGGGCTGTTCATGGTCAATTCCCTCGCTTCAGGCCGGGCGGATGCCGGCCGGGTTGCCCTTGATCGCCGCACTGCGGTAGTCATGCGGGTCAAGCCGGCGGATCAGGGCCAGCTGCTCAGCCGTCGGGTATGCGGTTTCCTTCAGCGACGGCGACTTGAGCAGCGGGAAACCGGTGTTTTCCTGCACCTGCTCGAACGTCACACCCGGGTGCAGGCTGCGCACCTGGACGGCGCGGTTCGGGCCATCGAAGTCCATCACGCACAGGTCGGTGACGATCAGGCGGATGTCCATCAGGTCGCGGCGCACACCCTGGGGCCAGCGTTCGGCCTTGAAGCCCACGCCGGAGACCATGTCGACCTCACCGCTGACGAAGACGCGGGTGTTGTGGTTGGGCACGAAGAACGAGTTGATGTGGTTGATGCTGTTGCCCGGCAAGCCGCGCACGCCCAGCATGGCCGCCTTGGGCTTGTGGTAGTCGCCCACGCAGGACAGGTTGCTCTGCCCCCAGCGGTCGATCTGGGTCGGCCCGATCATCGCGTGGCGGCGCCCGCCCCAGACGCACTCGAACACCCGCTCGAAGTTGAGGTAGCCCGAATACTTGGGCACGTAGTCGCCACGCGGCCCGAGCGGAATCGGCTCCTCCACCAGGAACGCCTCGCTGTCGGTCATCAGCAGTTCGGGGCTGTGGCTGAGCTTGGCCAGGCTAGCGCCCAGGCGCGGAATCACGCCCAGTCCGGAGGCGAACAGTTCGCCGTTGCCGCGCCAGGCTTCGCTGGCGGCGACGATCATCAGTTCGGCGAGGGTAAACGCACAGGTAGTCGACATCTTCATCCTCCTCAGAACACTGGCAGGGCCAGAGCGCCCATGCGTTCGGAACCGCCGTTGCGGTCCTGGTAGGCCTGCTCGCCCGGGGTGACGAACTCGGCGAGATAAGCCTCCCAGCCGCCCTCTTCGCTGGCACTGGCGGCATAACGCTTCAGGTGGCTGAGGTCCCAGCCGTACGCCGGCTGGCAGGTGGTGGGGTGGGCGCCGAACGGCGCGTGGATCACGCCACTGACCAGGTAGCGCTCGAAGGTGTTGCAGCGCGCCTGCTCGGGGCTCAGCTCAAGGCGCTGATGGAGCTGTTCGCAAGACACGAAACACTGCGCCGCAGCCCGCGCGAACAGATGGTCGAAGTAAACGTCAGGGCCGGTCAGCAGCGTGTTGCCCAGGGTGTCGGCAACGTTGACGTGAACGAATGCCACATCCAGATTCAACGCCGGCATGGCCAGCAGCACCTCACCATCGGCGTAAGGTGATTGCACGGTTTTCAGCTCAGGGTTGAGTCGCGTCACATCGCTGGCCAGGCCGCAGCGGGTGGGCAGGAACGGCAGGCGCATGCCCGCCGCACGCAGGCCCCACTGGAACATGCCTTCGTCCAGCTCCATCAGTTCCAGACCACCGTGCTCGCGGGCCTTGCGGTAGTAAGGCTCAAGCGGAATGGCATCGAGTGTGGCAAAGCCGAACACCAGTTTCTTCACCTTGCCCGCCGCACACAGCATGCCCACCTCGGGGCCACCGTAGGCGACCACGGTCAGGTCCTTGACCGGGGAGCGCAGGATCTCGCGGACGATGGCCATCGGCTTGCGCCGCGGGCCCCAGCCGCCAAAGCCGATGGTCATGCCATCACGCAGTTGGGCGACGGCATCGGCCGCCGTCATTTGCTTGTTCATCAGTTGTCTCCTTGTGGGCGGCCAACGGAAAAGTCATGGCCCCACAGGCTTACGCGGGTGAATTCGAAGGCCGAGTGCTCGGCCCAGTCCACTTGCAGACCGCCGTAGCCGTACTCCAGGTCGAAGCCGGACGGGGTCTTCATGTAAAACGAGGTCATCAGGTCATTGAGGTGCTGGCCCAGGGTGGCCGACAGCGGCACCTGGTGAGCCAGGCGCCGGTCATGGGCACGGCCGACTTCGGTCATCGAGTCCACCTCGACCATCACGTGCACACAGCCCGAGCTGCTGGCGAATTCGGCCAGCGCCAATGAGTGGTGACGGCTGTTGCGGCAATGCAGGAAATGAATGCGGATCGGCGGTGCGGCCGGGTCCGGGCGGAAGTTGAAAATGTCCGACAGCTCGAAGCCCAGCACGTCCTTGACGAAAGCCAGGGTGGCGTCGAAGTTCGGCGCCGGCAGCACGGTGTGGCCCAGGCCCATGTCACCGGTGACGAAACGCGGCACACCCTGGGGCGAGACGAACGGCAGGCAGTCGGAACGGTGGCCCCAACTCAGTTCGTGGCAATTGCCGGACGGGTCGCGCACGCTGACCAGCGCCTGCACACCGCGCTGTTCGATCTGCGCCGCAGTGCCCCGCTCGAAGGCCACACCCTGTTGCGTCAACGCATGCAGGGCATCGTTGAATGCCCGTTCGCTGGCCAGCTCCCAGCCCGACGCCAGATAGCCCGAGGTCGGGCCTTCAGTGATCAGCATGCGAAACGGCCGCTCGTCCATCTTCACGTACAGCCCGCCACCGGGTGCCGGCGTCACCATCATGCCCAGCACGTCTTCGGCATAACGTTGCCACTGGCTGAGGTTTTCAATTTGCGCGACGAAGTAGCTCAGACCCCGGATATCCATCATGCCCTGCTCCTCAATGACCGGACCTTGGTTGGTCTTCATTGTGCTGAGTCGGGGGGCGGGCCTCATCGTCCGTTGAGACTAAGGCCCTGATCTGCCGGGCAAAGAAAATCGCGAGGGCTACAAACACGCAGGCCTGCATGGCAGGCCTGGGTGAGAAGGGAAAAACGACGGCGCTCGCGCCGTGCGATTACATGTACAGAATCACCAGGTCGTTGATGACCGAAGGCCGATCGCTACCGACCACGTGGATGTTCACTTCCAGGGTCAGCTGGGTACCGCGCTTGACCTGCGCCACCTGCTTGACCCGGGCGCGTGCCTGAATCCGCGCACCGGCCGGTACCGGCGCCGGGAAGCGCAGGCGGTCGGAGCCGTAGTTGACCATGGTGGTGAAGCCGGTGATTTCGAACCCCAGCGGTAGCTTGAAGCGCGACTGCAGTATCTGCACCAGCGCGCCATGGGCGATGGTGCCGCCAAACGGGCTTTCCTTGCGCGCCCGCTGCGGGTCGGTATGAATCCAGTAGTCATCGCCCGACAACACGGCGAAGGCATCGATCAAGGCCTGGTCGACGACGACTTCGTTGCTCCAGGCGCTGAAGGTTTCGCTGACCAGGGCTTGCAGTGCCTGCTCATCATTCAGGGCCACCTGCCTGACTGGCGCCAGTGCGACAGGGGCCGCCGACGGCACCTCTGCTGCACCCGACCAGCGCTGCAACGGGGCGGTATCCTGGTCGAGGCCGGTAAAGCGCAGCAAACGCGCGCCCTTGGCATCCACCTCGGCGAACACCGGCTTGAGACGCATACCGATGCGGATCTGGTCCTCGTCCAGCCCGACCAGCGTGGTGTTGATACGCACACCTTCTTGCAATTCGACCACCGCCAGTTTCTGCGGCATCTCGTCGGCGAAGTCGGGCAAGGTGGCAATGCGCGCGATGGTGAAGCTGTACAGACTGGCAGCGCCGCTGACCTCGCGCCAGGTCAAGTCATGGGCCAGGCAACTCGGGCAGTGCCGGCGGGGGTAGAACACCCAGTGATCGCAGGCGTTGCATTGCTGAATCAGCAGGCGCTCGGCCTTCAGCCCTTCCCAGAATGGCGCGGAAATCTCGGTGGAAATCGGCATCGGCTTATTGTTGGACATGCGGCTCATGCTCCCTGAAGAATCAACGCGGCCTGCTCGCTCATCACGCCACCGGTGCCGGAAACGTAAACGGTATCGCAGCGCGCCAGCTGGCGTTCGCCCGCTTCACCACTGATCTGGGTGACCGCTTCGATCACCTGTGACATGCCACCGGCGGCACCGGCCTGGCCGAAGCTGAGCTGGCCGCCGTGGGTGTTCATCGGGAAATCGCCCTGCCAGGTCAGGTCATGCTCACGCACGAAGCGCATGCCCTCGCCCTTGGCGCAGAAGCCTGCGTCTTCGAGGGTGAGCAACGCGGTGATGGTGTAGCAGTCGTAGATTTGCGCGGCATCCACTTGCGCGGGCTTGACCCCGGCCATCTCGAACGCCCGCCGTGAGGCAGGGCCGATCGGCGTGGTGAGCATGTCCTTGGCATAGGAAGGCGACTTGAACGCCAGGTGCTCGCCAAAGCCTGTGATGAAAGCGGGACGCTTGCGTGCCCGGGCGGCGACTTCCTTGGAGGCGATGATCAGGGCGGCACCACCGGCCACCGGCATGACGATTTCCAGCACATGCAAGGGGTCGGCCACCCGCTTGCTGGCCAGCACCTGTTCGATGCTCAGTGGCTGGCCATGGAACATGGCCTGGGGGTTTGCCAACGCGTTGGTGCGCTGGTCGACGGCAATCTTGGCCATGGCCACGGGGTCGTAGCCGTACTGGGCAGCGTAGCGCTGGGCAATCATGGCATAGCCGGTGTTCTGGCCCATGTGCCCGTAAGGCAGGTCGAACTCGGCCTCCGGTGCACCGAAGGCCGTGCTGTGGCCGCCGTAGCGCATGGCCCGCGCAATGGCCCCGGGGTCTTCATCCGGGCCCATGGGCGCCAGCCGCGCCGGCAGCACGCACAGCACCGCCTGGCACAGGCCCAGCTCAATGGCCGCCGCGGCGCGCCAGACCATGCCCGCCGAGGTGCAACCGCCCAGGTCGACCACTTCGGCAAAATTCAGGGTCAAGCCCAGGTATTCGGCCGCCATGGCCGGCACGAACACCGACGCCTCGTGGAAATGCGGGCCGTTGATGACCAGGCCGTCCAGGTCGTCAGCACGCAACCCGGCATCGCGCAAAGCCTGCGCCGCCAGGTCGGCCACCTGCTCGAGGTGAAACATCCTCGGTGCGGTGGCGTATTTTTCCGGTTTGTATTGCGCGGCGCCTACAATCGCCGCGTGTCCTTTGAGTCCCATGTGTCCCCCACTTGTACGCAAGGTTTTTGTTGTCTGCCGACCATGCCACAGCCGGGGCACGACGCAATCGTTCATTTTGACTAGATCGCGTGTGCCCCGACGGTTTGATCAGAAGCTGTACTTGACCGAGAACGAGCCATAGTCGCGGTCGGCCAGCAAGCGCTTGACCGGATCGGCGTCGCCCAGGTAGCCGGTATACCGCAGGGCGACTTCCAGGTTGCCCAGGTACTTGAAGGTGGTACCGACGCTCAACCGCCGGTCCCCCTGCAGGCCCGAGATGGTGCCGGCCATGGGTGTCGCGCCGCTGAACACGTTCGAGAAGTTGATGGGCACTTCCAGGTCCCAGCCTTCGAACACGCCCGGGTAGCTGAACGAAGCGCCTACGGTATAGGCACTGGCCGTCTTGCTGCGCCAGGCCGAGGCCGTCTTGTAGGTGTAGTCGTCCGACGGTTGCACCAGCGGACGCATCGAAGGCACCAGGCTGTTGCCCAGTGCCTGCAGGTTCGGCGCCGCCGAAGCTTCGTCGACACTGTCCACGCGCACATGCACCACTTCGGCGGTCAGGGTGGTCTGGTTCGCCCACGGGCGATCACCCAGAATGCGAATGGCCGAAATCTGCATCTGCTGGCCCTTGCCGCGCGCAGGCGTCGGCCCGAGCCCGGTGTTGACCATGACCGGCGCTCCGTCCCGGTACGACCATTCGCCACCGACCTGGGTCTCACCGATCTTGGTCGAGGCGCTGATGCCCGTCAGCTTGATGTCCTCGAAGTAGGTGATCCGGTAGCCACTGGGTGTACCGAAGAAGGCGCCGGGGCCTGCGGGGTTGATCTGGTAGCCGACCAGGGCCGTGGCCGGGTTCTTGTCGTGGTAGTTGATGTGGAACAACGACAGTTCAAGCGCCGGCACCGGCCGGAAGCGCACTTGCGCGCCCCACTGGCCACTGTCGCGGGGCTCGTCGGTGCCCTGGTAGTTGATGCGCGAGCCGTTGGCGCCAAGGATGAACTCACGCCCCGGGCCGACCACATCGCTGGTCGACAGGTAACTGCCGACCGGTGGCAACTCGGTGCCCATCCACTCGTACTGCACGTAGGCACCCAGACTCCACTGCGGGTTCAGGCGGTAGGCCGCCGACACCTGGCCGACCGGCAGCAGCACTTCCTTGACCTCGACGCCCGGTTGCGCCGCCTTCACCGCATCGGACGGGCTCTGCGCGCCACTGACGCCGGGGTAGAACAGGCTTTCGCCCCACGACTCCACATGGCGCCCGACCTTGACGTCGAGCATCGAGTCGTTGTCGAAACGCCAGCCATTGAACACATAGGCGTCGAGGAACTTGCTGCGCCCGCCGCTGTAGTACTTGGTGTCACTGGTGAACTCGTCGTGGTCCCCGCCTTTGTTGACGGTGGCGGGCGAGTCGTTGTCATTGCTGCGGTGATACACGTCGTCATAGAAGGTGCTGGCGCGCAACACAGCCCCGTATGTGTCCTTGCGCACGATCATCTCGGCCAGGGCGCCGAAGCGGTTGGTGGTCAGGCTGCCCTTGTCGAAGTTGCGATCGCCGTCGTCGGCGTTGAGCGTCAGCAGGTCCTTGTCGGGGCTGGACAGGCGCACACCCAGCCCGTAGCTGGTGGTGACGCTCCAGTCGATGGTGGTGCCGTTGTCGAACTCGATGGTCTCTCCCGCCCAGGCAGATGAAGACGCCGCCGCGATCGCCACTACCAGTCCGGATAGCTGGAAGCCCTTCGCAATCAGGCCAGTCGCATAATTGTTGTTTTTATCAGTCACTCTGCCTCTCCCGTTTGATGGCCCGTTGGCCTCACATAAGATCCACACCATCGCTGCCGCCTCATCACAGCGGCCCTGACACCGGGCGCGCAGTGGCGCCATCTGCCGTGCGTGCGTAACGGAACACGCCCTCCGCTTCATCTCGCCGCAAACGCCCTTCGGCCATGAGGTAGTTGGCATGTGCCAGCGTTTCGCCAATGGCCATCATTTCGTCGAAACGCCCTTTGGCCTTGGGGAACATCACCGCCATCAACTCCACCGCGCTGCGCGGCACGTCACAGGCCGCGAGCAGGGTCTGCACATGCGCAAGGTGATGGTCGCGAAGCTGATCCAGACGTGTGTGCAGGTTGCAGAACGGCCGCTCGTGCGCCGGCAACACCAGCACGCTGTCAGGTACCGCCCGCAGCCGTTCGATGGAATCCAGCCAGTCGCCCAGGGGGTTGGCCTCAGGCTCGGTCACTTCGACGCAGACACTGGAGGTAATGCGCGGCAACACCTGGTCGCCGGAAATCAACAGCCCGTCATCGGCGCAGTACAGGCAGGCATGTTCAGGTGAATGGCCGCGGCCGATCAGCACCTGCCAGGCGCGCCCGCCAATGTTCAGCGTGACGCCTTCGCGCAAGCGCGTGAAACCGGTGGGAATCTCGGGGCTGAAGTGCGCGGAGTTCAGCAACGGGAACAACGCCTCGGTCTGCTCGCAGGTGAATCCGGCTTTCTGGTAATGCTCACTGAACGCCCAGTCGCACGTTGCGCGCCTGCCACCGAGCTGATGCATGGCCTGAAACTCGCTGGCAGTCATGTACACCGGGCAGCGGAAGCGTTCGGCCAGCCAGCCGAGCACACCGACGTGATCGGAGTGAAAGTGCGTGCACACCACCGCCACCAGCGGCAGGCCGCCGAGCGCCTGGGCAAACACCCCTTCCCACACCTCGCGGGTTTGCACATTGTTGAGGCCGGTATCGACCGCGACCCAGCCCTGGCCATGGCGCAACAGGTACAAGTTGATGTGGTCGAGCCCGAACGGCAGGGGCATGCGCAGCCACAGCAAACCGGGGGCAACTTCCAGCACCTCGCCATTGGCTGGCGGCTGCGGCCAAGGAAAACGCAGGCCCGAACGCCACTCGTGGCCCTGCGCATCCAGCCTACTCACGGGCATCACCGACAAACGGAGCCAGGCCAAGCCGGGCGAGCAGATCAGCGCAGTACGGCTGGTACGTGCGGGTACTTTCGTCACGCACGAACAGCGGGTCGGCGAACGCCTCAGGGGCATAGCCCTGGCGCTGCAGGTCGACCTTGCGCAGCTTGAAGGTGCTGGTGAGGTCCGCCGCGGCCGATACCCGCACGAACACCGGTGCGGCATACCGCGGCAGGCGCGCTTCGGTCAGGGCAAAGAAGGCTTGTGGGTCGAAGGCGTGGCCCGCCTGCATCAGCACCGCAGCCATGCCAGCGCGCCCTTCTTGCCCGGGCACCTGCACGCCGTAGATGTTGATCAGCTCAAGGCCAGCGAAGTCACCCAGTGCGCCGGCCACTTCCAGGGTCGACACGTTTTCGCTTTTCCAGCGGAAGGTGTCGCCGATGCGGTCGATGAAGTACAGGTAGCCGTGCTCGTCGTAGCGTAACAAGTCACCGGAGCTCCAGTAGGCATCGCCGTCCTTGAATACATTGCGGCGGATCTTGCTTTCGGTCGCTTCGGCCGAGGTGTAACCCTCGAACCGTCCGCCGCCGATGTCGGGGTGGTTGATGATCAACCCCAGCGCTTCGCCGACCTCGCCGCTCTCGCACAACTGGTAAAAGCCGTGTTCGTCCCGCGGGTGGCTGTCGGTCTCGACGTCGTAGCGCACCAGGCGCACGTTGCTCTTTTCCCAGAACGGTATGCGCCCGCAAGCGCCCAGGAAGTTGTCGACGTTGACCACGTTGGCGTTGGACTCGGTGGAACCCCAGCCCTCGTACACATCGATTTCGCCGAAGCGTTGCACCCAGTTCTGCCAGTTTTCCGCCGACAGGCCCGCGCCGAGCATGCAGCGCAGGCCATGTTCGCGTTCGCCTGGCACCACCGGCTGGTTGAGCAGGTAACGGCAGATTTCACCGATGTACTGGAACACGCTGACCTGATGCCGGCGAACGTCGCTCCAGAATTCGCGGACGCTGAACCGGCGCCGCACGACAATGGCCGAACCGGACTTGAGCGCCGTGGAGGTCACCGAGGTGGCTGCCGCACCGTGGTACAGCGGCAGACAGCAATAGAACACATCCTGGGGCGTGGTCTGCAGCGTCACTTCCATCACGTCGCCGGTGCTCATCCAGCGCATGTGGCTGTAACGCGCGGCCTTGGGCAGCCCGGTGGTGCCCGAGGTGAAGATCAGCAGGCTGGGCGTTTCAGCCGCAAGGTCGGCGCGCAGATCCCGCGGGAACGGCGTGGCTGGCGCCAGGCTCAACGCCTGGCTCAATCCGAGGTCGACCTGCTTGGGGATGATTTGCGCAAAAGGCTGCTCGGGGTCGGCCATCAGCCACAGCGGCACCGCTGGCAAGCCCGGCGTGGCCAGGAAGTTGCCCAGGATTTCTTCGCCGACGATCACGGCTTTCGCGTCGATGGCCTCCAGGGCATGAACCAGCGGACGGCCAGTGACCTGGGTATTGACGAAGCCGACCACCACGCCCAGCTTGACCAGGCCAAACCAGCAGCAGAAGAAGTCCGGGCGGTTCTCCATGGCCAGTGCGCACACATCCCCCGGCCGCAGGCCGCGCGCATGGAACACATGGGCAAGGCGGTCGGCCCGGGCATTTACCTGGGC
>Ga0160449_1000416_pt1 | contig 27490 bp, 31 predicted proteins | sample HID1975I_E1MG_FD_108216 | JGI IMG/M metagenome (GOLD analysis project Ga0160449, IMG submission 108216) | Enriched soil microbial communities from UW Madison campus, WI, USA - HID1975I_E1 MG | ecosystem: Environmental > Terrestrial > Soil > Unclassified | place: USA: Madison, Wisconsin...
CAAGCCCCGCGCCGCAAAACCGTCGGCGCCTGAGAGGGCTGCTGATCCTGTAGAGCCGCCGACCCCGCCGCCCGCAACGCCCGCCCCCGCCCTCGGCATGGAGCAGCAGCAGGCGCTGGAAACGCTGTCCCTGAATCTGGCCAAGGCGGCCATGATCGCCCAGTCGGCGATCGCCGAGGCGGCCCTGTCCCAGGCCGACCGCCCCGCCGCCCTGTCGCCCGATCCGCTGAACGTCGCGCCGGCGATGAGCGCGGTCATGGCGGGCCTGGCCTCGCGTCCGGAAAAGCTGTTCCAGGCCCAGGCCGACCTGTTCGGCCGCTACATGGATCTGTGGGCGACCACCACCCGCCGCGCCATGGGCGAGGACGCACCCGCCACCCCGTCCGCCGACAAACGGTTCAAGGACCCGGCCTGGAGCGAGAACCCGCTGTTCGACGTGATGCGCCAGTCCTATCTGGTCACCGCCGACTGGATGAACGGCCTGATTTCGGGTGTAGAGGATGTGGACCCTGCGGTGCGTCGCCGGGCCGAATTCTTCACCAAGCTGCTGACCGACGCCTTCTCGCCCTCGAACTTCCTGGCTTCAAATCCCGCCGCGCTGAAGGCGCTGGCCGAGAGCAATGGCGAGTCGCTGGTCAAGGGGATGCAGAATTTCGCCGGCGACATCGAACGCGGCGGCGGCAAGCTGTCGATCAGCCAGGCCGACTACGGCCGGTTCAAGGTCGGCGAGAACGTCGCCACCGCCTCTGGTCAGGTCGTCTGGCGCGACGAACTGTTCGAGCTGATCCAGTTCGATCCCGCGACACCGACCCAGCACGCGATCCCGCTGCTGATCTTCCCGCCGTGGATCAACAAATTCTACATCCTGGACCTGCAGCCCGGAAACTCGATGATCCGCTGGCTGTCGGCCCAGGGCTTCACCGTCTTCGTCTGCTCCTGGGTCAACCCGGACAAGGACAAGGCCGATTACGGCTTTGACGACTATCTGGAAAAGGGCCTGTTCCGCGCTATCGACAAGGTGCGCGAGCAGACCGGTCAGGACGCGATCAACACCGTCGGCTATTGCATCGGCGGCACGCTGATGGGCGCTGGCCTCGGCCATATGGCCGCCAAGGGCGACACGCGGGTCAACGCCACGACCTTCTTCGCCGCCCAGCACGATTTCGAACAGGCCGGCGACCTGCGCCTGTTCACCGACGAACACTGGCTGGCCGAGATCGAACGCAAAATGGATCAGGCGGGCGGCGTCCTGCCCGGCGCGGCCATGGCCGACACCTTCAACGCCCTGCGCGCCAACGACCTGATCTGGTCCTTCTTCGTCAGCAACTATCTGCTGGGCAAGGACCCGCCGGCCTTCGACCTGCTGTTCTGGAACGCCGACCAGACGCGGATGCCCAAGCGACTGCACCTCGACTATCTGCGCCGGATGTACGGCGAGAACGCCCTGGCCAAGGGCGAGTTCGAGATCGGCGGCGTCACCGTCGACCTGTCCAAGGTCAAGACACCGCTCTATTTCCAGGCGTCGAGGGAAGATCACATCGCGCCGATGAACTCGGTGTATCGCTCGGCCAGACTGTTCGGCGGGCCGGTCACCTACGCCCTGGCCGGATCGGGCCACATCGCAGGCGTGGTCAATCCGCCGGACGCAAGGAAATACAACCACTGGACCAACGACGCCCTACCCGACACCCTGGCCGAATGGCAGGCCGGCGCGGTCGAGCATCCCGGCAGCTGGTGGCCGCACTGGGCCGCGTGGCTGCATGAACGATCCGGACCGATGGTCTCGGCGCGCGATCCCGCCAAGGGGCCGCTGACGCCCATCGAGCCGGCGCCCGGCGCCTATGTGAAAGTAAAATCTTGAAGCGTCTCGAACCCAATCTGCTGCTGGCGATCTCGACCCTGATCCCGCTGATCCTGCTGGTCATGACCGCCAGCCTGTATGGTGAGCCGGGACATGCCGCCAAATATGTGATCCTGGCGGTCGTCTGTTCGGTCTTCTTCGTGATGTTCAACGGCGTCTGGGCCAGGCGCGCGGGCATGGTTCGCCCGCCCATGATCCATGCGGGCGCCCCGGCCACGGCCGCCTGGGCGGGCCTGTTTCCGATGCTGCTGATCCTGGCCGCTGGCATCCCGATCCTGTGGCCTGGCCACGACTATGGCCTGCTGATCATCATCGCCGCGGTCTGGTTCGGCGTGACGGCGGAATCGGCGCTGAAGGCCCGCCGCGCGGGATAGGCGTCAGGTCAGGCCCGTCGCCTCGTCCAGGCCCAGCATAAGGTTCAGGTTCTGCACCGCCGAGCCCGACGCCCCCTTGCCCAGATTGTCCAGCAGCGCGACCAGCCGCGCCTGCTCGCCGTCCCGGTCGCCAAAGACATGCAGCCGCATGCTGTTGGTCCCGTTCAGCGCCTCGGGCTCCAGCCCGGCCATCGCCTCGGTCGTCTCCAGATCCGCCACCTCGACGAACCGCGTCCCAGCGTAGTGTTCGACCAGTGCGCCGTGGACCCCCTCGATCGACGGCGATCCCGGCAGCGCCGACAGATGCAGCGGAACCTCGACCAGCATCCCCTGGCGATAGGCGCCGACCGCAGGGGCGAACAGCACGTTGCGTTCCAGCCCCGTGTGCCGGGTCATTTCCGGCACGTGCTTGTGCTTCAGGCTCAGCCCATAGGCGCGGAAGGCGGTCGATGCACCCTCGGCCTCGAACTCGGCGATCATCGCCTTGCCGCCGCCGGAATAGCCGGACACCGCGTTCACCGTCACCGGCCAGCCCGCCGGAATGATCCCCGCGCTGACCAGCGGCCGCACCAGACCGATGAAGCCGGTCGGATAGCAGCCGGGGTTCGACACCCGGGTCGAACCGGCGATCTTCTCGCGCTGACTCGGCGCCATCTCGGCAAAGCCATAGGTCCAGTTAGGATCGACCCGGTAGGCGGTCGAGGCGTCGATCACCCGCACCGCCGGATTGTCGATCATCGACACCGCTTCCTTCGCCGCGTCGTCCGGCAGGCACAGGATCACCGCGTCGGCCGTATTCAGCGCCTCGCGCCGCGCTTCCAGCTCACGACGCCGGTCGCCCAGCAGCATCAGTTGCAGGTCCGGGCGCACCTCCAGCCGCTCGCGGATCTCCAGCCCCGTGGTCCCGGCCTCGCCGTCGATGAAGATGGTGTAGGTCATAGGTAGGCGATTACTTTTTCAACGACGTCGATGACAGCGAGCGATTGATCAGCAGCGACATGCACCATCGCCAGCAGCATGACGAGAGATACCACCCGCCCCAGTAAAAGGATCAATACGAGTGGGCGAATATGCTCCAATCCACGCCCGCGCGCGGTCATGGTTAGCCTACGGAGATCCAAGACCACTTCGTCATGCGGTGCCTCCAAGGCTGACGCGGTGTCGCCGTGGCATGGAATGGTCTCATGCCGAAGCCGGGTCAGAGTCACGGGTGTACCGACCTCTGCCGTTTTGGGTGATTTCTTAGGCACCGAACACATCTCCGCATTAGCGAACTGATGTGATCCCTAAGGGGTATGGGGCCTGCGCAACGCGCTTCTGTCAACCAACGGAACCTATACAAAAAGCAGCCGTCAGCCCCGGAAAGTCTGACGGTCACCTGAAAAAACAACGCTCCCGAACCGCTCGTGAACTTCACCTTTCCGTGAACGCAAGACAAAGAAAAGGCGCTCCGGGTTTCCCCGAAGCGCCCTTGTATTCCCACTCGCGGTTGCGAGTTAGCGCTTCGAGAACTGGAACGAACGGCGAGCCTTGGCGCGGCCGTACTTCTTGCGCTCGACGACGCGGCTGTCGCGGGTCAGGAAGCCGTGCGGCTTCAGAACCTTGCGCAGTTCCGGCTCGTAGTGAGTCAGGGCGTGCGACAGGCCGTGGCGGATGGCGCCGGCCTGGCCCGACAGGCCCGAGCCTTCGACAGTGCAGACGACGTCATACTGGGTGGCGCGGTCGGCCACGTTCAGCGGCTGGGCGACCATCATCTGCAGCACCGGACGAGCGAAATAGGCCGCGACGTCCTTGCCGTTGACGGTGATCTTGCCGGTGCCGCGCTTCACCCACACGCGGGCGATGGCGTTCTTGCGCTTGCCGGTCGAGTACGAGCGGCCCAAGGCATCGATCTTCGGCTCGCGAACGATCTCTTCCGAGGCGGCGGTGCCCAGGCCCTTCAGGGCGTCGAAGCCGGTGGCTTCCGTAGCAGTCACGTCGGTCATGCTCAGACGCTCCGGGTGTTCTTGGCCGAGGCCGACTTGAAGTCGATGGTCTCGGGCTGTTGGGCTTCGTGGTCGTGCGCGGCGCCGGCGAACAGACGCAGGTGCGTCATCTGCTTGCGGGCCAGCGGGCTTTCCTTCGGCAGCATGCGCTCGACGGCCTTTTCAAGGACGCGCTCGGGGAAGCGGCCGCCCAGCACCTTGGCCGGGGTCGTTTCCTTGACGCCGCCCGGGTGGCCGGTGTGTCGGTAGTACACCTTGTCGGTGTTCTTCTTGCCGGTGAACACCACCTTGTCGACGTTGGTCACGACGACATAGTCGCCGCAATCGACGTGCGGGGTGTAGGTCGGCAGGTGCTTGCCGCGCAGGCGGTTGGCGATGAAGGTCGCGAGGCGGCCCACTACGACGCCTTCGGCGTCGATGTGGATCCACTTCTTTTCGACCTCGGCCGGCTTCAGCGAAGCCGTGGTGGTCTTCAGCATGGTCAGGTTCCAGAGACGATGATCTGGCCCATCCCGGAGACCGGAACGAGCGGAAGGCGTGCTGATAGGGGATGCGCCGCATAAGGTCAACGCCATTGTGCGTCGCGTATTTAAGCTAAAATACAGAAAACAAACGAACTTTTTATAGCGGTATTAAAATACCACACCTTCTGGGCGCCTGGGCTCTCGCCGAATGCCGTTCTTCGTCCAACCGTCACACAACCATAGCAGCCCCGTAACCGTCACCCGATCTAAGCGGAGCCGCAGAATGGGAGTCCCACATGCGTTTCCACCGTCGCGGCCTGATGACCGCGGGCGCCGCCGCCCTGGCCTTCGCCGGCCTGTCCCGTCATGCGGTCGCGGCCCAGGAAACCTATGTCAACGAGGTCGTCGGCTATGGCCCGCTGATCTCCGATCCCAACGGCCTGCTGGATCTGCCCCAGGGCTTCTCCTACGAGATCGTGTCCCAGGCGGGCGAGACGATGGACGACGGCCTGCTGGCGCCGGGCGCCTTTGACGGCATGGGCTGCTTCCCGCTGGAAGGCTCGCTGATCGCCCTGGTCCGCAACCATGAGCTCAAGCCCAGGAGCTTCAGCCACCGCAATCAGGGTCCGGCCGGTATCCGCCAGGAACGGTTGGGCCTGATCGACGCCTCGCGCGCCTATGACACCTTCAAGGACGGCCGCCCCCTGCCCGGCGGGACGACGACGGTCGTCTATGACCTGGCGGCCCGGAAGGTGGTGCGCCAGCATCTGTCCCTGGTCGGCACCAGCACCAACTGCTGCGGCGGCCACACCCCCTGGGGCAGCTGGCTGTCCTGCGAGGAGACCGAGGAAACGCCCGCCGACGCCGACGTGACCAAAGCCCACGGCTATGTCTTCGAGGTGCCCGCAAACGCCACCGGCCTGGTCCAGGCCGAGCCGCTGCGCGCCATGGGCCGGTTCGACCACGAAGCCGTCTGCCTCGATCCCCGCACCGGCATCGTCTATCTGACCGAAGACAAGGTCGATGGCCTGTTCTACCGCTTCATCCCGACCACGCCGGGCAAGCTGGCCGAGGGCGGTCGGTTGCAGGCCATGGGCTTCCGGGGACAGCCCGGCGCGGACTCCACCAACCACACGAACCGCGCCTGGAATGTCGGCGACTGGCGCGAGGTGGTCTGGATCGATCTGGATGACGTCGAGAGCCCGAACAACGATCTGAGGATGCGCGGCCATGCCGACGGCGCGGCGCTGGTGGCGCGCGGCGAAGGGATTTTCTGGGGTGACGGCGAACTGTATCTGACCGCCACCTCGGGCGGCCCGCTGCAACGTGGGCAGATCCTGCGCTACGTCCCCTCGCCTGCCAAAGGCGAACGCGGCGAGGCGCGACGCCCCGGTCGCATCCAGCTGTTCGTCGAGAGCGCGGACGAAAAGACCCTGAACATGGGCGACAATCTGACTGTCGCGCCCTGGGGGCATCTAGTGGTCTGCGAGGACAATTATTCGGACGACATCCGCAACCACGTGAAGGGCGTCACGCCGGACGGCCGCCTGTATGCGATCGCCCGCAACGTCTTCCCCGGCAATGCGGAATTCTGCGGTTCGGTCTTTTCGCCGGATGGCCAGGTGTTGTTCGTCAACATCCAGACGCCGGGCATCACCCTGGCGATCAGAGGGCCGTGGTCCTCGGTCCGGACATGAACAGCCGGGGCTGGGATCGCAGCACCAACCACAGGTTCAGCGTCGCCAGCGCCAGCACCAGCGCGGCGCCCGCCTGATGCAGTCCGCCCAGCCACGCCGGCACAGCGTGGATCAGGGTCACGATCCCCAGCCCCGCCTGCAGCCATACCGCGATCGCCAGCACAAACGCCGTGAACCCCAGCCCCTCGGCCAACCGCCAGCGCCACGCCTGCAAGGCATAGACGGTGGCGAACAGCATCAGGGCATAGGCCGTTATCCGGTGATTGAACTGCACCAGCGCCTGGTCGTGCAGGAAGGTCAGCCCGCCCTTTGACCAGTCGGCCGGCGGCAGGAAGTCGCCGTTCATCAGCGGCCAGTCCGTATAGATGAAGCCGGCCTTGGCCCCGGCCACCAGTCCGCCCAGCAGGCACTGCACGAACACCAGGCCCAGCAGCACGGCCGCCCCGCGGGTCCACCCCTTGGGCGACCGCCCGTGCGCCTCGCCGTTCAGCGCCTCCAGCCCGGTCCATATCAGGCCCATGAAGATGAGCAACGCCAGGCCCAGGTGGATCGTCAGTCGCTCAGGCGCGACATCCACCCGCTCCGACAGGCCGCTGGTCACCATCCACCAGCCGATCAGCCCCTGCAGGCCGCCCAACGCCAGCAGCACCACACACCGCAGCATCAGCCGCTGCGGCAGTCGGCGCAGAACGACGAAGATCAGGAACGGCACGGCGAAGGCCACGCCGATCAACCGGCCCAGCAGCCGGTGGAACCATTCCCAGAAGAAGATGCCCTTGAACTCGCCCAGCGTCATGCCGGCGTTCACCTGGGCGTATTGGGGGATCAGTTTGTATTTCTCGAAGGCGTCGTTCCAGTCGGCCGCGTTCATCGGCGGCAGCGCGCCCATGATCGGCTTCCATTCCGTGATCGACAGGCCCGAGCCGGTCAGGCGCGTGACGCCGCCCACCACCACCATGGCGAACACCAGGGCCGCACAGGTGAACAGCCAGATTGCGACCGCGCGACTACGGTCCCTGCTGACAAAACGGTTCATTCGACGCCCGACGCTGGTCCGGATAAGGTGACGCCGCCTTTGATCCGGCGACGACCGGGGCGGTATGCCCCTCTCTCGTGGCAAGATCGAGTCGCATTCCGCGGACTTTACGCCGCAACCCATTCGGAGCCGGGCGTGCAATACACCGAAATCCTCATCGCCCTGATCGGCGTGGTCATTCTGGCGGTCATCGCGGATCAGTTGTCCGGTCGCCGAGGCGTGGCGGCCACCCTGCTGGTGTCGGGCGTCGGCGCGGCCTGCGGCGCCTTTCTGGCCATCCGCGTCTTCGCCGTCTCGACGCTTGAGGACTGGGCCTGGCTGCTGTGGGCGCTGATCGCGTCGATCGTCTGCCTGGTCGCCTATTTCCTGTTCAGGAACAAACGCTGATGGGCGCCCGCAGCCGTCGATTCGTGGCCACCGTCGGCGTGGTGCTGTTCCTGATCTTCTATGTCTGGGCCGTCGTGTCGATCGGCGCGATCCTGCCCAAATCGCCCTGGATCGACCTGCTGTTCTACGGCGTCGCCGGCATCGCCTGGGGCATCCCCATCATCCCCCTGCTGCGTTGGGCCGAGCGGGGATCAAAGGGCGGCTGACAAAAAGCGAACGGGCGGCCTGATCGCTCAGGGCCGCCCGCTGCAAAACCAAACAAACCGAACGGTTTAGATGGTCGGAGCGACAGGATTCGAACCTGCGACCCCTTGACCCCCAGTCAAGTGCGCTACCAGGCTGCGCCACGCTCCGAAGGCGCTCCCTATAGACGGCGTCCCGTCGCCTCGCAAACCCTAAAAGAGGGCTTTGCGCTTATCTTTGCAGAACGGCCTCGAGGCGCGCCTGGGCGCCTTCCAGTTCGATCAGAATCGCGGCCAGGCGATCATCATCAGCGGCGGCGGCGCGGGCGGTCGATGACCGTGTGGGCCGGTCCCGCGTTGCGCTATCCAGCGTCAGGCTTACAGCGCCGTCCGGATCGCCATAGGCGGCCAGACGTTTCAGGCCCTGGTCCTTGTGCAGGCGTTGGACGCCCTTGATGGTCAGGCCCTCGTCATGCAGCAAGCGACGGACGGCCTTCAGCAGCACGATGTCCTGGGGGCGATAGAATCGCCGCCCCCCGGCGCGCTTCACCGGGGTGATGAAGAGGAACTTCCCCTCCCAGAACCGCAGGACGTGCTGCGGCGCGCCCACCTCTTCGGCGGCTTCGGAAATGGTGCGAAAGGCGTCGGGGCTTTTGGCCACGGCGTCAGCCCTCGACAACCGCGTCCTGGACCCGGCCCTTCATGATCTGCGAGGCGCGGAAGCTGATCACCCGGCGCGGGGTGATGGCCGCCGGTTCGCCCGTCTTGGGGTTGCGGCCCATGCGGGCGCGCTTGGCGCGAATCTGGAAAACGCCGAATCCGGACAGCTTCACCAGCTCGCCGCGCTCAAGCGATTCGACGATCAGCTCCAGCGTGCGCTCGACTAGGCCCGAGCATTCATGGCGCGACAGGCCCACTTCCTCGTGGACCGCCTCGCACAGATCCGCGCGCGTCAGGGTCTGTTGTCCCGCCATGTCCAGCTCCCGCTCCGTTCCCGTCGCATAAGAGGGCAAAGTCGTGAGAAATCAAAGAGCGGAATCGCGCTCTAGAGCCGCACCGTGCAGGCGCCCCAGGTCAGACCGCCGCCCATGGCCTCCAGCAGGACCAGGTCGCCCTTCTTGATCCGCCCGTCTTTCATGGCCGTGTCCATGGCCAGCGGGATGGACGCAGCCGAGGTGTTGGCGTGTTCCGCGACGGTCGAGATCACCTTGTTCTCGTTCAGGCCCAACCGTTCGCCGACGCCGCGGATGATCCGCTGGTTGGCCTGATGGGGCACGAACCAGTCGACCTCGGGGATGGTGATGCCCGACGCTTCGGCCGCAGCCGTGATGGCCTCGGCGATATTGACCACGGCGTGACGGAAAACCTGGTTTCCGGCCATGCGCAGATGGCCCACGGTCCCCGTGGTGGCAGGCCCGCCGTCGACATACAGCAGGTCCGTCTTGTTCCCGTCGCAGCGAAGCGCAAAGCCCAGCAGGCCCTGATCCGCTGATGTCCCCTGCCCTTCGCGCGGCTCGATCACGAACGCCCCGGCGCCGTCGCCGAACAGGACGCAGGTGGACCGGTCGGTCCAGTCCATCAGCCGGGTCATCTCCTCGGCCCCGATGACCAGGGCGCATTTCGCCAGCCCGCGCGCGACGAATCCGTCAGCGACGCTCAGGGCGTAGACGAAGCCGGAACACACCGCCTGCACGTCGAAGGCGATGCCCACCGGCGCGCCCAATTTGCGCTGCACGATCGATGCGGTGGCCGGGAACGTCATGTCGGGTGTCGTGGTGGCGACGACGATCAGGTCCACGTCCGACGCCTCGCGTCCCGCTGCGATCAGGGCCCGCTTGGCGGCCTCGGTCGCCAGGTCGCTGGTCGGCTGGTCGTCGCGCGCGCGGTGGCGCTGGCGGATGCCGGTCCGCTCGATGATCCATTCGTCCGAGGTGTCGACGATGGCGGCCAGATCCTGATTGGTGACGATGTTTTCGGGCAGATACGAGCCCACGCCCGTCACGGCGCTTCGAAGGACGCTCACTGGGTCTTCTCCTGCGACACGGCGGCGTCGCCGTCGCTTTGATGGGCCATGACGTCGCTCAGCCTCGCCAGGCTGGTCCCCACCTTGGTCAGATAGTCGCTGCGGGCCAGATCGGCCGCGATGCGAATGGCGTTGGCGAAGCCGCGGGCGTCGGCGCCGCCGTGGCTTTTGACCACGATGCCGTTCAGACCCAGCAGCGGGCCGCCGTTGATGGTGCTGGGATCGATCCGCGCCCGCATGCGGCGCAGCGCCGGCAGAGCGATCAGCGCGCCCAGCTTGGCCTGCACGCCCGACATCAGCGCATCCTTCAGCAGGGCCGAGATGAAGCGCGCCGTGCCCTCGGCCGTCTTCAGCGCGATATTGCCGGTGAAGCCGTCGGTGACGATCACATCCACCGTGCCCTTGGCGATGTCATCGCCCTCGACAAAGCCGTGATAGTTCAACTCGACCGCGCCGCCGCGCAGCAGGGCGTGCGCCTCGCGCACCTCTTCGTGGCCCTTCATGTCTTCGGAGCCGACGTTCAGCAGCCCCACGCTGGGCCGCTCCACGCCATGAACCGCCGCCTGGAAGGCCTCGCCCATGATGGCGAATTCGATCAGTTGCTCGGCGTCGCTGCCGATGTTGGCGCCCACGTCCAGCACCGCCGTGATTCCGCGCATGGTTGGCCAGCTGGCCACGATGGCCGGGCGTTCCAGACCCGGCGCGGCCATGCGCAGGATCAGCTTGGAGATCGCCATCAGGGCGCCGGTGTTGCCGGCCGACACCACGGCGCCCGCCTCGCCCGTCTTCACGCTCTCGATCGCGTTCCACAGGCTGGAGCCCTTGCCCCGGCGCATGGCCTGGGCGGGCTTCTCGTCCATGGCCACGACCTTGTCGGTATGGCGCACGGTGATGCGCGACGGATCGACCTTCAGCCGATCGATCTCGGCCTGGATCGCCGCCTCGTCGCCATGCAGGACAAAGTCGACGTCCTGGGCGTCGCGGCGGCGCAGATAGTCCCGAACCCCGGCGACAACGACGGGCGGGCCGTGGTCGCCGCCCATGGCGTCGAGGGAGATCAGCGTTCGAGATGGCAAGTATGAAACTCCGTCACGCCGTCTGTCGCAGCGCTTAAATTGGGCGTCGAACCAGAATGTCGCAACCGTGGGATGCTACCGCCGGGCCTCTACGTCAACTTTCGTCGGACGGCTTTCGATCCTGCAACGCCTTAAGCGCCGCAAAGGGCGAGATTTCGACCGGCTCCTGCGGCTGGACAAAGGTCGCGCCCGGCTTGCGCGGAAACGGGTCCAGCGCCAGCGCCAGCTGTTCGACCGCATACTGGCCCAGGTCGATACGCCCGTCCTCGATCGGATCGGGCGATTCGTCGTCCATGGTGATGTCGATCTCGCTATCCTCGGACGGCTCCACCGCCTCGGTCAGGCCCAGCGAGAATCGCTGGTCCACTGTCGCCGGCAGCGGCTCCAGCGTCAGGCCGCAGGTCTGGACCACCTCCGCCCGGACACGACCCGACAGGGTCCAGCCGCTGGCTGACGGCGTCAGCTCCAGATCAGCGACGAAACTGTCCAGCGCCTGCAGGTCCAGCGCCCTGGCGATCCGCGCGCGGGTTTCCTGATCCGGCTCCAGCGTGCGCTGCAGGCCGGCGCCGATCTGGTGCAGTCGAATCTCATCGCTGAGAACGGGGCCAGGCGCGTTCATTATGAAATCTCCGCCCACTGCGGGGCCTTTATGACGTCCGACAGCGACTGGGTCGCGAGCCTTGCTCGCGAGGCGATGGCATAGGCCGCCAGCGCCGACGCGCCCGTCGCGTCACCACTCTCATACACATTCCTGGCCAGCGCCTCGGACAGGGCGGCCGTGTCTCCGGCGCGCAGCGACGTCTCATAGGCGGTCATTCGGCCGTACAGCGCCTCGCCCAGCTTGCGCATCTTCTTGCCCACGGAAATGTCGCCGACGCCCAGTTCGCGCAGCGCATGGTCCAGCGCCGAGACATAGGTGTCGAACAGGGTCTGGCCCATGTCGGCCCCGGCCTCGCCCTCGTCCCTCAGCCGCATCACCAGCAGCAGGACATGCAGGGTGTACAGTTCGAAACGCGCATCGATCCGGTCGGCCACGCCCAGCCGGGTATAGAAGGCGGGCGACCGCGCCTGCTCGACCGCGAACCCATACAGGGTGTCGCCGATCCGGGGGTTGGCGCGTCGGCCCAATAGTTTTGCAAACATGTTCTACGGCCCCTTTTCCGCCGCGCCGTTGAACTAGGACGCGCGTCCGGCTAGGTCAAAGACCTTGTTCTGTCGCAGGCGCTCGCACATGCATCGTTTCAAGTCGCTTTTCGTCGTCGCCGCCCTGGCGGGCCTGACCACAGCCTGTGCGCCCATGGTCGGCTCCAACGGCTTTCAGGTGATCGACGCCAAGCCCGCCGACGTGAAGGCTGGCGAGGACACCAAGGAAACCGTCCTGTCGCGCCTGGGCTCGCCCTCGACCACCTCGACGTTCGAGGGTGACAACGTCTGGTATTACATCAGCCAGACGACCGAGAAATACACCTACAACCTGCCGCAGGTGACCCAGCGCAGCGTGACCGAGATCACCTTCGACGAGGGTGACAAGGTCGCCGCCGTCCGCACCCTGGGCCTGGGCGATGGCAAGACCGTCGACATGGAAGGGCGCGAAACCCCGACCCGCGGCCGCCAGCTGACCATCCTGGAGCAACTGCTCGGCAACGTCGGTCGTGGCCAACTGCCCGAAACCGACCGCGACGCCCCCGGCCAGCGCCGCCCGGACTAGGCGCTCCGCAGATCCTGAACGGAAAAAGCCCCCGGAGATCGCTCTCCGGGGGCTTCTCGTTCGGGCCTTGGCGTCCTTATCCGAACCGGCCGCTGGCCAGCACGGCCAGAAGCAACAGCGCCACGATGTTCGTGATCTTGATCATCGGGTTCACGGCCGGCCCGGCCGTGTCCTTGTAGGGGTCGCCCACCGTGTCGCCCGTCACCGCGGCCTTGTGGGCTTCCGAGCCCTTGCCGTGGGTCTGGCCGTTGCGGTCGGTGAAGCCTTCCTCGATCAGCTTCTTGGCGTTGTCCCAGGCCCCACCGCCGGACGTCATCGACACGGCGACGAACAGGCCGGTGACGATCACCCCCATCAGCATGGCGCCAAGGGCGGCGAAGGCGTTCGCCTTGCCCGCCATCATGTTGATCGCCACGAACAGCACGACCGGCGACAGCACCGGCAGCAGCGACGGCACGATCATCTCGCGGATCGCCGCGCTGGTCAGGATGTCCACCGCCTTGCCGTATTCCGGCTTGGTCTGGAACGTCATGATGCCGGGGTTCTCGCGGAACTGGCGACGCACCTCGGCCACGACGGCCTCGGCGGCCCGGCCCACGGCCATCATCGACATCCCGCCGAACAGGAAGGGCAGCAGCCCTCCGAACAGCAGACCGACGACGACATAGGGGTTGGTCAGGTCAAATGCGACCGCCCCCATCCCGGCGAAGAATGGATAGTCCGCCGGGTTCGCCGCGAAATACTGCAGGTCCGACGTATAGGCGGCGAACAGCACCAGCGCGCCCAGGCCGGCCGAACCGATGGCGTAGCCCTTGGTCACGGCCTTGGTCGTGTTGCCCACGGCGTCCAGCGCGTCGGTCGAATGACGCACCTCGGCCGGCAGACCCGCCATTTCGGCGATGCCGCCGGCGTTGTCCGTGACCGGCCCGAAGGCGTCCAGCGCCACGATCATCCCCGCCACACCCAGCATGGTCGTGGTGGCGATGGCGATGCCGAACAGGCCCGCCAGCTGATAGCTGGCGATGATGCCGACGATGATCGTCAGCGCCGGCAGGGCCGTGGACTCCAGCGAGACCGCCAGACCCTGGATCACATTGGTGCCGTGGCCCGAGACGGAGGCGTTGGCCACCGACTTCACCGGCCGGAAGCCCGTGCCGGTATAGTATTCGGTGATGACCACAATGGCCGCCGTCACCAGCAGGCCGACCATGCCCGCCCAGAACAGATTCATAGGCTGGACCAGCAGGCCGCTGGACGTCTCGACCGCGCCGGGGATCAACTGGTTGATGACCCACCAGACCGCGACGACCGACAGCACGCCGGTGACGATCAGGCCCTGATACAGGGCGCCCATGATGTTGCCGCTATTGCCTAGGCGGACGAAGAAGGTGCCGATGATCGAGGTCACGATACAGATGCCGCAGATCGCCAGCGGCAGCAGCATCATCACCTCGACATAGGGCTGGGCCCGGAAGAAGATGGCCGCCAGCACCATGGTGGCGACCGTGGTCACCGCATAGGTCTCGAACAGGTCGGCGGCCATGCCGGCGCAGTCGCCGACGTTGTCGCCCACATTGTCCGCGATGGTGGCGGCGTTGCGGGGGTCGTCTTCGGGAATGCCCGCCTCGACCTTGCCCACCATGTCGCCGCCCACGTCGGCGCCCTTGGTGAAGATGCCGCCGCCCAGTCGCGCGAAGATGGAGATCAGCGAGGCGCCGAAGCCCAGCGCCACCAGGCCGTCGATGACCTCGCGGCCGGTGCTTTCCAGCCCCAGCCCCTGCGTCAGCACGGCGTAGTAGCCGGCCACGCCGATCAGCGCGCCGCCCGCCACGAACATGCCGGTGATGGCGCCGGACCGGAAGGCCAGATTCAGGCCCTTGGACAGGCTTTCCGACGCGGCCTGGGCCGTACGGACGTTGGCCCGCACCGAAATCAGCATGCCCGCGAATCCGGCCGCGCCCGAAAGCACGGCGCCGATCAGGAAGCCGATGGCCGCATAGGGCCCGATCAGGAGCCAGGCCAGAATCAGGATGACGATCCCGACCATGCCGATCGTCATGTACTGCCGACGGAGGTAAGCGGACGCGCCTTCCTGAATCGCCGCGGCGATCTCGCGCATCTTGTCGTTGCCGGCGCTGGATTTCATGAGCGCAGCCGTCTGGATGGCGCCGTAAAGCACCCCCAGCACACCTGCCCCTATGACCAGCCATAGGTAAGAGGTCATTGGCGTTTCGTTCCCTTGTGCAACAGGCGCGTCCGGCCCTTGGCGCGGCGGGCGTTTCGCCTCTTCCGCCTTCCGGTCCCCCCGGCCGCGAAGGACGCGACAGTGCGTCCGTTCGGGGAATTGCACAGTGACGGTGCCTCATGCGTCCAAATGGCGCAACCGGCGTTATATCAAGCTTGGCTGTTCGGCGCGCGCAATCGACGTCTGGGGGTCTGGGCGGCCAGTTCGACGCGCGTGACCATTCCGCGGCCCACGATGGTGGTCGCCGCCCGCATCATGGCGGCGGACAGGGCGGTCGCGTCCAGACTGTTCCAGTCGTTCGGCCGCGTGAACGGCGTGGCGTGGGCCGCCCGCACCAGCGCGTCGCGCAGATACGGCGCCTTGGCCCGCACCGCCTCCTGCGGCTGGCCGGCCGCGATCAGCAGTCGCACCTCGACGAAAACATAGTTGCGCAGCCGCCCATCGGCGATCACCGGCAGGCCCAGATTCTCGATCTCCAGCGCGGCGGGTGCGGCGCTGGGCTTGGGATCGCTGGCCCACGCCATGCCGGGCGCCAGGGCGACGGTCGTTCCGGCGGCGATCAGGGTTCTGCGGCGCATGGGAATCAGTATCGAGATCACCCGTTAAAAAGCTCCTTCCCCTCGAGTGGGAGGGCTTCAGGTGTGCGTCCAGCCGGTGCGCTTCGGCGTCACGGGTTGGCCTTGATACAACACCCGCAATCCCCTGCCCTCGACCACCCGCCCGACGCAGGTCAGCGGCAGGTGGATCAGGTCGGCGGCGCGGCGCACGACGTCCTCGTCGGCAGCTCTCGCCGTGAACACGACCTCATAATCGTCGCCGCCCGTGGCCAGCAGTTCGAGCGCCGCCTCGGCATCGACCCGCCCCTCGAACCATTCGGCGGCGGCGGCGGATCGCGGGGTCTTCTCCAGATCCAGCTCGACGCCCACGCCGCTGGCGTCCGCGATATGCGCCGCATCGGCCAACAGGCCGTCCGACACATCGGCCGAGGCCGTGGCGAACTCCAGCACGGCGCCCGCGAACTCCAGCCTCGGCACGGGCCGGCGATAGCGTTCGGCCAGGGTCGCGACCCGATCCGGCGCCAGCGACAGCTCGCCCCGCGCGGCCTTCAGGCCCAGCCAGCCGTCGCCGATAAAGCCGGTGACGAACACCAGATCGCCCGGCCGCGCCCCGGCCCGCGACACCACGCGCCCCCTGGCCCAGCCCAGCATGGTGACCGAGAAGCTGGCCGGCCCCGGCGTCTTCACCGTGTCCCCGCCCAGCAGGCTGATACCGAACGCGGACTGATCCCGCGCCAGACCGGCCGCGAACTGCTCACGTTCCGGCCAGCCGCACCTTTCGGACCAGTGGCAGGCTAGCAGATATCCGAACGGCTCGGCCCCCTTGGCGGCCAGGTCCGACAGATTCACCCGCAGCAGCTTCTGCGCCACCGTATCCAGCGGATCCTCGGGCAGGAAATGCACGCCCTCGACCACGGCGTCCTTGGTCAACACCAGGTCGTATCCGGCGCGAGAGGGCAGCACGGCCACGTCGTCGGCCAGCCCCCTCGCCCACTCCGGATGGGCCAGCGGCTTCAGCAGCCGCTCGATGGTCTCGAACTCGCCGGCGACGTCAACCGCGGGCATCGCGCGCCACGCCGTCCAGCGCCGCGTTCACGAATTTGGCCTCGGCGTCGTCAAAGAAGGCCTTGGCCAGTTCGACATATTCGTCGATCACGATCTCGCGCGGGACGTCCGGCTTGGACTGCAACTCCCACGCACCACAGCGCAGCAGGGCCCGCAGGGTCGCGTCCAGACGCTCCAGCCGCCAGTTCGAGGCCAGGCGCGCCTTGATCGCCTCGTCGATGGCGCGCTGGTCGGCGACCACGCCCTGAACCACCTCGGCGAACCAGTCCTCGTCGGCCTCGGCCAAGGGCTGACCCTCGATATCGGCATCAAAGCGGTGATTGCGGAACTCAGTCACGACGGCGTCCACGCCCTCGCCCGCCAGCTCCATCTGATACAGGGCCTGGACGGCGGCCAGGCGCGCGACCGTGCGGGCGCGGCGCTGGCGGCTGGTCAGTTGGGGCTCGGCGCGCGCCTTGTCGGCCTCGGCCAGCTGGGCCATCACCTCGGCGACGGTGGCGGGGGTGTTCTTCTGTTCGGTCATGCCGATGCTCCGTCACCTAGACCGACGCGCAGACGCTTGCGCAATGCAATGAGATCAAGGCAGGCGCGTGCCGCGCCGCCGCCCTTGTCGCCCTCGCTGAGGCGCGCGCGGGCCCAGGCCTGATCCTCGTCCTCGGTCGTCAGGATGCCGTTGCCGATGGCCAGGCCCTTGAGGCCCAGATTGCGGATCCCGGCCGCCGACTGATCCGAGACGATCTCGAAATGATAGGTCTCGCCCCGGATCACGCAGCCCAGGGCCACATAGCCGTCATAGCGCGGCGCGGTCGGATAGCGCCCGGCCTCTTCGGCCATGGCGATGGCGGTCGGGACCTCCAGCGCGCCGGGCACGGTGACCACGTCGAACTGGGCGCCTTGCGCGCGCAGGGCGTCCTTCGCCCCTTCCAAAAGGGCGTCGGCCAGGTCGTCATAGAAGCGCGCCTCGACGATCAGCACGCGGATTGGGTCGTTCAGGATTGGTCTTCTCCGTCCATGTCGCGCCAGCCCACGATGCGCAGGCCATAGCCTTCCAGCGCCGTCGGATTGGGCCGCGTCGAGCTCATCACGATCATGTCCTTGACGCCGAGGTCGAGCAGAATCTGCGCCCCGACGCCATAGGCTTTCAGCGAACGATCCAGCGCCTCGGGCTTGGGCGCGCCGGTCAGGCGCTCGGCCAGGCCATGCAGCGCCGGGTCGCGCAGGAAGACGGCCACGCCGGGCCCGTCATTCTGGCTCAACGCCTTCAGCGCCTTGGGGATATAGTCCTGTCGCGCCTCGACATGGCCCAGCAGGTCGGCGGCGAAATCGATCTGGTGCATACGCACGATGGTCGGCTTGGTCGGGTCGATCTTGCCGCTGACCAGGGCGATGTGCTCGGCGCCCTCGATGGTGTTCCGATACAGCATCAGGCGGAACGGCCCGCCGTGGACGCTCTCGAACGGCGTATCCAGCACCCGCTCCACGAACCGCTCGGTCCGGCGGCGATAGGCGATCAGGTCGGCGATCGTTCCGATCTTCAGTCCATGCAGCTGGGCGAAGGCGATCAGGTCGGCCATCCGCGCCATGGTCCCGTCGTCGTTCATGATCTCGCAGATCACGCCCGCAGGCGTCAGGCCGGCCATGCGGCTGATGTCCACTGCCGCCTCGGTGTGGCCCGTGCGGACCAAGACGCCCCCGTCACGCGCGACAAGCGGGAAGATGTGGCCAGGCGAGACGATGTCGTCCGCCCCCCGTGTCGGGTCCGATGCGACCTGCACCGTCCGCGCGCGATCCGCCGCGCTGATCCCGGTCGTCACGCCTTCCTTCGCCTCGATCGAGACGGTGAAGGCGGTTCCCATGCTCTCGCGGTTCTCGGCCGTCATCGGCGGCAGACGCAGCTGGCGCGCGCGTTCAGCCGTCACCGCCAGGCAGATCAGGCCGCGCGCGTGGCGGGCCATGAAGTTGATCTGGTCCGGCGTGGCGAACTGGGCCGGAATGATGATGTCGCCCTCGTTCTCGCGATCCTCGGCGTCGACCAGGATGTAGGGCTTGCCGTTGCGGGCGTCCTCGATGATCTCTTCGATCGAGCTGATCGGGCTGTCGTTCATATGGGCCGCAAGCGTTCCGGTGTTCATGGGCATCACGCCGTCTCCTGCCACCGCGCGAGGTATCGCGCCAGCATGTCGATCTCCAGATTGACCTTGTCCCCGCTTTTCAGGTCGCCCAGCGTCGTGGCGTCCCAGGTGTGGGGGATGATGTTCAGGCCGAATGTCCGCCCCTCGACCGCGTTCACGGTCAGGGACACGCCATCAACCGTGATCGAGCCCTTGGGGGCGATAAAGCGGTGCAGCGGCGCCGGCGCCTCGATCTCGATCCGGTGCGAACCGCCTTCGGGCGTCACCGACACGACCGTGCCCAGTCCGTCGACGTGACCCGAGACGATATGCCCGCCCAGTTCATCGCCCAGCTTGGCCGCTCGCTCCAGATTGACGCGATGGCCCTCGGCCCAGTCACCCAAGCTCGTCTTGGACAGGGTCTCGCCCGATACCTCGACCGCGAACCAGCCGGGACCCTTTTCCGTCACCGTCAGGCAGCAGCCCGCATGACTGATCGAGGCGCCCAGATCGATGGTCGCCGTGTTCCACGCCGTCTCGACCTCATAGCGGCGGTCGCGCGCGGTCTGCTGAACGCTTCGGACGCGGCCGATGTCGGTGACGATGCCGGTGAACATGGAAGACTCCGGTCCCTTTCGGACCCAAAAACACAGTCTGATTAGTCTGAATCGTCTGAAATCGACCGGATCAGGCGCGCGCGTAGCGTTCCCACAGGTCATCCCCGAGCGGCTCGACACCCAGTCGACGGAATTTGGGAGCGTCGGCCAGCTTTGCAAGCGCTAGGGCCGCGACGCACGGCCGCCCCTCCTCGCCTAGCAGGACCGGCGCGCGGAACCATTCCAGCGCGTCCACCACGCCCGCCCGGAGGAAGGACGCCGCCACCCGGCCGCCCCCCTCGATCAGGACGGAGGTGGCGCCGCGCGCCGTCAACGCCTGCAACACGGCGGGAATGGCCGGCCGGCCGCCATCCGCCTCGACCACGACGGTTTCGGCCAGACCGATGTGGCGGGGCTCGGCGGTCGTCAGGATCAGGGCGCCGGTCGCGACCTTCGCCGTCGGCGGGGTCCGCAGGCGGCTGTCCAGCACGACCCGCAACGGCTGATCGACCGGCCGGCCCGGCAAACGAGCCGTCAGCTCCGGATCGTCGGCCAGAACCGTCTCGACCCCGACCAGTATGGCGTCATGGCTGGCGCGCAGGCGATGTCCCTGCAGCCGCGCCTCTTCGCCCGTGATCCATTTCGACTCGCCCGTGGCCGTGGCGATGCGCCCGTCCAGCGACGTCGCCAGCTTCAGGGTGACGCGCATCAGGCCTTGCCCGGCTCGTCCAGACCCTCGTCGCCCAGGAATTTGGCGAAATCGCCCGTGTGGCGGAAGTCCTTATAGACCGAGGCGTAGCGGACGTAGGCGACCTCATCGACCGACTTCAGCGCTTTCATGATGAAGTCGCCGACCGTGCTGGACGGGATCTCGGTCTCGCCCAGGCTTTCCAGCTGGCGCACGATGCGGCTGACCAGCAGTTCGACCTGATCGGCCTGAACCGGGCGTTTGCGCAGGGCGATGCCCAGCGACCGCTCCAGCTTGTCCCGATCGAACGGCGTGCGGCGGCCGTTGCGCTTCAGGATGACCAGTTCGCGCAATTGCACCCGCTCGAAGGTGGTGAAGCGCCCGTTGCACTGCGGACACGACCGGCGGCGGCGGATGGCCGCGCCGTCGTCAGACGGCCGGCTGTCCTTCACCTGGGTGTCCGGATTTCCGCAGAAGGGGCACTTCATCAGAGACTTATCCGTAAATGGGGAAGCGGTGCGTCAACTCGCGCACCTGCGCCGCCACGCCTGCGACCACGGCCGGGTCCGCTTCGTCGCCGCCGTTCATCGACGAGACGACATCGGCGATCCAGTGACCGATCTGCCTGAACTCTTCCTCGCCGAAGCCGCGCGTGGTGCCCGCCGGCGTGCCCAGGCGAACGCCCGAGGTGACGGTGAAGGGCGCGGTGTCGAACGGCACGCCGTTCTTGTTGCAGGTCATCAGCGCCTTTTCGAGCTCATGCTCGGTCGCCTTGCCGGTCACGCTCTTGGGCCGCAGATCAACCAGCATCAGGTGACTGTCCGTGCCGCCCGAAACGATGGCTAGACCGCGCTCGACCAGCACAGCCGACAGGGCCTGGGCGTTCTTCACCACCTGCCGGGCATAGGCCTTGAACTCGGGCTTCAGCGCCTCGCCGAAGGCCACGGCCTTGGCCGCGATGACGTGCTCCAGCGGGCCGCCCTGCAGGCCGGGGAAGACGGCCGAGTTGATCTTCTTGCCCAGGTCCGCGTCGTTGGACAGGATCATACCGCCGCGCGGCCCGCGCAGGGTCTTGTGCGTCGTGGTGGTCACCACATGGGCGTGCGGGATCGGGTCGGGATAGACGCCGCCGGCGATCAGACCTGCATAGTGGGCCATGTCGACCATCAGGTATGCGCCGACGCTGTCCGCGATCTCGCGGAAACGCTTGAAATCGATGTGACGCGAATAGGCCGAGGCGCCGGCCAGGATCAACTTGGGCTTCTCGCGCTCAGCCATTTCGGCGACGTGGTCATAGTCGATCAGGTGGGTGTCTTCGGACACCTTGTAGGTCACGGGGCGGAACCACTTGCCCGACTGGTTGGCCGGCGAGCCGTGCGTCAGGTGCCCCCCGCAGGCCAGATCCATGCCCAGGAAGGTGTCGCCGGGCTGCAGCAGGGTGAAGAACACCGCCTGGTTCGCCTGCGCGCCCGAGTGCGGCTGCACATTGGCGAAGGCCGCGCCGAACAGTTCCTTGGCGCGCTCGCGTGCCAGATCCTCGGTGATATCGACGTACTCGCAGCCGCCATAGTAGCGACGGCCCGGATACCCCTCGGCGTATTTGTTGGTCAGGACCGACCCTTGCGCCTCAAGCACCGCCTTGGAGACGATGTTCTCCGACGCGATCAGCTCGATCTGCTCCTGCTGGCGCCCTAGCTCGCCCTGAATGCCCTTGAAGATATCCGGATCGGCATCGGCCAGGGTCTTGGAGAAATAGGCGTCGTGGGTAAAGGCGGTCACTGGCGGGCGTCCCGAGTCTGAAGGGCTGAACGGCGCTTCCTTCTAGGCCGCGCCGGAATTTACCACAACATCTGGTGGGTGGGGCCATTCCGCTCGGGATTGAACGATGTCACCGTAGACATATGCCCAGGCTTTTCCTTCTCCTCGCCCCTGCGCTCCTGCTTCTGGCGGGCTGTGTCACGACCGGCCCCGATCGCACCGATTTGGCCCAGGCGCTTCAGGCGCAGCCGGCTGCCCTCAGCGCCGTTCGCTGTAACGGCATTCCGGAAGAGCCGACCGAATATGCCTGCCGATATCGTAGTCGCGACGCAGGCGGCCGCTGGACGCCTGAGGAGGCTGTCATCGCTGCCGATGGATCAGCATGGGTGGTCATCGACGGTCCTGTCCCGCGCTAGATCAAGGTCAGCGCTTCTCCAGCGCCCGCCTCAGCTTGGCGATCGCCACACGCTCGACCGCGCGGGGCTCCTGCGCCGGGCCGATGGCCGACACCTCGACGCCTGTCGCGGCGTGAACGGCCGAACACTTCACATAGGGACCGTTACGAACGAACTCGACGAGGACTTCGCCGAGTTCCGGCGGCTGCATCAGGCCGCGACCGGACGCCGGGCCACGTTGCAGTGGGCCCACAGCTTGTCCATGGCGTCGACTAGCGTGTCGATCATGCCGTCGTCGTGGTTCGGCGAGGGGGTGAAGCGCAGGCGCTCGGTCCCCTTGGGCACGGTCGGATAGTTTATCGGCTGAACATAGAGGCCAAAATCTTCCAGCAGCATGTCCGAGATCATCTTGCAGTGCACCGGATCGCCGACGTGCACCGGCACGATATGGCTGACGCTGGGCAGGACCGGGATGCCCGCCTCAAGCAGACGACGCTTCAGGGTCTCGGCGCGCTCCTGATGGGCGACGCGCAGTTCCGGGTGCGCCTTCAGATGCCGGACCGAAGCCAGAGCGCCGGCGGTCAGGGCCGGCGGCAGGCTGGTGGTGAAGATGAAGCCCGAGGCCCAACTGCGCACCGCGTCCACGATCACCGCATCGGCGGCGATGTAGCCGCCCATGACGCCGATGGCCTTACCCAGGGTGCATTCGACAATGTCGATGCCGTCCAGCACGCCGTCACGCTCGGCCACACCGGCGCCGGTCGCGCCGTAAAGGCCAACGGCATGAACCTCGTCCAGATAGGTCAGGGCGCCGTATTTTTTCGCCAGGGCGATGGTGCCCGCCAGGTCGGCAATGTCGCCGTCCATCGAATAGACGCTCTCGAAGGCGATCAGCTTGGGCGCATCCGCAGGGGCGTCCTTCAGCAGGGCCTCCAGATGTTCCAGATCGTTGTGGGCGAAGATGTGCCGCTCGCAGCCGCCGTTGCGGATGCCCGCGATCATCGAGGCGTGGTTCAGCGAGTCGGAAAAGATGATCAGCCCCGGCAGGATCTTCTGCAGGGTCGTCAGCGTCGCCTCATTGGCCACATAGCCCGAGGTGAACAGCAGAGCCGCTTCCTTCTGGTGCCAGCTGGCCAGCTCGGCTTCCAGGTCGACCGCCGAGCGCGTGGTGCCCGAGATGTTGCGCGTGCCGCCGGCCCCGGCGCCCACGGCGTCGATTTCGGCCTGCATCGCTTCCAGCACCGCCGGGTGCTGGCCCATGCCGAGGTAGTCGTTCGAGCACCAGACCACGACGTCCTGTTCCGTCCCGTCCTCGCGGCGGCGAACCGCCTTGGGGAATTGGCCGCGCACGCGCTTCAGGTCGGCGAAGACGCGATAGCGCCCCTCGGCCTTCACCTGCTCGACGGCGGTCTGGAATGCGGCTTTGTAGTCAAACACCCGGGCAGCTCTGCGCGACGGAGAAACTTCGCCGCGTGATGCGCCCGCGGGGACGATTTGTCCATGAAACGGCGCGGACAAATCGCCGCAAACCCTTAATTGATAACGGTTCTCAATGGCGGTTCTGGTCATGCCGCACGATAGGCGGTCAGACGCGGCACGCCTTGATCGAGGTCAAGACGGCGCCAGTTCGTCCAGCCGACCGCGCAGCATCTGCACCATGGCCGAGAAGTCCTTGCCGCCGTAACCCAGGCCGCTGAACAGGGCGTACAGCGCCTCGGCCTGCGCCCCCAGCGGGGTGGTCGCGCCCGCCTTGGCCGCCGCGTCCTGGGCCAGTTTCAGGTCCTTCAGCATCATGGCCGTGGCGAAGCCGCCCTCGTATCCACGGTTCGACGGCGCCGCCGGCACGGGACCCGCCCAAGGGTAATAGTTGCTGACGCTCCAGCACTGGCCCGACGACTTGGAGGCGATTTCAAAGAACCGCTCGGGCTCCAGGCCCAGCTTTTCGGCCAGGGCGATCGCCTCGCATGTGCCGACCATGCTGATGCCCAGCAGCATGTTGTTGCAGATCTTGGCCGCCTGGCCTGCGCCATGGTCGCCGGCGCGGATGGTGATCCGGCTCATCGGCGTCAGCGCCGCCTCGACCCGGCCGAAGTCGCCCTCGTCGCAGCCGACCATGAAGGCCAGCGTCCCGGCGTCCGCCGCCGCCGTGCCGCCCGACACCGGCGCGTCGGCAAAGGCGTAGCCGGCCTCCTTCGCCATACCTGCGACCTTGCGGGCCGTGTCCACGTCGATGGTCGAGCAGTCCAGCAGCAGGGCGCTGGACGGCGCCGCGCCGATGATCTGTTCGGAATAGACTCCCAGCACATGCGGCCCGGCGGGCAGCATGGTGATGACCACCTCGGCGTCCTTCACCGCCTCGGCGACCGAATCGACGGTCCGGCACCCGGCCTCGGCGGCGCGCGCCAGCGCGGCGGCCGACAGGTCGAAGGCGGCGACGTCGTGCCCGGCCTTGGTCTGATTGGCGGCCATGCCGCCGCCCATGTTGCCAAGACCGATGAAGGCGATGCGGGTCATGTCCGGCGTTCCCTGTTATGATTTTCTCGGAGGGTTAGCCCCTCCCCGCCCGCGACGCCAGCGCGACCTCAGTTCGGCTTGCGGAAGCGCATCATGAACTGGCTGGTGCGGCCCCGGATCAACGGATCGAACACCATGGCCGTCAGCGGATCGTCGGCGTTCGCCAGCGCCTCGCTCTCACCGTCGAAGACGAAGCCGGCCGACTCGATCTCGGCCCGCACGGCGGCGGCGTCGATCCGATGCAGTCGCCCGGCGCCTTTCAGACCCGAACCGGCGGCGGCGTGGTGGTCGATGACGACATAGAGGCCCCCGGGGTTCAGCGCCTTCATCACCGCCGCGTTGAAGGCCGCCGCCGTGCCGTCCGATGCGAACGGGCCGTGCAGGTCGTGATAATTCTGGGCCGTGAAGACGACGTCATAGCCGCCGTCGGCAGCGAAGTCCGCCGTCGGGCCGGTCTTCGCCGTGACCATACCCATGCCCGGTGCGGCCGCGACGGCCTGGATGTCGGTCCAGTAGGTCGAGTCCAGCTTCACGATCTCGGCCGGCTGATAGGCGGTGACCCGCCCGTCCCCGGTCACCGACAGCGCCAGAAGGCGGGTGAAATAGCCCCGCCCCGGCATGTACTCGGCCACCGCGCCGCCCGGATCCAGGCCGATGAACTCCAGCGTCTCGGTCGCATGACGCGCGGCGTCCCGCTCGCGGTCGGCCGCAGGACGCAGGGGGTTGTTGATCACCGTCTCATAGGAGCCCGGAATGACCTGGGCGACGGCGGGCGCGGCGACGGCCAGCAGGGCCGCGACGGCGAAGGCCGCTAGATTGCGCATCACTGGTTCCCTTTTTTTCAGGACGGCTTGCGGAAGCGATAGACGAACTGGTCGGTGCGTCCCCGTATCGTTTCGTCGAAGACGTTCAGGCTATGGTCGTCCTGCGGATTTGCGACAGCCTCGCTTTCGCCGTCGAAGACAAAGCCCGCCGCCTCGACCTCGCGGCGCAGCTGGGCGCCTTCGATTCGGTGCAGGGTCTCGACCGCCGTGATCCCGGCGCCGTCCGCCGCCTGGTGGTCGATGACCACGAACAGGCCTCCAGGCTTCAGCGCCTTGAAGATGTCGGCGTTCATCTTGGCCACGTCCACGCCGAAGCGCGGGATATGGAAGTCGTGGTATTCCTGGCTCATGAAGACCACGTCCAGCGGCTGATCGAAGGTCATGGCGTCCAGGTCGCCGTTGACCCGCATCACGTTCGGATAGGCCGCGACCAGGACGTCGACGCGCGGGTTCTCGCGCTCGGCCGTGCGGTTCGGCACGAAGGCGTAGACGTGGCCGTCCTCCCCCACCACCCGCGCGAACAGGCGGGTGAAATAGCCCGCGCCCGGACGAATATCAGCCACCCGGTCCCCCGCCTTGACCTGGGCGAAGGCCAGCATCTGATCCGGATGGCGCAGCGCGTCGCGCGCCACCTCATCCGCCGGACGTAGCGGGTCGGCGACGGCGGCGTAGGCGGGATCCACGGTCTGGGCGAAGGTGGGCGCGGCGACGACCGCAAGGGCCGACAGGGCGACAGCGAAAAGACGGGCCTTCATGACAGCCTCCGTTTTCAATCGCCGCAGCCTAGCCCTTCTCCCTCAAGGGGAGAAGGATTTCAGAGAGGCCTCCACGCCGCATCCGCCGGCAGCGGCGCGAACAGGTCGTCGACCATCGCCTCCGTCACCCCCTCGACCGTCGCGGGCGACCATTTCGGAGCGTTGTCCTTGTCGACGATCACGGCTCGTACGCCCTCCTGGAAGTCGTGGGTGCGCACGACCCGGCCGCCCAACGCATATTCCATCGCCATGTTGTCGGCGAAGCTGTCCAGCGCCGCGCCGGTGCGGATCTGGCGCAGCGAGACCTTCAGCGACTGCGGTGACTTGGTCTTCAGGATCGCCAGCTGAGCCAGCGCCCATTCCGACCCGTCGGCTTCCAGCGCCGCAAAGATCGCCTCGACCGTGTCGAAGGCGAACAGCTGCTCGATGGCTTCCAGATGCGGCTCGATGGACGGATCGCCCGCGTCATCCTCCAGCCCGTCGGCGATGTCGGCCGGGTGCGCCGGATCGGTCGACAGGATCGCCCGGAACGCCTCCAGCGAGTCGCTGGGCAGATAGTGCGTATGGATGCCCAGGAAGACGGTGTCCGCCGCCTTCAGCCGCGCGCCCGTCAGCGCCAGCCAAACCCCCGTCTGGCCCGGCAGCCGCGACAGGAACCACCCCCCGCCCACGTCGGGAAACAGGCCGATGCCGGTTTCGGGCATGGCGTACGTCGTCCGCTCGGTCGCGATCCGCACCTCGGCCGGCTCGCTGATGCCGACGCCGCCGCCCATGACGATGCCGTCCACCAGCGCCGTCACCGGCTTGGGATAGTCGAACAGCAGATGGTTCAGCTTGTATTCGGTATCGAAGAAGGCCTTGGCCTCCGACGCATCCCCCGCCCCGCTCTCGGCGATCATGCGGATATCGCCCCCGGCGCAGAAGCCGCGCTCGCCCGCATGATCGATCAGTACTGACTTCACGCCGTCGTCCGCGCGCCAGTCCACCAGCGCCGCCGTCATCGCCTCGCACATCCCCCGGTTCAGCGCATGGATCGCCTTGGGCCGGTTCAGCGTGATCCGGCCGACGCCGTTCTCGATGCGGGTGATGACTTCGGGTTCGGCGACTTCACTCACTTCGACAGCTCCCGCGCCACGATCACGCGCATGATCTCGTTCGTGCCTTCCAGGATGCGGTGGACGCGCAGGTC
>Ga0160449_1000427_pt1 | contig 26952 bp, 23 predicted proteins | sample HID1975I_E1MG_FD_108216 | JGI IMG/M metagenome (GOLD analysis project Ga0160449, IMG submission 108216) | Enriched soil microbial communities from UW Madison campus, WI, USA - HID1975I_E1 MG | ecosystem: Environmental > Terrestrial > Soil > Unclassified | place: USA: Madison, Wisconsin...
AAGCCGATGCGGCCCACGCCTGGGATGCACGCCTGCAGCCGCTGCACACGTTCTGCGGTATCGAACCCAACCCCATTCCCGTCAAGGCGGTGCTGGCCAGACAGGGCCTCGGCCACGGCCTGCGCCTGCCTTTGACGACACTGGCCCAGGCGCATGATGCGCAGGCCGACGATGCGGCGCGACTCGCGGCGGACCTGGAAGCGTCCTGCCGTGCCCGCGCCGCCTGATTCCCCAGGAGATCCCACGATGCGTCCACCCCGTTCCTCCATGCGCTATCTCGCCATCGCCGCGGTCGCGGTCGCGGTCGTGGGCACCAGCGGCTGCCGCTGGTTCCAGAAGGACAACGCGCTGTACGCGCAGAGCCCGGAAACCCGCCCGCTCGAAGTCCCGCCGGATCTCGACCGTCCGCGCACCGACGGTGCGATGGCACTGCCGGAAGCCACCACGTCCGTGACCCGCTCGGGTACGGCAGCGGCGCCGGCCGATTCGAACGTGTCCTTCAGCGCGACCGGCGCGCGCGACGCGGTGTTCGCGCAGGTCGGCGAAGCGCTGGCCGCGACCGACGGCGTGACGGTCAACAGCCGTTCGCAGGTGCTGGGCACCTACGACGTGTCCTACGCCGGCAGCCAGTTCCTGGTGCGCGTGGCGTCGCAGCAGGGCGGCGCCGTGGTCTCGGCAGTGGATCCGCGCGGCGTGGCCGCGACCGGCGATGCCCCGACGCGCCTGATCGCCGCGTTGCAGGCGGCGCTGGCGCAGTAAGGCCAGGGCGACGTCCGCGGATCGGACGTCGCCATCGACCGGATACGGAAACGGGCGCCTCGGCGCCCGTTTTTCGTTGCTGCGTCAGTCGCGGATCAGCGCTCGAGCAGCGGCAGCTTGTCCGGCTTGCCTTCCCAGTCCTTGGCGTCGGGCAACGCGTCCTTGCGCGTCGTGATGACCGGCCAGGCCTTGGCGAGATCCGCATTGAGCGCGACGAACGCCTCCTGTCCCGCCGGCACGTCGTCCTCGGGATAGATCGCGTTGATCGGGCACTCCGGCTCGCACAGGGTGCAGTCGATGCACTCGTCGGGATCGATGACGAGGAAGTTCGGCCCTTCGTGGAAGCAGTCCACCGGGCAGACCTCGACGCAGTCGGTGTACTTGCACTTGATGCAGTTTTCGGTGACGACGAAAGGCATGGATTCGGATCGGGCGGGGCGACGACGGGCTGCAGTTTAATTCAGCGTCCGCGGCGCCGGTGCGAAGTGTTCGCATTTGCGGTGGTGGCGACGATCTTCGCGAATCGGAAGAAGGCCCGGTCGCGATGGACGTGGCCGGGGCCGCGGGAATTGCCGCTACCGGATCATGGGTGCTGTGCCACCGGGATTCCGGTGACCGACCTGGTGAGCGCCGTGTCTCCGCTGGCCCCGAATGCAGAGGTCACAGGCGCCGTGTCTTCTCTTTTACTTGCGGCAGGGTGCGAAGGTGCTGGAGGGGTAAGGCGCTTTTGAACGCCTCCCGGTGAAGCCCCGGCCCTCACCCGACGCGCTTTGCGCGTCGACCTCTCCCGAAGGGAGAGGTGCTCGGTGCCTGCCCGCTGGGACATGGTGCTCATCAAGTCCTGACTGGGGCACGAGCGACTGGCGCCCGCCAGCCCACCGCTTCTTGGAGGCGCGTTTCGATCCGGACATCGCTGTCGAAGCCGGGGATCTCTGATTTCTTCAGCTGCACAAACGCAGAAGGCCCACGCCTGGTGGCATGGGCCTTCTGCTTCGATATGGTGCTCCCTACGGGATTCGAACCCGTGTTTTAGCCTTGAGAGGGCCACGTCCTGGGCCTCTAGACGAAGGGAGCTGGGTGCGCCGCGAACGGCACCGGCTGGACGGCCGGCCTGCAAACGCGTCTAAGACGTGTGCAGCTTGCTAGTATAGCAGGCTTGCTGGCGCCGCAACGGTCGCCGGGGAAATTTTTCAGACTTGATGCATACCGATTCCGCTCCGATTCCAAGCGCCGTCTCCGCCGAGCTGCGGACCATTCCGCGCGACCAGCACACCATCTCGCGGCGGCAGATCAGCCAGAACGCGTTGCGCGTGCTCTACCGCCTGCACGAGGCCGGCCACGAGGCCTACCTGGTCGGCGGCGCGGTGCGCGACGTGCTGGTCGGGCTGACGCCGAAGGATTTCGACATCGCCACCGACGCGACGCCGGAGCAGGTCAAGGGGTTGTTCCGCAACTGCCGCCTGATCGGCCGCCGGTTCCGTCTGGCACACGTCGTGTTCGGCCGCGAGATCATCGAGGTGGCGACGTTCCGCGCCAACGTCGACGACGGCAGCGGCGACCGCGAAGTCCACGACGGCGGGCGCCTGCTGCGCGACAACGTCTACGGCACGATCGAGGACGATGCGGTGCGCCGCGACTTCACCGCCAACGCTTTGTATTACGCGATCGCCGATTTCTCGGTGCGCGACTACACCGGCGGCTTCGAGGACGTGCAGAACCGGGTCATGCGCCTGATCGGCGATCCCGACACGCGTTACCGCGAAGACCCGGTGCGCATGCTGCGCGCGGTGCGCCTGGCGGCCAAGCTCGGCTTCTCGATCGAACCCGGCACCGCGGAACCCATTCCGCGTCTGGCCCCGCTGCTGGCCGAAGCCGCGCCGGCGCGGCTGTTCGAGGAATGCCTGAAGCTGTTTCTGTCCGGGCATGCGGTCGCCAGTTTCGTGGGCCTGGAGCGCCACGGCCTGCTGTCGGCGCTGTTCCCCGAATCGGCCGCGGCGCTGGCCAGCAACCGCAGTGGCGCGTTGCGGGCGATGGTGCTCGCGGGCCTCGCATCGACCGATGCGCGTGTCGCCGCGGGTGATCCGGTCTCGCCGGCGTTCCTGTTCGCCACGCTGCTGTGGCCGGCGTTCTGCCGCACCTGGATGAAGCTGCAAGCCGATGGCGTGCAGGCGGTCGAGGCGCAGCGCCGCGCCGCCGACCGGGTCACGCTGCACCAGGTGACGACGGTCGCGCTGCCGCGTCGCTTCTCGCTGCCGATGCAGGAGATCTGGCTGCTGCAGGCACGCTTCCCACTGCGCCAGCGCAAGCGGGTCACGCGCACGCTGTCGCATCCGCGCTTCCGCGCCGCGTTCGATTTCCTCGTGCTGCGCCAGACCGCGTCCGATGCGCATGCGGCCGACGTGGCGTTCTGGGAAGAAGCGCAGCACGATCCCGACCACGCGATCGCGCTGTATCCGGGCGAGGACGAAGAGGCTGGCGAAGAAGGCGCGCCGCGTCGCCGTCGCCGCCGCCGCCGCACACCGGCCGCCGCTGGATGACACCGCGCGCCGTGCCTGGCGTACGGGCGGACGCCCGCGCATGAGCGTGCGCGCCTACGTCGGCTTCGGCGGCAATCTCGGCGACGTGCCGCAGATGCTGCGCGATGCCGCCGCGACGCTGTCCGGATTGGCCGATGTGACCGGCCTGCGCCTGTCGTCGCTGTACCGCACGCCGGCCTGGGGCCGCACCGACCAGCCGGATTTCGTCAACGCCGTCGCGGCGTTCGACACCACGCGCGCGCCGATGGACCTGCTCGACGCGCTGCTCGACATCGAGCGCGCCTTCGGCCGCACCCGCAGCGACGAGGCCGGCGACCAGTGGGGCCCGCGCACGCTCGACCTCGACCTGCTGCTCTACGGCGATGCGGTGATCACGCTGCCAGGACTGACCGTTCCGCATCCGCGTCTGCACGAACGCGCATTCGCCCTCGTACCGCTGCTGGAACTCGATGCCGACATCGCGATTCCGCGCATCGGACCGGCTGTGGATGCGCTCGCGCACGTGGATCGCGCCGGCATCGAAGCGCTAGGCTAGTCCGATGAACACATCTTCCTCCGCGCCGGTCACCGTGCCCGCGCTGTTCGAGGCCCGCGCGGCCGGTCGCCGGCTCGCGATGCTGACCGCCTACGACGCCGGCTTCGCCCGCACGCTCGATGCCGCCGGCGTCGACCTGCTGCTGGTCGGCGATTCGCTGGGCATGGTGGTGCAGGGCCACGGCTCCACGCTGCCGGTCACCGTCGACGACATCGCCTACCACACCGCCTGCGTGGCCCGCGCGGTGCAGCGTGCGCTGGTGATCGCCGACCTGCCGTTCCAGGCCGATGCGACGCCCGAACGCGCGCTCGATGCGTCCACGCGACTGCTGCAGGCCGGCGCCGGCATGGTCAAGCTGGAAGGCGCGACGCCGAACAAGTGCGAAGTCGTGCGCTTCCTCGTCGAACGCGAGATCCCGGTCTGCGCGCACCTCGGCCTCACGCCGCAGTCGGTGCTGCGCTTCGGCGGCTTCAAGGTCCAGGGACGCGGCGATGCCGCGGCGCAGGCGCTGCGCGACGACGCGCTGGCGATCGCCGAGGTCGGTGCGACGCTGATCGTGCTCGAAGGCGTGCCCGCCGCGCTCGCCGCCGCCATCACCGCGGCCTCGCCGGTGCCGACGATCGGCATCGGCGCCGGCCCGGACTGCGACGGCCAGGTGCTGGTGTTGCACGACATGCTGGGCCTCGACAGCGGCCACCGCCGTCCGAAGTTCGTGCGCGATTTCCTCGTCGAGGGCGGCTCGGTCGCCGGCGCCGTGCGCGCCTATGTCGACGCGGTGCGCGACGGCAGCTTCCCCGGGCCCGAACACTCCTACAAGTAATCGACGATGCATCGCGGCAGCTGCCTGTGTGGCGATGTGCGATTCGAGGTCGCGGCAGAGCTCGCGCCGCCGGATGCCTGTCACTGCGTCGCCTGCCGCAAGTCGTCCGGGCACGTGTTCGCCTCGACCGACGTGCCGGTCGAGGCGCTGACGATCCATGACCCGCAGGCCGCGCTGCACTGGTACGCCAGCTCGGAGCGCGTGCGCCGCGGATTCTGCGGGCGCTGCGGTGCCTCGCTGTTCTGGGCGCCGGTGGGCTGCGCGAAGATCGCGGTGGCGATGGGCGCGTTCGATACGCCGACCGGAACCCGCTTGCACATGCATATCTTCGTGTCCGAGCAGGGCGACTACTACACGCTCGACGACGGCCTGCCGAAGCACGCGCGCTGACGCCCTGCGTCGCAGATCTGCGAAAATCGACGCTCCCCCATCGCCGGACCCGCCGTGATCGACACCGTCCACGACCTCGCCACGCTGCGCGCGCGGATTGCCGAATGGAAGCGCGCGGGGCTGCGCATCGGCCTCGTGCCGACGATGGGCAATCTGCACGCGGGCCACTTCTCGCTGGTCGAGGCGCTGCGCACGCGCGTGGATCGCATCGTCGCCAGCGTGTTCGTGAACCCGACCCAATTCGGCCCGAACGAGGATTTCGCCCGCTATCCACGCACGCCCGACCAGGACGCGAAGGGTCTCGCCGCCGCGGGCTGCGATCTGCTGTGGCTGCCGTCGGTCGAGGCGATGTATCCGCTGGGCCTGCACAACACGGTGACGTTACGCGTGCCGGGCGTGACTGAAGTGCTCGACGGCGCGCACCGCCCCGGCCATTTCGACGGCGTGGCGACCGTGGTCGCGCGCCTGTTCAACCAGGTGCAGCCGGACGTCGCTGCATTCGGACGCAAGGACTATCAGCAACTGGCGGTGATCGCGCACTTGGTCGCCGATCTCGCGTTTCCGGTGGCGCTGCTGCCGGTCGCGATCGCGCGTGAGGCCGACGGTCTCGCGCTGAGTTCGCGCAACCAGTATCTCGACGCCGACGCACGTCGCCGGGCCCCGGCCCTGCACGCGGCGCTGCGCAGCCTGCGGGACGCGATGCAGGCCGGCGCCGCAGCGGCCGATGCCGTCGAGGCGGCGGTCGTGGCCTTGCGCGATGCCGGTTTCGATGTCGACTACGTCGAGGTCCGCGCGCCGGACCTGTCGCCGTTCGTCGACGGGCAGGTGGCCGCGGTCTCGCTGGCGGCTGCACGCCTGGGGACGACGCGCCTGATCGACAACCTCGAATTCAGCCTCGACCGGACGCCGACGGCCCGCTGAATCCCGCTGCGTCGCGCCCAGTGATGATGTTGCGATGCCGCAGATGGTCCCTATACTTCGCGGTTCCTGCGGGTTTCCCGCGTTGTCCGATGCCGTGATCCGGCCGCATCCGCCATGCAACTCACCCTGCTGAAAGCCAAGATCCACCGCGCCTCCGTGACCCACGCCGAGCTGCATTACGAAGGCTCGTGTGCGATCGACGGCCGCCTGCTCGACCTGTCGGGCATCCGCGAGTACGAGCGCATCGAGATCTACAACATCAACAACGGCGAACGCTTCGCGACCTATGCGATCCGCGCCGATGTCGGCAGCGGCATCATCTCGGTCAACGGCGCCGCCGCGCACAAGGCCGGCGTGGGCGATCTGGTGATCATCTGCGCGTATGGCGCGCTCGACGAAGCCGAAGTGGCGAAGTTCAAGCCGAAGCTCGTGTACGTGGACCGCGACAACCGCATGACCCACACCAACGATTCGATTCCGGCGCAGGCCGCCTGATGACGACGGCGGCACGGCGGATCGAAGACACGCTGGCGCCGCACGCGCGTCGCCTCGATTCGGCGCGCATCGCCGACCTCGTCGAAGCCGATGCGGCGCGTCCGCACGACTTCGCGGTCCGCATCGGCGGGCTCTATGCCAGCTTCGCGCGCCAGCGGCTCGACCGCGACGCGCGCGATGCGCTGGTCGCGCTCGGTGAAGCCGCGGCGTTGCCGCAGGCGTTCCGCGACCTGTTCGACGGCGTCACGGTCAACACCTCCGAGAACCGGCCGGCGCTGCACGTCGCGCTGCGTTCGACGCTGTCGGAAACCGCGATCGCGCGCGATGCGCATGCGCAGGCCGCCGACGCGCGCGTGCGCTTGGCCGAACTGGTCGCGCAGCTCGAGGCGTCCGACGTCACCGACATCGTCAATGTCGGCATCGGTGGTTCGGATCTCGGTCCGCGCCTGGTCGTCGACGCGCTGAAGGATTTCGGCACCGGACGTTTCCGCGTGCACTTCCTGACCAACGTCGATGGCAGCGATGCGCAGCATCGGCTGGCGAAGCTCGATCCGTCGAAGACCGCCGCGATCCTCGTCTCCAAGACCTTCGGCACGCAGGAAACCCTGCTCAACGGCGGCGTCGTGCGCGACTGGCTCGGCGGCAGCGAACGCCTGTACGCGGTCAGCGCCAACGTGCCGCGCGCCGAAGCCTTCGGCGTCGCGCCCGAGCGCGTGCTGCCGATGTGGGACTGGGTCGGGGGCCGCTATTCGCTGTGGTCTGCGGTCGGCTTCTCGATCGCGCTTGCGGTCGGCATGGACGGCTTCGACGCGCTGCTCGCCGGCGCCGCCGACATGGATGCGCATGCGCTGCAGGCGCCGCTCGCCGAGAACTTGCCGGTGCTGCACGCGCTGACGGGCGTGTGGAACCGCAACGCGCTCGGCCTCGCCACGCATGCGGTGCTGCCCTACGACGAGCGCCTCGCGCTGTTGCCGGCCTATCTGCAGCAACTGGTGATGGAAAGCCTCGGCAAGTCGGTCACGCCCGATGGCGAAGCCGTCGGCATCGACACCGTGCCGGTGCTGTGGGGCGGGCCGGGCACCAATTCGCAGCACAGCTTCTTCCAGGCCCTGCACCAGGGCACGCAGACCGTGCCGACCGATTTCATCGGTGTGGTCAATCCTGCGCATCCGCATGCCGACAACCACGCCGCGCTGCTGTCGAACCTGCTCGCGCAGACCGAAGCGCTGGCCAACGGCTATGCGGCCGACGATCCGCAGAAGTCGTATCCGGGCAACCGCCCGTCGACACTGCTGCTGCTCGACCGCCTCGATCCGCGCAGCCTCGGCGCGCTGATCGCGCTCTACGAGCACAGCGTCTACGCGCAGTCGGTGCTGTGGGGCATCAATGCCTTCGACCAGTGGGGCGTCGAGCTCGGCAAGCGCATCGCCGGCGAACTGATGCCGGCGGTGCAGGGCGATGACGTGGCGGTGGCCGATCCGGTCACCCGCGCATTGCTGGACGAGATCCGCGCGCGCCGCTCGCGCTGATCCGGTGTAGGAGCTCGCTCGCGCGCGATCTGGGCTTCACCGGGAAAGCGCCATCGCGCGCGAGCGCGCTACTACAGGATCACTGAACGCCGTGGCGCGCCAGCGCCCATTCGACATGCTCGTCGACCAGCGCATCTCCGCTGCGCCGGCGCGTGCGCAGCGCGGCGATGGTGTCCGGCGTCGAAGGCGCATTGCCGAGCGCGACCGCGAGATTGCGCAGCCAGCGGCGGTGCCCGCTGCGCCGGATCGGCGAGCCTTCGGTGCGTTGCAGGAATTCGTCTTCGTCCCAGGCGAACAGCTCGGCCAGCGTCGCGGTGTCGAGATTGTTGCGCGCGCGGAAGTCGGGTTCGTCCGTCCGTTTGGCGAACTTGTTCCAGGGGCAGACCAGCTGGCAGTCGTCGCAGCCAAAGATGCGGTTGCCGATCAGCGGGCGCAGCGAGGCGTCGATCGCGCCTTCGTGTTCGATCGTGAGATAGGCGATGCAGCGCCGCGCGTCGAGCCGGTGCGGCGCGACGATCGCGCGCGTCGGGCAGACGTCGATGCAGCGCACGCAGGTGCCGCAGTGCGCGCTCGCCGGCGGATCGACCGGCAGCGGGACGTCGACGTAGATCTCGCCGAGGAAGAACCACGAACCGCCATTTTTGTCGATCAGGCAGGTGTGCTTGCCGATCCAGCCGAGGCCCGCATTGCGCGCGAGCGCGCGTTCGAGCACCGGCGCCGAATCGACGAACACGCGGTGGCCGAACGGGCCGATTTCCTCGGCGATGCGGTGCGCGAATTTCTGCAGCCGGTTGCGCATCAGCTTGTGGTAGTCGCGGCCCAACGCGTAGCGCGCCACGTAGGCGCGGCTGCCGTCGGCCAGCGTGTCCCAGGCGCTGTCGTCGTCGTTGCGGCCGTAGTCGAGGCCGACCGACAGCACGCGCACCGTGCCGGGCAACAACTCGTCCGGGCGCGCACGCATGTCGCCGTGGCGCGCCATCCAGTCCATGGTTCCGTACAGGCCCTGCGCCAGCCAGTCGCGCAGATGCGCCTCGTCCTCGCGCAGGTCGATGCCGGCGATGCCGCAGCGCTGGAAGCCCATCTCGCCCGCGATCGCCTTGATGCGCGCGGCCAGTGCGGCGGGCGCGGCATCGGATGGAACGGCGGTGGCGAGGGACGGATTCACGATGCGCGAAGTATAGAATCCGCGCGATGAGTGCTTCCTGTGCCATGCCTGCGCCCGGCGCTTCGCTGCCCGGCACCCCGCTGTACGACGCCGCCGCGCTGCGCGCGATCGAGGCCGCGGCGCTCGCGCACGCAGCCGATGCCACGGAACTGATGCAGCGCGCCGGTCGAGCCGGCTGGCGCACGCTGCTGGCGCAGTGGCCGCAGGCGCGGCGCATCGTCGTGGTCTGCGGACCGGGCAACAACGGCGGCGACGGCTACGTGCTCGCGACGCAGGCACTGACCGCGGGGCGCGATGCCTGTGTCGTGCGGCTCGACGCACATGCCCCGCGGACCGACGCGGCGCAGGCGACGTGCGCGGCGTTCGAGGCCGCGGGCGGCAGGACGCTTCCGTTCGATGGCACCTTGCCCGCAGCGGACCTTCTCGTCGATGCCCTGTTCGGCATCGGCCTGTCGCGCGTGCCCGACGACGCGACCGCCGCGCTGATCGAGGCGATCAACGCGGCCGGCGTGCCGGTGCTCGCGCTCGATACGCCCAGTGGGCTGTCCGGCGACCGCGGCAGCGCGGAAGGTATCGCCGTGCGTGCGACACGTACGCTGCAGTTCCTGGCCCCACAGATCGGCCTGCAGACCGGCGACGGCCCCGACCACGCCGGCGCACTGTCGCTGGACACGCTCGGCGTCGACGCGGCCTGCTTCGCCGACGCGCAGCCGCAGGCACGCCGGATCGATGCGCGCGATCTCGCCCACTGGCTGCGGCCGCGCCCGCGCAATGCACACAAGGGCAGCCACGGCCGCGTGCTCGTGATCGGTGGCGATCACGGCACCGGTGGCGCGGTGCTGCTCGCGGCCGGTGCCGCGTTGCGCGCCGGCGCCGGACTGGTCGAAGTCGCGACCCAAGGCATGCATGTCGCGCCGCTGCTCGCGCGCTGGCCCGAGGCGATGGTCCGCCGCACCGACAACGTCTCGGCGCTCGCCGATGCACTCGTCGCCGCCGACGTCATCGCGCTCGGTCCGGGCCTGGGGCAGCGCGCCTGGGGCCATGCACTGTTCGACGAAACCCTCGAGGCGGCCACCGCGGCCGCGACGCCGCTGGTGCTCGATGCCGACGCGCTCAACCTGCTCGCCGCGCGCCCGCGCGCATTGCCGGCAGGCGTGGTGCTGACGCCGCATCCGGGCGAGGCCGCGCGTCTGCTGGGCACCGACACCGTCGCGATCCAGCGCGACCGTCCGGCCGCGGTCCGCGCGCTCGCCGCGCGCTGGGATGCCGTCGTCGTGCTGAAGGGGGCCGGCACCCTGGTCTGCGCGCCGGATGGGCTGCCGTGGCTTGTCGCCGCCGGCAATCCGGGCATGGCGACCGGTGGCATGGGGGATGTGCTGACCGGCGTGATCGCCGCGCTGCGCGCGCAGGGCCTCGATGCCGAACATGCGGCCGCCTGCGGCGCACTGCTGCACGCGGTGGCCGGCGATACCGCAGCGCGTACGGCCGGCGAACGCGGCCTGCTGCCGGGCGACCTGGTCGATGTGCTGCGCGCCTGCGCGAATCCGGAACCGAACGCATGATCCGCCGCCATCTTCCCGACGACTCCGCGACGCGCCTGCTCGCCGAGATCCTCGCCGCGCATCAGCCCCGGGGCGCCGTCGTGCATCTCCAGGGCGACCTCGGCGCCGGCAAATCCACGCTGGCCCGCGCCTGGCTGCGCGCGTTCGGCGTGACCGGCACGGTGCGCAGCCCCACCTACACGCTGGTCGAGCGCTATCCGGTCGACGGCGGCGAAGTCCTGCATCTGGACCTGTACCGGATCGGCGATGCCGGCGAACTGGATTTCCTCGGCCTCGACGACATCGACGCCGCGCTGTGGCTGGTGGAATGGCCCGAACGCGGCGCCTCGGCGCTGCCGCCCGCTGACCTGGAAATCCGTCTGGCGATCGACGGCACGGGCCGTTCGGTCGAACTGGTGCCGGATGGGCAGGGGGGAAATGCATGGCTGGCCGCTCTGTTCGAGGATCCCCGTTTGTCGGCCCTTCCTGAACCGAAACCATAGGAAGGCTCTGCAGGCTACGGATTTGCAAGGAAAAACGGCTTGCAATGTTGCAGAGGCGGTGATTGACTAGCCGCCATGCGCATCCGGGGGATCAACCTGTCTCAGTTCGCGTTGGCGATCGCCCTGATCGCCGCGCTGTGCTGGAACCTCGCCTACGGCGCCGAGCTGCGCGGCATCGACGTGCGCTCCGGCGCCACGGGCACACGCGCCGAGCTCAGGTTCGATGCCCGCGCCGAATATTCGGTGATCTCCCTCGCCAATCCCGACCGCTTGGTCGTCGACCTGCCCGGCACGCGCCTGCGGGCGACGGCGATGCCGGCCGGTGCCGGCATGATCCAGTCGGTACGCAGCGGGCAACCGGTCGCCGGTACCACGCGCATCGTGTTCGACCTCGCGTCGTCGGTGAAGGCGATGCCGCCGCGGATCGAGGACGGCCCCGACGGTCCCCGGCTCGTGATCGAATGGCCGGACGACGGCGTTGGCGATCCGATCGCCCGCATCGCCGCGGCCGGTGCGTCGACGCCGGCTGCCGGCGCCGCGCCGACGGCGACGCCCGCGGCCGATCCGGCGCTGGCATCGAACGATGCGACCTCGCGCCTGATCTCGAGCATGGGGCCGCAGCAGGGCCCTGCGGCGTCCGCGCCTGCGCCCGTCACCGCAACCGCGCAGGCACCCGCGACGCAGCTGCCGCCCGCCCCCATTCCGACGCCGCCACCTGCCGTCCAGCGCGAGGTCGCGCCGCCGGCGCAGGTTCCGATGCCCGCCGCGGTCGGGCCGGGCATGCGTCCGCTGGTGATCGCGATCGATCCCGGCCACGGCGGCCGCGATCCCGGCGCCATCGGGCCCGCCGGCACGCACGAGAAGAACATCGTGCTGGCGATCTCGCGCGAACTCGCGCGCCAGATCAACGCCACGCCCGGCATGCGCGCGCATCTGGTGCGCGACAACGACAGCTATATCGAACTGCCGCAACGCGCGCTGCGCGCCCGTCGCGCCAAGGCCGACATGTTCGTGTCGATCCATGCCGATGCCGCGCACAACCGCGCGGCCTACGGTTCGTCGGTCTACACCCTGTCCACGCGCGGCGCATCGTCGCAGCAGGCACGCTGGCTGGCCGACCGCGAGAACAGCGCCGATCTCGTCGGCGGGGTCTCGCTGTCGCAGGACACGCTGTCCAACGTGCTGCTGGAGATGGCGCAGAGCGGCCACATGCGCGCCTCGCAGGACGCCGCGACGCATGTGCTCTCGGGCCTGCGCAACGTCGGCAAGACGCACAAGGCAAACGTCGAGTACGCGAACTTCTCGGTGCTGCGCAACGCGGACATGCCGGCGATGCTGGTCGAGACCGGCTTCATCTCCAATCCGGAGGAAGAGCGCCGCCTGCTCGATCCCGCGCACCAGCGCCGCCTCGCCAGCGCCGTGCTCAACGGCATCAACACCTACTTCACCGCGCAGCCGCCCCCGGGCACGCTGTATGCCGCGCGCGCCGCGGCTGCGTCCGGTGCGGGCGTGGCCGCCGGCGGCAGCCCCTGAGATCCCGGGCGAGGCGCGCGAGCCGCTATCATCCACGTTGATTCCTGCCGCGACGCGCCTGCGTCGCCGATGCCCACGTGCCGATCCGCCAGCTTCCCGACATCCTCGTCAACCAGATCGCCGCCGGCGAAGTGGTCGAACGTCCTGCGTCCGTGGTCAAGGAACTCGTCGAGAACGCGCTCGATGCGGGCGCGCTGCGCGTCGACATCGATCTCGAGGAAGGCGGCGTCCGCCTGATCCGCATCCGCGACGACGGCGGCGGCATTCCGCCCGAGGAACTGCCGCTGGCCGTGCAGCGGCATGCGACCAGCAAGATCGGCTCGCTCGACGATCTGGAAGCGGTCGCCACGCTCGGTTTCCGCGGCGAAGCGCTGCCGTCGATCGCATCGGTGAGCCGGTTCTCGCTGATCTCACGCCGCGAGGACGATGCGCACGGCGCCGCGCTGGAGGTCGTCGGTGGCCGGGTCGGCGACGTCACGCCGAGGTCGCATCCGCGCGGCACGACGGTCGAGGTGCGCGACCTGTTCTACAACGTCCCCGCGCGGCGCAAGTTCCTGCGCGCCGAGCGCACCGAACTCGGCCACATCGAGGAATGGCTGCGCGCACTGGCGCTGGTGCGTCCGGACGTCGAACTGCGGATCAGTCACAACGGCAAGGCCTCGCGTCGCTACAAGGGCGACGAGGATCTGTTCTCCGGCGCGCGCCTGGTCGAAACCCTGGGCCGCGAATTCGCCGACAACGCGCTGCGCATCGACCACAGCGCCGCGGGTCTGCGGCTGCATGGCTGGATCGCGAAGCCCGCGTATTCGCGCGCGAGCGCCGACCAGCAGTACCTGTACGTCAACGGCCGCGCGGTGCGCGACCGCAGCGTGGCGCATGCGGTCAAGCAGGCCTTCGCCGACGTGATGTACCACGGCCGCCAACCGGCCTATGTGCTGTTCCTCGAACTCGACCCCACGCGCGTCGACGTCAACGTGCATCCGGCCAAGCACGAGGTGCGCTTCCGCGATGCGCGCCTGATCCACGATTTCGTCTACCGTACGCTGCACGAGGCGCTGGCCGATACGCGCGCAGGCCGGACGGGCCACGCGCCGGCGGATGCGGCGATGACGGCGTTCGCGGCCGTGCCGGCGACTGGATCGGTGGCGATGTCCGACTGGTCGCGGCCGATGCCGCAGCCGAATCTCGCGCTGCGCGTCGACGAGGCGCGCGCGGCCTACGCCGGGCTCTACGGCGCCACGCCTGCGCAGGTCGCGGCCGGCGCCGACACCTGGGCGCCATCGCCGATGGCGCCCGACGCCGCGGTCGACGATGCCGGCACGCTGGTGCCGCCGCTCGGCTACGCGGTCGCGCAACTGCACGGCATCTACATCCTGAGCCAGGCGGCCGACGGCATGATCGTCGTCGACATGCACGCCGCGCACGAGCGCATCGGTTACGAGAAGCTCAAGACCGCGCACGACGGCGAGGGCGTGCGCACCCAGCCGCTGCTGGTGCCGCAGACCGTCGCGGTCTCCGAACGCGAGGCCGATGTCGCCGAAGCCGAGTCCGCAACGCTCGCCGAACTGGGTTTCGAAGTCTCGCGCGCCGGCATGCAGTCGCTGCTGCTGCGCGGCGTGCCGGCCCTGCTCGCGCACGGCGACACCGAAGCGCTGCTGCGCGACGTGCTGGCCGATCTGCGCGAGCACGGCGAGAGCCTGCGCGTGCGCTCGGCGCGCGACGAACTGCTGTCGACGATGGCCTGCCACGGCGCGGTGCGCGCGAACCGGCGGCTGACGGTGCCCGAGATGAACGCCCTGCTGCGCCAGATGGAGGCGACCGAACGCTCCGGGCAATGCAATCATGGCCGTCCGACGTGGGCGCATTTTCCGCTCGCCGAGATCGACCGCTGGTTTTTGCGAGGACGCTGACATGCTGCGATGGCGCAACTGCTGCACGATCGGACTGGTGGCCTTGCTCGCCGCCTGCGGCCAGACCGTCGACGGCGAGGATCCGGCCGCGCGCGCCGATGCGGCGCGGCTCGACGTGGTGTTCTCGGCGCAGACCCGCGTCTGGCAGGACGCGCGCCGCGCGGAACTGGTCGCGCCCGACGGCTGGCTCAGCCTGATCGGCCTGCATCGCATCGAACTGAAATCGCATTTCATCGGCAGCGGACAGACCGCCGGCATCCGCCTGTCGATGGGGCCCGAGAGGCTCGGCCTGCTGCAGTCCGAAGACGGCGCCTACTGGTTCACGCCCGAGCGCGGCGTCGCGGTGACGCTCGACGGCGAGCCGGTGCGCGGCCGCGTGCGCCTGCAGTCCGACGCCGAGGCATCGCCCAGTGCGCTCGGCTTTGACGACGGCAAGGGCGCGCTGTCGATCATCGAACGCGGCGGCGCGGCCTTCGTACGCGCGCGCCACGAGAATGCGCGTACACGCACGCGTTTCACCGGCATCGATTACTGGCCGACCGCGCGCGACTGGCGGGTCGATGCGACATTCGAACCGGCGGCGGCCGGCGCGACACTGCCGATCGCCAACATCCTGGGCATGGTCGAGGACACGCCGACGCCGGGCACGGTCGCGTTCGAGCGCGAAGGCACGCGCTACACGCTGCAGGCGCTCGATGGCGGCGAGGGCACGCTGTTCCTGATCTTCGCCGACCGCACCAGCGGCCACGGCAGCTACAGCGCCGGCCGCTATCTCGATGCGCCGGCGCCGGGCGCCGACGGCCGGCTGCAGATCGACTTCAATCGCGCCTACAACCCGCCGTGCGCGTTCACCGCGTTCGCGACGTGCCCGCTGCCGCCGGCCGGCAACCGCCTCGACCTCGCGATTCCCGCGGGCGAGAAGGCCTATCGTCCCGCGACCACGGTATGACTCCGAATCCAGAGGACGTTTTCCGCATGCGTCGACCCGCGCCGCTCCGTTTCATCCGCTCGTGCGTGCTGCTGGTCTGTCTGTTCGCCGGCGGTGCGGGCCAGGCCGAATTGCCGCCGCTCGAAGCACCGGCGACGCTGCGCTCGCCGGTGCTCGTGCCGGCCGATGGCCTGCAGGACACGCCCGCGGTCGGTTACGGCGCGCTGGCACCGGCGCCGGTGCCGCTGCTGTGGCGGGTCAGCGGTGCGCATGGCGCGCTGTATCTGCTCGGCTCCTTCCATTTCCTGACGCCCGCCGACTATCCGCTGTCCGAAGACGTGGCGCGGGTCGTGTCCGGCGCCGGTGAAGTGGTGTTCGAGCTCGCGCCCGAAGAGCTGCATTCGCCGACGCTGGGCCTGCAGATGATGCAGGCCGGCCTGCGCAGCGACGGCAGCAAGCTCGACGACGAGATTCCCGCACACACCGCGACCCAGCTGCGCGCATGGGCCGAGGCCAATGCGGCATCGCTGCAGGCAGCCGGTGGCGCGTCGAGCCTGCAGCTGTTCGAACCCTGGTTCGTCTCGCTGCTGGTGACGACCACCGAACTCGGCCGCTTCGGCCTGCAGGCGCATCTGGGCATGGACGCGCAACTGGCGCGCCAGGCCCAGGCCGCCGGCACCCCGACCGCCGGCCTGGAATCGGCGCAGCAGCAGATCGAACTGCTCGACGGCATGGGCCGGCTGGAACAGGCGCAGATGCTGCAGGAAGCGCTGGAGCAGGCCGGCGCAGGTCCCGAATCGATCCAGGCCCTGCACCAGACCTGGCGCGCCGGCGATGCCGACGCGCTGTGGCAGGAGATGGGCCTCGACATGCAGGCGCGCTTCCCCGCGCTGTATGCGCGCATCAACACCGAGCGCAACGACGCCTGGCTGCCCAAGCTCGAGCAGATGCTGCAGCAGCCGGGCGACATCCTCGTCGTCGTCGGCGCGCTGCATCTGGTCGGACCCGACGGCGTGGTCGAGAAGCTCGCGGCGAAGGGATACGCGGTGGAGCGGGTGTGTGCGGCCTGTGCGCCGGGCGACGCGACGCCTTCGACGGTACGGGCGGCGTCCGGCAGCTGACGCGACGGCCGCTCAGGCGGCCGCGACCATCTCGATGCAATCCACCGGGCATGCCGGTACGCACAGTTCGCACCCGGTGCAGGCGTCGACGAGCACGGTGTGCATCAGCTTCGAGGCGCCGACGATGGCATCGACGGGGCAGGCCTGGATGCACTTGGTGCAGCCGATGCAGTCGGCCTCGATGACCAGCGCCACCGGCGACACTGCGTGGTGTTCGCCGCGTGCGCGGTCGAACGGCAGCGCGACGGTATAGAGTGCGCGGGCGAGCATGCGCGCGCCGGCATCGCCGCCGGGTGGACAACGATCGACGGCCGCCTCGCCGCGCGCCATCGCTTCGGCGTAGGGACGACAGCCGTTGAAACCACACTGGCCGCACTGGGTCTGCGGCAACAGGCGGTCGAGACGTTCGACGAGGGGCACTGACATGCGTGGCGGCGGCTGCGCGTGTCGCGGCGGATGCCGCGGCTCAGCGCACCGGCATGCCCGGCTGCGCGGCGGCGTCGGCATCCAGCAGCGCGAGCGCGCTGCCGTCGAAGCCGGCCGACAGGATCATGCCCTCGCTGATGCCGAAGCGCATCTTGCGCGGTGCGAGGTTGGCGATGAACACCACGTTGCGGCCGACCAGCGTTTCGGGCTCGCCATAGCTGGCGCGGATGCCGGAGAAGATCTGGCGCGCGCCCAGATCGCCGGCATCGAGTTCGAAGCGCAGCAGCTTGTCCGAGCCCTCGACGAACTCGCAGGCGACGACCTTGCCGATGCGCAGGTCGAGCTTGGCGAAATCGTCGATCGAGATGTGCGCCGGCGCATCCGCGTCCGTGGCTTTCGCCGGCGTCGCGGCAGGTGCTTCAGCCGGCTTCTTTGCGGCGGCGGGCGCAGCCGGTGCGGCGGCGAGGGTGTCCTTGGAGGCGTCGGTCATGGCGTCGATCTGCTTGGGGTCGATTCGGGTGAAGAGCGGGGCATAGGGCTGGATCGCGTGGCCGAGCAGCGGCGCGTCGAGCGCGGACCACGTGTCGGCCGGCGCGGCGAAGAACGCATCGACATCGCGCGCCACGCGCGGCAGCACCGGCCGCAACGCCGTCGCCAGTACGCGGAACAGGTTCAGGCCCTGCGTGCAGACCGCCTGCAGTTCGGCATCGCTGCCGTCCTGCTTGGCGATCACCCACGGCTTGCGGTCGTCGATGTAGCGGTTGGCCTCGTCGGCCAGCGCCATCACCTGGCGCAGCACGCTGGCAGGCTCATTGCGCGCATAGGATTCGCGGATCGGCGCCAGCGCCTCGACGAAGCGCGCATAGGTCTCCGGCTCCGGCAGCGCGTCGGCCAGACGGCCGTCGAAGCGCTTGCCGATGAAACCGGCGCAACGGCTGGCGAGGTTGACCAGCTTGCCGACGACATCACTGTTCACGCGGGCGATGAAATCGCCGAGGTTGAGGTCGAGATCGTCGACGCCGCCGGAGGACTTCGCGGCGAAGTAGTAGCGCAGCGCTTCGGGATCCAGGCCCTGGTCGAGATACGTGCGCGCCATGACGAAGGTGCCGCGCGACTTCGACATCTTCGCGCCGTCGACGGTCAGATAGCCGTTGACGTGCAGGCGCGTCGGCGCGCGCAGACCGGCGCCGTGCAGCATCGCCGGCCAGAACAGGCCGTGGAAATTGACGATGTCCTTGCCGATGAAGTGGTGCAGTTCGGCGCCGCCTTCGGGCGCGAGCCAGGCATCGAAGTCCAGCCCTTCGCGGTCGCACAGCGCCTTGAAGCTGCTGAGGTAGCCGATCGGCGCGTCCAGCCAGACGTAGAAGAACTTGCCCGGATGGCCCGGGATCTCGAAGCCGAAATAGGGCGCGTCGCGCGAGATGTCCCAGGCGCGCAGGCCGCCGTCGCCGTCGAGCCATTCCGCGAGCTTCGCCTTGACGCCGGACACCGCGACATCGCCCGCCAGCCAGTCGCGCAGGAAGGCCTCGAAATGACCGAGCTCGAAGAAGAAGTGTTCCGACTCGCGCACTTCGGGCGTCGCACCGCTGACGACCGAGACCGGATCGATCAGGTCGCTCGGCGAGTACGTAGCGCCGCAGTTCTCGCAGTTGTCGCCGTACTGGTCCGGCGTGCCGCACTTGGGGCAGATGCCCTTGACGTAGCGGTCGGGCAGGAACATGCCGCGCACCGGATCGAACAGCTGCGCCACGTCGCGACGCGCGATGTGGCCGCCGGCGTCCAGACGCGCATAGATCGTCTCGACCATCGTGCGGTTGGTCGCCGAATGGGTCGAATCGTAGTGATCGAAGTCCACGCCGAACGCCGCGAAATCGCGCTCGTGTCCGGCCTGGATGCCGGCGATGAAGGCCTCCGGCGTCGTCCCCGCCTTCTCGGCCGCCAGCATGATCGGCGTGCCGTGCGTGTCGTCGGCGCAGACGAAGCGCGCCGTGTCCCCGTCCATGCGCCGCGCCCGCACCCAGATGTCGGCCTGGATGTAACCGACCAGATGGCCGAGATGCAGCGGCCCGTTGGCATAGGGCAGGGCGGTGGTGACGAGCAGCGTGCGCGACATGGGGTGAGGCTTGGGAGCGGGCGGAGCGGGATTATCGCATGCGCCCGGCGCGGCCCCTCGCTGACGCCACGGATCTGCGGACCTGCACAGAACGCCTGCGCCGCGGGTGAAACGCGCGCAAAAACGTCTTCGATCGCGCATCGGCTGTGCCGGCGCTCGATGCATCCGTGCCGGATTCGCAACGCAACGCGTTCGACGCCGCAACGTCTTGGTCACCTGTCCAGGCCAGCCCGTGTGCAGACGGGGGCTTCCGCCGGTGCCGGAAACGAAAGGCCCGGCATCTGCCGGGCCTTTCGCTCACCCATTGGACGCCGGCGTCACTCGCGCTGCCAGACCTGCTCGCGGCAGATGAAGGCGACGCAGCCCGACACACCGATGCGGTTCGCATCGAGCATCTTGGCCTTGGACTTGTAGGTCTTGCCGTTCGCCGGGTCGAGGATCGTGCCGCCCGACCACTCGCTGCCGTTCGGCTTGAGATCCCACAGGATCGTCATGCCGGTGATCGGCTGGTTGCGACGGGTGCCGGTGCACTTGTCGCAGACCGGGTTCGGTCCGCGGTCGGACTGCAGCACCTGCGCCACGCGTCCGCTCAGCGTGCCGTTGGCCGCCTGGGTGATCTCGACGATCGACTTCACCCGACCGGTCTGGTCGTCGATGGTCTTCCAGCGGCCGACGGGCGATTGTGCCGCCGCGGTCATGGACGCGATCATCAGCGGAACGGCGACCAGCAGGGACAGACGCATCTTCTTATGGTTCAACATCTTGTTTTCCTCCCTCGAACTGCGTGACTGGCGGAAGCGCCTGCGCAGATGGCGGTTATAGCGCGATCCGCGCAGGCGTGGCCTCATCCGGAGAAAGCTCTTCAGCCGCAGCTGTGCTTCGTTCGGCACCTTCAATCGGCTGACTGAAACGCGGCGACGGACGCCCGTCCACCGATATGACGATTGAAGAACTCGAGCATCTCCGTATACAGATTGACGCGGGCTTTCTCGTCGTAGAAGCCATGCATCTCCCCGGACTGGATGATCATGCCCTCGGGCGCGTTGCCAGCGGCGATCAAGGCCCGGTTCATCAGCTCCGTCTGCTCGGGAGGCGTGCGCTCGTCGCGCGCGCCAGCCGCGAGGTAGACCGGAATCTTGACTTCTGCCGCACGCCGTGCCGGCGAGGTGGTGGCCCAGTCGGCGACATTCGTGCCGTGCGTCCTGCGCAGGTAGCGCAGGCCGGAATCACTCTGGGGGATGTCACCGCGCTTGAACATCATGTCGATGTCGTAGACGCCGACGTAGCCGAAGGTGCACTTGAATAGGCCCGGGGCCCGGATCGGCGCCATCAATGCCGAATACCCGCCGAAACTGCCGCCATAGATGCAGATGCGTTCCTTGTCAGCATGCCCCTGTTCGATGGCCCAGTGTGTCGCGTCGATGATGTCGTTCTGGATGCCTTCGCTCCACTGCATGTGGCCTGCGTCTTGGAAACCGCGGCCGTAGCCGCCGGATCCACGGAAGTTCACCTGTAGCACGGCGTAGCCGCGACTGGCGAACAGCTGTGTTTCGGGGTTGTAACCCCAAGCGTCGCGCGGACCGATCGGGCCGCCATGCGGATTGACGATCAATGGCAGGTTGCGTCCAACCGAGCCATTGGGGATCGTCAGATAGCCATGGAGCATCAGGCCGTCGCGCGACTTGATGGCGAATGGGCGCACACTGGCCGATTTCTCGGGATCCACCCAGTCGCGGTTGCGCATCAAGAGGCGGGCGTTGCCAGTCGATCGCTCGTAGAGATACAGCTCGCCCGGCTCGGTGTCACTGCGGACCGAAACGACGATCTGGTTGCCGTCGGCGGTGTGACTTGAGAAGTCGACGTACCTGCCGGGGAATGCAGCTGCGAGCGACTGGTAGATCGCCGACTCAGGATGGTCCTCGTCGATCAGCGTTACGCGGGGTGCGCCCGCCGCAGTCACGACCGCCAACAACGTCGACTCATCCGTCGACCACATGTAACGCGCGATATCCGCGGTTTCGTCCTTGAACAGTTCGTTGAACTCGCCGGTCGTGGGGTCGAGTGTGCCGATCGCGCCGGGCTTGTCGTCGCTCTGTACCGCGTAGATCACTCCCTCGGGCGTGGTGTGTTCGACCCACAGGTGCTTGCCTTCGGAACGCGAGGCGTTGACCAGCTGCCAGGCCATGCCATCGCGGCGGTACAGCTCGGTGCGCTCCTCATACTCGCCTTCTTCGTTGCGGGACGAGGAACAGACCGCGAATCGCGGTTCCTTCGCGGCATCGAGCGAGACCGAGCAGTTGGCCTTGGGGGCCGTTGCCAGCACCGTGCGGCGGCCGCTGACGGTATCGACGCGCACGACCTGGGTGCTGGCGCCTTCGCTGGACCTGGGGAACCGGGACTGCATGATCACGTTGCGAGGATCATCAAGCAGCGGATCGAGCAGCGAGAAACGCTGGGCGCCGAGAGTCTTGGAGCGCTCGGTTGCGGTCCGCGTCCCATGGAACAGGACCGGTGTGGCCTGCGAACCGTCTGCGTTCACGGCATACCATTCGCCGGTCATGAAGGGCTGTGCATAGCCGCCCATCTTGCGCACGGCATTGAACAACAGGCGGTCGTTGGAGACCCACTCGAACTGGCCGATGCTCTGCTTGTTGGGGAGGATGTTGATCTTGACCGGTTTCAGGTCGGCGGTCTGCAGGACCGTCAGCACATCCTGGTCGCCCCTGTCGGTGATCAGGGCCAGATGCCTTCCATCCGGGGAGATCTGGACGGCGCCGTAGAGCGGACGTTTGACGAAGTCCTCGATGGAGGATTGTGCCGACGCTGGCGTACACAGGAATCCCGCGAGAACCAGAGGCAGGACTTTGATCGGGTTGGGCATGGATACTCCTTCGAGTGGAACTGTTCCTGTAAGCACAAAGAACAAAGCCCGGCAATGCCGGGCTTTGTCTGGTGGCAACCCGGCGATCAGAAGCGATGCGTCAGGGACACCGTGAAGCGGCGACCGAGCGGATCCGCGCCGTTGTAGGCGTAGAAGTACGGATAGGCGGTGTAGGTCTCGTCGAAGCGGTACTGGTTGTCGGTCAGGTTGATGACCGTGAACTCGGCGCGGGTGTTCGGCGTGAACTGGTACGCGGTCTGGAGGTTGTAGGTGATGTAGGGCCGCAGGCGATCGGTCTCAGCCCAGTTCTGGTTCGCACCGAGGCGGCTGCCGAACAGGGTCACCGTCCAATCGTTGTAGTTCCAGCCCAGCGTGCCGCGCACGCGCGAGCGCGGGTCGTAGTCCCACTCGTCGCGGTAGTCGACCACCGGGTCCCCCGCGAACTCCAGGAACTTGTCGGTCATGCGGATGGTGTAACCGACGTCGAGGTTGAAGCGGCCGAGGCGATCGGTATCCAAGCGGTAACGGAAGTTGGCGTCAACGCCGCTGACATCTTGGTAAGCACGGTTGATGTAGGCAGTGTTGAGCCTCTGCAGGCGGCCGTCCAGTGCGGTACCCGGTGCATCGGTACGGGTGATAAGCCCGTACATGTTCTGGCAGAATGGCGAGTCGGGTGCATTGGCGAACGGCGAGCCGTCCCGGTTTACACCCAGACGGCAGTTGGCCTCGTTCTGGAGGATGTAGCTGGCCGAGACTTGGCCCGCCTTATCTTCGAGGCGGATGCGGTAGTAGTCCACCGACAGCGACATGTCGTCGATGATGTCCCACACGAAGCCGTAGCCCCAGCTCTCGCCTTCCTCTTCCTTCAACAGCGGGTTGCCGGCAATGAGGCTCTGCGTCTGATAGAGAGTCACGTCGCCGCTGCGGTTGCAGTCGACCACGGTGCGCGGGCCAGTGGTCTGGCCGAGGTAGTTGCCCGAACGGCAGGCGTACTCGTCGAGGACACTCGAGTAGGACGCCGCGCCCTCTGCATAGACCAGCTGCATGTTCGGTGCGCGGAAGCTGGTGGAGTACGAACCGCGCAGCAGCAATGGCGAGAACGGACGCCATTCCAGGCCGAAGGTCTTGGTGAAGGCTCCACTGATATCGGTGATGTCGTCGTACTTGTCGTAGCGACCGGCGAGGTTGGCGGTCACCGAGTCGAGGATCGGCACGCGGAACTCGGCGCCGATCGCGTAGCGGTCACGCTCGCCGTTGGTGGCACCCGAGCTGGTCAGGTTGTAGATCGTCTGATCGTCGAGTGGGCGCAACTGGTCGGTACGCGGGTCGCTGCGCAGATCGAGGGTCTGGCGGGTGCCTTCGAGCACGCCGGCGAAGCTGACCGGGCCGGCCGGCAGGTCGAACAGATCGCCACCGATATTGAAGTTCACGGTCGCCGAAGAGGTTTCGGATACGTTCTTCACACGTGTCGCGAACGACTGGTAGATCTCCGGAGTGATCGGACTGTTCCAGCGATCCAGATTCAGACGGTAGACCGGGACGCCATTGGCCAGATTGCCGAGCTGCGGACCGAGGAAGTAGTCGTGGACGGCCTTGGCCAGCAGGCGCGGACGATCCGCTTCGTACTCGTACTTGCCGTAGTTCGCGCTGGCTTCCCAGTCAAAACGACCCACCGTGCCGTTGAAACCGAACGTCACATCGAAGATGGTTTCGTCGTACAGCGTGGTGGCGGCTTCGTTGCCGCCCAGTTCGAACGGATTGAAGACGCGCTGCAGCTGGAACAGATCGCCATAGGCGGCGTCGTAGTAGTAACCGGTCGCCTGACCTGACGGGGTGGCGGTGAAGCGATCACCGGAGGTGCCCCAGAACTCGGTGCCGCTGCCCGAGGCTGCTTCCGACGAGTAAATCGACGCGCTGCCGAACATCTGCAGGCTGTCACTGATGTCGAATGTGCCCGAGACGTAGCCGGCCCAGGTATCGTCCTTGTTGGAGATGGAGCGCGATGCCGGCTGGGTGTAGCTGCCGCAGAAGGTGCCGCGCGCCGGAGTCGTGGCGGTGGTGTAACCGAACGCGTCACAGGCGGCGGCGTCATAGATCGCATTGTGGTTCGCCGGAGCGGCAACGCCTCCGAGACTCAGCGCCACCAGCGCGAGATTCGGGTTGACGGCCATGCCGTACGGATTGTTGCGGGTGTCGGAGAGGAACCTGCGCTGGGTGGCGAACACCGGCTCCTTCGAGCCATACTGCAGCGCATAGAGTGCGCTCCAGCGGTCGCCGGTTGTGCCGCCGGTGTATTCGAACAGCACGGAGTCACCGCCGCCTTCGGCAGTGGTGCCGACGGTGGTGCGGATCTGGTTGCCGTCGTAGTTCTTGCGGGTGACGATGTTGACCACGCCGGCGACCGCGTCGGACCCGTAGATGGCCGATGCGCCGCCGGTCAGGATTTCGACGCGCTCGACGATCGCCATCGGGATCGCGCGCACGTTGGTGACGGCGTCGTCGCGATTGTACGGCTGCGGATAGTCGGGCGGACGACGGCCATTGATCAGGGTCAGCGTGTAGCCCGGGCCCATGCCGCGGAGGTTCACGACCTGCGCATTCGGCGTGAAGCCGGTCACGGCGAGGTCACCGGTGAAGTTCGCGGTACTCTGCTGGTTCAGCGATTGCAGCATGTCGCCGACGGTCTGGAAGCCTTCGCGATCGATGTCGGCGCGCGTAATCACCGTGACGGGGGCGGGGCCTTCGATCTCGGCACGCTTGATGCGCGAACCGACGACGGTGACGGTATCGAGCGTCCTCGCCGACGACGGCGTGCTGCTCGTGGTGGTCTGCTCCACATCGGCATCTGCGTCCTGTGCAAAGGCAGGCGCGGCGAAAGTCAGCAGCATCGCACCGGCGACGGCCGTGCTCAGCTGGTTCAACCTCGGACGGAGGTTCTTGCGAAAAGTCATTGAGTGGATCCCCTGAAATTCTATGAAAGCCCGCATTTCCATTACGTGTCCGCCTGAGCGCGAGCTGACTCGTAATACTGCGTTAACGGGCAGTTAACATTACTGCCACACATTTTTGATCAATGCAAGCGCTGCAACGCAACAACCCTTTGTTTCGTCCTCGTACAATCCACCACCCGTTCTCTGGATGCTGTTGTGACAGTTGCTTCGCGAGTCTCCCAAGGCGCCGTTCCGCCCCACCCCCGCATCCGCAACATCCTCGCCATCGGCTCCGGCAAGGGCGGTGTGGGCAAGTCCACGACCGCGGTCAACCTCGCGCTCGCGCTGGCTGCCGACGGTGCGCGGGTCGGGGTGCTCGATGCCGATGTCTACGGCCCGAGCATTCCGATGATGCTGGGGCTGTCGGGCAAGCCGGACAGTCCGGACGGCAAGTCGATCCTGCCGATGCGTGCGCATGGCATCGAGGCGATGTCGATCGGACTGCTGGTCGACCAGGACACGCCGATGATCTGGCGCGGACCGATGGCGACGTCGGCGTTGACGCAGCTACTCAATGACACGCTGTGGGGCGGGGACGAGGCGCTCGACTATCTGCTGGTCGATCTGCCGCCGGGCACGGGCGACATCCAGCTCACGCTGGCGCAGAAGATTCCGGTCGCCGGCGCGGTCATCGTGACGACGCCGCAGGACGTGGCGACACTCGATGCGCGCAAGGCGCTGAAGATGTTCGAGAAGGTCGAGGTCGCGGTGCTCGGGCTGGTGGAGAACATGGCCCAGCATGTGTGCTCGAACTGCGGACAGGTCGAGCACCTGTTCGGCGACGGGGGCGGCCAGCGCATGGCCGCGCAGTACGGCGTGCCGTTGCTGGGTTCGCTGCCGCTGGAGATCGGCATCCGCGCGCAGGGCGATGCCGGTGTGCCGATCGTCGTGGCGGCGCCCGATTCGCCCGCCGCGCAGGCCTACCGCGCCACCGCGCGACGGCTGGTGGAAGAACTCGAGAAGCGTCCGCGGGCACCGATGTCGATTTCCGCATCCCTGGTCTGACGCGGCCCGCGGCATGGCGTTGGCGGGGTGACGCAGGCGGGCAAGGCGGCGACAATGCGCGTCCAGGCCGCCGCGCCGCAGGAACTCCACGATGAGCATCAAGAGCGACCGCTGGATCCGCCGCATGTCCGAACAGCCCAGCGGCATGATCGAGCCATTCGAGGCCGGGCAGGTCAAGCAGGCCAACGGCCAGCGCATCGTCAGCTACGGCACGTCGAGCTACGGCTACGACGTGCGCTGCTCGCGCGAGTTCAAGATCTTCACCAACATCAACTCGACGATCGTCGATCCCAAGCATTTCGATCCCGGCAGCTTCGTCGACGTCGAAGCGGACGAGTGCATCATTCCGCCCAATTCCTTCGCGCTCGCGCGCACGGTCGAGTACTTCCGCATCCCGCGCGACACGCTGGTCGTGTGCCTGGGCAAGAGCACCTACGCGCGCTGCGGGATCATCGTCAACGTCACGCCGCTCGAGCCGGAATGGGAAGGCCACGTGACGCTGGAATTCAGCAACACCACGCCGTTGCCGGCGCGCATCTACGCCAACGAGGGCGTCGCGCAGATGCTGTTCTTCCAGTCCGATGCCGACGACGTGTGCGAGACCTCGTACAAGGATCGCGGCGGCAAGTACCAGGGCCAGCGCGGCGTCACCCTGCCGCGCACCTGATCCGACCCATCCACCCATCACGCAAGGACGCACGATGCACGATTCCAATCCCTACCAGGCGCCGGCCGCGCCGTTGCAGTCCGACGACGGCGAGGTGCTCGCCGAACGCGGCACGCGGCTGGGTGCGGCGCTGATCGACGGCCTGATCGGCCTGGCCGTGATGACCCCGATCATGTGGCTCGG
>Ga0160449_1000428_pt1 | contig 26941 bp, 22 predicted proteins | sample HID1975I_E1MG_FD_108216 | JGI IMG/M metagenome (GOLD analysis project Ga0160449, IMG submission 108216) | Enriched soil microbial communities from UW Madison campus, WI, USA - HID1975I_E1 MG | ecosystem: Environmental > Terrestrial > Soil > Unclassified | place: USA: Madison, Wisconsin...
GAAGACGTTATTACCAAAGTAACGGGAATGTACAAAGACTGGTTTTTGGATTATGCTTCGTATGTAATTCTGGAACGTGCAGTTCCTGCTATCGAGGACGGATTTAAACCTGTTCAGCGTCGTATTATGCACTCTTTAAAAGAGCTGGATGATGGTCGATATAACAAAGTTGCCAATGTAGTAGGGCACACCATGCAGTATCACCCACACGGAGATGCGAGTATTGGTGACGCTATGGTACAGATTGGTCAAAAAGATTTACTAATTGACTGCCAGGGAAACTGGGGTAATATTTTAACAGGCGACGGAGCGGCAGCTTCGCGTTACATTGAGGCACGTTTATCTAAATTTGCGTTGGAGGTTTTGTATTCTCCAAAAATTACAGATTGGGGTGTTTCGTATGACGGTCGTCGTGCAGAACCAAACAATCTTCCGGTAAAATTCCCATTGCTTTTGGCACAAGGAGCAGAAGGTATTGCGGTTGGACTTTCTACAAAAGTGCTGCCTCACAACTTCAACGAGCTGATTGATGCTTCTATTAAAATTTTAAAAGGAAAAGCATTTACGCTTTATCCTGATTTTATGACTGCAGGTATTGCCGACGTTTCTAATTATAATGACGGAATGCGTGGCGGACGTGTACGTGTGCGTGCTAAGATATCGCAATTAGACAAGAATACATTGGTGATTACACAAATTCCGTTTTCGACCAACACATCTAGTTTGATTGATAGTATTTTGAAAGCCAATGATAAAGGTAAAATCAAAATCAAGAAAATTGAAGACAACACAGCAGCCGATGTTGAGATTTTAATTCATCTTTTCCCAGGCGTTTCTCCAGATAAAACAATTGATGCTTTATTCGCTTTTACAGCGTGCGAAACTTCTGTTGCGCCTTTAGGATGTGTTATTGAAGATAATAAACCGTTATTTATCGGGGTTTCTGAAATGTTGAAAATTTCAACGCACAGAACCGTAGATTTGCTTCGTCAGGAATTAGAAATTCAATTAGAAGAATTAAAGAATAAATGGCATTTCTCTACTTTAGAAAAAATATTCATTCGCGAAGAAATGTATATTGATTTCAAATTGTATGGAGATAGAGAATCGCTTTACAAATATTTATACGATCGTTTTGAGCCTTTCAAAAAATCATTCGTTAGAGAAATAACTGATGAAGATTTACAGCGTTTAACTCAAATCCCGATGATTCGTATTACCCGTTTTGACTCTGATAAAGCCGATGAATTGATTTCGAGGTTAGAAGACGAAATGAAAGAAGTCGAGCATAATCTGGAGCATTTAACAGATTTTGCAATTGCATATTTTACCAAATTAAAAGAGAAATACGGAAAAGGTCGTGAACGTCAGACAGAGCTTCGTGTTTTTGATAATGTCGAAGCAACTAAAGTAGTTTTACGTAATACCAAATTGTACGTAAACCGAGAAGAAGGTTTTGTTGGAACCAGCTTAAAGAAAGACGAATACGTTGCCGATTGTTCTGATATCGATGATGTAATTGTGTTTTTACGAGACGGAACCATGATGATTACAAAAGTCGATGCCAAAACATTTATAGGTAAAGATATAATTCACGTTGCCGTTTTTGATAAGAGTGATAAGCGTACCATTTATAATATGATGTACCGTGATGGAAAATCGGGACCTTCTTATATCAAGCGTTTTAATGTAACAGGGGTAACACGTGACAAAGCATACGATTTGACAAACGGAACAAATGGTTCGCAAGTGGTTTATTTTTCGCATAATCCAAATGGAGAAGCTGAGGTTGTAACCATATTATTGCGTCAAATAGGAACCATTAAAAAACTGAAATTCGATATTGATTTTGCTAAGCTGGCTATTAAAGGCCGTGGATCAAAAGGAAATTTAGTTACTAAGTATCCAATCAAAAAAATCGAATTAAAAGAAAAAGGGATTTCGACTTTACTGCCAAGAAAAGTTTGGTTTGATGATACCGTTAAACGTCTAAATGTTGATGGAAGAGGAGAATTATTAGGAGAATTTAAACCAACAGATAAAATCTTAATAATTAGCCAGTCAGGAAAATTAAAAGTAATTATCCCAGAATTATCAACTCATTTTGAAGAAGACATGATTGTTTTGGAAAAATGGAAGCCTAAAAAGCCAATTTCGGCAATTTATTATGATGGAGAAAAAGAGCGCTATTTCTTGAAACGTTTCCTTGTGGAGAATGAAGGTAAAGAGGAAAGCTTTATTACAGACCATCCAAATTCGCAATTAGAAATTGTATCGACAGATTATCGTCCTGTGGCCCAGTTGGTTTTTGCGAAAGTAAAAGGAGTTCAAAAAGAAGATTTACATATTGATGTTGAGGATTTTATAGCTGTAAAAGGTTTCAAAGCTCTAGGAAATCAGTTGACAACTGACAAATTAAAACAAGTTAATTTGTTAGATCCGCTTCCTTACGACGAACCAGTTGAAGAAGTTCCAGAAAAACCTGAAATATCAGAAGATGATTCTGTAGAGACAGAATTAGATGATGACGGGCAAATAGGCCTTGTTTTAGAATAAAAATGAAAACGCTAAGAGATAATCTTAGCGTTTTTTTGTTTTATTGAGTTTAATTTTGAGAGATAAATTCCTCTTTAATCCATTTTATTTCATTGTTTTCAATGACTACAGAAACAGAATCTCCATCTTTTATTTCTTCTGAGATTATTTTCTTAGCTAAAGGTCTTCTTAAATGTGTTCGAATGATACTCTTAATCGGTCTTGCTCCGTATTTAGCATTATACCCATTTTCAGCCAGATAAAGTTTGGCCTCCATTGGAATATCGACTTTAATATTGATGTTTTTGAGTAAATCCATAAATTCTTTTTTCAAATGAATCTCAAATATTTTCAACGCATTTTCTTTACTGATAGGCGCAAAAGGTACAATTTCAGTTAAACGTCCTAAAAATTCGGGTCTGAAATAATTCCCCATAATTTCCATTAAAGAACTTGAGGCAGGAATTTGACCACTATTAAAAGTTTCAACAATATGGTCTGCACCAATATTCGAAGTAAAAAGAATAATAGCATTAGAGAAATCACCTTCTTTTCCTAGTCGGTCGTGCAGTTTTCCTTCGTCCATAATTTGAAGAAAAACATCAAAAACAGACGGATGTGCTTTTTCAATTTCATCAAATAAAACAATAGAATAAGGTTTCTGCCTGATCTTGTTTACCAGTAAGCCGCCCTCTTCATATCCAACGTATCCTGGAGGTGCCCCGTAAAGTAAAGCCGCTGAATGTTCTTCTTTAAATTCAGACATGTCAAAACGTATGATTGCATTTTCGTCCTGAAAAAGAAATTCGGCTAGACTTTTGGCCAGTTCTGTTTTACCAGTTCCTGTTGGACCTAAGAAAAAGAAAGAAGCGATTGGCTGTCCAGCTTTGCTTAATCCGGATCTTGATTCTAGAATTGAGCCTGCAACTGTTGCAATACAATGATCCTGACCAATTACTCTTTGGTTTAGAACCTGCTCGATGTTGTTAAGTTTTTGTTTTTCTTCTTCGTTTAATTTTCCTGCTGGTATTCCTGTTTTTTGTGCAATAATTAAAGATAAATCAAAAGCTTCAATGTGACTGCGTTTATCTAATGCTTTTTCCTCCAGAATCTTTAATAGTGTTTCAATCTGATTTATGATTGCATCTGAAGATTTAAAGATTTCTTTATTTTCTTCTTCAATGACCATTAAAAAAGTAGTTTTCTGCATTAAATCATTTAAAAACCAATTGCATTCTTTAACCAGTTGTTCTTCAGTTAATTCAGATTTTTTTAACTTTAAAACTTCCAATTTATCGTAAAGCGCTTGTTTCCCTTTTAAAAAAGTTTCTCCAGAGGTTTTTAAAACAGACATCGTATGGTCTATCAAATTAATGGCAGATTCAGGGAGACTTTTTTCTTTTAGATACCTTCTGGATAATCTAATAGATTCAGAAATGGTTTCATCATCAATTTGTATGTTATGATGTTCTTGATACGTTTTAATCGATTCACGAATCATTCGGAACAAAGTTTCATTATCTGCTTCTTCCAATTTTACGATTTCAAACATTCCCGAAAGACCTTGTTCTTTTTCTATTTTTTTTGAATATTCATCGATTGTGGAAGTGGCTATAATATTTAACCCTTTCGCTAATTCGCTTTTTAAAATATTTGCAACTCCAGAGTCACCGCCGTTTTTGTCTAATAAAGTATGGATTTCTTCAATTATTAAAATGGCTTTAGGAAATTGTTTTAATTCCTGAATGCAGTTCTTTAGGCGGTCTTCAATTTCACCTTTGTAAGATGCGCCGGCAATTAAAGAAGATAAATCAAGCTCAAATAACTGCACTTTATGTAGTGTATCAGGTACTTGATCCGCAATGATGTTTTCAACTAAAGTATTTATCAAAATTGTTTTACCAATGCCACGATCTCCAAGCAATAATACATTGGGTTTTGAGAACCGACAAAGAATTTCTTTTATAGTGTTTAATTCCCCTTCACGTCCAATAGCAGTTAGTTTATTGGGTTCCTTTTCAAGGTTTTTATGCACAGAATACTTACCTAAAAATCCTTTCTTAATTTCTTTTTTGCTTGATAAATTTTCAGCAGAAGTTGTAGTTTCATTTTCTAATAATTCATTCCTTGAAATAGGAAAACTTTTCATCTGGTCAAAATTAAAACCAACACCAGGCGAACTTAAAGCGACAATAATAGCATATAAACTAATTTCATCTTCGTTTAATAAGTTTCTAACGGCTTCAGCTTCATTTATAATTTGATCAATTACATCAGCTGGTTCGGCATCTAAAACATGAGATGTTTTCGATTCTTCTTCGATTCTTACTTCGGCCCATTCATCAAGGAAATAAACATCTTTTCCCATTACTTCCAAACATTTTAGAAGTGACAAGTCTCTATTCAAGATAGCCTTAAGTAAATGCGATCCTGTGTAATATTGATTAGAATTATTTTTTGCAATTTTTTTTGCAATTTCAAACGCAGTCAGCAATTCAGTACTGAAAATATTTTCTTGTTTCATAACAATTAGTCTTTTACCCAGATCAGATATTTTTTTACTTTATAATTTATAGACATTCCTTTAATACAATTATCAGTTTTGTCTTTATTAAGTCTGATAGATTCTATTTTTATTTTTTTTCCTTTGATATTGGCGCACAACTGCGCAAAAGTCAATAAATCTTTGTCATTTTTTACTGTCGGAATTTCGAGATCATCACATAAAAATTCGGCAAAATCATCTTTAACTTTACTGCCTTCTGCTACTTTATTTAATAAAATTTCAAATTGATCTTCGGATATTTTTGGTGCTTTTTTAATGGGAGCAATGCTGTCTTTTTGAGATTTATTCTTTGGGGCTACTGGCACATATTGCAGCATGTCTTCAAGCGGATCTTTTTTTGCTGTTCCTCTTGGTAAGGCAAAAGCTTCTGCATTTTTCTCGTAAACATAAGAGGTTACATCCAGAGGGTTTGTTTTCTTAATAACTCGCGGATGCACATAAATTACTTTTTTAGCAACTCGGCTAAAATCCCCGTTTATAACAAGAGTAATCGTTTTTTCTCCAGGAGTTGAAAAAGTATATACAGGATTTGAAGAAGTTTCATCGATGCCTCTATTTTCTCCAAATGCCCATTCCCAAGTTTTTGCGTTTTGTGAAATAGAATTGAAATAAGTTGGCTGTCCAACAGTAATGATTTTTGAAGTAATAATTTGAGGAGTACCTAATTTGTCTAGAATATATTTGTCTTTTAAGATAAGTTCACGTGTATGTGCACATTCTCCATTTATAGTTAAACTAATGATATACTTTCCTGGATTTTTGTAAGTATGAAAGGTATGTCTTCGAATATCTGTGGGAGAACCATCACCAAAATCCCATTTCCAAGATTTAGCATTATGAGTTTTATCATAGAATTCTATTGGTTCTTCACTCTGATAATGATCTGATAAGATATAATACTTGACATCTTCGCAGTTGACATGTTTAAAAAATTGAATAAGAAAAGAGATTATTCCTATTAGAAATAGAACAACGAAGACTAATACAACTTTAATATCAATATTCTTTTTATCTAGCATTAGTAGTTTATGTTTAAAATGAGAAAATATTTACAAATATAAATTCAATTATTTTAAAAATGTAAAATAAATACTATAAAAACTTCTAAATTATAAAAAAATATTTTTTATGTTTGTAAACCTATACTTACATATTTAATTTGTTAAATGCCTAAAAGTTGTTTTTACTGGATTATGATGAAATTTTACCTTACTAGCAATTTATTTCTCAGAGAAAGATGTTTTGTATTTTTTATAAAGCAAATGGTTTTCTTTTTGTCTGCAATTGTATTGCTGAACTCTTGTGGTAATAAAAAATACATTTCTCAAATTCCATTTAAATATGACTATTCTTTAGAACTTTTAAAGAAGCAGTCAAAAATGGAAGAAACTGGGTTAAAAAATAAAATTATCGTCAATGATAATTCTCAAAACCTTAGTGATGAAGTTTTGTATTTAAAAGAAAAATATTCAATTGTATTAGCAGTAACGCCTAATAAAATTACGAACTACAAATTGTATTCTTATTTCGACCCGTGGATTAATACTCCTTATAAAGAAAAGACTTTTTCTAAAAAGGGAATTGATTGTTCTTATTTTCTACAATCATTGTACAGTGATGTTTATAAAGTAACGCTTCCGAAAGACCCAGCTGGAATGTGGAAGTCGAAGTTGATTCAAATTTTTACAGGCCGTACCTTTTTGGCTGAAGGGGATTTAGTGTTTTTTAGATATGATAAAGACCATCCTATATCAGATGTAGCCCTATATCTGCACAATGACAGAATTTTAGCTTGTACGGACAAGGGATTGGGGATTTACAATTTTAATGATGAATATTTTCAGTTGCGATATATAGGTGCAGGACGTATAAATGAAGACACAAAGAAAAAATAAAAAAAGCCTTGAAAATTTAATTGAGGAAATTGAAAGTATTCCGTATGACATTCGGGCAGAAATTATTGCCAATGAATTAATTGAGAATGATGAAGTCTCTGCCGATGAAATTATGATTTTAAATCAGGGACAATTTTCGAGAGCTTTTAGAAGTGATGTTTTAGGCGCTGTAATTCAGGACGATAATTATATCAGGCGCGATTATATTTCGCTGCTTTTGTCTCGAGACAGTATATATGATGCTCTTCCGGAAGGATTTGTTCACAGTTTAAATGAAAACAATGCTGATAAGTCTGTTCACCAGATGATTAAGGAACATAAACATCAAAAGAAACAGGAAAACGAAGCAAGAAACTTTTTTAATCCTTTCGAAAATGAAATCTTTCATTACCGAACAAAAATAGAAAGTGTAGAAAGAGATTTTCTGTATAAACTGAACGGAAGTAAGCCACTTGATTTTTTCTATGATTTTTGGGGATTATCACATAATTACCCGGCAGTTTTGGTTTCAAAATTTATTCAGCTGCTGCCATACGCTTATAAAATTGTAGGGGATATTGATTTGTCGTGCCGTTGTTTGTCGAGTATAATTGAAGAAAAAGTGTCTTATAAGACAACAACTTCTAAAGAATACAGTGAAGAAAGTGAACAAATTAATTTAGGAGAAAACAGGCTAGGAGTCGATTTTATTTGCGGTAACAAATACATGGATTATTCAATGAACCTTACAATCGAAATAGGTCCAATACTAAATAATTCATTTGAAAATTATATTCATAACGGACCAATAAAAAGATTTATTGATTGTTTTTACGAGCATTTTTTTCCGATGGAAGTCGAGCCAAAAACAATCTTGATCATGAATCATGAAACAGAAAAATTCAATTTTAATAAACAGCCTGTGTTAGGGTATACAACACGAATTTAAAATGGTTAAAAAACATTTATTAGCACTTATTGACGTTAAGCTCATCGTATTTTTGGTAGTGATAATAGCGCTTTGCGGCATACTTACCTTATTATTTAGCGATAAGATAAAGGAATTTGGAACTAAATATAAGAAAGTATTCTATATATATGTTTTCTCTTTTGTTCTTATCTATGCTCTAACAGCATTTTTGGGCAATAATAAATTATTTAATGAACTATCAGATGAATTCCTTTTTTATCAAATAGTTTCTGCGTTGTTTGGTATACTCCATATCTGGCTTTACCGATTTTATTTGCATGAATTTAACCAAAAAAACATGAGCATCGAACTTTTGTTTTCCCTGTTGGTTATACTTTATTCAAGTGTTTTATTCGCCATTATTTACACGGCATTAAACGGTATAAACTTGACTTTTTTAATGTGCTCGCATTTTCTGGTATTTATTGTTCCAACGGGAATTTACATAGTTTTTGAATTTATGATGCAGATACCGCCAAAAGAATTTGTAACATGGAAAATTCCGCCAGGTGAAAATCCTTTCCCAGAAATTGAAGATGTCGAAATGAAGGATCTTTTACTTATTACATTATTAATTCAAAAACAGGAAGATAGCAAAATTTATACTTCAATTAGATCTAAAGGACCTGTTAGGATAGATTTCGGGCCTTTATTTTATAATACAATTACAGGCTATAATACTCAATATCCGGAAAGCAAAATAGCTTTACAGTATAATGGAGAAAATTACAACTGGGTATTCTTTCTACAGCCAAAATGGTATCAAAATGCAAAATATGTAGATGCTGACTATACATTAGGAATGAATGGTATAACAGAGAATTCGGTTATTATTTGTAAGAGGCAGAAACAAGAAATAAGTAAATCTGACAAAGAGAATAAATCAGACGGTGAAGGTTTTACATACGAACCTAAAATTAAGAAAGCAGAATAGGAAGATAGTTTTAAGAATCAAAAATTATTTGAAATGTATTACACAGAAGAATCTGAATTTTCTTATTACGGAAAGTTTCGCACTTATAAAATAATGGAAGGAGACACACTGCAAAGTGTAGCTCAAAAGTTAGGAATAGATGCGAGAGAACTCAGAAGATATCACAATATGTATTGTATGGTAGCAGATTTAATAGAACATGATTTTAAACGCTATTCTAAATTTTTAATTCTAGCTCCAGAAAAAAGTATTTCCGATGCAAATGAAGTCATAGCAAAAACACCCAAAAAAGTAAGCTTAGGAAAGGATAACAAATTGCCTTTTTTACCTAGGGGTATTGATAAGGAATATAAAGTAAAATATATTTCAAATGTTGATGATCAGAATGATGTAATGGAAATGAATGTAAGTGTAAAATGGCTTGCTACTGATAAAAATAATTTTCATTTGTTTGAGATTAAAAGAGGATTTGTTTATGTAAATAATACAAAACCTGATATAATTATGGATGAACTCGCAGTTAAAACTGGAGAGGTTGTATATCCACTAAAAATTGTGGTTGATGAATCAGGTAAGTGGATTGATATTTATAATTATGATGAAATTCAAAGCCGATGGAAAGATAAAAAGGAGGCCATTCTAGATTATTTTGAAGGAAAGGTCACTGAAAAATATGTTAAGAAGACAGAATATGCTTTAGAAAACACAGAAACCTTGTTTAAATATCTTGCTTCAGATTATTTTTTGAGAACTTTTTTTAATGGGATTCATGTAGAATATTCAGCTGATTATGGATTTCAGAATGATTTGTTATTTCCGTTAGAAAAAGATGAAGAGTCGAAGTATGAAATAGAACAGAAGATTGATCAGTTTTTAGATGAATCAAATTTGGTAAGGATAGAACAAAAAGGTCATTATGTAGCTACTGAGAGCGAAGCCGGTTTTGAAACTGATCCTTGGACAGGCAATTATAAGGCATCTTATTCCTTAGATCAACATTCTTATTGTATTGAAAAGGTGAATTTAGAATGCAGTATAAAGTATGGTGAAGAAATGAAAGCAGTCATACAAATTGAATCTTTAAAAAAAGAGTAAACTCAAATTAACAGCAAAGAGTAGTAAACAGAGAATACAATATTCAAAAATAATAAAGCAATGAGTGAGAAACATATAGTAGTGCAGGGAGCTTCGTTAAAATGTAAGTTTAGTGTAGATCCGAAAACAGATATATTAAAAGTAAAATCGCAAGAGAAACATTATGCTAATGATAAAGATGCAGCGAAAAAACTCATTGCTACTGATAAAGAAATAGGACAGACTCTAGAAAAAAATACTTTTGGCAATTGCAAATTACAACCCACAGGCAATAGCTTTAAACCTTGTCAAGCTGTAATAACTAAATGGAGCGCTTTTTACGAAAAAGTCACCCTGAGTAATCAAGGTAAAATATTACTGGAAGATAGTAAAGCGACATGTCCAATTGGAGGACCAGATTGTATAGAAGTAGTGAAACATGGTCAAAAAGCAGAAGTGAGTAAACAAAATGCTAAAAAAGCTAAACCACAAATAAGCAACCAGTTAAATCCTCTTGTAAATACATCAGAGTTTCAGGAAGATTTAGAAGATAGTGATTCTATTTGTAAATAAAATATAGTAGTATGTCAGATTTTAAAATAATTGGAAATCCAGATCCTGTTGTAGGCAAGGAAGAATTCTATTCGGTAAATACTTTTTTGCCAAATGTTCTGCCTTCCCAAAATTCAGCTTCTAATAATAGTTTTGAGCAGCCTATAAAATGGGAAATTTATATACTCGAAAATGGCAGATGGCGTAAGACAAAAGAAAATGATAAAACAGGAAAGAAAATATCCTATACTTTCCTGCAAAAAAGTTTAAATAGAAAAGGTATTCGTATTCTAGCAAAAAGAGGAGAGGATATAGCACGCCTTAATATAAAAACACATCCAGCGGAAAAACCAAAAATTGAAAGTATTGAATTGCTTGATAAAAACGGACAAAAACCAGCGAAACCGCTTTCGTACGGACAGACTCTTAAAGCAAGAGTTCACTGTCTGCACATGGAAAAGCAGAAAATATTTGTAACGCTATGGGAAGATGATGCTATTGGTGCGGGACATAATAAAGCAAATGAAAAAAATATAATACAGACACTTTCAGGAATTGTCAAAAATGGCAAAGCGGATGTTGAATTTTTGCTAAGACCAAGTTTTGCCAAAATTGCAAATAAGAGTAAAGATGAGGGGGATATTCATGAATACTATGTTACGACAGATTTTAACAAAGATAAAATTGCAAGTAATAATGTAAATGTAAATGATCTTGACGCGCCTGTAGCACCTTATAAACGTAAAGTTTCGGTACAAAAGCCAGTGCCGGCTAAACCGAAAGCTTCATCGCCAGAGCCAGCACAGTCAAAAGCAAAGACTCCACCTTCTGGTTCTTCTCCTGCTCCTAAAGTTAAAGCAGAAATTACCAGAGTACATATTACAAATTCTGCCAAACAACCTATAAAAGGAGTTCATAAAGAGAAACAAATTATAGTCTGGGTAGATTCGCAGGGACTTATTGGAAAAGAAATTCGTTTTAAATTATATGATGAGGATTATCTGAGTAATGATTTACTAATTGATCAAAAGTTTACCATAACCAGTAATATATTTCCAATAACTGTTCATCTAGATAGAATATTAAGAAGTAAAGGAGGAATTAATGGAGAAGGTGCTGAACAGGAATTGTTTGCAGATGTTGAAGTAATTCAAACGAAAGATCATACAAAGAGTGAAGTAGTAGATGTAGATGCAAAAGTTTTTAAACCAGATCCTGTGGAAGTTACTAATAAACTTGCGAAAGTTGGTGAGGGGGGGGGAAATAATGGAAAAAATTGCGGTGAAAAATATTGCATAAAAAAAGGAGATAAAAGCGAATTAATCAGAGAAATAAATATTCGATTAGCTGGATTTGGAGGAAATGTACCTACAGATGAATTTACAGATAGGACAGAAAAAATGATTAAGCAATTTCAGCGAGATTATATGAAGGTTCGTGAAACTGGTAAGGTTTGTGGTAATGTTTTAAGAGCTATTGATGATTTCTCTAGTAAATGGGAGGAAAAAATATCTGATTATACATGTTTGTGTAAAAATGTTAGTTCAATTAAAGATAAATGTTCTGGTTTTGGAAAAGGTAGGTATAAAGGAGAATATTTGTCCTCTTCTAAGATAGAGCGTTATCATAAGTATGAAAGACCAGGAATACATAGATCTTTATTGTGGGGCACTAGTGCATTAAGATTTTATTTGAGCAAACAAAATATATATAATTATCTCTGGAAAACTGCCGGTTATAGATGTTGGGAACATAATAATTCTGTTCCAAGAAAAAGCACTAATCATATGGGAAAAGCTGTTGATATTCAATTCAGTAAAAATGGACAAACAATTAAAGGTAAAGACACAGCAAACTTGCCTAAGTTAAATGAAATTTATAACAATTTTTATGCTAAATATCTAGATGCAAAATATCAATGGGTCGATGGAAAGAATAATTTTTCCATTGAGCCAATTGGAATGGGTAAAGACCAGACGTATAGTTGGATACATTTGGACGTGAGAGAGTTTGATAATGAATATTTGGATGATAAATATTTTATCAAAAGTCAAGAAAAAATTTCTAATGGATCTGTTTTTCAATTAGCACTAAAATTAGGTCTTTTAAATACTTGCAATTGTAGTAGTGAGGAATATAATTCTGATAAAAAACAAAAAGAGAATTTCAAAAAAGGTGAAAGAGTTGATCCTAAAAAGTTAAAAATAACAAATAAAGGCAAACAATTTATTAAAGATTGGGAAGAATTTAAGCCCAATCTATATAATGATGATTCTAAAAATCATCACTGCACAATTGGTTATGGGCATTTGGTCCATTTAGGTCCTTGTAATGGTTTAGAACCTCAAGAATTTAAAAATGGGATTACTGAAAAAAGAGCGCTGGAGTTATTCGATCTTAGAATTGCTCAATTTGAAAAAGCAGTACATCGCGATGTAACTGTTCCATTATATCAATATGAATTTGATGCGTTAGTAAGTTTCTTATTTAATTGTGGAGAAAACTTTTTTGTAAAGAAAAAAGCGCCGAAACTTCATAAGCATTTATTAAATAAGGAATATGATAAAGCAGCTGAAGAATTTTTAGATGTAACCAGTGGAGGTTTAAAAGGATTAGTAAAAAGAAGAAAAGCTGAAAACAACATATTTTTAAATAATGTATACGACTCAAAACACTAAAAAAATAATAATGAAAAAAATATTAAGTTTTGCAATTTTGACTTTATTGTTTGTAAACTGTAAAGAAGATTCAAAGATAAATGCTGATCTAGGAAAAAACTTAAAAGATGATTCAATACATGAAATTTTTAAATCAGAATTAAGTAAAGATAAAGAGATAATCGATAGTGATTTAGCGCAGGATTACTGGGAGTTTTATAAAATTTCTGAAAATTCAATCTCAGGAACATCTAAAATGACGAAAGCTGAAATATCAAGTCAATTTAAAAATATTAAAATAGAAATTGGTAGGAAGAAAGTAAAAATAGGAGAATTGTGTATTTACGACTACTATAAAAGTAATAAAACCCTAATAGAATATTATGAAAGTGCTAAAACGGCTAAATTGTATGAAGATATACTTCTAAAAAACAAAATAAAGTTTGGAAATGAAGTTACGGTTTATCAATCATTATACCCTGAAAAAGCTTGTGAAATTCCGTGGGACGAATTAATTATTGCTAATAATATAGCAATAATAACATTTGATGATTATTTGGTATTTTTTAAAAAACAAAATTATAATAATCAAAATGATTGTTATTCAAAGGCTAAGATCACAAATTTACCTATAACAAATAGTATCATTCATGGTAATAATGTATGGAATCAATTAGACTGTGATATAGCCAATTTAGAAACTAAAGACTACTTAAGATTACCAGACATAAAGGATGTTAAGGTTTTTATAATAGCTAATTTCAATTTTGATGATTTTACCTATACGTTAGTAACAATAAAAAATGATAAGGTTGTTTCAAAGGAAGATATTGGTTTTGCTAAAGTTAGCGATGAACCAAATTTAATATCTGAAATAACAGAATTTGAAATAGATAAAGATTATACTTTTGCTTTAAAAACTAAATCAAAAATAGATAAATATTTAAAAATCAAAAACATAGAAAAATTTAAAATAGATGAGAATGGTTTAATTGTAGCTGTTAAATAGTTATAATTTCGATCGCCCCCGATTGCAACTCACGACTTGCTTTTGAACCTATTAAACGTTGTGGTGATGAAACAGATAAAAGTGGTCGATCTTTAATTCGTATTCATGGGAGAAGGCAAGAGTACGAAAAATTTAAACCCGATTGTGCGGATTTGCAATCCGTGCCCACTACAATAAGCTATAATAAAAGTTATATAAAGAAAAATAATGTTAACAAAGTATAAAGCGATCACAACAGATCAGACGTATAACATATTTACACTTCCAGAAGATTATTATTTTAGTTTAGCCAGAAACTAAGCAGGTTTAGAAACGAATTGGGAGTTGTAATTTTAGATTTATATTGATTTCGTTACGGGCACGGATTGCAAATCCGCGCGATCGGAGGTACTGATACGGCATATTATTCAACATTATCATTGGAGCAAAAGAAAGTAAATGCTTTTAAAAGATTTTCATTTTGAAAAATATATAGGGGGAATGGAAGTTGGTATGCAAGTTTGGTTGGGACTATTTATTCATCTAGTTATGAAGATCATTTACATTCTGGAGAATTCAATTTAAATATCGTAAAAATAATAAAAGAATGAAAAAAATAAACCTCTTACTTTTATCAATATTGTTTTTAAACTTTATTAATTGTCAAAAAAAAGACAATAATAGCAAAACAATTATAAATGTTGATAAGAGAGAACAGAAATCAGTTGGTTTTTCTGATAAATATGAAGCTCTTCCAAAAATAGATATTGAGGAAATTTCTGTGAGTGAATATAAGAGATTAAATGTAACAAAAAAACCGATTATCAAAATTCCTGTAAATTATGATGCAAACTATTATAATTTAGAAACAAATGATAAAATTATTCAGTTAAAAAGAGGAAAGAGAGTAGAATCAAATGGTAGTGCAACTAACTGGTATGATTTTTTGGGATTTTATCCAACTTTAAATATGTATGCATTTTCTAGAAATTCGGTTAGTGAAAGTTTAAATTTCAGTGAATTTATGTTACTGAATAAATCAAATGGAGAAATAATAAATATAATTTCTTCGGGTGACGAACGAATAGAAAACCCAATACCGTCTTCAAAAAAGCAATATTTAGCATATTTTGATAATCAAGTTTATGCATCTAATAATAGCTTTTTAGGAATATTGAAGTTTGATGAGAAGAATAAATTAAAAGAATACAGAAGTCTGATTTCCGAAAATTTCAATATCTATCAAATCGCATGGAGTGAAAATGATGTTCTTCTAATTAAAACATCTTCTGACAATGGAAAAAAATTTAAATATTATAAGAGTAATATTTTGTCCCAGAATACAAACGAGAAATCCTTAGATGATGAATCTAAACAAGATAATGTTTTTTTTGGAGATTCAGCAATAGGTTTAGGCTATGAAAAATATTTTAAGCCAATTACTAAACATAATGGTTCTTTAGTACTAGAAAATCAAAACAATTTATATAAAAAACAATTTTCATCTTTTGACAAATCCAATTTAATAAATGCAAAATATCAGTTTGTAAAACAAATTTTAAAAAACAAAAATGACTATAGAATAATTTTATATACTTTATTAAATGATAAAAAGAAGGATTCAGTTGAATTCTATAGAAGTACAATTGATAAAGAAATTCCAAATTACACTTGTCTTTCGTATTTGGATGTAAAAAACAATAAAATTTGGCAACTAAAGTATTTTGCAACTGGTACTGAAATTATTTTGTACATGAATAGTGTTATTAAAAAAGATGGCAGTATAAAAAAGGATTCTCTTTATTTTCTTGATGAGTCAAAAGAAGTTAAAATGGATACTTATAAACTATATTGGTAATAATTTTCTAAAGTTATTTATGGTAAAGATTCTGTAATCGATAAGAAATAATTGCACAATAAAAAGTTGTGAGTTTTTAAAATGAAGATCAAGTCCTTGAAATATTGGTCAAAGAGCTTTTTCGAAAAAATTTACAAGTGCTTGAAAAACCCTATCGCGCGGATTTGCAATCCGTACTCACTACAATAAGCCACAATTAAAAAATCCAAAAACAAATAAAACTAATTATTAGCAAACACTAATAATTGATTAAAAACCTTATGTAATCATATATGCATGAGGCATTTTGCTATGGAATAAATTGAACAAAATTATAAAGAAATAAAAATCATGATAGAAAAATTAAATCATTTTCCAGTAAACTGGATTGATGGAATGAAGATCAACAAAAGTCATTTTTTGGCCATGCAGGACAATGTTTCTGAATTGGTAAATGATGCAATCGGAATTCATACTACACCTATAAGTTATGGTTTGCTGGATTCGGGAAACCACAGTAAAGAATCCACCAAGATTACTTTAGGAATTGACAATCACAAACTATTGCGCGTTCGCGTAGAAGAATGTCACGCCATTACACCCAATGGATCGAGAATCGAAATTAGTAAAAGCAATACTGATACATTAGACCTTCAGGTTCCATATCCAGAAGAAACTTACGAAATAAAAGATGGAGAACAGCTAGAATTACTGGCTTGTATTTCGGTTAATTCGAGAAAGAGAATTCCGTTTGGAGAGCCGGATCCAGATGAGGTTCCGCCAAGATATCCTTATACACAGCCAGAATATAAACTCCATTTAATTAAATCAGAAGAGTTTCGTTCCGGAATAGGATACGGAGGTTTTTACCTGGCAATAGGAAAAGTGTTAGTGGGAGATACCACTGTACTTGACGAAAATTATATTCCGGCATCGGTTACTGTGGACTGTAATCCAAAATTGGCAGACATGCAGGCACAAATTGCAAGATCCTTTGGTCAGATTGAGATTTATTCCGTTCAGATTTCGCAAAAAATCAATCGATTTCAACAAACGGGACTTTTGGCTCATGCAGTAATGCAGCTTTCAGATAATACAAGCTATTTTTTAGGCAATTGTCTAACACAGTTTCGCTGGTTTTCACTGCACCAGCATCCGGCAGCAATGTTAAGTACAGTAGTTTCTTTTGCCAGAGTAATGAAGAATTTTATTGATTCTAAAGCCGGTGCGGGTAAAGAAGAGCTTCTAAATTATTTTGCTGAATGGTGTGACTTATCTCAAGGTGATTTAGAAATACTATTTACAACCTTAATTAATACCAATTACGATCACGTTCACATAGATAAAACAGCAACACTCACAATGAATTTCCTTTCGAAAATTGAAAAGCTGTTTGACACTTTAAGCAAACTGGATTACATCGGGAAGAAAAAAGAAAACATCGAATTATTTGTAGCCGAAACAGAAAAGAAAGATATCGTGCATAATCCAAAAAGACACGGTTTTTTCATTAAAGATTAATTATAAAAAGTAAATAAAATTATGGAAGTATTAAATAAAAAAGAACGTCAGAAAGCATTCTTGGCTTTCCTGGCAGCATTCATTGTCACTTTTATAGTAATGCTGGTTGCAGTATCCTTTAATTTTTATATGCCGATTGCAGAAAATAAAATGCTTAAGGCCGAAAATGAAATGATGAAAAGAGAATACGATTATCAAACTAATTTTTCAATTAAAATTGACAGTGTCAGAATGACAATTGACTCGATTAATTCACCAAAAGTAGACAATGATTTTCAGCAGCGTCTGGCAAATGTTATGGTGGCCAATATTTATCAAAAAATTCCAAAAGATAGCACAGACAATAAAAAATTATACAACAATATCATTTTGGCTTATAAAAATATTATTGACTATAAAAAACAAATTAGAAGTCTTACCCATAATTCGCATTTAATAGACAGTTTAAACCAATCGGCTAAAACATACAAAGAAGAATTAGAAAAAGTAAGCAGGGATTTAGACGTATGCCGTCAGATCTATCAAAATCAGTAATGTATACTCACTTTAAAAATAAAAATAATAACCATTAAAATTTAAAATTATGTTGTCAAACTATGGAATTGGAGGAAATGAAGTAAAACTGGATGCAGATGAAGCGATCAGTGCAATACCTCAAAACAGAACACTTGTAGCTCAAAAATTAACGGTTGATGCACCTATTAAGCCAGAATTGGTTGAGGGAATTACAAATATCGAAAAAGCGTTTGAGCATTTTAAACCAGAAGTAAAAGTAAATTTCGAAAATGCTGATGGAGCAACAAAAGTCGAAGCTCTAAAATTTAAAAATTTAGGAGACTTCGGCGTAAAAGGAATTACCGCACAAAGCAGTTTTTTATCTGATCTTGAAACAGAAAAGGACCAATATCAAAAAATCATTCGTCAATTAAAATCAAATAAAATATTGAAAGCAGCTTTAGAAGATGGCGAAGCAAAGAAAGCATTGCTGGAAAGTTTAGGAACATTAATTAACGAATTGAAAGAGAATAAATAATACTAAAAAGAAAAAGATATGTCAAACAAACAAGTACATCAAAATGATGCAGATACAGCAGTTTTAGAACGTAAAGTATCTGGTGTTTCTATTGAAAAGAATGTAGAAAAACTGGCTAAATATGGAGGATTTGATTTGCTGGAAATGTCGATTGAAGGCATTCAGAATCTTAATCCGGAAAGAAAAGCAAGAAGAAAAATATTTCTTGGTGAAGTAAACAAAACCAAAGAAAGAGAAACACTAAAAAAGACTTTAGAATTATGGTCTTCGATTTTAAGCAACAATGAAGCTTTGACGGATATGGTTGCGCAATGCGAAGATAAATGCAAAGAGTCTGAAGTATTATTAAAAAAGAACCTTGCAAAAGCTGTTCAAGACACCAGAGAAATTGAAGCGGCTTACAGAACAGTGGCATTGTTTTTCAAAAATACAGAAACAGACAAAGTTAAAAATGTTACCATCGTAAATGCAGATATTGAGCAGTTAAAAGACCTTGATAATACGCGTTTTATTGATGCAATTCATTCAGAATTAGTTGATAATTACGACCGTTTGGATCTTAAAAATAACTACGGAATTTTAGTTATTCCAGGATATTTGGGTTCCAATAAAGTGATTGAGAAATGGGCAAAAATCGCACACGAAAATAAAGTAATGCTAGTTACAGATTTTGAACACCTTGATGAACCGGATGATGTTATGGAAATGTTCGACGCTGCCTCTTTAACTGGAGGAGATGTTTATCGTTCAAACGTAATTATGACTTGCAACTGGCTGGTTGGGCGCGGTAGATTTGATCAAATTGGTGAAAACGAAGATTTGCATATTGCACCATCGGCAGCGTTGGCAGGAAAAATTTATAAAACTTTGATGTCTCAGGTTACGGCAGGTAAAAAATTTGGTGGAATCAACGAAGTTGACGGTGTAAAATTTGACCTTAAGAAAAGTGAGATCGCTAATTTGGAAAACCTTGGTTTAGTGCCAATGGTAAATGAGTACGGAAAAGTAATGGCTTTCTCTGCAAAAACATTATTTAGCGGCGATAACCTTGGTCTTCAAACGTATTCTGTTGTTCGTGTTTTTGATTATGTGACAAAAGTATTAATGGACTTCCTTAATCGTCGTGCGTTTGAAAACTTTACTGCAAAAACGCGTAAAGAAATTATGAATCAGATCGTTGCTTTTCTTGACGGAATCACAGGCCCAGATAAACTTATCGAGAATTTTGAGATCAGAAGATTTGAGCAGGATCCTATTCAAAAAGATCGAATTTATATGGATATTCACATGAAGCCTTATTTTCCAGCTAAAAACTTCCTTATAAAAATGGACGGACATAAAGGAGATGACGGAACAGAATGGGATACAGATTACGAACAAAAGTAATTCTTAAATTATGATAAAAGGAAACACATTTTGTGTTTCCTTTTTAAACAAAACATTGATCTTTTGAATGATCAAACCAAATAATTCAAATTCATGAAAGCACTTAAAATTTTATTTTTTGTCCTATTATTTTCTAATTCTATTTCGGCACAAAAAATAAATCCAATTGATACTTTAAACTGTTCTGTTTCGCAAAACGAATTATTGCTTGATAAAAAGAATTTTGCAAGTGCTCCGCCAATATTACTCCGCGTATTTAATGAAGAATATGATTATGCCGTTTTACAGCTTGGAAAGCGAAAACGAAAAATATACTTATACTTCAAAATCTTTACAGATAATGTATGTGTAAAACAAAAACAGCCTTTGGAGCTTTATTTTAAATCGGGAGAATTATATATATTAAAAAATTCATTTGCAGTTAATTGTGACGGAACAGCAGCCTTACAATTAAGAAGAAAGGATATAAAAAAATTAATGGCTAATAATATCAACTCGATAAAATTTTTCACACTTAAAAGAGACTATGAATTTAGTCCAAATGGAGCAGAGAATCAGAATTTAAAAGAATATTTAAACTGTTTGAAGTTATATAAAATTAAAAAGCGCTGACTTCTAATTAAGTGTATTTAAATTGATATTGAATCTTGTAATTATAAATTTTGAATAAAATATGGCTATACCAGAATTAAATCTTTCATTAAGTCTTACCGATAACAACGGATCTGTTTTTTATGCCGGCAGTGGAGAAGGAGAGGTTATCGTGAGAACAGATTCGGCTTTAAAAAAGCATACAATTGATATTGTAATTTCTGAAAAACAAATTGGAACGGTCAATTTGAAAACAAATTTAGGTTCTGCTTCAATTCCCTCTGAAATTGAAGTGGCAACTTACCAAATGATAGTTACAGATAGTAAAACAAATGAAAAAGAAACGTATTTGGTAACGCGCGATACTTACTTTTTTAAAGAACAATCATCAAAAAAAGGACTATGGAGTTTTTTGGGACTAAATTTTTTAGCAGCTAAAAATTTTATTTTCGACAACATTTCATTCGAACCATTAACAGAAGCTATAGAAAGTTTTGACATTTCTAAATACAGGAAATTAAATCACGATGAATTAACCTATACTTTTCAAAAAGGCGAACAACAAATTCAAATTTATGCAGGTGACATTAACAATCTTGAAATTAAAGATGGAACAAGTTACTTTTTAATTGTAGACGAAAAAAAAGGCCAGGGTTTTATTGGTGATATTTTGTACCGAGAGAAATTTTTAAAACTTACTCCAAAAGTCAACCTTCATATTGTAAAAAGAAAAATGGTTACCAAGGCTATTGAAACAAACAAGCAAGGTCAGACACAAAAACTAATTTACATTTAACTTGCATGAAAGGAGCTTTTTATAAACTGCCCATAGATTTTAATGCGATAATTCAGAAGAAAGAACTCGAAAAAACTTCAATTGAACATTCTATTGCACAACAGGTAATTTTACTGGCCACAACTACTTTTGGTGAATGCAAATTCGACGAAACCTTTGGATCAAAAATCTGGGAAATTGATTTTGATTTACTGATGAACGAAAACACCTTAAAAGAAACTATTTCAAAAACAATGAAACAGTCTCTTCTTTTACACGAAAACAGAATTAAGGTAAACGAATTAAAAGTCGAATTATCAGAAACCCAATATTTAGTTGATAATGTGAGCCGATCTAAAAAAAGAGTAGACATCATTATTACAGCTACTATAAAAAGCACTAATAGAACCTTTGATTTTAGGGGATATTTTTTCGTAGGACCGTTATCTTATAAATAGTTTTCTTAATAATCCTTGATATAAGACTTATATTGCTGGTTTATAAAAATTGTAGGTTTTATTTTATAAATTATACTTATTTGTAAGAAATTAATTATATATTTACGTCATAATTAAATAAATTAATAACTAAAATTTTTCATTATGTCGTTTTTAACATCATTGACAGTTGCAGGTAAAGATTACAAAGTACTTAACGTAAGCTACGATCTAGCTCAGGAAACAGATGCTTCTGGGCGTCCGTCTACAGTAACACGTGGAGGAAGAATCATGATTGAAGTGGAATCAACTGGAAGTACAGAATTATTCGAATGGATGACTAATAATTTCGAAAGAAAAGACGGGTCAGTAAAATTCATTAAACGTGATTCTAATGCTACATTAAAAGAGTTGAAATTTACTGAAGCTTACATGGTAAAGTACAAAGAAAACTTTGATCATAACAGTGATAACCCGTTAACGGAAACTTTTATGATTTCTGCTCGTAAAATTTCGATGGGTGGAGGTGAGTTTGATAATGCCTGGGTATAATATTTAGGACTTTATCAAACTTGATTAAGCTTGAAAACTATTAAAGGAAGTCCAGTAACTAGGACTTCCTTTTTTATTAAAACGATGTTGCAAAACATCTTTAACCAAACGCTTTTAACAATCAAAAATATATAGACATGAGTTTTTTATCAAAATTACATATAGACGGAGAAGAATACAATGTACTGGAGTTCAATATTCATTTTAAACAAGAATTGGACACTGCAAGCAAGCCAACCGGAAATCCTAAAGGAGGTATCATTAATATGACGATTGAGGCAACACATAACAGCCTTTTTTTGTCGTGGATGCTGAATAGTGATTTAACAAAAGACGGAAAAATCATTTTTTACAGAAGAGATGCATTGAGCAAAATGAAAGAACTGACTTTTATAAAAGCATTCTGCATTAATTACCACGAACAATTTACCAGCACTACAGAGATTCCAATGAAAATTACAATGGAATTAGCAGCAAAAGAATTGACTTTTGGAGATGCTAAATTTTTAAACACTTGGATCGAATTAGATTAAAAATCTTTAAATCACATACGCTATGTCAAAGTTCTCCGAACAAGTTCATATATCAATAAGCTCATTTGAAAAAAATGTTATTTACTACGATTTAGAGCTGTCACAAAAAATGGCGGATCACCATTATTTCTCATTTGTATGGCAATACACAGGAAAAGCTGTAATTGATCCCGAAGATCAGGCCAAGGCAATCAGTAAATATGTTGGCAGTGATGTAATTTTCACATTCAAAGTAAATGATGTCAGGCTGATGTCTAAAGGAATTATCTCAGGAATAAAATCTATTGATTTAAATGGAAGTCCTGCTGGTCTGCATGTTTCTGGTGTGAGCCATACCATTGCGCTCGACGATATGAAAAAATCCAGAATTTTTCTCAACAAAAATCTTCAGCAAATTGCGCTGGAAATTTTTGCCGAAGAAAGTTCAGGTGAGTTTTATCAAAGAGAAGCAATTACTCCCGCTTATACTAAACCTTTTATATATAAACCGCAATACAATGAAACCAGTTTTGATTTTGTAAAAAGAGTGGCAACACGTCATGGAGAATGGTTTTATTTTGACGGAATGCGCATGCAGTTCGGGCAGACCAAAACAAGTAAAGTAAAACTTATTAACGGATCGTCGCTTCATAAATTTACTATAGAAGCAAATCTTGTATCACACAAAACTTCATTTGGAGGTTACGATTATAGTTCGGCAGCTAATATTCGAAATGCTGCAGATAAAACAGCTGGAGGAAGCAGAGACAGATTTGCCGTTTCAATGGGATTCAACCAAGGATCTATTGCCCGTAAAGATTTAAGTGTGGGTGCTTATACCAATAATGCTCAAAATAAAGAAGAAATTGATGAAATGATCAAACTTCAAACAGCAGGAAAAGATGCAAACAGTGTTTTCTATAGTGGCGTTTCTTATCTGCCAATTGGGGTGGGGCAAGTTTTTAGTATTCAGAATAAAACGGTAGAACACGAGTTGATAGCCGTAGAAGTTATGCATCATTCTGAAGTAAATGGAAATTACAGTTGTGAGTTCAGGGCGATTCCTGCAGATGTTGCAGCGCCTCATTATACAGACGTAACTGTATTTGCTGTTGCCGACAGCCAGTCTGCTAAAGTGATTGATAACAATGACCCGGAACAATTAGGACGTGTCAAAGTACAGTATTACTGGAACGGCTGGGGAAATGAAAGCGACTGGATGCGTGTCGTGCAGTCGTACGCGGGCTCGGACAAAGGAAATTATTTCAGACCAGAAATTGGGGAAGAAGTTCGCGTTGGTTTTGAAGGAGGAAATGCCGAATGTCCTTACGTTTCTGGAAGCTACTACAACGGAAAAGAAAAACCAGAATTTTTTGATTCTGAGAATATGATTAAAGGCTGGAAGCTTCGATTTGGAATGTTATTCAAGTTTGTAGAAAAAGTAGGAATCTGGCTTTCTGACCCTAGTGGGAATGAATTGCATATGAATGAAAAAACAAAAAGCACAACTTTAACAGTGCCTGAAACCTTAACTCTTAACTGCAAAAACCTAATTATCAATGCTTCTGAAAGTATCACGACTACTGCGGGGATGAATATCATTGAGAGTGCTATTCTCAACAAAACTTTAAGCATTGGAGGAGTTATGGATACGAGTGTAGGTTTGGATAGAAGATTATATGTCGCTGGAGATAGTCATAAACAAATTGGCGGAAATTATAATTCAGAAGTAAAAAAGGATAGAAATATCGCTTCTGAAGGCAAAATAATTACTCAAAGCGTCGCAGGACATGAGTTTCATTCTGATAAAGGAATACAAAACAACAGCAGTGAAGCAACAAGGCAAAATTAGAAAATGGCAATTAGGGCATCAAGAGGGTAACAATAATAATTGAATCCACCAATAACAATATAAGTTATCATAACTCAAATAACGTTATACACTTCCTATAATAAATGATAATGTTAAACAAAGATCTTTTTGGAAATCATATCGTAAGTTATTCCCGCCCAAAAAAACAAATTCAGGAAATTGCCACTAAACTTTTTATGCAGATGGACAGTTTCATGTCATAGACTATCTAACCAATATCATAACTGAAGAAGATTAATTATGTCAGAATATAATACAGTAAAAGGAAATATTACGGAAAAAACAGGAGGAGTTTCGAGAGTTTATGGCAAAGAAGGCATTGAACATGACTCGAACGGGTTTATTGACTATTTTGCAAAAGGCTACACGCATGAAGAACCAGGAAAATACATTCCCAAGCAACCAGAAGAATCTGTAAATGTCTTTGTTGGAATGTTTTTTGACGGCACAGGAAACAATCGTTTTAATTCTGAAAGTGTCTATTATTCTAAGATAAAAAGTAATAACGATAGGCTTAGTACAACCGATATTCCCGCAAACGAACTAACAGAAATAACAGTACAAGATGAAAATAAAAATGAAAAAAAGGTAAAAGTAAAAATTACTGATCGAGACAGCTACTGGAACCCATACTCTAATGTCGCTAAATTGTATGACTTATATAAGGAGGTCAGAACAAAAGATTATGAAGACAAAAAAAATTATCCCGAATATGGAAAACATTTAATCTTAAAACAGTACATAGAGGGAATTGGTACAAAAAAAGGTGAGTCAGATGATATTTTAGGTTCTGGTCTTGCCAGAAGCAGTTGGGGAATTCTAAGCCGTGTAAATGAAGGAATTGAAAAATTAGTTGCTGAACAGTTTATAACTGCAACAGGAAAAAAAATAAATAAAATTGTATTCGATGTTTTTGGTTTTAGCCGTGGCGCAGCTGCAGCAAGACATTTTTGTAATGAAGTAAAAAAGGGGATAGAATACAAAACAATCCCTAAAGATAGATACGACCAAAGGCCTGCAAAAGTAGAAATCATACCTGCAGGAGGTTTCCTTGGTAAAAAATTAAAACAAAAAGGATATCTGCCCGCAGGTACAACTTATGTTATAGAAATACGTTTCTTAGGAATTTTTGATACTGTTATTTCAGATATTGTATTAAAAGATAATTTAGGGGTAAAACTTGCACCAATTTCTACATTATTTCCTATTGCTCAATTTGCATTAAAAGCCATCAATACTGATATCAGAGAATTAGCGATAGGTAAAACTTTTCATATTACCGCCCAAAACGAATGGCGTGCCAATTTTGCCCTCACTCCCTCTAATAAAGATCACACCCTCGGAATGCTTGGATCGCATTCAGATATTGGAGGCGGTTATGCAGAACTTGAAAAATACGAACCAATATTAGATTATTTTGATGTTGGCACAAACGAAACTAAAAACACTCACCTTTGGGAAGAAAAAAACAAACTCAAAAACTTTTACCTTCAAAACTGGTTTTGTTTGAATTATCCTGACCGAAATTCAACAGTAGATTTTATCAATACGTATGATCATTATATTGAAACCAATGCAACACCGTTAGTAGATAAATATTTCCCCCAATATGATGCAGAATATGTAGATCGTCCAGCAGATTATTTTGTTCCAAATGGAAGAATTTACGATCCTACAAAAAGACATATTGTAGATGAACAAAAAGTATCCGATCATTATGTTCTACAGGATTCCCGTTATTTAAGTAATAAATATTCTCTGGTCGCATTCAATCTCATGCTGGAATATGCAATAAAAAATGAAGTACCGTTTTATAAAAAACCAACAGACTCACCTTTTATTAAAAAGAATATGCTTTTTGAATATCAAATTCCAGAAGAACAAAATTTTGATAAATTACGAGAGTATTTAGAATTAATGCGAAATATAGTATTTGATGGTAAAGGTACAAATTACGAAATACCGTTAGAATTATATCATCATATAATGAACAAGTACATTCATTTATCTGCACACTATGGAGGTTTAGAAAATGATTATCTAAAAATCAAAGGAGGTGACCATAGTATTCTCGGCAATTTAGGTTTTGTAAATTATCCTGTGAAATATAATGTAGATGACAATGGAAAAGTACAATTTAAAAGAGAGTTATATGTTCCATAACAAAGTTTATCTTTTATATGCAGTCATGTCAATATCTTTTTTGACAAGCTGTCAGCCCAAAGATACTTTTGACTGGAATGCTGGTTTTTCTGCTCCTAAAAATTACATTGC
>Ga0160449_1000431_pt1 | contig 26804 bp, 26 predicted proteins | sample HID1975I_E1MG_FD_108216 | JGI IMG/M metagenome (GOLD analysis project Ga0160449, IMG submission 108216) | Enriched soil microbial communities from UW Madison campus, WI, USA - HID1975I_E1 MG | ecosystem: Environmental > Terrestrial > Soil > Unclassified | place: USA: Madison, Wisconsin...
GCGGCAGCAGCGCCTCGCGCGCATACGACCGCGCCGCATCCTGCACCATCCGCTCGTCATCGGTCAGGCGGCCGCGAAGGTCGAACGGATCCTCCCAGCGGAAGGTCTGGGGGGAATGAGGGGCGGCGCCATCGGCCATGGGGAGGACTCCTGATTGCGTTTCCGGGAGTCTCGAAGTCGTCACGCGGCCGTGACGAAGCGCCCCCTGTTCCGGCGCGCGGTTTAGGCCAAAATACGGTCGCCGGGTAGAGGGACGCGGCGTGTCGCGCTAAAGCTGAACCATGTTGAAAGTCTTCAACCGATTGTTCCGCGACCACCCGCACGAGGTGGACGAAACCTATATCCAGCACATGGTCGCGGCGGGGCGGTTCGGCTTTCGCCTGCTGGGCCTGGCGGGCGCCGCCTTCGCCCATGCCCTGATCCCCGGGGTGCACAAGACGACCGTCTCGGACAGCGTGAAGTCCATGGCGCGTGAAATGGGCGGCCGCGCCGAGGAGGCGCGCGAGTGCCGCATGCGCGAAGCCGGGGTCTGGGACCCCGGTCTTTAAGCTGCGCGCCTGGCCTCGATCACGTCCCACAGGGCGGCGGCGGCGTCGATGCCGGTGAACTGTTTCAACTGCTGCGCGCCGGTGGGCGAGGTGACGTTGATCTCGGTCAGATAGTCGCCGATCACGTCGATGCCGACGAACAGCAGGCCGCGCGATTTCAGCTCGTCCTTCAGGGCGGCGCAGATTTCGAGGTCGCGGGCGGTCAGCTCGACCGGCTGGGCCGTGCCACCGACGCGCAGGTTGGAGCGGACCTGGCCGTCAGCGGGGACGCGGTTGATGGCGCCCACCACCTCGCCGTCGACCAGCAGGATGCGCTTGTCCCCGGCCGAGACGGCAGGGATGAATTTCTGGATCACCAGCGGGTCGCGGCTGCCGACGGCGTGAATCTCGACCAGGGCCTCAAGGTTCGGATCGCCCGCCTTCAACCGCACCACGCCCGAGCCGGCCGCGCCGTGCAGGGGTTTCAGCACCACGTCGCCATGCTTTTCGTGGAAGGCGACCAGGGCCTCGGGGTCGGACGAGATCAGGGTCGGCGGGGTCAGGCCCGGGAAGCGCGTGACCAGCAGCTTTTCCGGCGCGCTGCGCACTTCGGCCGGGTCGTTGACGACCAGGGTCCCGGGATGGATCGTCTCCAGCAGATAGGTGGCGGTGACATAGGCCATGTCGAAGGGCGGGTCCTGACGCATCAGGATGACATCGATGTCCTGAGCCAGGTCCAGCTTCGCCCAGTCGCCGAAGTCGACATGGTCGCCGTGGGTTTGGCGCAGGGTCACCGGACGGGCGCGGCAGAACAGGCGGCCGTCCTCCAGCGCCAGGGTGCGAAAGTCATAGACCCACAGGCGGTGCCCCCGCGCCTGCGCCGACAGGGCCAGCATGAAGGTGGTGTCCGACTCGATGTTGACCGCCTCGATGGGGTCCATCTGGATGGCGACCTTGAGCATGAGGCGTCCTTCGTTACCGCGAGGCTTCGCAGATGCGCGGTCGGGCGCGCGGGCGCAAGGGCGAGCCATCGCTTTCGGCCCCAAGCAGCCCGAAGGATGGTAGGCCCTTAACCGGCCTCAAGCAGCGGAGCGCGGTAGGCCCACTAATTAAGCCTCATCCTGACGCGATCATAGCTGGCCTGGCGGCCGACCTCGGCCGGGGCGTCCAGGCTGCGGGCGCGGGACAGGGCGTCCAGGGCGCCGGCCAGGGCCCCCTGTTTCTCGCGCGCGGCGGCAACGTCCAACCAGGGGCGGTGATCGTCAGGGTCCAGCAGGGCGCGGCGCACGGCCGAGCGTTCCGCGCCCTCATAATCCTGGGCGCGGATGGCGCGGTTGAACAGCACCGACTGCAGGCGGATCAGGGCCTGGCGGTCGCTGACCGGCGCCATCAGCAGGTCCAGCCGGTCGGCCACATGCGGCGTCAGCCCGGCCCGCAAGGCCCGACGCGTCAGTTCCGACGGCAAGACCAGCCGCCCATGGCTGAACGGATCCAGCGCCACAGGGCCGTCGCCGGTCTCGATCCGCAGCAGGAAATGGCCGGGGAAGTCCACGCCCGCCGCCTTGACGCCCGTTCGCCGCGCGGCGTCCAGATAGAAGATCGCCAGCGCCCCGGACAGGCCACGCCGCCGCTCGGCCACGTCGATAACGTCGGTGTTGGCCGGGTCGTCATAGCGCATCAGGTCGCCGTTCAGGCGCAGGTCGGCGGCCATGGTCTCGGCCAGGGCCTCGTCGGGAGTTTCGGTCTCGATCCGCTCGGACAGCCGTTCGGCGGCGGCGGCGGCCAGGACGCGGACCGGCTGGGGATCGCGGAAGGGATGGTCGTGGATGGCGCAGGCGATGGCCGCTTCCAGCAGGGGAAAGGCGTCGTCCTCGGCCTGACCGGCCTGTGTCAGAGCTGTCTCCGCCTCGTCCCGGGTCACGGGATCACCCTTCGGCCGCCTCGATCCCGCGAACATGACGCGGAAACCGGCCGGGAGCCAGCGCCACCATATCCAGGCGCACGTCCAGCGCCGCCAGCGACGGCCGGCCGCGCGCCACGGCGGCCCCGGCGGCGCGCAGGCGGCGCAACTGTTCAGGGTGGATGGCCAGCAGGGCGGCGTCCAGGGTCGCCCGCCGCTTGACCTCGACCACGGCCAGCACGCGGCCGCGCCGGGCCAGGATGTCGATCTCGCCCCCACGCCCCTTCAGGCGAAAGGCCAGCACCTGATAACCCTTCAGCATCAGCCACAGGGCGGCCAGCCATTCGCCGTCGTGGCCCCGTTTCCGCGCACGCCCGCCCAGAGCCTGACGCCAGCCCGCCTTGGGCCCTTTCGGCGTCGGGGCGGGGCGAAGGCGTTCGCTCATCCCCGGCCCTGCATCTCCAGTGCGCGCTTGTAGAGCGGCTTGCGGGGCAGGTTCAGGGCCCTGGACACCTCGGCGGCGGCCTCGCCCGGCGGCAGGCGGGTCAGGGCCTCGGCCAGGGCGGCGTCGGCGTCGGCGGCGCTGGCGACCTCGGCGTCGCCGGGGCCGACCACCACGACGATCTCGCCCTTGGGGGCGTCGCAGCGCGGATCAAGCGCCAGTTCGGACAGGGAGCCGCGCACGGCTTCTTCGTACAGTTTGGTCAGTTCGCGGGTGACGGCGGCGGGGCGGTCGCCCAGCACCTGGGCCATGTCCGCCAGGCTGTCTTTCAGGCGCGGGCCGCTTTCGAAGAAGACCAGGGTCTGGCGGCCGGTGCGCAGCTCTTCCAGCATCGTCTTTCGCGCGCCCGACCTGGGCGGCAGGAAGCCGGCGAACAGCACCCGGTCGGCCGGCTGGCCCGCCAGGCACAGGGCCGCCAGCAGGCTGGAGGGGCCGGGGATCGGATGCACCGGCAGACCCTCGGCGATGGCCGCGCGGGCGACGACATAGCCGGGATCGCTGACCAGGGGCGTGCCGGCGTCGGACACCAGGGCCACCACCTCGCCGGCCTTCAGCCGTTCGACCGCGACCTCGGCCGCGCGGCTTGATGCGTGGTCGTCGCAGCGTTCCAGCCTGGCCTTCAATCCATAGACGGACAGCAGTTTGGCGGTGACGCGCGTGTCCTCGGCCAGCACCAGGTCGGCGGCGGCCAGAACGTCCAGCGCTCGCAGCGTCATGTCCCGCAGATTGCCGATGGGCGTCGCCACCAGATACAGCCCCGGCGAAACGGGCCGGGACGGCGGGGCGGTCGGCGGAAAGAGGGGGCGGTCGGTCATCGCGCGGGACCGTGCCAGTCGCCGCGCGCCGGGTCTAGGTCAGCAGGGCGCGCAGAACGGCGTCGAGCACCGGACGGCCGGTGGCTGTGGCGGCGATGCGGCCGTGCGCAAGGCTCAGGAAGCCGTCGGCGATCAGGTCCGCCAGCGGGTTCGAGGCAGGGTTGAGACCGAGGGCGGCCAGGGTCGCCAGCGACACGCCCTCGACCGTGCGTAGGCCCAGCAGCACCTGTTCCTCAGCCGCTTCCCGCGCATCGAGAGACGTGCGTTCGGTCCAGGGGGCGCCCTGATCCACCCCCGCGACATAGTCGGCGATGCGACGATGGGCGACGGTGGCGGTGCGGACGCCGTCCAGCGTCAGGCGGCCGTGGGCGCCGGGGCCAAGGCCCAGATAGTCGCCGCCGCGCCAGACATGCAGGTTGTGGGCCGACCGGGCGGCGACGCCGCGCGCGTGGTTGGACACCTCATAGGCCTCGAACCCCGCGGCCTCGAGCATCATCTGGGTGGCCTCATAGAGGGCGGCGGCCAGATCCTCGTCCGGCGGGATCAGGGCGTCGCGCGCGAAGGCGCGGCCAAACGCGGTCGTGGGCTCGATGGTCAACTGATAGGGCGAGATATGCTCGAAGCCGAGGTCCAGCGCCGTGGTCAGTTCGGCGGTCCAGTCGGCGACGGACTGACCCGGCCGGGCGTAGATCAGATCGATCGACAGGCGCGGAAAGATCTTCGCCGCCGTCTGGACGGCGCGGCGCGCCTCGTCGGCCGAATGGTCGCGGCCCAAAAATGTCAGGGCCGCGTCGTCGAACGACTGGACCCCCATAGACAGGCGGTTGATCCCCGCGTCGGCCAGGGCGGCGTAGCGGCCGGCCTCGGCGTCGGTGGGGTTGGCCTCAAGGCTGATCTCGATGCCGCTTTCGGGCGGGAACAGCTGGCGGGCGCGGGCGATCACCGCCGCCACGGCGTCCGGCGCCATTAGCGACGGCGTGCCGCCGCCGAAGAAGATCGAGGCCAGCCGACGCGGGCCGACCAGCGCGGCCTGCGCCTCCAGATCCCGCAGAATGGCCGCCGCTAAGGCCGCCTGCTCGTCGCTCCGGCCCCGGTCCCGCACGACGTTGAAGTCGCAATAGGGGCAGATGCGGGCGCAGTAGGGCCAGTGGATGTATAGGGCCACTTCACTGGGGCCCCTATCGCCTCGCTCGCGGAGCGAGGCTGCTTGAGGGGCGGCCGCATCCGGGCGGCTAGTCAATCAGCGCGGCCTTGAGCTTGGCGAAGGCCAGGGCGCGGTGGCTGATGGCGTCCTTGGCCGCCGGGTCCATCTCGCCGAAGGTCAGATCGCCGCCCCGGGGGATGAAGACAGGGTCGTAGCCGAAGCCCCGGTCGCCGCGCGGGGGGAAGGTCAGGTCGCCGTGGACCACCCCCTCGACCACCACGCAGGGACCGTCGGGCCAGGCCACGGCCAGGGCCGAGGTGAACCACGCCGAGCGGTCGCGCGCGCCGACTTCATCCAGCCGATCTTCCACCTTCTTCATGGCCAGGGCGAAATCCTTCCCCGGCCCGGCCCAGCGGGCGGAGAAGATGCCCGGCGCCCCGTCCAGCGCCGCGACCGACAGGCCGGAATCGTCGGCCAGCGACACTTCGCCCGACAGCTGGGCGGCGTGGCGCGCCTTGAGCATGGCGTTGCCCGTGAAGGTGCTTTCGGTCTCGTCCGGTTCGGGCAGGTTCAGCGAGCCTGCCGTTACGACATCGTAATTTCCATCCAGCAAGGCCGCGATCTCGCGCGCCTTCCCAGGATTGTGGGTGGCGGCCACCAGCCGCATCCCCTTGATCAGCTTGAGATTCATGGCGCGACCCTAGTCCTGTCCGACCCATTGCGAAAGTTTAACATCGTTAAACGATATGTAACGTGAGTTCCTTGAGGGGCAGGCGTATACATAATCCATCGAAACGGAAGCGACGACGTTCCCGACAGGCCCCTTAAGGGCAACATTCATGTCGCACACAAACAAAACGGGGCGAAAATCGTCCCTCTCAGGACCACGGAGAACTGCGATGCAAACGATGAACGCCTCGATCTGGATGGACAAGGTCGGCCACGCCTTCGTCAACACCCTGCTGCTGGCTGCGCTGCCGACCGCCGCGATCGCCATTCTGGTTCAGGCCTTCTAAGCGAGGCTTTGACGACTTGATGAAGTTCGCGATCTATAGAGCCGCGACGGGGTCGGCCGGACCCCGCGCGGCGACCGCGCCTTCGCTTCCGGCCTGAGGGCCCGATCCATGCGTTTCCCGAAGACCTCCGCGCTCGGGATCCGCCTTCCGGTCAATGGCCGCGCCGGCGCCCTGGCCGCCGCCAATCTCAAGACGCTGGGCCCCGGCTCCGTCTCCAGCCTGCTGAAGATCGCGCTCGACGCCGCCTATGTGCTGCTGGCGCTGATCACCGGGCTGATGCTGATCCTGCTGGTGGTCGGCCTGTTCATCCCTCTCGACAATCTGAACATCACCGTCTCGGACTCGTCCGGGGGGCGCCAGCTGCCGATGACGCGCAACCTGCTGGTCTTTGGCCTGGGCGCCATCTCGGCCTATTTCGGCGGCTTCCTGCTGATCCTGCGCAATCTGCGCAAGGTGTTCCGCACCCTGACCATGGGCGATCCCTTCCGGCCTGAGAATGTCAGCCGCCTGCGCCAGATCGGCCTGATCCTGGCGGTGGTGACCGGCGGCGTCTGGGTGGCGCAGGGCCTGGTCGCAGCGCGCCTGGCCCCCGGCGTGATGGAGCCGCAGGGGATCAGCGATCTGCTGACCCCCGTGTTTTCGATCCTGGTCGTCTTCGTCCTGGCCGAGGTGTTCCGCGAGGGCGCCCGGCTGCGTCGTGAATCCGAGCTGACCATCTAGGCGGGGGCGCGGTCAGAAGGCTGCGCCTTCTCGATCCGACGCGCCCTGTTGTAAGAGAAAGTCCCATGGCTATCCGCATCCAGCTTGACCGCCTTCTGCTCGACCGCCGCATGTCGCTGACCGAGCTCAGCGACCGCGTGGGCGTGACGGTGGCCAATCTGTCGATCCTGAAGACGGGCAAGGCGCGGGCGGTGCGGTTCTCGACCCTGGACGCTCTGTGCCGCGAACTGGAGTGCCAGCCGGGCGAACTGATCGCCTATGAGCCTGGCCCTTCGGACGTGTTCGAGGACGGCGGAGAGGCCTGATGGCCAAACGCGGCGAGGGTCCGCCCAAGGTCTGGCCGCAAGAGGTATCGGCCGACGACAAACGTATCTGGGCGCGGGTCACGGGAACGGTGAAGCCGCCACGGACCCGCAAGGCCGCGCGGGTCACGCCGGGCGCCGCAGAGGCGCCGCCGGTCGTGGCCGTGATGACGCCTGCGCCGCCGCGCCCCAAGGCCCCGCGTCCGGCGCCGGCCCTGCCCAGGCCGCAACCCGCCGCGCCCGTCGCCCGCCGCTCGGTCGCCGCGCCCGACGAACTGGAGCCGCGTCGCCAGCGGCGGCTGTCGCGGGAGCGTGATCCGATCGAGGCGCGCATCGACCTGCACGGTTTCGGCCGGTTCGACGCCGAGGATCAGCTGCGCGCGTTCCTGAGCGGCTGTCAGGCGCGGGGAATGCGGGCGGTGCTGGTCATCACCGGCCAGGGACGGCGCGGCGGCGGCGTGATCCGCGCCTCGGTCCACGAATGGCTGCACGCCCCGGCGCTACGGGGCGTGGTGTCCGGCTTCGCCATGGCGCACCGCCGCCACGGCGGCGAGGGCGCGATCTATGTGACGCTGAAGCGGCGGCACTAGCTTCTATCGGTAGTCGGAATCCATGGGAGGCTCGACAGTCTCTGCTCCAGCAGAGGTCTGCAATCGGCTTGAACCGTTACAATCCTGATGAAACTCAGTAGTCGTGGATCGCGTTTTGTTACTGGTTAAGGCGTTGAATTCCGGTCGAGCGCCTCTGGTACTCAGAACGACCGCTCGCCGTCCTCGCCCCGGCCCGCCATTTCGCGGATCAGGTCCAAAGCCAGCTTCTGTTGCCGCACCGACAGCTGGGGCGCCAGGCGGCCGATCTCGATGGTGTGGCGGGTCGAGGGGAAGTCGTGGTCGAAGGCCGGGGCGTCGCCCTCGGCCATGCCCGGCCGCGGGGCGGTCAGGCCGTCGAAGAAATAGCCGATGTCGACCTTGAAGAAGCGGGCGATGTCCCAGAGCTTGGACGCCGAAATCCGGTTGGCGCCCTTCTCGTATTTCTGGATCTGCTGGAAGGTCAGCCCCAGGGCGCGACCCAGGTCGCTCTGGTTGTAACCCAGAGCGATGCGCTTCTCGCACACCCGACGTCCCACATGACGATCTACCGGGTGAGGGCCGTCTTCGCCGCGTCCTCGGGCCATGGTGCTTTCCGTCCCACTTACAAAAGTGCAAGGCTTATTGCGCTTTTGCAAAGCCTTGTCATCTGCTTTTGCATACAACCTGTCGTGTCAGCAAATTCTATCAGCGGAGGCGCGGGGATACGTCGCGCCACGACGCCACGATCGCTGGCGCCAGCGCTGCCAGCAGCATCATCCAGAACAGCAGATCGCCCAGCCGCCCATACAGGGTGACGCCCCGCGGTGCGGGCAGGCGGGCGTCGATGACCCCGCTCTCGCCCGGGTCCAGGCGCTGGCCCTTCACCATCCGGCCCCACGGGTCGATCATAGCCGAGACGCCTGTGGGCGTGGCGCGCACCACCGGCAGACCCGTCTCGATGGCGCGATAGCTGGCAAGGTTCAGGTGTTGCAGCGGCCCCGACGTCTGCCCGAACCAGGCGTCGTTCGAGACATTGGCGATCCACGCCGGACGATCCGCCCCGCCTGCGGGCGTGAAGCCGGGATACAGGCTTTCGTAGCAGATCAGCGGCTGCACCGACGGCGCATTGGCCAGGCGGATCGGAGACGGCCGGGCGCCGGCGGTGAAGTCGGCCGGCATATGGACCAGGCTGCGAACGCCCAGCCGGCTCATCAACTGGCCGACCGGCAGATATTCGCCGAACGGCACCAGCCGATGCTTGTCATAGACAGCGGTGATCCGCAGCCCCTCGCCGCCTTCGTCATGCAGGGCGAACAGACTGTTGTAATAGCGCGCGCCATCCGGCGCCCTGGGGTCGAGCTCGCCCCGCGCCAGCCCCATCAGCAGGGTCTGGCCGGGCTTTAGCGCGCGCGCGATGGCGGTCCCGTCCTCTGACGCAAAGACATCGTTTGCCGACGCCGGCAACGCCCCCTCGGGCCAGACCACCACATCGGGCAGGACGGCGCCGGGCCGCGCGGTCAGATTGACGTAACGGTCGACGATGGAGCGATAGACCTCGGGCGACCATTTCGATTCCTGCTTCACATCGGCCTGGACGATGCGGACGACGGTCGGCGTCAGCGTCGGGCGGGCGCCGGACAGCACCAGGGCGCCGCCCACGAACAGGGCGACCAGCACCACCAGCCCACCCAGGGCCGAAACGGCTCGCGACCGGATCGGGTCAGGCCCGACCAGCGGGGCGAAGGCGGCCATTGCGGCCACCGTGACCAGCCCCAGTCCATAGACGCCGACGACGGCGGCGAACTGCGACGGCGCTGATCCGGCGGCCCAGCCGGCGCCGGCGGGGTTCCAGGGAAAGCCCGTCAGCACATGGCCTCGCAGCCATTCGAACAGGCTGAACAGGGCGGCGAACACCAGCACCCGAACCACGCCCTTCGGCGCGAAGCGGCGATAAAGGGCGCAGGCCGCGCCCCAGAACAGGCCCAGCCCCATGGGCAACAGGCTGGCCGCGAACGGCGCCATCCAGGCCTGGTCCCTGTTGACCAGAAACGCCTCGGCCACCCACCAGCAACTGATGAAGAAATAGGCGAACCCCGCCAGCCAACCCATCCAGAAAGCGCCGCGCCCGGCGCCCGACCGCTCCGACAGGATCAGCAGCAGCGGATAGCCAACGAGGCCCGGCAGCAGACCGAACGGCGGGTGCGCCAGGGCGGCGCCCGCCCCGGCCAGCAGGGCCAGGGCGATGCGTCCGAAACGCACCGCCTGTGCGCGCCGACCGGTCGGGCGCGTCATCATCTCAGTCATGCTCATGCCCATAGGGGTCGGCGACGCCCAGTCCCGCCAGGATCTGGCGTTCCTCAGCCTCCATCGCCTCGGCCTCGGCGTCCACGTCGTGGTCGCGGCCCAGAAGATGCAGCACGCCGTGCACCACCAGGTGCGACAGATGATCGGCCAGCAACTTGCCCTGTTCGGCGGCTTCGCGCGCGCAGACGCCATGGGCCAGGATCAGGTCGCCCAGGTGCGGAAAGGCGCTCTCGGCCGCCGGAAACGACAGCACATTGGTCGGCGCGTCGCGGTCGCGAAAGCGGGCGTTGACATCCCGAACCGCCGCATCGTCCGCCAGGGCGATCACCACATCGCCCTGCGCCGCGCCCAGCGCCGCCACGGCCGCGCGCGCGACATGGGCCGCCGCGTCGGGCAGGGCCGCGGTCCAGGCGTCGTCCTCGATCTCGACCTCGATCATTCGCCCGCCGGGTCTTCCAGATCCGCAGGCGGACGGCCGCGCGCCGCATCGGCGTCATAGGCGCGCACGATCCGCTCGACCATGGCGTGGCGCACCACGTCCTCGGCCTTGAACTGCTGCACACCGACGCCCTGGACGTCCTTCAGGATTCGCAGGGCGTGGGCCAGGCCGGAATCGCGCGGGTTCAACAGGTCGATCTGCGACGGGTCGCCGGTGACCACCATCCGCGCGCCCTCGCCCAGCCGGGTCAGCACCATCTTCATCTGCAGACGCGAGGTGTTCTGCGCCTCGTCCACGATGATGAAGGCGTGACTCAGGGTGCGGCCACGCATGAAGGCGATGGGCGCGGCCTCGATCTCGCCCTTCTCGCGGCGGCGGCGCACGTCGTCGACGCCTAGGATGTCGTTCAGCGCCTCCCAGATGGGGGCCAGATAGGGATCGACCTTCTCGTTCAGGTCGCCCGGCAGGAAGCCCAGCTTCTCGCCCGCCTCGACCGCCGGGCGGGTGATGACCAGCCGGTCCACCTGCCCGCGCCGCAGCAGGGACGCGCCATAGGCCGCCGCCAGAAACGTCTTGCCCGTGCCCGCCGGACCCACGCCGAAGGTCAGCTCGCAGCGGCTCAGCAGGTCGATATAGCGCGCCTGGGCCGCCGTCTTGGGCGCGATGGCGCCGCGCCGTCCGACCGGCAGGGCGACGGCGTCCGGCACGACCCGGCCCGAGGACGGGCGCTGGTCGGCGCGCGGCTGGGACACGGCGGCGCCCAGGGCGGTGCGGACATCGGCCTCGGTGATCTCGGCGCCAGTGTCGGCGCGCTGGGCCAGGGTCTCGACCACCCGCCTGGCCTGGGCCCGGTCACGCGCCGAGCCGTTGATCGACACCCCGCCGCCGGGCGTTTCGATCAGCACTTTGAAGGCGTCCTCGATCAGGGCGACGTGACGGCTGTTGGGGCCGATGACCGCGCGCAGGGCGCGATCGTCCAGGGACAGGAACTCGGACTCGCGCGCCATCAGGTCTCCATCGTCGGGATCAGTCGGCCGGTCAGGCTGTTCTGCTGGCCACTCAGGATTTCGACCTGAACGATCTGGCCGATCAGATGATCCGCGTCATCGACGTGGACCGATTGCAGATAGGGCGAGCGGCCGATGGCCTGGGCGCCGTGACGGCCCTTCTTCTCGAACAGCACCGGCAGGACCCGGCCCGCCAGCGAGGCGTTGAACGCGATCTGCTGTTCCGTCAGCAGGCCCTGAAGCGCATGCAGCCGCTCGCGCATGACCTCGGCCGGAACCTGGGCGCCCATGGTTGCAGCGGGAGTGCCCGGCCGCGGCGAATACATGAAGGAGAAGGCCCCGGCGTAGGTCACGCGCCGCACCAAATCCATCGTGTCCTCGAAATCGCGATCCGTTTCGCCGGGGAAGCCGACGATGAAGTCGCCCGCCATCGCCATGTCCGGCCGGGCCGCGCGGATGCGGTCGATCAGGTCGAGATATTTCTGGCGGCCGTGCTTGCGGTTCATCAGTCGCAGGATGCGGTCCGACCCCGCCTGAACCGGCAGATGCAGATAGGGCATCAGCGCGTCCAGTTCGCCGTGAGCGGCGATCAGGTCGTCCGACATGTCGTTCGGATGGCTGGTCGTATAGCGGATGCGGTCCAGACCGGGGATCGCCGCCAGGGCATAGGCCAGCCGGGCCAGGGTGAACGGCTTTCCGTCCGGCCCCTCGCCGTCATAGGCGTTGACGTTCTGACCCAGCAGGGTGACCTCGCGCACGCCGCGATCCGCCAGGGCCCGCGCCTCGTCCAGCACCGCCGCGACCGGCCGCGACCATTCGGCCCCGCGCGTATAGGGCACGACGCAGAAGGTGCAGAATTTGTCGCAACCCTCCTGCACCGTCAGGAAGGCGGTGACGCCGTCGCCGCCGCGCGCGGCGGGAAGGGCGTCGAACTTTTCATGCGGCGCGAAGTCGGCGCCGATACGCTCGCCCCGGGCCCGCGCCGTGCGGGTCAGCAGTTCCGGCAGCTGGTGATAGGCCTGGGGGCCGACGACCAGATCGACCGCCGGCTGGCGCTTCATGATCTCCTCGCCCTCGGCCTGGGCGACGCAGCCGGCGACGGCGATGGTCATGCCGCCGCGCCCGGCCGCCAGCTTGGTCTCGCGCATCTGCTTCAGCTTGCCCAGCTCGGAATAGACTTTTTCCGCCGCCTTTTCGCGGATGTGGCAGGTGTTCAGGATGACGAAGTCGGCCCCCTCGGGCGCGTCGGTCGGCGCATAGCCCAGCGGGCGCAGCACATCGGCCATGCGCTCCGAGTCATAGACGTTCATCTGGCAGCCGTAGGTCTTGATGAACAGCCGCTTGGCCGGGGCGTGGTCCATCGTCTCAACGGGCGTGTCGAGCGTATCGGTCATGCAGGTCTTTTAGTGCGCCAATGCGCGTCGCGCCATCGGGCGCCGAGCGATGGCGTCAGCTGTCGAGAGCGTCAGGATCGACCCTGGCCACGTGGCGCTTGTAGATCAGGCCCTCGCGCTCGGTCGGGGCGGCGCCGGGGATGGCGTGGCCATAAAGCTCCAGCTTGTGACCGACCAGCTCATAGCCCAGCTTGCGTGCGATCTCGGTCTTCAGCCGTTCGATCTCGGCGTCGAAGAATTCGATCACCTCGCCCGTGCGGGTGTCGATCAGGTGATCGTGGTGGTCGTCGCCGGCTTCTTCATAGCGGCTGCGGCCGTCGCCGAAGTCGTGCTTCTCGACCACGCCGGCCTCTTCGAACAGGCGCACGGTGCGATAGACGGTGGCGATGGAGATGTGCGGATCGATGCTGGAGGCGCGGCGGTACAGCTCCTCCACATCCGGATGGTCTTCGGCGTTCGACAGGACGCGGGCGATCACGCGTCGCTGTTCGGTCATGCGCATGCCGCGCTCGGCGCAGAGTTTTTCGATCCGGTCCATGCAGGCAGGATAGGACGGAGCGCCGCCTTATGGAAGCTGTCGGGGAAAGTTCAGCGCCAGCACCAGCGCGTCCTCGCGAACACCGTCCGCACGCGAATAATAGCCGCGCCGGCGCCCCACCTCGCTGAACCCGGCGCGGGCGTAAAGGGCGCGGGCGGCCGCGTTGCCCTCGGCCACCTCCAGAAAGATGCGCGTCGCCCCGCGCGCCGCCGCCAACACCGCCGCCTGTCCCACCAGTCGCCCGCCCAGGCCAGCCCGGCGCGTGGCGGGCCGGACCGCCAGGGTCAGGATTTCGGCTTCGTCCGTCACCTGCCGCATCAGGATGAAACCGCCGTCCTCGACCACGACGAAAACGCCCGTCTGGCCCAGCAGGTCGGCGAAGGCGGCGGCGTCCCATGGCGTCTCGAACGCCTCGGCATGCACAGCGGCCAGCATCGCTGGATCTGGCGCGTGCGCGGCCGAAGCGGTCATGGCCGTGGCGCGCGCGGCTGGCCCGGCAGGCGGCTGGGCGGCGTCGCATCGGGCGCGCGCAGATACAGGGGGCGCGGCGGCGCGCTCTTGGGATCGGCGGAGGCGGTCAGGTGGGCCAGCGCCGCCGCCGTCGGCGCCGCCAGCGGCAGGATGGCGACGCCCGGCAGCCCCTCGGCCAGCAGGACCGCGCCCGAGCCGACCAGGGTCAACGGCTCGCCCGGCGAGCCGTCCCGAAACGCCGCCAGTCGCTCGGCGGCTACGTCGAGCGTCAGCGGTTCGGCCGGCGATACCGACGCGCCGTCGCGGAACAGGCGCGCATAGACCTGGCCCCGGCGCGCGTCGATCAAGGCCGCGACCAGACCGGCGGACCCGGCGGACGCCGCCAGCGCATCCAGCGTCGAGACACCCACCACCGGCCGATCCAGCGCCGCGCCCAGCCCCTGGGCGAAGGCCAGCCCGACCCGCAGACCGGTGAACGATCCCGGCCCGACGGTGACGCCGATCCGGTCCAGCGCCGCGAACCCGCCGCCGGCCTGGGCCACCGCGTCGCGCGCCAGCCCGGCCAGCCGCTCCTGGTGACCGATGGTCATGGCGACCTCGGCCACGGCCAGCGCGCGGCCATCCTCGAACACCGCGGCGGTGCAAGCGCCCAGCGCCGTATCCAGCGCCAACACCCTCACGACGCCGCCTCCGCGCGAATCAGGCGCGAGCCAGGGCGGTGACGATCCGAGCCACGGCGGCGCGGCAACGGCGATCCTCGATCAGCGGAAAAGCGTCGGCCACCGCCCGCCCCTCGCGCGTCGCGGTCATGAAGCGCAGGGCGGCCCATTCGGGGCCGGGCGTCGGCGGCGCCTCGCCCCCACCGTCCGCAGGCGGGAAGAAGTCGGCCACCGGCGCGCCCAGCGCCAGGGCGGCGCGATGCAGGCGCGAGGCCGAGATGCGGTTGGTCCCCGTCTCGTATTTCTGAAGCTGCTGGAAGCTGACCCCGATCATCTGCGCCAGGGCGGTCTGGGACAGGCCCAGCGCCGTTCGCCGCGCGGCGATGCGCGTCCCCACCCACAGATCGGTCGAGTCGGCGTGGCGAGGCTGGGCGGACATCATCATGGGTAGATGGTTTCATGAAACAATCCGATGTGCAACTATTATGTTTCATCAGGTTTCATGCCGCGACAGGACTGCGGATATCTGGCGGATGTCGGCGCGGGCGATCCGCTCGGCCCGATCCAGCGCCCCGGCGCCACGCACCACCACCACGTCACCGTCCGAGCATTCATACAGGCGGGCGCGTATCCGCCCGTCCTGCATCTCGATCACACAGCCCTGGTCGCGGCGCGGCCATCGGCCGGGCTCATACTCCAGCAGCACGCCGGACGACGCCCACGGCGCCAGGGCGTCGTCCGACAGGCGCAGGGTCGCGCGGACCGGCGCGGGCGCGTCGGCATAGGCCCGGCCCTTGGCCTCCAGCCCATTTGACGGGGAAGCCGTCAGGGGTTCGGCGCGCGCCAGCCGCAGGGCCAGATCCTCGGGCGTCGCATCCAGGGCGGCGGTCAGGCGGCGCTGCACGTCGGGGCGAAACAGGCCCGCGCGGCGCCCGGCCTCGTACAGGCCCCAGCCCTGGCTGGTCATGCCCACACGGGCGCCCGCCTCGGCCTGGCTGAGGCCGCGCTCATAACGCAGGGCGGCCAGGGCCTCGCCCAGGGCGCGCGCCTCGGCGCCGGCGTCGGTACTGGCTGTGAAACGGGCCATAGCGCCTTATGCCCCAGCCGCCGCCCCAACGACAGCGTTTCATGCGCCCAGGCAGCGAGCTAGAGCACCTGTTCGACGCTGGTGACCTCGGGCACATAGTGTTTGAGCATCTGCTCGACCCCGGCCTTGAGGGTGGCGCCTGACGACGGACAACCCGAACAGGCGCCGCGCATCCGCAGCCGAACGATTCCGGTTTCCTCGTCGAAGGCGTCGAACAGGATGTCTCCGCCGTCCTGGGCCACCGCCGGGCGGATGCGGCTGTCCAGCAGGGCCTTGATCTCGGCCACGATCTCGCTGTCGTCCTCGGCATGGCCGTCGGCCCCGTCGTCATGGCGCAGCAGGGCCGCGCCCGAGACGAAATGATCCATGACGACGCCCAGGATCGACGCCTTCAGCTCCGACCAGTCAGGCCCCTGCGGGGCGCGGGTCACCGAGACATAGTCGGCGCCGAAGAAGACTCCCTCGACCCCCTCCAGCTGGAACAGGGCCTCGGCCAGCGGCGAAGCGGCGCCCTCGTCGATGGTCCGGTATTCCAGCGGCCGCTCCGGCGAGACCTCACGGCCCGGCAGGAATTTCAGCACGTTCGAATTGGGGGTGGCTTCGGTCTGGATGAACATGACGGGGAGATGCGCTCGAAGGCCCCGGATCGCAACCCTCTCCCTCCCCTTCCCTTCCCGGGGAGGGTGGTCGCAGCGAAGCGGAGACGGGGTGGGAAGGACGCGGTGATCCTGGGTGCGGGGATGTGCAGCCTGACCGCCCCCACCCGGCTTCGCCCTGCGGGCTCAGCCACCCTCCCCGGGACGGAGAGGGTGAGGCGGTGTGGGTTAGGCCAGGTCCTCGATATCCGCTTCGCTCAGTTCGCCCGGCACGATCGTCACCGGCAGCTTGCGGCCGCCGAAGCCGCCACTCTTGAGCACCGCAGTGACCAGCGGCCCGGGACCGCGCGCGCCCGAGCCGGCCGCCAGGACCAGGATCTTGATGTCCGGATCGTCGCCGACGACCTTGCGGATGGCGGCCTGAGGCTCGCCCTCCTCGATCAGGAACAGGGGCGAGGAGCCGGAGCGATCGGCCGCCTCCTGGCCCAGCCGGTTCAGCAGGACCTCAGCCTCCTCGCGTTGCTGACGGCGGATTTCGTCGCGCACCCCGGACCAGTGCTCGTCCGAACTGGTCGGGATGACACGCAGCAGGGCCACGCGCCCACCCGTCGAACGGGCGCGGCGCGCGGCATAGCCCAGGGCCGCGCCGAACTCCGGGCTGTCGTCGACGACGACGAGGAACTTACGCGGCATGGGCCCCTCCCCTTTCGATCAGGCCTGCGCCGTCGCCGCGACTTCGCGGATGGTGGCGTTGGCGATGGTCAGTTTAGCGAAGGTCCAGCCCGACCCCGAAGCCTCGATCTCGTCGACCGAGGCACGGACCCCTTCGACCAGCGACAGGCGCGGGCCGATCCAGGCGTCGACGGCCTTCTCGGCCGCCAGTTCGGTGGCGCCGACGGGCTCCGCGGATGCGGCGGCCACGGCGCGGGTCAGCTGGACCTGCTCGTTCATGAAGTCCTGGATCAGGCGGCGCACCGCCAGCCGGTCGAAATGATCGGCCGAGGGCGCCGAGCCCGCCGCCGCGCGCAGCCGGTCGAAGTCGAAGGCGGCGCCGACCTGGTGATACAGGCGCGCCATGGCCGGAGCGCTCCAGCCAGCCGCGGCGGACAGGTCGCCGATATCGGCCGTGGCCACCAGCGGACGCAGGGCCGCGACGGTGCGAGCCAGATCCTCGGGCACGCCCAGGCCGATGAAGTGCTGAACCCGCGCCTCGGTCCGGTCCTGTTCGAAGCGGGACAGGACATCGCCCCCGGCCTGACGCAGGGCGTCGGCGGCCGGGCGATAGGTGGCGATCAGGCCCCCGACCGAGGTCTCGGTCCGGGCCGCGCGGCGGGCCAGCCAGAAGGTCTGGCGGCGCAGGACGACGGCGATCTCGGTATAGAGCGCAGTCTGCGCCTCGGCCGAAATCTTCAGGTCCAGCGCCGACACCGCATCCCAGGCCTCGTCCAGGCGGAAGATGCGGCGTGCGGCCTCGAACGCCGTGACCATGGCCCCGGTGTCGCATTCCGCCGCCGAGCGCAGCCGCTCGGGGAAGGTCGGGCCGCACATGTTGACGATTTCGTTCGCCAGCACGGTCGAGACGATCTCGCGGCGCAGGCGGTGGCGGCGCATATCCGCCTCGAACTTCGCCAGCGGGCCGGGGAAATAGCGCACCAGCGTCTCTTCGAAGAAGGGATCGTCCGGCGCGGTCGACCCCACGATGTCGTCGAACAGCTCCAGCTTGGAATAGGCCATCAGCACGGCCAGTTCGGGCCGGACCAGAGGCGAGGTCGTGGCCTTCAGCTCGGTCATCCGCACGTCGTCGGGCAGGCCCTCGACCTTGCGGTCCAGCTTACCCTTGGCCGACAGCCACTGCATGAACCGCTGCTGGGCGTCGAGCGCGTTCGCCCCCTCGGCCTGTTGCAGGGTCAGGGCCAGGGTCTGGTCGTAGTTGTGGGCCAGCACCTTGAGGCCCACCTCGTCGGTCATCGAGGCCAGAAGCGCGTTGCGATCATCAGCCTTCAGCGCGCCCGAGGCGATAGCCGCCCCGGTCAGGATCTTGATATTGACCTCGTGGTCCGAACTGTCGACGCCGGCCGAGTTATCGATGGCGTCGGTGTTCAGACGCACGCCGTTGCGTGCCATTTCGATGCGGCCCGCCTGGGTCAGGCCCAGGTTCGCGCCCTCGCCGATGACCTTGGCGCGGACCTCACCGCCGTCGATGCGGATGACGTCGTTGGCCTTGTCCCCCGCCTGGGCGTGGGTCTCGTGCGCGGCCTTCACATAGGTGCCGATGCCGCCGAAATAGAGCAGTTCGGCGTCAGCGCGCAGGATGGCCTGCATCAGGGTCGCCGGGTCGACGCTTTCGGCCTCGATACCGAGCAGGGCGCGGATCTGCGGCGTCAGGGTGATCGACTTGGCCGAGCGCGGGAAGATCCCGCCGCCCTCTGAAATCAGCCCCTTGTCATAGTCCTGCCAGGACGAGCGCGGCAGTTCGAACAGGCGCTTGCGCTCCTCCCACGACCTGGCCGGATCGGGCGTCGGGTCGATGAAGATGTCGCGGTGGTCGAAGGCGGCGACCAGCTGGATCGCCTTGGACAGCAGCATGCCGTTGCCGAACACGTCGCCGGACATGTCGCCCACGCCGACCACGGTGAAGGGCTCGGACTGGATGTCCTTGCCCATCTCGCGGAAGTGGCGCTTGACCGCCTCCCAGGCGCCGCGCGCCGTGATGCCCATTTCCTTGTGGTCGTAACCGGCCGACCCGCCCGAGGCGAAGGCGTCGTCCAGCCAGAAGCCGTAGGATTGGCTCACGCCGTTGGCGATGTCCGAGAAGGTCGCCGTGCCCTTGTCGGCGGCCACGACCAGATAGGGATCGTCCCCTTCCCAGGCGACGACATTGGCCGGACGCACCGGGGCGCCCTCGCCGACGATATTGTCGGTCAGGTCCAGCAGGCCGGACAGGAAGGTCTTGTAGGCGCGGATCGCCTCGGCCTGGATCGCGTCGCGGTCGCCGCCGCGCGGCAGGCATTTGGGATAGAAGCCGCCCTTGGAGCCGACCGGCACGATGACCGCGTTCTTGACCTGCTGCGCCTTGACCAGGCCCAGCACCTCGGTGCGGAAGTCGTCGCGGCGGTCGGACCAGCGCAGGCCGCCGCGCGCGACGGGTCCGAAGCGCAGGTGCACGCCCTCGACGTGCGGCGCCCAGACGAAGATCTCGCGGAACGGCTTGGGCAGCGGCAAATCATCAAGCTCGCGCGAGGCGATCTTGATGGCGATATAGGGGTGCGGGCGGCCGTCGGCGGCCAGTTGATAGAAGTTGGTGCGCTTGATCGCCAGGATCAGGGCCGCGATCCGGCGCAGGGCGCGGTCGTGGTCCAGGCTCTTCACCTCCTGCAACAAGGCCAGCAGCCCGTCATGCAAGTCGGCCACGGCCGTCTCGCGCGTCTCGACCGGGCCGCCGGCCGGGTCGAATTTGGCGGCGAACAGGGCCAGCAGGGCGCGCGCCACGGTCGGATATTCGCGCAGCGCCTCTTCCTGGACCCCCTGGCTGGGATCCAGGCCGGTCTGCTGGCGATAGCGGGACAGGGCGCGGATCAGCGCAGCCTCGCGCCAGTCGACGCCCAGCTCCAGCACCAGCCGGTTGAAGCCGTCGCTTTCGGTGCGGCCGTTCCAGACGGCGCTGAAGGCGTCCTCGAACGGGCCGCGCACGGCGTCGAAGCTCAACGCCTCGCCGCGCGGGTCCTCCAGCAGGAATTCGTGGATGTGGATCGGGTCGCTCTCGCTCGGCCGGATGGCGTGACCGAATTCCTCCAGCGTCTTCAGCCCCATGTCGGCCAGGATCGGCAGCACGTCGGACAGCGGCACGGGCGCGCCGCGACGATACAGCTTGAACCGGAATTGCAGGGCGTTGTCGGTGGACGCGCGGAAGGCGCGAACCGCCACCGGCTCGCCGACGCCGACCTGGCCGTCGGCGTTCAGCGTGTCGATCGACATCAGATCGCGCACGGCCTCGGCCGCGTCATAACGGTCGCGATAGCCGGCGCCGAAAGCGTGCGCCCAGCGGGCGCTGAGCGGGCCGACGGCCACTTCGTCGAAATCGGCGACGCGCAGGGCGGTCTCGAACCGGTCGACCCAGCTGCGGCCCGCCTCGGCCACTTCGGCCTCCAGCGCCGCTTCGTCCGGGCACGGATGATCGCCCGGATTGACGCCGATGATATAGTGGATGCGCACCAGCGGCTGGTCGCTGAGCTCGGGATACCAGGCCGAGACCCGGCCGCCCCAGGCGCGGGCCAGGATGGCGCCGATCCGTTCGCGAATCGAGGTGTGGAAACGCTCGCGCGGGATGAAGGCCAGGATCGAAACGAACCGGTCGAACGGATCCTTGCGCGAGAAGATCTTGATCCGCGGGCGGTCGTACAGGTGCAGGATGCCCAGGGCGATGTTCAGCAGCTCGTCCTCGCCGATCTGGAACAGTTCGTCGCGGGGATAATTCTCGAGGATGTTCTTCAGGCGCTTGTGGTTGTGGCTGCCCGGCGCCTTGCCCGCGCGCTCCAGCGCATTGGCCACCTTGCGCCGGATCAGCGGCACCTCCTTGGCCATCTTGTCATAGGCCTCGGCCGTGAACAGGCCGACGAAGCGGGTCTCGCCCGAGGGGCGGCCGTCCGCGCCGTACCGTTTGACCCCGATGTAGTCCATGTAGGCGCGGCGATGGACGCGCGAGCGGATGTTGGCCTTGGCCACGGTGACCGGTTCGCTGAGATCCAGCTGGCGCTGCATCTGGCGGGTCAGCACGGCGGGTTCGGACGCACGGCGCAGGACGCGGCGTTCCGGATCACGCAGCACGCCCAGCCCCTCGCCCGACTGGCTCAGCGGCGCCTCGGCTTCATAGCCGCCGTCGGCGCTGCGCGGATATTCGTAGTCCCGCGCGCCCAGGAAGACGAAGCGGTCGGCGGTCAGCCAGTTCAGGAATTCGACATTCTCGGCCAGCACCTCCGGATCGGCGCCGGCGGGACAGGCGGTCAGGGTCTGCGCCGACCGCTCCATCAGGGCGGTCATGGCGGCGTGGTCGCCCACCGCCGCGCGCACGTCGGCCAGCGTCTCGGACAGGGCTTCGCCCAGGGCGTCGCGACGTTCCTGCGGCAGGGGGTCCAGAATGACCACGATCATCGACTCGCGGCCCGCGCCCTCGACCCGCGCGCCGGCGGCGTCGCGTCCGGTCGGGACCACCGGGTGGAACAGGGCCCGCACCGACACGCCCGCATCGGCCAGTTGGCCCAGCACGCTGTCGACCAGGAAGGGGCCGTCGTCCTGTACGATCTGGATATTGTCGTAACCGGTGGCGCGGCCGTCACGGCCGGTCAGCGGCCCCACGGTGATGCTGGCCGGTTGGCCCGGCTTGCGCACGGCCGACGACCGCCAGGCGGCGGACAGCACGGCGGCCAGGTCGTCCCCGTCGATCTCGGGCGTTTCGTCGGCGGCGTAGTCTTCATAGGCCTGGGTGAGGAAGGAACGCTCCAGCGGTCCCACCGACCCGCCGGCCCCCAGGCCGGCGGCGAACGCCCTTTCCAGCGCCTCCAGCGTTGTCGCCTGAGGGGACGCGGTGCGGGCCTGGCCAGCCATGATGAGTCTCTTGAAGCGCGGCCGTCGGCCGCCGGATAAGGCGACAGACTAGACCGCCGCCACGGCGGATCAACCACCGTGGTCGCTGACTAGGCCAGGCGGGACGGAACAGGAAGGGGGAACTGCTCAGGCAGGCGACTGATCGGCGTTCAGATGGCGTTTCGAACGAACAAGGCCGCCGGACGGGGGATGTCCGGCGGCCTGCGTCGCTCCGGCGCGGGAGGGGATGCGCCGGTCGATCGGACACCGCGGCTTGGGGGAGGGGAGGGGCCACGGCGTCTGGAGTGGAAATAGGGCGCCGGGCGGGGAGTTCAAGGCCCTCAGACGGCCGGCGGGGCCTTGCGGCGGCGCGGCGGTTTGACGCGGTCGGCGGGTGGCTTGGCCCGCTCCTGGGTCGACGCTTGGGCCGATGTCTTGCCGGGCGACTTGGGCGCCGAGGCCTGGGCATAGGGCGCGCCGTCGCCGGACAGCAGGATCGCCATCCAGCGCGAGCCCTTGAACTCCGCCAGGATGGCCATGGCCATGACCGCCAGCGGCGTCGACAGGAACATGCCCGCCACGCCCCACATCTTGCCCCACAGCGCCAGCGACAGCAGCACCACCACCGGGTCGATGTTCTGGTTGTCGCCCTGCATGCGCGGCTGGATCAGATTGCCGACGATGAACAGGATGGTCTGCAGCCCCACCAGCAACACCAGCGCCTGCCAGTAGCTTTCGAACTGAACCAGGGCGAACAGCGGCGGCGCCAAGCCGGCGATCGCCCCGCCCAGCACCGGGATGAAGCCCACGATGAAGATGACGAAGGTCCAGAACTCCGCGTTCTGAAGGCCGACGGCGCGCATCAGCACCCAGGCGACGAAACAGATCATCACCCCGGTGACCGCCTGGACCCACAGATAGCCCTCGACCCCGCCGCGCACGCGCTGGAACACCTCCAGCGCCTCGCTCCGCGCCTGGCCGTTGGGGAACATGGCGACGATCTTGCGGCGGAAACCGACCTGCGACGCCAGCAGGAAGCCCAGATAGACCAGCACGAAGAAGGCGCCCGAGACGACGCCCTGGGCCTGCATCGCCGCCTGGGTCAGCCAGCCGCGCAGGTCGATGCCCGCGATCAGGTCCTGCAGGGTCGGCGGATCGGTGATCCCGAACAGGTGCGACACATCGCCGATGATCTGGTCCAGCCGGGGGCCGATATTGGCGGACACGCCGGACGCATCGGTGAAGAAGCTGGCCGCCCCGTCCACGATCAGCCAGATCGAGGCGAAGAAGCCCAGGATGACCACGACCAGGGCGGCGATCCCCGCGAACCGGCCGGGCACCGGGGTGCGATGCTCGATGGCGCGCTTCACCCCGTCGATCATGATCATCAGGAAGATGGCCATGGCCAGCGGCGTCAGAATGTCCCGCAGCCAGTACAGGGCCGCGCCTCCGGCCACGACGGCCAGCGTGACCAGGGCGTTGCGCGCCACGGTCGAGGTCGGAATGGCGATGGGATTCTTCATGCGAATGTTGTCGGAGGCCCCGGGAGCGGCGTCAATCCGCCGGTCTCAAATCCCTCGCTCCGCCCAAGGTTCCGGCTTGCGGCGGCGCAGGCCTGGGGTAAGCAGGAAGAACGCAAACGGAGACGCAGCCCCCATGTCCGACTCCCCCGCCAACGCCCTGTTCCTCGGCCAGTCGTTCGAGGGCGCGCCGGAACAGCTTCTGCTGAACCGCGCCAATCGTCACGGCGTCGTCGCCGGCGCCACCGGCACGGGCAAGACGGTGACCCTGCAGATCATGGCCCAGGGCTTCTCCGACGCCGGGGTGCCGGTCTTCTGCGCCGACGTGAAGGGCGACCTGTCGGGCATCAGCCAGCCGGGCGATGTCGGGAAATTCGCCGAGCGCGCGGGTCAGATGGGCCTGACCCTGACCGGCCGCGCCGCGCCCGTCGTCTTCTGGGATCTGTATGGCCAGAAGGGCCATCCCGTCCGCACCACCGTCAGCGAGATCGGCCCCGTGCTGATGGCCCGGATGCTGGAACTGAACGACGTGCAGGAGGGGGTGCTGACCGTCGCCTTCCACGTCGCCGACAAGGAGGGCCTGCTGCTGCTGGACCTGGACGACCTGCGCAGCGTCCTGGCCTATGTCTCCGAAAACGCGACCCGCATCGGCCGCGAGGTCGGCAATGTCTCGCCCACGTCGGTCGCCGCCATACAGCGCGCCCTGCTTCAGCTGGAGCAACAGGGCGGCAAGAGCTTCTTCGGCGAACCGGCGCTGCGGCTGGAGGACATGATCCGCACCGGTCTGGACGGTCGCGGCCAGGTCAATGTGCTGGCGGCCGACCGGCTGATGAACAGCCCGCGCCTGTACGCCGCCTTCCTGCTGTGGATGCTGTCCGAACTGTTCGAGCAACTGCCCGAGATCGGCGACCCGGAAAAGCCGCGCCTGGTCTTCTTCTTCGACGAGGCGCACCTGCTGTTCAACGACGCCCCGCGCGGTCTGCTGGAAAAGGTCGAGCAGGTGGTGCGGCTGATCCGGTCCAAGGGGGTCGGCGTCTATTTCGTGACCCAGAACCCGGCCGACATCCCCGACAGCGTCCTGGCCCAGCTGGGCAACCGGGTGCAGCACGCGCTGCGCGCCTATACGCCGGCCGAGCAAAAAGGGCTGAAGGCCGCGTCGCAAAGCTTCCGCGCCAACGCCGGCTTCGACACCGCCGAGGCGATCCAGGCGCTGGGCGTAGGCGAGGCGCTGGTCTCGACCCTGGACGCCAGGGGCGCGCCCAATGTCGTGGCGCAGACCCGGATCCGTCCGCCGGACTCGCGCCTGGGCCCCGCCACCGAGGCCGAGCGCGCCCAGATCATGGCCGCCAGCCCGGTGCGCGGCGTCTATGACACCGTCATCGATCGCGAGTCCGCCGAAGAGGTCCTGGCCGCCCGCCGCGCCACGGCCGATCAGGCTGCGGCCCAAGCCCAAGCCGCCGAGGTTCAGGCGAAAGCCGCCGAACGGGCCGCCCGCGCGGCCCCTGCCCCCACGCGCGAGCGCGCGCCGGCCGCCCCACGCCCCCGCGCCTCGAACCGCCAGACGCCGATGGAGGCCCTGACCAAGTCCGTTCTGCGCACCGCCGGCTCGACCCTGACCCGCGAAATCCTGCGCGGCGTTCTGGGCGGGATGAAGCGGCGCTAAAACGACAAACGGGGCTTGGTTGCCCAAGCCCCGTTCCGATCAGCGTAACACCGCTATGATCGCTGCCAATGCCGCGAGGCATGAGGCTACGTTCACATTCAGCGTTAGCTTCACGTTGCACTCGAAGGAGGACTTCATGGTCCTTGGTCCCTCGGGTGGCGACGCGCCGCCCACCCGGTTGGGGAGAACGGTGAATGCGCCGTGCGAACCAGTTTGACCCCTGGTTGGCACGATTATCGGGCCACCTTCGGCGTTTCGAACCGCATCCGGTGTTACCCTTGGTCGTCCTGCTGGCGTTGCGAGTTTCCCGTCTCCCGACCCACAAGGTGCAGCCAAGGATTGCTGTGTTCAGTATCCGTCACATCCCGCGACGGTGAACCAGAGGATACCCGACGACGATATCGGACCTCCCAGCTCGGGTAGCGTCCATCGAATCATCGGCGCCTGTCCAGAGCTTAAAATCGTTGATGCCATGGAAGCGCCAAAAAAAGGCCCCGCCGTCGCCGGCGGGGCCCTTCGTCATTTCAGGCGCGAACCCTAGTCGCGACGGCGACGGCCGCGATCGCCACCGCGATCACCGCCATCCCGCTTCGGACGGCCGCCGGTGTCGTCGGACAGCGGGGCTTCACCGCGTTCAGCGCGCTCAGCGTTGATCTTGTCGGTGATGTCCTCGCCGGTTTCCTGATCGACGACCTTCATCGACAGCTTGGTCTTGCCGCGGTCGTCGAAGCCCAGGAACTTGACCTTGACCTCCTGGCCTTCCGACAGGACGTCGGCCGGGTTGGCGACGCGTTCCAGAGCGATCTGGGACACGTGGACCAGGCCGTCCTTGGCGCCGAAGAAGTTCACGAAGGCGCCGAAGTCGACGACCTTCACGACCTTGCCGGTGTAGATGGTGCCGACTTCCGGCTCCGAGGCGATGGACTGGATCCAGGCCTTGGCGGCGTCGATCTTCTCTTGGTCGTTGGCGGCGACCTTGATGGTGCCGTCGTCGCCGATGTCGATCTTGGCGCCGGTCTTTTCGACGATCTCGCGGATCACCTTGCCGCCCGAGCCGATCACTTCACGGATCTTGTCGACCGCGATCTTGATGGTTTCGATCTTCGGCGCATGCTCGCCCAGTTCGGCGCGCGGCGCGTCCATGGCCTTGGACATTTCGTCCAGGATGTGCAGGCGACCGGCCGAGGCCTGGGTCAGGGCCTGCTTCATGATCTCCTCGGTGATGCCGGGGACCTTGATGTCCATCTGCAGCGAGGTGATGCCCTCGCTCGTGCCGGCGACCTTGAAGTCCATGTCGCCCAGGTGATCTTCATCACCCAGGATGTCCGACAGGATGGCGAACTCGCCCGACGGCTCCAGGATCAGGCCCATGGCGATGCCCGAGACCGGACGGATCAGCGGCACGCCGGCGTCCATCAGGGCCAGCGACGAACCGCAGACCGTGGCCATCGAGGACGAGCCATTGGACTCGGTGATCTCCGACACCAGACGGATGGTGTAGGGGAAGTCTTCCTTGGTCGGCAGCATTGGACGGATCGCGCGCCAGGCCAGCTTGCCGTGACCGATTTCGCGGCGGCCGGGCGAACCCATGCGACCCGCTTCACCCACCGAATAGGGGGGGAAGTTGTAGTGCAGCAGGAAGGACTCCTTGTAGGTGCCCTGCAGGCTGTCGATGTACTGCTCGTCCTCGCCGGTGCCCAGGGTGGCGACGACCAGGGCCTGGGTTTCGCCGCGCGTGAACAGCGACGAACCGTGGGTGCGCGGCAGGACGCCGACTTCCGAAACGATGGCGCGGACCTTGTCCAGGGCGCGGCCGTCGACGCGGTGAGCGTTCTCGATGATATCGCGACGCAGGACTTCGGCTTCGCATTCCTTGAAGGCGGCCGAGAATTTCGAGCTGTCGACGCCCTCGGGGTTTTCGTCCGTCTTCACCAAGGCGGCGGAGGCGGTCTTCTTGGCCGCATCGACGCCCGCGCGACGGTCGTATTTGCCGGGATGGGTGTAGGCCTTCTTGATGTCTTCGCCGACCAGCTTCTTGATCGAGGCGACAA
>Ga0160449_1000432_pt1 | contig 26791 bp, 21 predicted proteins | sample HID1975I_E1MG_FD_108216 | JGI IMG/M metagenome (GOLD analysis project Ga0160449, IMG submission 108216) | Enriched soil microbial communities from UW Madison campus, WI, USA - HID1975I_E1 MG | ecosystem: Environmental > Terrestrial > Soil > Unclassified | place: USA: Madison, Wisconsin...
GTGCCATGGTCGACGCGTACGCCTACGGCGAGACCGCCATCATCGAGCAGGCCGTCGCTGGGGTCGAGCTCGCCGTCTCGGTCGTGGACACCGGGTCGGGACCGTTCGTGCTCCCCGCCGTCGAGGTCGTGCCCCGCGAGGGACCGTACGACTACGACGCGCGCTACGTGCCGGGCCGTGTGGAGTACTTCGCACCCGCCCGCCTCGAGGCCGACGTCGAGGCGCGCGTGTCCGCCGCCGCCCTCGGTGTGCACGAGGCGCTCGGGCTGCGACACCTCTCGCGCACGGACCTCATCGTCGACGCCGACGGCGTCCCACAGTTCATCGACGTCAACACGGCACCGGGCATGACCGAGACCTCCCTGCTGCCCCAGGCCGCCGAGGCCGGTGGGCACGAGCTCGGGGAGCTGTACCGCTCGATCGTCGACGCCGCGCTGCGGGGATAGTCGGGTCGGCGCCACCCCGCGGGCGCGCCCGGTTGGTGGGCGGCCCGCCGACGTCCTGGTGTGCCGGGAGCCGGGCCGTCTAGCCCAGCGACGTACCTGAACTTGAGGCTGACTTGTACAACATTGGCCTGACCTGGCCTTTCGCAGCCTGTTGCGGCTGCGTGACCCTCCCGCGCTAGCGGAGCACCCCGGGGTCCTCGGGGCGCAGGATGCCGATGATGCGGTTGAGGTCTTGAACCGAGGCGAACTCGATCATGACCTTTCCCTTGGCCTTGCCCAACTGAACCTTGACCCGAGTGTCGAGCGTGTCGGCGAGTCGCGATGCCAGGTCGTCGAGCGCCTCGATGCGGTCTCCAGCACGCGGTGCCGTGCGCCGCGTCGTTGCGGGCGCGCCTTCCCACATCGTGACGGCCTCCTCGGTGGCGCGCACCGAGAGCCCCTCAGCGACGATGCGCGTCGCGAGGCGATCCATCGACTCCTCGTCGGGCAGGCCCAGCAGGGCACGCGCGTGGCCCGCGGAGAGCACCCCTGCCGCAACCCGGCGCTGGACGGCGGGGGGCAGGCGCAGCAGGCGGAGCGTGTTGGAGACCTGGGGCCGGGAGCGGTGGATGCGGCGGGCCAGCTCCTCCTGCGTGCAGCCGAAGTCGTCGAGCAGCTGCTGGTATGCCGCGGCCTCCTCGAGCGGGTTGAGCTGGGAGCGGTGCAGGTTCTCCAGGAGCGCGTCGCGCAGCAGGTCGGCGTCGTCGGTCTCGCGAACGATCGCGGGGATGGTCACAAGGCCGGCGGCCTGGGTCGCTCGCCAGCGCCGCTCTCCCATGATGAGCTCGTAAGGCGGGGCTCCGGGCTCGGTGGACGGCCGCACGACGACGGGCTGGAGCACGCCGATCTCCGTGATGGACCCCGTGAGCTCGGCGAGCGCCTCCTCGTCGAAGACGCTGCGCGGCTGCTTCGCGTTCGGAGCGATCTGATCCACGGGCAGCTCGGCGAAGTACGCGCCCGGCACGGGCAGGAGGTCCGTCCCGCCGGTCTGCGCACCCTGGGTGGTCCCGGGGCTCGTCGCCGGGGCCTCGGCGCCGGCATCGGAGGCACCGGCGGGCTCTGAGACGGCCCGTTCTGTGGCGACCTGCTCTGTGTCGGCCCGTTCCGCGCCGGAGTCCTGGTCGGCCGGCCTCCCGGGGAAGAACACGTCGACGGGGCGCTCGGCGCCGGTGCTCGTGCCCGTCGGGATGAGGGCGCCAAGGCCCCGGCCGAGTCCGCGGCGCTTCTCACTCATGCGTGCTCCCGTTCGTTGATGCCCACGCCGCCGTGGCGCCACGGTCGGCGATCTCTCGGGCGGCTTCGAGGTAGGACAGGGCGCCCGTCGAGCTCGGGTCGTAACCGATGACGGTCTTGCCGTAGCTCGGCGCCTCGGAGATCCGCACCGAGCGGGGGACCGTGGTGAGCAACGTCTGGTCCGGGAAGTGCTGTCGCACCTCGGAGGCGACCTGGTGGGCGAGGTTGGTGCGCCCGTCGTACATCGTCAGCAGGATCGTCGAGACGTGGAGCTCGGGGTTCAGGTGGGCCTTGATGAGCTGGATCGTCTTGAGGAGCTGACTCACGCCCTCCAACGCGTAGTACTCGCACTGGATGGGGATGAGTACCTCTCGGGCCACGACGAAGGCGTTCACGGTCAGCAGGCCGAGGCTGGGGGGGCAGTCGACGAGCACGTAGTCGATCCGTCGCGCCGGGTCTGAGCTCGTCTCGGCGAGGTAGTTGTCGACGGCCGTCCGCAGCCGGTTCTCACGCGCGACGAGGGACACCAGCTCGATCTCGGCGCCCGAGAGGTCGATCGTGGCGGGAACCGCCCAGAGCGTGTCGAAGTCCGGGCTGCGCTGGATCGTCTCTGCGAGCGGCCGGCCCTCGACGAGCACCTCGTAGACCGAGGGCGTGCCGGCACGGTGCTCGATGCCCAGCGCGGTCGAGGCGTTGCCCTGCGGGTCGTTGTCGATGACGAGCACGTTCAGACCCGCCTGGGCGAGTGCCGCGGCAAGATTGACGGTCGTCGTGGTCTTGCCGACGCCACCCTTCTGATTCGCGACGGTGATGACGCGAGTCTTCTCGGGCCGGGGAAACCGCCGACCCGCGAGCTCGATGCGCCGCCGGGCGTCGACGGCCAGCTGTGCGGCGAGCGGTGTCGTGTCGTCCACCGCGGGCAGTCCACGGACCAGCTCGGCGCGGCGCGCGTCGTCGTCGTGCTGGTCGCCCGTTTCACGTGAAACGGAGTTCCAGCCGTTGTCCTCGGGGAAGCCCACTCAGTTTGTCCTTCGGTGTCGTGCGCCGGGTCAACGCACAGTCTTGCGCATGACCCGGACAACAGTCGTACTGTCCACACCCTCGATCGTGGGGGCGTCGAGGATCTCTCCGGCGTCTCCAGCGAGCTTGCGCAGCACGTACTTCGCGCGCTCGAGCTCTTCCGCGGCCGAGCTTCCCTTGAGCGCCACAAGGCTGCCCCCCTGGCGCAGCAGTGGCAGGCACCACCTCGCCAGCTTGTCCATCGCAGCGACGGCTCGCGCGGTCACCGCATCCGCCTCGAACGCCCCGTCGAACTCCTCGGCACGGCCACGCTGTACCCTGACGTTCGCCAGGCCCAGGGTGGCCACGACCTCGTCCAGCCACTGCGTCCGGCGCTCCATGGGTTCGAGGAGCACCACCTCCGCCGCTGGAAGCATCGCGCCGATGACGACCCCCGGCAGACCCGCTCCTGAACCCACGTCAACGATGACCCCGGACTGCGGTAGGTGCTGGACCACTGCGGCGGAGTTGAGGATGTGACGCTCCCAGAGCCGCGACTGCTCGCGCGGGCCGATGAGGCCCCGCAGCTCGCCCTCGCTGCGCAACAGGCGCGCGAAACCCTCCACCGCCGGCCAGGCGGCGCCGAAGTACTCGGGCAATCGCGCGTCCCCGTCGAGCGGATCCGCGTCGGCAGGAGTGGACAAGGGCGTCGTCAAAGGTCTTCCTCGCAGTTGAAGGGCCGGCCCAAATCTACGTGCATACGGAGCGGCCGGTTGCCAGGCGGGGCGGACTGCTAGTCGGGAGCGTGCGCCAGTCGGAGCTGCCCGTCCGGGCTGCCTGTCGAGCGCTGTCAGTCAAGCGCTGCCAGTCGGAACGAGCGCCCATCGGAGCTGCCCGGCGGGGCTGCCCATCGAGCGCTCCCAGTCGAACGCTTGTCAGTCGAGTGCTGCAGGTCGGGACGGTCAGCTGTGCAGGGCTCGGGGGCGTGCTTCGAGCTCAGATGCCCGGCTTGCGGCGCAGCCTGTCCCGTGGGGGAGTCGCAACCTGCCGCCTCCCGCTGCGCCCCTGCCGGCGCTTGCAACGCAACGATCCGCTGCGTGTGTGACCATGCCGCGCTCTCGAGACGCCGCCGACCGTTTCACGTGAAACCCTTGGCATCGCCGTCATGGTGACGAGGCGGGCAGTGCGGGAGAACGACCACGCTGACCACGGCAATCGCGGCGGCGGCGGGTGGCACGGTCCTCTCCGGCAGTAGTCGTGGCGCCCAGAGCGGCGTCACCCGACCTGTCCCTAGCGGTGACCGGCGTGGAAGACCCCGGAGCGGTGCACCCGGGACAACGACCACGCCCGCACAGCCTCCTCGAGACGATGGGGGCAGGTTCACGTGAACCCCTGGCTTCGACGCGCGAGCGATCAGAACAGCGAGCAAGCCCTGGCTCGGCCGAGTCGACAAGCCGGGGAGTCGCACCGGCTCCTGAGCGGGTAGTGGCGGCAGGAAGGGGTTGCGGGACGCACAACCTCGCGGATCCGTCACCGGACTCGCTTGCCGGAAGACTCGCAACGTTCTCCATGCGTCCGCACGTGTGACTCCTAGCGGGGTCGCCACGGGGTAGCACCGTTTCACGTGAAACTTGTCGCGTCGGCCCGCGCGAGATCCGAGCCGGCGGGAGCAGCGTCGACCAGAAACTTCCAGGGAAGCGGTCCCAACCGGTCGGCAGCAACTAGCCCACCGCGCACCCGCGTTTCACGTGAAACCACACACCACCAATGGCGCGACGCCGTCGCATTCGCGCGCCAGTTCACCCACACTTCACGCCGAGGGCAGCGCCGCGAACCGCGCCAAGAGAGGCTTGCCTGCAGACCCGACGGAGTTCCGTGCGGTCGGACGCCGCACACCGTCCACGCGCCATGGCCCACAGGACACGCGTTCCGGGACGGTCACAGCCGACAGCACTAGACAGCCCGCCCAGCACAGACCCGTTTCACGTGAAACGCGGCCGCCCCCGGAAGGGGACGGCCGCGTCATGAAGCACCAATCAGACGGGCTTGATCACCACGTACCGCGACGGCTCGACACCCTCGGAGTCGCTCACGAGTCCAGCTGCTGACACGGCGTCGTGGACCACCTTGCGCTCGAAGGGGTTCATGGGCTCCAGAGCGGCGGACTCGCCCGACTCCTTGACGCGCGCGATGATCTCTTCGGCTTGCCGCACGAGCTCCGCCTTGCGCGCAGCACGGTGGCCGGCGATGTCGAGCATGAGCCGCGACCTCTCACCGGTCTTGACCTGAACGGCGAGACGCGTCAGCTCTTGGAGCGCGTCAAGGACCTCGCCGTCCGCGCCCACGAGGCGGGACAGCCCCCGGCCGCCTTCCTCGGCGACGATCTCGACGGCCGCGCGACCGTTCTCGACGTCGATGTCGATGTCGCCGTCGATGTCGGCGATGTCGAGGAGCTCCTCGAGGTAGTCGGCCGCGACCTCGCCCTCCTCGTCGAGCCGGTCGGTCGACGGTGAGGTTGGCTTCAGCTCATCGGCGACGGCGGGCTCGTCGTTAGCCTGTGTGGTTTCCATGGCTCACTCCTCGTCAGCGGGCGGGGTCTGGTCTGGCTTCTTGGGCTGCTGCGGGCCCGAGGGCGGCCGCTTCTGCCGGTTCTTGCGCTTCGGCTGCTGCCGCTGGCCCGACTTCGGCTTCTCCTCGACCTCGGGCTCCGGCTCGGGCTCCGGTTCGTTCTTGATGAAGATGCCGCGCCGAGCCGCCTTGCGCGCCTGCCGCTCCTTGAAGGCCCTTTCGGCCTCGGAGCCAGGCATCGGCAGCCGCCGGATCGTGTAGAACTGCTGCCCCATGGACCACAGGTTCGTAGTGGTCCAGTAGATGAGGACACCGATCGGGAAGTTCACGCCCGTGAAGGCGAAGATCAGGGGGAGGGCGTAGAGCAGGACCTTCTGCTGCTGGGCCATCGGACCCTGAAGCGCCGAAGGCGGCATGTTCTTGCGGGTGAGCTGGCGCTGGGTGAAGAACGTCGTCGCGGACATCGCCACGATGAGCACGGCCGTGACGAACCGGGTTGACGTCGTGGCCTCGGGGGAGAGGAAGAACGAGGAGATCTTCGCACCGAAGATCGTCGCGTCGCTAATCTGCTGAGCCACCTCGGCGTCGATCGGTCCAATAGCCCCGTTGCCGCGAGGGTAGTTCCCCGCAGCCACGACCGGCAGTTGGTACAACACCCTAAACAAGGCGAAGAACACGGGGGACTGAGCGAGGATCGGCAGGCACGAAGAGAATGGGTTCGTCCCGTGCTTGCGGTAGAGCTCCATCGTCTCGCGGCCCATCGCCTCACGGGACGCCGGGTCGGTCTTGCCCTTGTACCGCTTCTGGATGGCCTGGAGCTCGGGGGAGAGCATCTGCATCCCGCGCGAGGCCTTGATCTGCTTGAAGAACAGCGGGATGAGGATGATCCTCATCAGGATCACGAGGCCCACGATGGACAGCGCCCACGAGGCACCCGAGTCGTCTGCCAGGCCGAACACCTCGGTGAAGAGCCGGTGGAACTGGACCATGGTCCATCCCACGGCCACTTTCAGTGGCCACAGGATGCTGTCAAACCAGTCCATGGATCAGGTCTCCTCAGTGCGATGACGTAGTAGCGGAACGAAGAACAGGTGAGTGGTCGCGCCGAGCGGGCGGCACGTCGTCGACGCCCCCGGCGGCCCACGGGTGACAACGCAGCACGCGGCGCGCCGCGAGCCATGTGCCCCGCAAGGCTCCGTGCCGTGACACCGCGGTGACCGCGTAGCTCGAGCACGAGGGGTAGTACCGGCAGGACGGCGGGGAGAGGGGTGAGACGAAGCGCTGGTAGAACCGCAACAGCCCGAGGAGAATCAGACCTGGAAGGCGCACGACCCAGCGCGCGGCAGCCATCATCGGGCCACCTCCAGCTTCCGCGTCACGCGGCGCAGCGCGGAGTCGAACTGCTCGGCCAGCTCACCGAACGACGACGTCGCAGCCGCCGGCAGGGCTCGCACCACGAGCAGGGCACCCGCGGGAAGATCGCCAAGACCTTGTCCGACGACGGCACGCAGCCGGCGCTTGACGAGGTTCCTGGTCACGGCGTTTCCCACACCCCTAGAGACGACGAAGCCCACCTTCGCGTTCCCGTCTCCGGGAGCGAGGTGGACCACGATCGCATCACGGCCGGCGCGTGCGCCGCCCCGCATGGCGTGCCGGAACTCGGCCGAGCGCCGCATGCGGTTCTGGGCGGGAAGCACCCCGCAGGTCAGGCAGAGAGCTCGCCGCGACCCTTGCGACGACGAGCCGCGAGGATGGCGCGGCCAGCGCGCGTGCGCATGCGCAGGCGGAAGCCATGGGTCTTGGCGCGGCGCCGATTGTTCGGCTGGAAGGTCCGCTTGCTCACGGGTGTCTCCAATAGCTGTTGTTCTGAGGACACATCGCGCGTGCGATGCAGGGCTGTGGACGCCCCCGGATCAACCGAATCGCCCACCCAACGTGGGCAGGACGACGGGAACCGGAGATCGGCTTGGCAACGGTACGCTGAGGGCTCGCGGGAGGTCAAATGGAGGCTGCACTCTGGCGCACTCCACCCGCGACGCCTAGCGTACGCACAGGCACAGGTCACGGTCCGGTGACGCCAGGCACACAGCCTGTGGAAAACTGTGTGGACGCGCGCGAGGGTCGTGCCGTAGAACAACAGACGGAGTGAGACGTGGCGGCACAGGACGAGGGCATCACCCAGGTCTGGGAGCGAGCCCTTGCCGACCTCGACGCGAGCCCTGACATCACGCCACGGCAGCTCGCCTTCGTCCGCATGGCCACACCGCTCGGCCTCCTCGACGACACCGTCCTCATCGCCGTCGGCAACGACGCCACCAAGGAGTTTCTCGAGAGCCGGGTCCGCGACGAGCTGAGCCAGGCACTCTCCTCCTCTCTCGGTCGTGACGCCAGGTTCGCGGTGACCGTCAACGACGAGCTCGACCGTGACGACGCACCGGAGATCGTCCAACCTCGCCCCATCGTCGAGTCCGTCCCCACCCCGTCGGCGCCGGAGATCACCCCCGGCTATGCCGCACCGCGCCCCACGGATCCCCCGCGCACGCGCACCGCGGACGTGGTCCAGCAGCTCAGGGACAGGTACCAGTTCGACACGTTCGTCATCGGGTCGTCCAACCGGTTCGCCCACGCGGCCGCCGTCGCCGTCGCCGAGGCCCCCGCGAAGGCATACAACCCTCTCTTCATCTACGGCGACTCCGGCCTGGGCAAGACGCACCTGCTCCACGCGATCGGCCACTACGCACAGAACCTCTACCCGTCGATCCGGGTGCGCTACGTGAACTCCGAGGAGTTCACCAACGACTTCATCAACTCGATCCGTGACGACAAGGCCGGCGCGTTCCAACGCCGGTACCGCGACGTCGACGTGCTCCTCATCGACGACATCCAGTTCCTGCAGGGCAAGGAACAGACGATGGAGGAGTTCTTCCACACGTTCAACACACTGCACAACGCCAACAAGCAGGTCGTCATCACGTCCGACGTCCCCCCGAAGCAGCTCAACGGTTTCGAGGACCGGATGCGCTCGCGCTTCGAGTGGGGCCTCATCACCGACGTGCAGCCGCCGGACCTCGAGACCCGCATCGCGATCCTCCGCAAGAAGGCCGCGGCCGACAACCTCCCGGCACCGGACGAGGTGCTCAGCTACATCGCTTCGCGCATCTCCACCAACATCCGCGAGCTCGAGGGCGCCCTCATCCGTGTCACGGCCTTCGCACAGCTCAACAGGCAGCAGGTCGACCAGTCGCTCGCGGAGATCGTGCTGAAGGACCTCATCACGGACGACGACGCCGTCGAGATCACTGCGGCGACGATCATCGCGCAGACTGCGGCCTACTTCGGACTGACGATCGACGACATCTGTGGTTCCTCCCGGTCACGCGTGCTCGTCACGGCCCGACAGATCGCGATGTACCTGTGCCGTGAGCTCACGGACATGTCACTGCCCAAGATCGGTCAGGCGTTCGGCGGTCGCGATCACACGACCGTCATGCACGCCAACCGCAAGATCTCCGAGCTCATCGGTGAACGTCGCGCCGTCTACAACCAGGTCGCCGAGCTCACGAACCGGATCAAGCAGCAGCACCGCGGCTGAGCCACACCGGGCATTCTTGCTGGTCACCGCGTTGATAACGGACATAAGGCCCGAGGTCTCAACCTCAACCTCATCAAGCCGTAGGACGAATGTTCACACCTGTGCACAACTCTGTGGACAGCGGTGGACGAGCGGCGTGTCGGTGTGGAGTGCCACCCTCGCTTCCGTGGACGACGCCGCACCCCAGAGACGCCGTCCCCACCACGACGGCGTGCCCACGTCCCGGCACACAAACCCGTCCACACGGCAGAAGTCGTCACGACCTGCACGATCACCCGTCGTCCACAGTTCCCACAGGTCCGATGACTATGACGAGTCTTACCTCGATGGAGATTCCACACACCAGCGAAACCCCGCGAGCCGAACCGCTCTGAGGACCTGTCCCAAAGGGACTGTGGACGCCCCCGTGGAGGCCCCGCCTCGCGTAGTGTTCGCTGCAGTGTTGACCAGATCTCACCCCGGACGGCGGGACGAAGGAGTTGAGGAATGAAGTTCCGAGTCGAACGCGACGTGCTGGCCGAGGCCGTCACCTGGACGGCGCGGACCCTGCCTACGCGCCCCGCCGCTCCCGTCCTCGCCGGGGTCAGGATCGAGGCCGACCCGGAGGGTGTGCTGCACCTGGCGAGCTTCGACTACGAGGTCTCGGCACGCTCCCAGATCGTGGCCGAGGTCACCGAGCCCGGCACCGTGCTCGTCTCAGGTCGCCTGCTCGCTGAGATCTCCCGGGCGTTGCCGGCCAAGCCCGTCGACGTCGCGGTCGAGGGCACCAAGGTGATCGTCACGTGCGGCTCGAGCCGTTTCACTCTCCTGACGATGCCGGTCGACGAGTACCCCGCTCTCCCCGCCATGCCGGACTCCGCCGGCGTGTTCGACGGCGACGAGCTCGGGCGAGCCGTCTCCCAGGTCACCGTCGCAGCATCCCGGGACGACACGCTGCCGCTGCTGACCGCCGTCCGCGTCGAGATCGAGGGCGAGAAGGTCACGATGCTCGCGACCGATCGCTATCGGCTCGCCCTGCGCGAGCTCGACTGGCGCCCGGCGAGCCCCGACATCTCGACGGCCGCGCTCGTGCGGGCCAAGACGTTGTCCGACGTCGCGAAGTCGCTCGGTGCGTCCCCCGAGGTCACCGTCGCCTTCTCGACGGGCGCCGGTGTCGACCTCATCGGCTTCGAGTCCGCTGGCCGCATCACGACGTCGCTCCTGGTCGACGGCGACTACCCCGCCGTCCGTCGCCTCTTTCCCGACGAGACGCCGATCCACGCGATCGTCGACAACCACGCACTCATGGACGCGGCCAAGCGTGTCGCGCTCGTCGCGGAGCGCAACACCTCGATCCGTCTCGGGTTCTCCGAGGGTCAGGTCGTGCTCGACGCCGGCCAGGGCGATGACGCGCAGGCTTCGGAGTCGATCGAGGCGAAGCTCGAGGGCGAGGACATCACGGTCGCGTTCAACCCGCAGTACCTTCTCGACGGTCTCGGTGCGATCGACGCCCCCTTCGTGCGGTTCTCCTTCACGCACCCGAACAAGCCCGTGGAGTTCACCGGCCAGACCGAGGTCGACGGCGACGACGACCGCAGCTTCCGCTACCTCCTGGTTCCCATCCGGTTTGCGAGCTGAGCGGTGTCGAGCGGAACCGTGCACCTCGGACTCGTCGGCCTGGGGCGCATGGGCGCCAACATGCGTGAGCGGCTTCGCCGCGCGGGGGTCGAGGTCACGGGCTTCGACCGCAACCCGGAGGTGTCCGACGTCAGCTCCCTCGAGGAGCTCGTCGCCGCACTGCCGCACGGTGGCCGGATCGTCTGGATCATGGTCCCTGCCGGCGAGATCACCCGCGGGGTCGTGACGGAGCTCGCCCAGCTGCTCGGCCAGGGTGACCTCGTCATCGAGGGCGGCAACTCGCACTACGTCGACGACGTGCTGCACGCCGAGATACTTGCGGCGAGGGGCATCGGCTACCTCGACGTCGGCGTCTCGGGTGGTGTCTGGGGTCTCGAGAACGGCTACAGCCTCATGGTCGGCGGCGCCGCGGCGGACGTCGAGCGGGTCATGACCGTCTTCGACGCGCTGCGTCCCGAGGGTCCGCGCGACGAGGGGTTTGTCCACGCGGGCGACGTCGGCGCAGGTCACTACGCCAAGATGGTGCACAACGGCATCGAGTACGGACTCATGCAGGCCTATGCGGAGGGCTTCGAGCTGCTCGGTGCTTCCGGCGTCGTCACCGACGTCCCCGGCACGCTCAAGGCGTGGAGCCGCGGCACCGTGGTGCGCTCGTGGCTGCTCGACCTGCTCGTCGAGGCGCTCGAGGACGACCCGCAGCTCGCCTCGATCGACGACTGGGTCGAGGACTCCGGCGAGGGACGATGGACGGTGGACGAGGCGATCGACCACGCGGTCCCGCTGCCCGTCATCTCGGCCGCGCTCTTCGCCCGTTTCTCCTCGCGACAGATCGACTCCCCGGCCATGAAGGCCGTCGCGGCGCTGCGCCACCAGTTCGGGGGCCACGCGACGAAGCCGGCGACCCCGGCACCTTGAGCCGTGTTCGTCACCTACCTCGCACTCACGGACTTCCGCTCCTACCCGGCCGTCGAGCTCGAGCTCGACCCCGGCGTCACGGCGTTCATCGGCCCCAACGGCCAGGGCAAGACCAACCTCGTCGAGGCGATCGGCTACACGGCCACGCTCGCGAGTCATCGGGTCTCCTCGGACCAGGCGCTAGTCCGCGCCGGAGCGGACCGCGCGATCGTGCGGGTCCGGGCCCAGCGCGGTGGCCGCAAGGCGGCGCTCGAGCTCGAGATCACGCCCGGTCGGGCCAACAAGGCACGACTCAACGGGTCACCGGTCGCCCGCGTGCGCGACGTCCTCGGCCTCGTGCGCACCGTGCTCTTCGCCCCGGAGGACCTTGCCCTCGTCAAGGGTGACCCGGACGGCCGGCGTCGCTTCCTCGACCAGCTCACCGTGCTCGTCCGCCCACGGCTTGCCGGCACGCTCGCCGACTACGACCGTGTGCTGCGCCAACGCTCGGCCCTCCTCAAGAGCGCCTCGGCCGCCATCAAGACCTCGCGCGGCAACGCCGACCTGCGCACCCTCGACGTGTGGGACGCCAAGCTCGCGGACCTCGGCGCCCAGATCCTCGCGGCACGACTCGAGCTCGTCGGTGCGCTCGCGCCGCACGTCGCCGTCGCGTACGAGCAGGTCAGCGCCGGGCAGGGCGTCGCGAGCATCCGACTCGCCTCCTCCCTCGACAAGGTGGCCGACGACGACGAGCACCGTGACCCGGCCACCCCGCCGGACGAGGAGGCGCCGTCGGTGGCCCTGCTCGAGGCACGACTCCTCGACGCGATGGGTCGGTTGCGCCCCAAGGAGATCGAGCGCGGGGTCTGCCTCGTCGGGCCGCACCGCGACGACCTGCACCTCGAGCTGGGTGGCCTGCCCGCGAAGGGGTATGCGAGCCACGGTGAGTCGTGGTCCTTCGCGCTCGCGCTGCGCCTCGCGTGCTACCGGCTCATGACGTCGGGCGAGGCGGGATGGGACGAGGAGCACGACAGCGAACCGATCCTCGTGCTCGACGACGTGTTCGCCGAGCTCGACACGGGTCGCCGCGACCGTCTCGCCGCGCTCATCGCGCCCGCGGGCCAGGTGCTCGTCACCGCGGCGGTCCCGAGCGACGTGCCCGAGGCGCTCGAGGGTGCCAGGGTGGACGTCATGGGCGGGGAGGTGCGACGTGTCCGATGAGGTCCGGGGCCGGGCACCCGACGACGCGCGCCACGACGACGGTCGCCGGGGCGAGGATCTCGCTGCCGACGGTTCCCCCGTCGGCGAGCTCATCGAGCTCACCCCGCCCGAACAGGTCGCGCGGCACGCGCTCGAACGCGCCAAGGCGTCCGCCCGAGACAGGGGTATCAACCCAGGTCAGCCGGGCAGACGCCGTCGCCGGCCCCTCATCGAGGCCCAGCTCGCCACCTCCGGACGCGACCCGATGCTGCTCGGCGACACGGCAGCCAACCTCCTCGCGGAACGCGGTTGGTCGGAGGAGGTCGCCGTCGGCGGGGTGATCGGGCGGTGGCGCGAGGTCGTCGGCGAGCAGATCGCGGAGCACTGCACCCCCGAGTCGTTCGAGCAAGGCCGGCTCACGGTCCGCACCGACTCGACGGCCTGGGCGACCAACCTGCGGATGCTCGTCCCCGAGCTCCTGACCCGGCTCGCGACGGATCTGGGTGAGGGCGTCGTAGAGGAAGTGACGGTCCTGGCGCCGACGGGACCGAGCTTCCGGAAGGGGCCGTGGACCGTGCGCGGCCGGGGCCCGCGCGACACGTGGGTCTAGGGGTGAGAAACCGCTCCCACCCGGGGTGTGGATAAGTCGGGAAAACGGCCCACGCCAGGTAGACTACGAATGACCCTCCTGAGAGCCGCGGACCGCCCGTGACGCCAGGATTTTAAGGCGAGTGGACTGATCCGGCCTCACGGCCCGAGTCGCGCGCTTGAATGACCTTGAGGAGCACCAAGCCCCGTGGCGAAGGACAACACAACGCCCCCCTCCGGTTACGACGCTAGCGCCATCACCGTCCTCGAAGGACTCGAAGCGGTGCGCAAGCGGCCCGGGATGTACATCGGCTCGACGGGTGAGCGCGGACTGCACCACCTCGTGTACGAGGTGGTCGACAACGCGGTGGACGAGGCGCTCGCCGGTCACTGCGACATGATCGAGGTCACGCTGCTCGCGGACGGCGGCGTGCGCGTCATCGACAACGGGCGCGGCATCCCGGTCGACATCGTCGAGTCCGAGGGCAAGCCGGCCGTCGAGGTCGTGCTCACGGTGCTCCACGCGGGCGGCAAGTTCGGCGGCAGCGGCTACGCGGTCTCCGGCGGCCTGCACGGCGTCGGCGTCTCCGTCGTCAACGCGCTCTCGCGCAACCTGAGCGTCGAGGTGCACCGCAAGGGCTCGGTCTGGCGCCAGCACTACGTGGACGGTGTGCCCCAGGCGCCGCTGAGCCAGGACGAGGCGACGGACCACACCGGCACCACGGTCACGTTCTGGCCGAGCGAGGAGACCTTCGAGACCACGGACTTCGAGTTCGAGACGCTGCGTTCGAGGTTCCAGCAGATGGCCTTCCTCAACAAGGGCCTGCGCATCACGCTCACGGACGAGCGGCCCGCGCACACCGGGACCGACGACGAGGTGACGGGTGCCGTGAGTGCGTCGTCGTCGGCCGACGAGGAACCGGCCGTGGAAGACTCTCCCGCGAACCGGACCGTGAGCTACCGCTACGACGGTGGCCTCATCGACTTCGTCAAGCACCTCAACACGATGAAGAAGAACGACGTCGTCAACCCCGAGGTCATCTCGATCGAGGCGGAGGACGTCGAGCGGCGGCTCTCGCTCGAGATCGCGATGCAGTGGACGACGGCGTACTCCGAGTCGGTGCACACGTACGCGAACACGATCTCCACGACCGAGGGCGGCACGCACGAGGAAGGGTTCCGCGCGGCGCTGACCTCGCTCATCAACCGCTATGCGCGCGAGAAGAACATCCTCAAGGAGAAGGACGACAACCTCACGGGTGACGACATCCGCGAGGGCCTGACCGCCGTCATCTCGATCAAGCTCGGCGAGCCGCAGTTCGAGGGCCAGACCAAGACGAAGCTCGGCAACACCGAGGCCAAGACCTTCGTGCAGAAGGTCGTGGGCGAGCGTCTCGCCGACTGGCTCGACTCGCACCCGGCGGACGCCAAGGAGATCATCCGCAAGGCGATCCAGGCCGCGGCCGCGCGCATGGCGGCGCGCAAGGCCCGCGAGGCAACGCGCCGCAAGGGGCTGCTCGACGGCGGCGGGATGCCGGGCAAGCTCAAGGACTGCCAGTCCAACAACCCCGTCGAGTGCGAGGTGTACATCGTCGAGGGTGACTCCGCCGGTGGCTCCGCGGTGCGGGGGCGCGACCCGCAGACCCAGGCGATCCTGCCGATCCGCGGAAAGATCCTCAACGTCGAGCGCGCCCGGCTCGACCGTGCGCTGAGCAACGGCGAGGTCCAGGCGCTCATCACGGCGTTCGGCACGGGCATCGGCGAGGACTTCGACATCAGCAAGCTCCGCTATCACAAGATCGTGCTGATGGCCGATGCCGACGTCGACGGCCAGCACATCCGCACGCTGCTGCTGACGCTGCTGTTCCGCTACATGCCTGAGCTCATCAAGCAGGGCCACGTGTACCTCGCCCAGCCGCCGCTCTACCGCATCAAGTGGACGAACTCGCCGCACGACTACGTGTTTTCCGACCGGGAGCGCGACGCGTTCATCGCCGACGGGCTCAAGAACGGCAAGCGCATGCCCAAGGAAGCCGGCATCCAGCGCTACAAGGGTCTCGGCGAGATGGACTACACCGAGCTGTGGGAGACGACCATGTCCCCCGAGCACCGCACCCTGCTGCAGGTGACGCTCGACGAGGCGGCCGCGGCGGACGAGATCTTCTCCGTGCTGATGGGCGAGGACGTCGAGCAGCGACGTTCGTTCATCCAGCGCAACGCACGCGACGTGCGATTCCTGGACATCTGAGAACGAGGTAGCTTTCGTGACCGAAGAGAACACCGACGTCCAGTGGGACAAGGTCGACCAGGTCGACCTGCAGCTCGAGATGCAGCGGTCGTACCTCGACTACGCGATGTCCGTCATCGTGGGCCGTGCCCTGCCGGACGTGCGCGACGGCCTCAAGCCCGTCCACCAGCGCGTGCTGTACGCGATGTACGACGGCGGCTACCGCCCCGACCGTGGCTTCTCGAAGTGCACGCGCGTGGTCGGCGACGTCATGGGCAAGTACCACCCGCACGGCGACGGTGCGATCTACGACGCGCTCGTGCGGCTCGTCCAGGACTGGACGCTGCGCTACCCGCTCGTCTCCGGGCAGGGCAACTTCGGCTCGCCCGGCAACGACCCGGCCGCCGCGCCGCGGTACACCGAGTGCCGCATGGCGCCGCTCGCGATGGAGATGCTGCGCGACATCGACCAGGACGCGGTCGACTTCCGCGACAACTATGACGGTCGCACGCAGGAGCCCGTCGTGCTGCCGGCCCGGTTCCCGAACCTGCTGGCCAACGGCTCGTCCGGCATCGCCGTGGGCATGGCCACCAACATCCCGCCGCACAACCTGCGTGAGCTCGCGCAGGGTGTGCAGTGGCACCTCGACCACCCGGAGGCCTCGCACGCGGAGCTGCTCGAGGTGCTCATCGGAATCATCAAGGGACCCGACTTCCCGACCGGGGCGTTGATCCTCGGCCGCCGTGGCATCGAGGATGCGTACCGGACGGGCCGCGGCTCGATCACGATGCGCGCCGTGGTCGAGGTCGAGGAGATCCAGAACCGGCAGTGCCTCGTCGTCACCGAGCTGCCCTACCAGGTCAACCCGGACAACCTCGCCGAGAAGATCGCCCAGCTCGTGCGCGACGGAAAGATGCAGGGCATCTCGAACATCCGCGACGAGACGTCGGGCCGCACGGGCCAGCGTCTCGTCGTCGAGCTCAAGCGGGACGCCGTCGCGAAGGTCGTCCTCAACAACCTCTACAAGCACACCCAGCTCCAGGACACGTTCGGCGCGAACATGCTCGCGCTCGTCGACGGCGTCCCGCGCACGCTGAGCCTCGACGCGTTCATCCGCCACTGGGTGACGCACCAGCTCGAGGTCATCGTCCGCCGCACGCGCTTCCGCCTCAAGGAGGCCGAGGAGCGCGCGCACATCCAGCTCGGTTACCTCAAGGCGCTCGACGCGCTCGACGCCGTCATCGCGCTCATCCGGGCCTCGACGAGCGTGGAGGACGCGCGCGACGGCCTCATCGAGCTGCTCGACGTCGACGAGCCGCAGGCCATGGCGATCCTCAACCTCCAGCTGCGTCGCCTCGCGGCCCTCGAGCGGCAGAAGATCCAGGACCTGTGGGACCAGCTCCAGCGCGAGATCGCCGACTACAACGCGATCCTCGTGAGCGAGTCGCGCCAGCGCGAGATCGTCGGCACCGAGCTCGCGGAGATCGTGGACCACTACGGCGACGAGCGTCGCACGACGATCCTGCCGTTCGACGGCGAGGTCTCGATGGAGGACCTCATCCCCGAGGAAGAGGTCGTCGTCACGATCACGCGCGGCGGCTACGCCAAGCGGACCCGCACGGACAGCTACCGCGCCCAGCGGCGCGGCGGCAAGGGAGTCAAGGGAGCCCAGCTACGCGAGGACGACCTCGTCGACCACTTCTTCGTCACGACGACGCACCACTGGCTGCTGTTCTTCACGAACTTCGGCCGCGTGTACCGGGCCAAGGCGTACGAGCTGCCCGAGGGCGGGCGTGACGCGAAGGGCCAGCACGTCGCGAACATGCTCGCCTTCCAGCCGGACGAGAAGATCGCCCAGGTGCTCGCCCTGCGCGACTACGAGCAGGCCGACTACCTCGTGCTCGCCACGAAGCGCGGACTCGTGAAGAAGACGAACCTCACGGACTACGACTCGAACCGTTCCGGCGGGGTCATCGCGATCAACCTGCGTGAGGACGAGGAGGGTCGGCCGGACGAGGTCGTCGCCGCGCGGCTCGTCGACGCGAGCGACGACGTGATCCTCGTCTCGCGCAAGGGCCAGTCGATCCGGTTCACGGCGACCGACGGCGAGCTGCGTCCCATGGGGCGTGCGACGTCCGGCGTCACGGGCATGAAGTTCCGCGGCGAGGACGCGCTGCTCGCGATGGACGTCGTCCGCGAGGACGCGTACCTGTTCACCGTCACGGAGGGCGGCATCGCCAAGCGCACCGCGCTCACCACGGAGAACTACCGCGTCACCAAGCGCAGCGGCCTCGGCATCAAGGTCGCGAACCTGCCTGAGGCGAACGGCGACCTCGTCGGCGCACTCGTCGTCGACGAGGGTGACGAGGTGCTCGTCATCATGGAGAAGGGCAAGATCGTCCGCTCCGCCGTCGACGAGGTCCACGCGACCGGTCGAGCGACCCAGGGCGTGATCTTCGCCAAGCCGGACGCGGCCGACCGGATCATCGCCGTGGCTCGCAACGTGGAGCGACGCGACGAGGTCGAAGAGGTTACGGTGGAGGGCGAGGCGACGTCCGCAGCGGGCGGCGCAGACGCCGAGGGCACCGAAGGGGACTGATGAGCACCGAGCAGGACGCACAGTCTTCTGCGGGCACCGGGCCCCTCACGGGAGTGAAGGCGGCGATGCGCAAGGCTGTGCAAGGAGCGCAAGCCGCTGTATCGTCACTGGGCACGTCGTCCGACGAGCGCCAGGCCGGCGCTCCCCCAGCGAAGGCATCCACCATCTCGACATCCACGCCTCCGGAGACTTCCGCCCCGGCCCCGCCGCCGGCGAAGAAGGCTCCCGCCACGATCCCGCCCAAGGGTGGGTCCACGAAGGCAGCGCCCACCAAGGCAGCGCCGAGCACGACGGTTCCCGGAACCGTGGCCCCCGCGAACGGCGGCACGACTCCTGCGCCGACGGTGCCCCCCGCGGGTGGCGTGCGCCCCGCGCCGCGCATGATCCCCGTGGGCGGACCGGTGCCGAGCGGCGCCCCGCGCCGCGTGCGACTCGCCGTCTCGCGCGTCGACCCGTGGTCAGTGATGAAGCTGTCGTTCCTGCTCTCGGTCGCCGTCGGCATCATGATCGTCGTGGCGACGGTCGCCGCCTGGACCATGATCGACAACCTCGGCGTCTTCGCCTCGACCGACCAGCTCCTGCGCGAGGTGCTCGGCCAGGAGTCGGCGGAGCGGCTCAACATGATGCAGTACTTCGCCTTCGACAGGTTCGTCTCGGGCGCCACGCTCATCGCCGTCGTCGACGTCGTCCTCCTGACGGCCCTCGCGACCATCGGCGCCTTCCTCTACAACATCACGGCCGCACTCGTCGGTGGCCTGCACCTGACCCTCACCGACGAGTGAGACCGCGGTCGCCGGTTGGCGACCCCCCGCACTCGTGAGGTAGTCTCATCCGGCGTCCGCGGCGATCCCGCAGGCGCGACGGGCCTATAGCTCAGACGGTTAGAGCGCTTCCCTGATAAGGAAGAGGTCAGAGGTTCAAGTCCTCTTAGGCCCACTCCCCGAGGTCGCAAGGAGCACCATGAAGAAGTTGCTGCTCGTCCTGACAGCTGCCGGCGTGGGATACCTCGTCTGGCGCAAGTACGTGGAAGACCGCGAGGAGCGTGACCTCTGGGCAGAGGTCACCGACACCCTCGAGTAGTCCGAGCCGGCGGCCTGGCCGCCGCGCGAGGGGCCATGGCGCAATTGGTAGCGCACCTGCTTTGCAAGCAGGGGGTTAGGGGTTCGAGTCCCCTTGGCTCCACCAGCCCGCCGTCCTGGGAGACCACCTCGAAGTGCCCCAGGACCCGGAGCCGCCCCGAGGCTCTAGGAACCGGCCCTGTCTGAGCCATACGATCGGTGCATGGCGACCGACGGACACTCGATCCAGCCGTTGACTGCTCACACGTGGGAGGCCTTCGCCGGTCTGGTGGAGCGGCACAACGGGATCTTCGGCGGGTGCTGGTGCACCTACTTCCACCCCGAGTGTGCCGACCGGGAGCCGGGTTACGAGGGCAGCCGCGCGATGAAGAAGCGGCTGGTCGAGGCCGGGCAGGCTCACGCGGCGCTGGTGATGATGGGCGACGAGGCGATCGCGTGGGCGGAGTACGGGACACCGGACGAGCTGCCGAACATCCATCACCGCAAGCAGTACCTCGCTGAGGCCGACCTCACGCCCGACTACCGGATCACCTGCATCTTCGTCGACAAGCGCTACCGCAGGCAGGGCTACGCCACGCTGGCTCTGGCCGGTGCGCTCGATCAGATTGCCGCACGGGGCGGCGGCGTGGTGGAGGGGTACCCGCACGAGATCGGCGAGAAGAGGATGAACAACTCGTTCGTCTACAACGGAACACGCACGATGTACGAGCAGGCCGGCTTCACGTTCGTTCGCTCCAAGGGGTTGAGGAACACCGTGATGCGCCGTACGGTCCGACCCGCGTAGGCCCCAGGACGTCCCGGGGATCAGACTCCAGCGCGAGCGTGTCGAGCACCGTGAGGAGCTGGCGTTCCTCGTAGCGGAAGTGGCTGTCCATGATCGCGGCGATCCCCTCGAGGTGCTGGTCGAGCTCCGCGCCGCGGCGACCGCCGGGAAGAGCTCGCGATCCTCGCCCTCGTGATGCCGGGTCAGCGCCCCGCAGCTCACGGCTCCAGGCGATCAGCCTGGACTTCTCGCCCTCAGTCATGAGAGGGCGAAGAGGTCCACATGTGCATCGTCGAGCACCTTCGGCTTCGACGCCGCCATGCCTGACACGGTCTGCCACCGGCACGCGACGTGAGCCCGACGATCGCCCGTCTCCGCCACCCGTGACCACCTCGGCGGCTCGTTGTGACGCCAGCCGCCGGGGTCCCGGAGCACCAGCTCGACTGGCAGCGCGGGCAGCAAGCCGCGCGGGTCGCAGGTCCCAGGGCAGCGGCTCGACGCAGGTCTAGCGTCGAACCACCGCCAACAGAGGAGCTGGCCATGGAATCCAGCAGTGTCGCAGTCCTGCCCGACGTCACCCTGCCGAGCGCGGTACGCACCGCCCTCGAGGCGAGCCCACGCATCATCGTCCCCACGACGCGGGCCGAGCTGTACGAGCTCTCGGTGGACTGCGGCGGGACGCCCGGCGAGGTCGCGTACGAGTTCGACGGCCAGCACGTCACCGAGGCGAGCGTGGTCCGCGGACGCAACGGTATCGCGGTCAACTACCCCGAGGACTACCTGCGCCGGCGCGATCCCGACTGCATGCGCATCGCGGACGACCTGCCCACCGACAAGCCTCGGTTCCGCGATCGCCACGGCGTCGAGTTCGCCGGGGTGAAGCAGGAGACGCTGGACTGGTTGGCCGGCCAGGACCTCGTCGTCGTCCCCTTCCGTGCGGGCGGCCCGAAGCTCGGCTACCCGTCGCTCGCGATCGTTCCCGCCAACGCCGCCTTCTTCGCCCTGACCCTCGTCGACCTCCAGGGGTGGACCACGTTCGACGAGCTCGGGGGGTTCACCCCGCGCTCGATCGTGTACCTCGCGCCGCCGTTCCGGCACACGCACTTCGACGGCCGCCAGATCGTGGTCCACGACCGTTCCGAGACGCTGCACGAGGTGTTCTCCTACAACCTCTACCCCGGGCCGAGCGCCAAGAAGGGCGTGTTCTCGGTGCTGCTCGACATCGGCGAGCAGGAGGGCTGGCTCACGGCCCACGCCTCCTCGGTGCGCGTGCGCACACCCTACGAGAACGAGACCGTCTTCATGCACGAGGGCGCCTCGGGCGGCGGCAAGTCGGAGATGTGCCAGGAGATCCGCCGCGAGGACGACGGCCGCATCCTGTTCGGCACGAACGTCGTCACGGACGAGCCGTACTTCGTGACGCTCGGGGAGACGAGCTCGCTCGCGCCCGTCACGGACGACATGACGCTGTGCCACCCCGCGGTGCAGCGCGGCGACGGGCGACTCGTGGTGGCCGACGCCGAGGACGGGTGGTTCGTGCGCGTCGACGGACTCAAGGAGTACGGCATGGAGCCGAGCCTCGAGCGCGCGTGCATCCACCCGCCCGAGCCGCTCGTGTTCCTCTCGGTCCACGGCGCCCCCGACGCGACGATCCTGCCGTGGGACCACACGCTCGACTCGACGGGCAAGCCGTGCCCCAACCCCCGCGTCGTCATCCCGCGCCGCTTCATCCGCCACGTCGTGGACGAGCCGCGCGAGGTGGACGTGCGCACCTTCGGCGTGCGGATGCCCGCGTGCACGCGCGAGGAGCCGAACTACGGCGTCATGGGCATGATGCACGTGGTGCCGCCCTCGCTCGCCTGGCTGTGGCGGCTCGTCGCCCCGCGCGGGGACAAGAACCCCTCGATCGGCGAGAGCGCTTCAGAGAGCTCGACCTTGCGTCGCGGCGGGATGGTGGCGGAGGGCGTCGGATCCTTCTGGCCGTTCTCGACGGGCACCAAGGTCGCTGCGGCCAACCTCGTGCTGCGCCAGATCGTCGAGCAGAGCCGCACGCGATACGTGCTCGTGCCCAACCAGCACATCGGTGCCTACAAGGTGGGGTTCGCCGCCCAGTGGCTGACCCGCGAGTACCTCGCCCGTCGTGGCGGCGGCCGCATCTGGCACGACGAGCTCGTGCCCGCCCGCTTCCCCCTCTTCGGCTACACGCCGCGCGAGGTCAAGCTCGACGGCCAGCAGGTGCGACCCACGCTGCTGTTCCCCGAGAGCCAGTCACGCGTGGGCCACGAGGCCTACGACGACGGCGCACAGATCATCCAGGACTTCTTCGTCGCGGAGCTCGAACAGTTCCTTACCGACGACCTCGACCCCCTCGGCCGCCAGATCATCGAGGTGTGCCTGCGTGGTGGTGGCGTGGAGGAGTACGAAGCACTGACCCCGCTCTACCAGTAGGTCCGACGACAGCGGTGCCTGCGCACGACGGGGCACCAGGCGATGGTGCCCCGTCGTGCGTGCGTTCTACAGGTGCGGCATCGAGCCGATGAGGAGCCCGAACTTGGGCGCGTGCTTGCCCAGCTCGTTGGAGTCGATGCCGATCGTGTGGGTCTCCTTCTTCTTCTTGCCCGTCTTGGCGTCGACATAGCTGAACTGGATCCGGTTCTTGCTGAGGATCTTGTACGTGCCCTTCTTGGTGGGCCGCACGACCGAGACGAAGACCTGGTTCCCCGGCGGGCCGCTCGAGGTGATCCCCGAGTACGTCCAGGAGAACTTCCCGGCCTTGTTGAGGCTCAGGTGCTGCGTCCACGTGGAGCAGTAGAAGAGCAGGCCGCATCCGTTGAAGTCGTTGTACGTCAGCTTGACCTTGATGCGGCTGTTCTTCTTCGGGTTCGCGAGCGGCGAGAAGTACATCTTGTCGTCGCCCTTCTTGGCGACCTTGGTGACCTGGATGCCCTCGGAGTCGACCTTCGCCTGCAGCTTGCCGATCTTGAGCTTGCCCGTCGTGGCGGAGTACGAGTACTTCTTGCAGCCCTTGACCTTGCTCGAGCACTTGGGTATGCCGGCCTTCGGTACGCCCTGGTAGGCCCAGGTCTTGTTCACGAAGGTCAGACCGTGGACCACCCAGCCCTCGTTCGCTACGAGAGGTGCCGCCCAGTAGGACTTGCCGACGAGGCTCTTCACCTTGGTCGGCTTGGGGCGGTAGCCGACCTTCGTGCTCGTCTTCGCGGTCCACTTGCCCGTCGCGGTCGCCTTGACGGTGAGGGTTCGCGTCTTCTTGCCCGTCAGCTTGACCTGGAGGTTGACCTTCTTGGACTTGCCCGGCTTGATGGTGCCGAGCGAGATCGTCTTCTTCTTGAACTTCATGCCCTTGCCCGCGAGCTTGAGCTTGACCTTCTTCGCCGCGAGGTTCCCGTCGTTCTCGACGTTGAGGTAGATCTTGTTCCACTTGCCCGGGTACGCGGCGTTGAGCTTGGAGGAGTAGAAGTCGAACTCGGGTGCCTTCTCCATCTGGGCCTTGAAGTCCTCGGCGCCGCTGCTCTTGAGCTGCCGCGTCGTGGTCTCCGTCAACGGCTCGTCGACGTAGGCGAAGACGCAGTCGTACTTCTGGTTGGCTGCACCGGCGCCGGTCGCCGTGATGCGCAGCACGCCGCCGGAGAAGGATCGCGTCGCCTTGCCCACCTCCTTGCCCTTCACGTCCGCGAACGCGGCATTGTCGCTCGCACCGTGTCCCACGCCTGCGACGACGACCTCGCCACTGCACGTCTCCTTGGCCTTGTTCCAGCGTCCGGCGTACACCCAGACGATGGTGTTGAGGCTCGCGGTGGGTGTCGCGTAGTACTCGGCGTCCACGATGATCCGCTTGGCCTTGATGTCCTGGCGGACGTTGACGACCTTGACGTCCTGCTCGTCGGGGGGGAAGTCGTCGGTGGAGCGGTACATCCACAGCCGCCCCTCGCGCTTGAGCACCTGCGGCTTGCGGGCGCTCGTGACGACACCCTCCTGCACCGTGGGGGTCGCATCGAGCCGGACCACGCCGTCGGGCGCGTCTGCCGGTGGTGGCGAGAGCTCGGCCGAGCTCCGGCTCTCGTCCGGCGTGAGGTCGTGCACGGACAGCGCCGGCGGCGCATCCTCGGCCGCGGCGGGCACCACGAACGCGCTCAGCGCGAGTGCCGTGGCCGCGAGCACCGCGGCGTTTCGGGTCGAGAAGGCGGCGGCGGTTCGCTTCCGCGTGGTCTGTGCGGACGGGACTGCGGCCATGGTGGGCATCCTTACGAACCGGGACTGTGTGCCCGGTCACCATACAAGGGCGTTATCACCCATTCCACTCGAACACCGTCATCCGGATGAGTTGCCAGCACTCTGGCCCAGCGCCGGCCTCCGGCCAGGCGGCTCACGACGAAGGCAGGCGGCCGTCGTCGTCCACGTCACGTGAGACGGGCACCGGTGTCCGAGCCCCTAGGCTTGCGGGAGACGAATCCCCGCCGAGGAGCGACGTGCCCACCCTGAACCGCAGCTACACGAGCGACCCCGCCCTGTCCCACCGCAGCGGCACCACCCGCCTGACGATCTCGGGGCCAGACGGCGCCCCGCTCGCCCGCCGCGAGGTCGAGGTCGCCCAGCGCCGCCACGACGTCGAGTTCGCGTGCATCTCGCCGGGGTTCGTCGGCACGGTCGAGTCGGCCGCCGACGACGTGCCGGGCTTGCGTTCGGGGAGTGCCGAGACGGCGCGGACGGCGGACGCCGAGCCCGACGCCCGCACGGCCGCGCAGTGGCTCGACCTGTTCGACACCGCGACGCTGCCCTTCTACTGGGGGTACTTCGAGGCCGAGCGCGGCGCCCCGCAGACGGCGGCCCTGCAGGCGTCCGCACGGTGGTTCGCCGAGCGCGGGGTGCGCACCAAGGGCCACCCGCTCGTGTGGCACTCCGTGCAGCCGGAGTGGCTCAAGGCGCTGCCGACGGACGACGTCGAGCGACTGCTGCGGGAGCGCGTGCGCCGCGAGGTCACGGACTTCACCGGGCTCGTCGACACGTGGGACGCGATCAACGAGGTCGTGATCATGCCGGTGTTCGACAAGGACGACAACGCCGTGACCCGCCTCGCGCGCGAGCGCGGCCGCCTCGCCATGATCCGCCTCGCCTTCGAGGAGGCCCGGGCGGTCAACCCGAGCATCCGCCTCCTGCTCAACGACTTCGACACGTCCACGGGGTACGAGTGCCTCATCGAGGCCGTGCTCGAGGCAGGAATCGACGTCGACGTGCTCGGCGTGCAGAGCCACATGCACCAGGGCTACTGGGGCGAGGAGAAGACCCAGCGCGTGCTCGACCGCTTCGCGCGCTACGGCCTGCCGCTGCACTTCACGGAGTCGACCCTGCTCTCGGGTGAGCTCATGCCCGCCGAGATCGTGGACCTCAACGACCACCAGGTGACCGAGTGGCCCTCGACGCCCGAGGGCGAGGCGCGCCAGGCGGACGAGCTCGTGCGCCACTACCGCACGCTGCTCGCGCACCCCGCCGTCGAGTCGATCACCTACTGGGGCCTCGAGGACGGCGGCTGGCTCAACGCCCCCGGCGGCCTCGTGCGCGCCGACGGCACCCCGAAGCCCGGCTACGACGCCTTGCGCTCGCTCGTGCGCGGCGAGTGGTGGCTCGCCCCCACGACGATGCAGACCGACGACGACGGCGGCCTCGAGGTCACCGGCTGGTTCGGCGACTACGAGGTGCGCGCCGGGGACGGTGCGGCGAGCTTCCGCATCGAACCCGGGGTGCCGTCGTCGTCGACCGCGCTCTCCTGAACCACCACCCTCGGCGCGCTATGCGCCGTCCCGCGCCTGCTGGCCCTCGGGCGACACGGGGGCCTGGGGCGCGAGGTGCGGTGCCGGAGGCGGTGGCGTGGCGCCGTACGGGTTCGGCGCCACGGGGCGCGGCTTGGGGGGCCGACGACGCCGGACCTGGCGCACGATCTGCACCACGGCCACGGTGAGCAGCCCGAAGAAGATCGCCCACGGCAGCAGGATGCCGATGACGACGGCCGCCCCGCGGAGCGTGTCGACGAGGGCGTTCCACCCGGCGAGCACGCCGGGCCAGAACCCGCCCGGTCCCACGGTGGGTGGCGGCGGGTCGGTCGTGAGCGTGACCTCGATCGTGGCGAGGGAGACCCGGTTGCCGAGCACCGTGCGCTGCGCGCGCAGCGACTCGAGCTCGCCCTGACGCTCCTGGAGCGTGCGCTCGATCGTGATGAGGTCCTCGGTGCGCTGGGCGTCCCCGAGCATCGCGAGTAGCCGGTCGATCGAGGTCTCGAGGGCCTCCATCCGCGCGTCGAGGTCGGTCACCGCGAGCGTGACGTCGGTCGCGGACGTCTCCCGCGTGCTGAGCTCGCCGAGCTCCTCGATCTCGGTGAGGGTCGCGTCGAGCGCCGTCGCCGGGATCCGCAGCACGAGCGAGGCGCGGCCCGCGCGTCCGTCGGTCGGCGCCTGCTCCGAGCGCGACTCGACGTACCCGCCCGCGCGCCGCACGATCTCGGTCACGGCGGGCGAGGCCAGGGTCGGCTCGTCGACCACCACGGTCATGTAGCCCTCGGTGATGACGTACTGCGGCTCCTGCGAGCCCGAGGTGCGGTCGATGCCGTCCTCCTCGGCGGACTCCCCGCCGGCGTCGGCCGCCGAGTCCCAACCCTGCGACGCCATCTCGACCTCCGGCGCCGATGACGGCTCCGCCCCGGACGAGCAACCGGCCACGGCCAGTGCGAGAAGGAGTGCCCCTGCCAACCACCGATGGTTTCTCATGGACCACTACTAGCAGCCCGCGAGCCCTCGTGGCCGGGATCTTCAGGTCACGATCGGGTCACTCACCAAACCTCGACACGACCGTGCCCCAACAGCACCCGCGCACCTGAAAGCGCGCCCCCGCCCGCGACACGACCACCCATCCCGCCCCGCCCAGCCCCGCCCCGCCCA